>Ga0079305_1002066_pt1 | contig 20133 bp, 18 predicted proteins | sample LMS_cellobiose_e_FD_79183 | JGI IMG/M metagenome (GOLD analysis project Ga0079305, IMG submission 79183) | Rumen-fistulated moose microbial communities from Alaska, USA - LMS_cellobiose_enrichment | ecosystem: Host-associated > Mammals > Digestive system > Stomach > Rumen fluid ... | reverse complement strand
TCATGTTCCAGGCGTTCTCCTCGCAGGTGGGTACCGGAACTGCCTTGACGCCGGCAATCATCGCCTGGCCATAGTAGTTCGGGAAGCCCGGATCCGGAACGAGGACCTCGTCGCCGGGATCGAGAAGCGCCAGCATCACGAGCGTAAGGCCTTCAAGGGCGCCGACGGTGATGACCACGTTGTTCGCGGTATATCCGTCCCAATACCTGTGATAGTGGTTGGCCACGGCCTCCCTCAGCACGGGGAATCCGGCGTTGGGAGCATAGTGAGTGTAGTTCTCGTCAAGAGCCTTCTTGGCGGCTTCTTTGATGTACTCCGGAGTGTCGAAATTCGGCTCGCCCAGGGTCAGCGCTATGACGTTGTCATAGTCAGCGGCCAGATCGAACATCTTGCGTATCCCGGAAGCGGGATACTCCTGAGCCAGCTTTGACAAACGAAGAGCCATATTATACCTCCATTTCGGTTAAGCTGTTATTTTACCCAGTCACGGCGTACGCGCGCCCAGAACTCGTCTCTCTCTCTGACGATCCTCTCGATGTCGTGCTCGTCCAGGTTCGGGAAACGGCTCTGCTTCTTCAGATAATCCTCGACAGGAGTGAACTCCTTCGGATTTCTGTTCAGCTTGTACTCGCCGTTCTCATACTCGGCCAGATACCAGAGTCCGCAGTCAACGGCTTCCTTGCCGATGTCTATGGTCATGTCGGTATCGGTTCCCCAGCCCGTGGGACAGGGTGCCAGAACGTGGATGTAGGAAGCGCCGTCGGTGTTCATGGCCTTCTCGACCTTGGCCATGTAATCTTCGGGATATCCGAGGGAAGCGGTCGCGGCATAGGGGATGCCGTGAGCGGCTACGATCTCGAACATGCGCTTTTTGCTCGTCTGGGAACCGTGAACGTTCTTGCCGGACGGGGTGTTGGTGGTCTTCATTCCGTAGGGCGTAACGCCGGACTTCTGAACACCGGTGTTCATGTATGCTTCATTGTCGTAGCAGATGTAGATGCACTTGTCGTTGCGGTCGATCATTCCGGAAAGGGAAGCCATACCGATATCGACTGTGCCGCCGTCTCCGGCGAATCCTACGATGTGATAATCCTTGAGGCCGAGGGCCTTGGCGCCCGCGAGCACTCCGGACATCGTGGAACCGGTGGAAGCGAACTCCGTTACCATGCCGTTGGTGAACAAAGGCATGTTCGGATAGATGAAGGCTACGGTCGACATGCAGTTTGGCGGGATCAGAGCGATGGTGCGCTCACCCGTCACCTTAAGGGCCAGACGCATCGCCAGAGCGGCGCCGCAGCCCGGGCAGGCCTTATGGCCGTAGAAATACTCTTTATTGGTTATCGTCCTTGCATTCAGCGCCATTAGATATCCCTCCTCAGATTTACGAACTCAACGCCTCCGTTAACGGCTGTGCCGGTGAGGAGTTCGTTAAACATGTTCTCAATATCAGTCTTGTAGATGCTGCGTCCGCCGAGGCCGCCGACATAGTTGGAGGTCGGGATCTCAAGACCGGCCTTCTTCATCGCGGAGTTGACCTCGGTGTAAACAACGCCTTCATAACCGAAGGTGATGTCCTTCTCGAGTACGCCGACAGCCTTCGCGTTCTTAAGAACGTCGACTATCTTCGCGGCAGGGAACGGGCACATGCAGCGGATCTTCAGGAGACCGACCTTCTTGCCTTCAGCGCGCAGCTCGTCGACCACGCAGCGGGTCGTTCCGGCAACGCTTCCGAGGGTCACGAGGATGACTTCAGCGTCTTCGCACTTATAGGCTTCGATCATGCCGCCGTAGGTGCGTCCGAACACCTCTCCGAAAGCCTTGTCGACTTCTTCGATCTTCTTCTCGGCGTTGACCGTGGCGACGTGCTGCTGATGACGGAACTCCATGTTGAACGGAGGACCGGCGGTGATGCTGGTGCTCATCGGGTTGTCAAGATCCATGCGGTTCGCGAACTTCTGATAAGGAATGAAAGCGTCGACCTTCTCCTGATCAGCGGTCTGTACGAGCTCATAGGTGTGGGTCAGAACGAAACCGTCCAGGTTCACCATCACGGGGAGCATGACATCGGGATCCTCGCCGACCTTATAAGCCTGGATGACCATGTCGTAAGCTTCCTGAGCGCTCTCTACGTAGAACTGGATCCAGCCGCACTCGAGCTGAGAGAGGGAGTCTCTCTGATCGTTGTAGATGCTCCAGGGAGCCGCGATCGATCTGTTGGCGTTCGCCATGACGATCGGGAATCTGGAACCGCTGGCATAGGGCAGGCCCTCTACCATGTAGAGGAGGCCCTGGCTGGACGTAGCGGTGAAGGTACGTGCTCCGATAGCGGACGCGCCTATGCAGGCAGCCATCGCGCTGTGCTCGGACTCAACATACATATACTGTGCATTGAGGGATCCGTCCTCGACATAGTCGGACAGTCTCTCTACGATGATCGTCTGCGGGGTGATAGGATATGCGGCGATAACATGAGGTTTCGCTGCTTTGGCAGCAAGTGCCACGGCCTCGTCGCCGGAAACGAATAACTTCTCACTCATGCTTCTACCTCCAAAATCATTGAAATTGCTCCTACCTTGCAGGCGCGTTTGCAGACTCCGCATCCCTTGCAGTAGTCGTAGTCGATCTCGAGCTGCGGCTCGGATTTATCGATCGCACCGTCCGGGCATACCAGGAAGCAGCGCAGGCAGTGAACGCATTTCTCCTGATCGATGACCGGTCTGAAGGTCCTCATTCCGGAGCTGACGTCATGAAGCTGTCCGGCCTCGCATGCGGGACCCATAGGAAGTTTCGTAACCTTAAAATCAAAATCTACTTTTGGCCTATCCATTACAGCGCCTCCTTAACTACTTCGTAAGTCTTGTTAAGCAGTACCTTGTTCTTCTCTCTGATCTTGGGAGCGAGCTGGTTGTCGATAGCTTCTTCGACAGCAGCGATCGTTGTATATCCCGTCGTGGCGATCAAAGCTCCGAGAAGAGGTACGTTGGTGATCGGACGTCCGAGATACTCGAGAGCGAGTCCGGTAGCGTCGACCGTAACGACCTTCGCGCCGGCCGCGTCGAATTCAGACGCGTCCTTGGTCGTGTTGATGATCACGACCGAACCGGGCTTGAGGCCTGCTCTTACAGGATCTCCGAACAGAGTCTCATCCATGACGATAGCGCAGTCGCATTCCGTGACCTCGCTCCTGTCAGTGATGGGCTTGTCGTCGATACGTGTGAAAGCAAATACAGGGGCTCCTCTGCGTTCAGGTCCGAACGACGGGAACGCGAGAGCGTATTTGTCTTCGTAGAGTGACACTGCGCATCCCAAAAGTCTTGCCGCGGTGAAGGCTCCGAGCCCGCCGCGTCCATGCCAGCGAATTTCTGTCATCTCATTTCCTCCTAAACAATTACCACTATATTTTATTTTGCGAAATCATTGGCTTATTTCGCAGCCTTGGCAGCTCTGATGGAATCGATCAAAAGCGGCACTACCTTGAAGAGGTCGCCCACGATGCCGTAGTCGGCAACTTCGAAGATCGGGGCGTTCTCGTTCTTGTTGACCGCGATGATGCATTCGCTGTCCTGCATTCCGGCTTTGTGCTGGATCGCTCCGGAGATACCGAGGGCGATGTAGACCTTCGGATGAACGGTCTTGCCGGTCTGTCCTACCTGATGGTCAGCGGAGATCCATCCGGAGTCGACGCAGGCACGGCTGGAGCCGACGACTCCGCCGAGCTCGGCAGCGAGCTCCTCGGCGAGCTTGATGCCGCCTTCAACGTCCTTGCTGATGCCGCGGCCGACGGAAACGATGTAGTCGGCGCCGATCAGGTCGACGAGCTTGGCAGCAGCCTTCACCACTTCGACGACTTCCGTCTGGATGTCAGCTTCGGTGAGGGAGAACTCGGGGTGGATGATCTGGAGAGCTTCGGCCTTGGCTTCGTCGAAGGGGCGCTTTTTCATAACGCCGGGACGTACGGTAGCCATCGCAGGACGGAATCTCGGGCATACGATAGTAGCCATCAGATGTCCGCCGAACGCAGGTCTCGTCATCTTCAGGTTGGAGTTCACGTCGAACTGCTTGGACTCGAAGGACATATTGTCCACGTCCAGGCTGGAGCCTGTACGCAGGAAGTTGACATATCCGTCAAGATCTACGTCCAGATGCGTGCAGTCCGCGCAGAGACCGGTGTGGAGTCTGGCGGCGCAGCGGGGCGCCAGATCTCTTCCGATGTTGGAAGCTCCGAAGAGCATGATCTCGGGCTTGATGTCCTCGATCACATCGCAGATGACCTTGGTATATCCGTCGGTCGTATAGTATTTCAGAAGCGGGCTGTTGCAGACGTATACTTTGTCCGCGCCGTATCCGCCGACTTCCTTGGCAAGTCCGTCGACGTCGTCGCCCAGCAGGATACCGCAGAGCTCTACGCCCAGCTCATCCGCCAGCTTGCGGCCCTCCGAGATCAGCTCGAAGGTGGTGGGCATCATTTCGCCCTGGCGCTGCTCGCAGAACACCCAGACGTTCTTGAAAGCAGCGATATCAGCACTGTTGTAATTCTCAGCCATTTCTATCTCCCTTCTCAAATAATGTGCTTGGCAGACAGAATGTCGGCAAGCTTATCCGTGGTTTCTTTTCCTGCGCCTTCAAGCATCATGCCCACGCCCTTCTGAGGCGGAGTGAAGGACTTGAAGATGTTGGTCGGGGAGCCCTTGAGGCCGATGGTCGTCTCGTCGATGAGAGGATGATCCTTCAGCGCTGCGTAGTCCATGATGACCAGGGGCTTGGAATAGGCCTCGAAAGCGCCGCTTACGCTGATATAACGCGGCTCATTCAGCTCTTTGATGCAGGTGATGAGGCAGGGGGTATTGACCTTGATGGTCATATATCCGTCCTCGAGCATTCTCTTGATCGTAAGAGTATTGCCTTCTTTCTTCATCTCGCCGGCATAGGATACCTGGGGGAGGTGGAGCTTCTCGGCGATCTGCGGTCCGACCTGGGCGGTATCTCCGTCGATTGCCTGACGTCCGCAGATGACGATGTCATCCTCGTCCACTCCGTAGGTGTCGATAGCTGCAGCGATGATCTGGCTGGTAGCATAGGTGTCGGATCCGCCGAACTCGCGCGCGGTGATCAGAACGCCCTCGTCGACGCCCATCGCCATGAGCTCTCTCAGCATTCCTTCTGCCGGGGGAGGTCCCATCGTGAAAGCGATGACCTTGCATCCGTACTCGTCCTTCAGCTTGAGCGCCGCCTCGGTGGCGTTCAGGTCGTCGGGGTTGATGATGGTCTCCATCGATGCGCGGTTCAGAGTGCCGTCGGGGTTGACAGCGACTTTGCCGGAGGTATCGGGAACCTGTTTGACTGTTACGATTATCTTCATTTCCGTGTACCTCCCTATTATCTAACACCCATGCGGGCAGCGATGACCATGCGCTGAACTTCGCTGGTGCCCTCATAGATCTCGGTGATCTTCGCGTCACGCATCATGCGCTCCACAGGATACTCTCTGGTGTATCCGTATCCGCCGAAGAGCTGTACCACTCTGCGGGTAACGTCGGAAGCGGTCTCGGAAGCGTAGAGCTTAGCGATGGAGGAATAGAATCCGAGGTTCGGATCGTGATCGTCCTTTGCGGCAGCGGCTCTGTAAACGAGGAGCTGAGCTGCGTCGCATCTGGCCTTCATATCAGCGATCTGGAACTGGGTGTTCTGGAACTGTGCGAGGCGCTTGCCGAACTGCTGGCGCTCGCCGGTGTATTTGACGACCTCGTCGAGGGCGCCTTCAGCGATTCCGAGAGCCTGAGCTGCAACGCCTACGCGGCCGCCGTCCAGGGTCTGCATCGCGACCTTGAAGCCCTGGCCTTCCTTGCCGAGGAGGTTCTCCTTCGGGATGATGCAGTCTTCAAAGATGAGGTCGCAGGTAGCGCTTCCGCGGATGCCCATCTTCTTCTCGTGCTTGCCTACGGAGAAGCCGGGGAAGTTGCGCTCTACGATGAATGCGGAGATGCCCTTGTTGCCCTTGCTGGGATCGGTCATCGCCATTACGATGAACACGTCAGCCTCGGTGGCGTTGGTGATGAAGCACTTGGAGCCGTTCATCACATAGTGGTCGCCCTCGAGAACAGCGGTGGTCTGCTGTCTGGAAGCGTCGGAGCCCGCGTTCGGCTCGGTAAGTCCGAATCCGCCGAGCTTGCGGCCGCTCAGAAGGTCAGGGAGATATTTGCGCTTCTGCTCTTCTGTTCCCCAGTCGAAGATCGGGTTGCAGCAGAGGGATGTGTGAGCCGCCACGATGGTTCCGGTGGTGGCGCAGACCTTGGAGATCTCTTCGATCGCCATCGCGTAAGCGAGAGCTGTTCCGCCCTGTCCGCCGTACTCCTTCGGATACGGGATGCCCATGAATCCGTATCTGGCCAGCTTCGGAATGGTCTCCTTGGGGAAGCGCTCTTCCTCGTCGACCTCTGCAGCGATGGGCTTCACTTCGTTCTCAGCGAAGCTGCGGTACATCTTCTGCAGCATTTTCAGTTCGTTTGTAAGTTTGAAATCCATTTTCTACTCCTTATTCTGGTACAGAAAACACTATTTTCTCTTCTCTTCTTCTTTGACTTCGATTCCGGCCAGATGTTTGGCGATGTTGATCCTGGAGTTGAGATCATAGGATCCCAGGATGGCGATGTCTTCCATGATCGGGGATCCGCCGCCGTGGACGCCGGCCACCTGGAAGATAACGGAGCTGTACTCGCCGCAGAGCAGGTCGTTGGCCAGCAGGAATGCTCTGTAGCAATCCTCGGAGGATACGCCCTCTCTTCTGGTGACGTACTTCTGAACGAAATGTCCGACTTCGGGGTTGTTGTACTCCTTGGTGAGGGGCACTGTCGCGGGAAGTCCGCCGGTGACGTCGCAGAGCATATTGAATTCGTGATAGATGTTATGTCCCGCGTGGCGTCTTCCGACGTTTGCGAAGATGACGTTCGGCACCTGGGTCCCGGAGGAAGCCTTCTCGGACTTGACCGCGGAAGCGATACCGGCGGCGTAGGTCAGCTCGGCTACGCTGATCATCTCAGCGAGTTTCTCCTTGACGTGGCTCTGCTTTCTGATGTTCTGATAATCAGCCAGAAGAGCGGTGGTTCCCATGATGACATCGCCGATACCGGGCTTGCAGCCTGTATATGAATGGCGGTGGTAGAGCGCGAATCTCAGTGCAAGCTTGCCCGCGAACTCGGTCTCGCCGTTGAGGAAGATCCTCTCGTTCGGAACGAATACGTTGTCGAATACGGTCATGCTCTCGATATCGCCGGCAGCGGTGATCGGAGCGTCGAGGTTGGCCTCTCTCTCGGCGGAGAAAGCCTCACGGCCGATCAGGTAGATACCCTCGGTGTCAGCCGGGATGACGAACGCGATGGCGTAATCCTTCTCGTCCGGTCCCATTACTCTGGTCGGAAGAGCGATCAGCTCGTCAGCGTAGGGAGCCATGGTGTTGTGGACCTTGCAGCCTCTTACGACCACGCCGTCCTCACGACGCTCGACTACGTGCAGATACTGGTCGGGATCCCACTGCTCGGAAGGTCTCGCGGCTCTGTCGCCCTTGGTGTCGGTCTGGGAGCCGGCGCAGACGAGATCGTTCTCCTGGAAGTACTCGAGGAATTTCAGGAATCTCTCATAGTACGGAGTTCCGTATTTGGTGTCTACATCCTTGACTACGGAAGAGATGGCGTTCATCATGTCGATGCCCATGCATCTCTGTACGCAGCCGCCGCACATTCCGCAGATCTTGCGGGTCATCTCCTGCTTCTTGAGCAGGTCGTCCACGCTCTGATGGATGTGGGTGAATCTGTTGATGGTCTTGCCGGTGATGTGGGACGTAGCCGTCATCAGGTCCTTCATCTCCGGATTGTCCACCATGCTGAATGTCATCCTGATGGCGGAGCTGGCTTTTACGATACGGGGATCGTCACGCCCGATGCACTCACCATCGAGGTAGATGTTGTGGCGCATGCCTTTGAGTTTCTCCAGGTATTCTTCCTGTGTTCTCATGTTTTTCCTCCTTGTGTTACTTGGAACATCTCTACCAACCCTAATGGTTCTAGGTTACACTCCTACTATAATGATTTGATTCAATATTATCAATCCCTTAATTCCACATCGTGGAATCGGATGAATATTTTTTTATCAAAGTTTTCGGCTCCCGCCGAAAACGGTTTGGCTGTTTTTCAACGTTTTCACAAAATCAACACATTTCTTCAGCCAAAAACTGCCAATTCCATTTTTTGCGGCAAAGGTATTGCACTTTTTGATCGGATTCAATATAATGGAATCGGGAGCAAGCAAATAAGATGCAGATCAACGTCGATAAGAAAAAATGCATATGCTGCGGGGCGTGCCAGGTGCACTGTCCCGCGAAGGCCATCTCGCTCAGGGACGGCAGCGCGGTCATCGACCGTGATATCTGCGTCCTCTGCATGATCTGCGTTCCCAAATGTTATATGCGCGCGATATATGTCGAAGATGAAGAAAGGTCGGTCGCGGAATGAGTGCCAATTCGTTTTCCACCTCTTTGCTCAAAGCTTTCGATATTCTCGACTGCTTCACCGAGGAGACGCCCGAGCTCGGGATCAAAGAGCTCGCGGCAATGGTGGGCATGCCGCAGAGCTCCGTATACAGGATGGTCCAGAGTCTGATGTTCTCCGGGCTCGTCTTTCAGAACGGCAATAACAAAAAATACCTTCTCGGTCCCAAGATGACCATATACTCCGGCAAGTGCAGATCGCTGAACGCCTACCGCGACATCGCGATCAAATACATGCAGAAGATCGCCGAGGAGACGGATGAGACCGTCAATCTCGGCATCCTCGACAGAGACCGGATCGTCTATTCCCACCGCATCACCTGCAAGCACGTTCTGCGTCCTGACTTCGTGCTGGAGGCATCCTACCCCGCCTTCCGGACGGGGCTCGGAATGGCTCTGATAGCGGACCTCGGAGACAGCGCGATAGAGTGGATCTACGAGAACAACGCCGAAGACATCGGATTGACTTTTGAGGAGTTTTTGGGGATAATTGAAGGGATAAGGAAGGACGGCTGCGCCTTTGATGACGAGGTCTTTTGCGAAGGCTTGAGATGCGTCGCGGCTCCCGTAAGGGGTCCCGGAGGAAAAGCGCTGTTCTCCATCAGCGTCTCCGCCCCGACGCTCCGGATGGACGACGAAACTTACGACCGCGACAGAAAGATCGTGATGAAGTACGCCGCCCAGGCATCCCGCGAGATCCAGGAGCTCTGACGCCATACCGCCGGAACTTTTGATCTTCATTGTGGTGCCTGCTTATGAAACTGATCGACCTCGCTTCCGAGAAGCTCATCCACCTGATCACCGTCGAAGCAAAATACCGCGCCGGGGACAAGCTCCCCAACGAGAAGGAGCTCGCCCTTGAGCTCGGAGTCAGCCGGAACACCCTTCGCTCCGCCGTCCAGCAGCTGGTCGGCCAGGGAGTGCTGGAGATAAGGCGCGGAAGGGGCACCTTCGTGGCTCCCCGCTCCGCGATAACGGACGCCTTCGGCTTTGATCAGCTCAGCATCACCCAGATGAAGCTGCACGACATCTACGAGCTCCGCATGATGCTCGAACCTGACCTCGCCTACTACGCCGCTCTCAGAGCGACGGACGACGAGCTCAGGACCATCATGGAGCTCGGCGAGCGCCTTCAGCAGCACAGCGGCAGAAACGGCGGTACCGACGACTTCGAGGGCAACCACCTCTTCCACGCCGCGATAGTGAAAGCATCTCACAACGAGTTCGGCGTCAGGATCTTCGAGACCATCTTCCAGACGCTTAAAGAGCTCTTCCTCGCCGGAAAGCTCGCGCAGAACATAGACGATTTCTTCTACGATCACCAGATGATAATGGACTATCTGAGAAAAAGGGAGCCCGAGGGCGCAAGGCTCGCAAGCCGCATGCATCTCCTGAACTCGGTGGACTTCTATCATCTGCAGTAACGATCTTACATAAGGAGGCAGAACATGTCCGAATGGATACCTTCGCTTGATTCGGTGAAGCGCTTCAGAGAAGCGCTGGATTCCCCCCGCGGCGCGCTGGGACCATTTATGCTTTCCGTCGATCCCAGCATGTACGAGGCTGCCGGGCTCGCGGGCTACGATTTCCTTTTGATCGATATGGAGCACGGGCACACGACCTTCGCACAGCTTCCCGACATCATAAGGGGCTGCAACTGCGTTGGAGTCTGCCCGGTAGTCAGGGTCCCCAGAGGAACGGATATCTGGATCTCAAGGACTCTGGACGCCGGAGCCGGAGCCGTGTTCGTACCGCAGATCGACACCGCGGAAGAGGCGGCCCAGGTCGTTGATGCGGCTAAATTCAGCCCGCTCGGACACCGCGGCATCTCCAAATACGCGAGAGCCGGCGCGTACAATACGCTGAAGGAGACCAACTTCTTCGAGCGAGCCAACGAGACCTGCGTTATACTTCAGGCTGAAGGCAAAAAGGCGCTCGACAATATGGACGCGATCATGGAGGTCCCGGGGATCGATGTGATCTTCGTCGGGCCCTATGACCTCTCCAGTTCCCTCGGCCTCATCGGCCAGGTGAACCATCCCGAGGTCGTATCCTGCATCAAATACATCATAGACAGGGGCGCCGCGCACGGTATCAGGATCGGCTGCTACGCCGACACTGTCGAACGCGGCATCGAGCTCCGCGAAATGGGCGTAAGGTTCATCGGCTACGGTACCGACGCCAATATGCTCTACAGATACTGCTTAAGCGATGTGGAGAAGTGGAAGAGATAAGCGCTGCTCAGCAAAAGAGCGGGCCGGAGATCCGGTCCGCTCTTCTTTTTTCAATGCGGCTTATGATTCAGTTCCTATCCTTCTCGTAGTAGCCGAGATAGGGATTGTCATCGGTGTCATCCTTCCCCATGATGCTTGCCTCGACGCCGTATTCCTTAAGGATCTCCGAGAAACCGACGAGCAGATCGTCGTCAGGGGTCTCAAACTCCTTCTGTTCGATCCCCGCCTGACGGCCCTTGGATATTCCCATATTGTGATACGGCAGGAGGTTCGCCGTGTGAAGGCCCGCCTCTTTCATTATCCGTCCGACGCCCCTGATGTGATCCTCGTTGTCGTTTACTCCCCCGATCATCGGGAGGCGGATTATTATCCTTTCCGCGATCCCGGGTTCAGATGCGAGCTTTCTCAGGTTGTCGAGTATCAGATCAGGATAGGCTCCGACGAATTCCCTGTGCTTTTCCGGGTCGGAATGCTTGATGTCGAAGAGGATCCAGTCGCTCTCCTTCGCGAGAGCCAGAAGCTCTTCGTATTTCCCGTATCCGCTCGTCTCGATGGCCACGGACAGCTCTCTTCTTCTGAGCTCCTTCGCGATCTCGAGGGCATATTCTCCGTGGGCGAGGATCTCTCCTCCGCTCAGCGTGACTCCGCCCTCATTCCCGTAGAAGGCTCTGTCCTTCTCGACGGGCTTCATCAGCTCCGCCATCGTATAGGAAACGGACTTCGTATAGAGAGCTTCCGTCGGGCAGTTCTCCACGCAGGCTCCGCAGCCCCAGCAGGTCTCCCGGTTCACGTTGATCGCTCCGTCAACGAGCGTAAGGCTCCCCGAAGGGCACGCCTTCATGCAGCGTCCACAGAGTATGCACCTGTCCTTCTTCTGAAGGACGGCGTATTTCTGCTCGAGGAGCTCAGGGTTATGGCACCATTGACATCTCAAAGGACAGCCCTTGAGAAAGATCGTTGTCCTTATCCCCGGGCCGTCCTCTGTAGAAAATCTCTGTATTCCGCCTATATATGTCTCTTTTCCCTGCATCGCTTAGTCGGGTCTGTGAGCGGTTCTTCCGATAACGGCTTCCTGAACGTCGGAGTCGAGCTCGGTGAAGTAGGCCAGATATCCGGCTACGCGCACGAGCAGGTTCCTGTAGTTCTCAGGCTCCTTCTGAGCAGCGCGGAGCGTCGCGTCGTCCACTACGTTGATCTGGATGTGCTCACCCATGTTCTTGAAGTAGGTCTTCACGACTCTGTCGAGGACCTCACGGCCCTTCTCGCCCTGGATGCTTCTGGGATCGAATCTCAGATTGTAGAGACAGCCGTCCTGGCAGTTCTTCTGATCCAGCTTGGCAACGGAGTTGATGCACGCCGTCGGTCCGTTCACGTCGCGGCCCATCACAGGTGAGCAGTTGTCGTTCACGGCGTCGTAAGCAAAGCGTCCGTCCGGAGTCGCCAGTATGCACTTGCCCTGAGAGACGTTCATCGACTGAGACTCGACGTCGTTGATGAATATTCCGCCTCTGGAATCCCTGTAGGGCTCGATGGTCTGTCTGTAGTGACGGAGGATGTCGGCCGCGATGCCGTCGACATAGTCATCGTCGTTGCCGTACTTCGGAGCTTTGTTCAGAAGGATCTGACGTACGTCTTCCTTGCCTTCGAAGTTGCAGGCCAGAGCTTCAAGGAGCTCGTCGATCGTGAGGAGCTTCTTCTGATATACGACGGTGTCGATCGCAGCGAGTGCGTCGACAGCGTTTCCGATAGCGACGGCGAAGGTCCCGGACTCGGAATACCTCGCGCCGCCCGCCTGTACGGACATTCCCTTCTCGATGCAGTCATTGATGCACATAGAAGCGAAAGGCATCTGCTGGCGTACCGCGTGGAGGCTTCCGACAACGTTGAATGCCTTCAGCATCCAGTCGATCAGATAATCGAGCTGTACATAAAGAGCTTCTTTCAGCTTGTCCAGAGTATCCAGATCGTGGATGTCTCCGGTCTGGGGTCCCAGCTGCTCGCCGGTCACAGGATCTACTCCGTTATGCATGATCAGCTCGACGAGCTTGAGGATATTGACGTATCCTACGGTCGGACGTCCGTCCGTATATCCGGGAACGCAGGGCTGTACGCATCCGAAGATGCCCCATTTGCTCGCGTCTTCGAGGGAGACATTGTGCTTTTCCATGACCATCGGGATGACCAGATTGTCATTGAAGAACGCAGGCGTTGCCATTCCGGCCTGGATCATCTTGAGGCCTTCGTCGATCAGCTTCTGATCGGAACCGTCCCAGACTCTTACGGACATAGTCGGGGATGAGGTCCTGACGTCGGCGTTCGCCTTCAGACAGAGGAAGGATGTCTCGTTGGTGGCATCGGTCCCGTCCGGCATGCGGCCGCCGACTATGATGTTCTGCCAAAGCGGATATCCCGCGAAGGACGCGCTGTAGAACTTGCCTCTCAGCTTGAGGATGTCGGTGTTCTTGATGAAGAAGCACTCGATGAGCTCGATGGCTCTCTCCTCGGTGATCCTGCCCTCAGCCAGATCCTTCACATAGAAGGGGTTCATATATCTGTCGAATGTGAAGTAGGAGTTTCCGTGACCGTTGGACTCGATGTTCACGAGAAGATGGGTGAACCATACGAGCTGGATGGCTTCGTGGAACGTGCGGGCGGGTTTGATCGGGACCTGTCTGCAGACTTCAGCCATATCGAGGAGCTCCTGTCTGCGCTCTTCGGTCTTGGCGACCTGGGCCTCCATCTCGCAGAGCTCGGCATAGCGCTTCGCCCAGTCTTCGATGGCGTCCACCTCGATGATGATGGCTTTCCAGAAGTCCACCTTCTCCTGATCCTCTTTGCAGCTGATCGTTGTCTCGGCGATCTTCTGTCTGCATCTCTCCCTGTAGTGGCCGTAGCCGTACTTCAGAAGGTTCGGATAGTCGGGAAGGATGTGGCCTGTTCCGCAGTCGATGTTTCCGACCGTCGCGGCTCCGCTGTTCTCGATCCTCTGCATCTCTGCGGGGATGGCGTCTCTCGCGATCTTCTCGAAGCTCTTGCCCTTCCAGAACTCGAGCACTTCAAGCAGCGTAGCCTTATCCTCCGGCGTGATCAGGAGCGGATCGCTCTTTCTGGTCGGAAAATCGTCGATCTCGTCGATGATCCACTGGGAATTGAATTCCGGGAATACGGGGGCGCAGCGGGGTTTATCGGTGTGGTTTCCGACGATCAGCTCGCCCTCCTGAATGAAGATGGTCATATTGCGCAGGATATGCGCTACCATATAGGCTTTCTGCAGAACGGGGGGCTCGAAGGCGTATTCCTTGATCGCCTCGGTCGCCAGTTTAGCGCGCTCGGCACTGAAGCTGGGTTTGATCTTGTTCTGCATCTCTTTCAGTTTCTGAATGCGGTTGGTCATCTGTTTTTCCTCCTCATCTGACCTGGAAGTAACTTTTGATCGCCGGACTATCTGCCGTTAAAGAAATCGTTGATGTTGTTTATGACTTTGTCGCTGAGTCTGAATGTCGACTCATAAGTGCTCCCGCAGGCCTTGTACCTGCAGGTGGTCTTCGGGTGGTTGAGCAAAGCCTCCGAGCCTACGCCGCCCTCGTTGTCGCAGAAGAAGACGTTGTCTCCCCTGTCGAGCCATCTGATGACAGCGTCGGGGTCATGGCCGGGCCCTATCGACGTGTTGAAGAGGATCTTGTGGTTTCCGAACTTCTCGAGCTGCTCATCGCCGATGAGTATCACGTTTTTGTTCAGGCACATGCATGCAACGTCCACTGTCTCAAGGAGTTCGTCGAGCGGCAGATATTTGATGCCGAGGTCCTCCTCTTCAGGCTTTCTGGTCCTGCTGTAATAGTACATGTCGGTCCCGAAAGGAATGAGCCTGTGGGCAATGATCGATCCGGTAGCTCCGAGGCCGATCATTCCGATCTTCATGTCGGTCAGCTCCTTCTGCTTCTCGATCCAGGACTTTCCGGTGAAGCCGTGGAGATAGTTGATGAGCTCGAACACGACGTATTCCGCTACGCCCTGATCGCCGTAATCCTTGACGCCCTTTACCACGATGCCTCTCTCGCGGGCAGCCTTGATGTCGACGTTGGCGCTCTCCTCCGAATAGAGGCTGCAGCACATTCCGACATACTTCAGATTCGGCGCCGCCTCGATGACCGCTCTCGGCATGGTGCTGGTCCAGCTGATGAGCACTCCGTCGGCGTCCCCGACCCTTGCGATCTTCTCCTCGTCGGTCTCCGGGATCGTGTCAAAAAGAACGACTTCCTCGGCGAGCTCCTTGAGTTTCTCAAAAGCGGCCGGAACGAGATTTACGGGTTCAATGCATACAAGCTTCTTAAACATGCTGATCCTCCCTTACTACAGATTATTATGGTTAAATTATAAACAATCGATAAACTCAGGTAAAGCGACTATAATCGATATTCTATATGAGATTTTCTAATACCGGGCAAGCTCATGGGCGGCACGCCGGTCTCAGCGGCCTTCCGTGAGCTCCTTTTCCGTTATATCCAGTATGAGTTCCATCGCGGGCGAGAGTTCCCTGAACGATCTCACCAGAACGCCGAGCTCCCTGTACGCGGTCTGCTTGAGCGGCTTCACCACTATATCGGAATCCACCCCTTCGGGCACTGCCTTATCCAGAAACAGCTTCGGAAGGATGCTCACTCCGAGCCCCTGCCCGACCATATAGACTATCGTATTGTCGGAATTGCAGGTATAGCTGCTGGTAAGAGGAACGCCGCTGTCCGTGAAGAGGCGCTCCATGTCCGGATCCAGGCCGTCTACCGACTTGCACATGAAGAAAGTGTCCCCCAGAAGCGCTCCGGCGTCGACCTCGCTGTTTCCCGCGGACGAATGGCCCTTCGGGAGAAGCGCGTAATAGGGATCCATGGACAGAGTCCTCCACTCCCCCGGCATATTGTCCTGTCTGCTCGCGTAGCAGAGATCTATCTGCCCGTCCTTCAGAAGCTGCTGTAGGCGCCTTACGCTGTTCTCCTCTATGACCTCGACCTTGACGCCCGGATGCTCCGAATGGAGCCTTTTGAATATACCCGGGAGCCATGCGCAGGCTATGGTCGGATACGTCCCGATGCGGACGCGTCCGGTCTCCACGCCTTTTATCTGAGAGAACTTCTGCTCCAGATTCTCATTAAGGCGCACTATCTCCCTGATCAAAGGCAGGACCTCCCTGCCCTCTTCGGTCAGGCGGACGCCCCGGTTTGTCCGCTGGAGAAGCGGAAAGCCGATCTCCTTCTCAAGGCTGTTCATCATATGGGTAAGGCCCGACTGAGTATAGCCGAGTTCCTCGCAGACCTTTACCAGGCTTCCCTTGTCTATCGCCGCAAGCAGCACTTCGTATTTTTTGATATCCATACTATCCTACATAGGGCAAAGCCCCGAGTTTCCCCGGGGCTCTCCTTGTTCAATTTATCAGGCGTTGCAGGCGTCGAGGATCGTCTGGCAGATGGTCTCGGCGTTGTTGGACGCGTCGATGCCCATCTCCTCGAGCTCCTTGGTAACGTCGACAGGGATGTCTTCACCCTCCATGGTCTCGTTGAGTCTTCCGCCCATCAGGACCTTTACGTCGTCCATTCCGCGGGCTTTGAGCTCCTCGATCATATCCTTGCCGTAGCTGTAGGCGAGGCCGTTGTAGGTGCTGATCAGCAGAACCTTGCTCTCGGTCTCGAGAAGCGTATCGGCGAATTCCTTGATGGAGGTCGCGTCACCGAGGTCGTAGACGTTGGCTCCCGCCTCGATGAGTATCCTCTTGATGACTTCCTTACCGAACACGTGGATGTCGGTGCAGCCGATGACGATATTGATGCCTTCGAGCGGGTGCTCTTCAAGTCCCTGAATATGGCTCAGCGTATCGTCCTGGATATTCCTTACAGTGCGGATGATGTCCGTCGGATATACGGGCACTCTGCTCCTGATGGCCTTTTCGTCCTTCTTTCCGGCGCCGAAGTTGATCTCCATCTGCTCGGTGCCCATGGCCTTCGCGATCGCGACGACCTGGCCCGGATGAGTGATGTCGACGCCCAGATCGTCCATGGCGTTGATCAGTCTCTCGAAGAAGGTGTTTCCGGCTGCGTTCAGCACGTTGGCTCTCTCCTGGAGAGCTTCAAAGTTGATGTACTGAGCGTAGTTTCCGGCCTTCTCGATCATGATATCGAGCACGTGCTCGGCGTCGATGATCTCTTCCGGAGACGGTACTCTGATGGCTTCCGTGACAGGTACAGCAGTTACGGCGTGTCCCGTCGGCCACTTCATCTGGCCGATGATGTCCGCCATGCTGAAGGAGCAGAGGGCACCGTAGTTCTTCGGGATGTTGAGACCGAAGTCCGTGGTGTTTCCGTAGATCATGGAGCCCGGGGTCTTGAAGGTGTTGATGTCCCACATGGCTTTGCTGAACACGATCCTGGTCATCGGGTCGCTGAACAGGTTGCCGAAGCAGTGGCCCATGCCGGCGCCGATCAGGTCTTCTACCACATAGCGCTCAAATCTGGCCCAGCCTGCCAGGTTGGCAAGGTCGTGGAGCTGAGCTCCGAATCCATCGTCCAGATTGGAGTGGATGATGGTGCCCTGCTCTCTGAAGTATCCCATGATGGCGATGGCCCTAATGTAGTTGATGGTGCGGTCTTCCTCCATATCAAATCCCGGATACTCGTAGCTGAAGTAGTGGGAGATGTTTCCTATGGTGGTAACACCGGCTTCAAGGGCGTTCACCGTGTTCTCGGTGGAGTTGAGAGATCCGATCATATGGTCTCCCATATGGACCTGTACAGGCACCTGCTGGTTCAGGATCTTCCACTCATCGGGGGTCTTGTAGACCTGACCGGATCCGACCTGCATCCTATCCCTGTATTTCTCGGGAAGACCCATGGTGCCGTCCAGACATACGCCGAGACGGTCGATGTACGAACCCGTCATGAGAAGCGTGTCATATATCTGGTGGAATCCCTTGGCGGTATAATCCACGCTGTTCCATCCGATGTGGGAGTGCTTCATGATCCTGAAGTGCTCCGGAGACATCATTTTCTTTTTGTACTCTGCCTCGGATTTGACATGATATGTCTTCATGAAGAGGGATTCACCAATGGTCGTCTTCTTGGCGATCTTCTCCGCTTCCGCCTTTATCGAGGCAAGGTCAGGCAGGTCTTTCTCGTTAAATCTTCTTTTGATAGTTAGTTCCATTTGGATCCTCCCCTTATTTGCTCACACTCTTTTTCATAATACTCAGAGCCGCGTTGTCGTCATAGTCCTTCAGAAGTCCCGCGGCAAAAAGCACATAATCTCTATCTACAAGGATCTCGCTCTTTCTCGGCACCAGCACATCCTCAGGTTCGTCAGGTCTGAGGAAGATATTTCTCATAAGAGACGCGGGATCTCTGTGGTTCACGATCACGCCTCCGGTACCGATCACAGTCTCGATCTCTGTGATATTCTTTCCTATCTGGTTCTGGACTCCGCCTCCGGCGACCACGTGTTCGATCCTGCCGGCGTGGCGTCGTACAGATACTTCGATGGCCTTCCTGGCCAGCTCATCGTCTATGCTCTGTTCAGAAGCGCTGTCAGGCAGGCAGCTGGTCTCCGTTATACGTCTCTGGATACCTCGCTCCATTTCCTCCTGGCTCACGCCGGCGCCATCCGCGAGGACATCGATCCCCACTTCACGGGCGATGCATATCGATGACTCGCGCATTCCCATGTCGCCTTCAACGGTCCGCTTGGAATCCGGCTCCGGAGCGCCGATCATCTTGGCTCCGTTATAGCCTTTGTTGGGGCAGAAGGAGTAGACGTCTGTGGTAGCTCCTCCCACGTCCACCATAAGCATCTGGCCCAGACCTTCCTGAGAAGCCGTTCCGTTGGACAGAAGAGTTCCAGCCGCCAGCACGGCTGCAGGAGTGGGCATGACCACCTCACCTATCTGTGCCTGGACCTTTGACAGGCCCTTCATATTGGTGATGCGCTTCATGAAGAGGTTCCTTATGAGCCCCTCCGCGTCCTCCGTATCCAGTTCGCCGATATTCGGTATGATGTTCCTTACCAGGAAGCATTCCTTCCCGGCAGCCTTCATCATGGATCTCACTTCCTGTGATATGACGGAATTGCCCGCATAGATCACAGGCACGGTGATATTGCTCTCGGCGAGGACCTCAGCGTTGTGCAGGACAGACGTCCTGTTGCCCTTCTCATAGCCGCCGCAGAGCAGGAGGATCTCCGGCTTGGACGCGGCGATCTCCTCGGCGTCAGCCGAGGTCAGACTGCCGAAATAATTGTTTATGATCTTTCCGCCGGCGCCGTAGGCGCAGTTCTTTCCGGCAGTATAGCTCAGAGTCTCCGAGAGGCCTATAACGGTCATCCTGAGGCCTCCGGCGGCGCTGCTGCTGGAGAGCTTAAGAGCCTCCTTCAGGGCCTTATCCCCTATCTTCTCTCTGACGGAATCAAAGCAATGACCGAGGCATACGCTCGCGTCGGTGTGGACGGTCGACGGGAATTTATCAGTATGGACAACTCTTCCCTCTCCCATATCGACGCATACGACCTTGGTATATGTGCTGCCGAAATCGACTAAAACAGAATACTTCAATCTCCCGCTCCTTCCGGTTCGGTGCATCCGGATACGCCAAAACCCGGGCGCTCCGGAGAGCGCCCGGAACAGCAGTTCTTATTCGTAACGTACGCCGTATTCTCTTCTGTCTCCGAGTATACCCTTTACGGTGTCGGCGTTCCCCGGCGGGCATCCTACTACCCAGCGGAATCCCATCTCGTCGGCGAGCTTCTTGCAGCATACGCCGATGCAGACGGTATTGTCAGCGTTGGCTCCCTCAGGAAGCATTTCCTTGGTGACAGGTCCTACGCAGACGTTCATTCCCTCCAGATAGGAGAACAGATCCTGGGCCTTCATATCCATCAGAGAGCTGATGACGGTGTTGTGGCAGCCGGTGCAGGCGTCTTTGCTGAAGATGAGGTTGAAGGATTCGGGAATGCCCTCGATCTCAACTTCGCTGGAGCGTTTGAACCTGCTGGCGACTTCGTCGATCTGCTTGCCGATGACTTCGATCTTGTCGAGATCCATCTCGCCGAGGCCTCTCTTGTAAGCGGCTCTGGTGATCATGACGTCTTCGGGCTCATATCCCATGATCTTGCTGGTCACGGCCTCGCAGGCTACCAGATCCTTGGATCCGATGATCAGATCCATCTCTTTGGTCTCGCCGAAGATCGGGCCGAGTCCCTGCTGTCCATAGGTACCGTCGATGATCTCGAGTACGGGCTTCAGATAGCTGCACCAGTCGACAACGCCTTCGATAAGGCCCTTCTTGTGGAAGTCCTTCTTCTGGGTGTCGACCAGGAGTCCCTTCAGAT
>Ga0079305_1002062_pt1 | contig 20180 bp, 22 predicted proteins | sample LMS_cellobiose_e_FD_79183 | JGI IMG/M metagenome (GOLD analysis project Ga0079305, IMG submission 79183) | Rumen-fistulated moose microbial communities from Alaska, USA - LMS_cellobiose_enrichment | ecosystem: Host-associated > Mammals > Digestive system > Stomach > Rumen fluid ... | reverse complement strand
TCGCCGGTATGTGCGCCGCCGTGGCGGCGGCCAGAAGAGGCGTCAAAACCCTCATCATGCAGGAGCGTCCCGTCTTCGGCGGCAACGCCTCCAGCGAGATCCGCATGTGGGTCTGCGGCGCTCCCGGATGCCTCGAGACCGGGATCGTCGAGGAACTCCGGCTGGAAAATCTCCACCGCAACACCTACGTCAACTATTCCGTCTGGGACAGCATCCTCTTCGAAAAGGTGCGCTTTCAGGAAAATCTGACCAGTCTCCTCAACTGCTCCTGTCAGAGCGCCGAAACGAAAGACGGACGCATCGTCTCGGTCACCGGCTGGCAGATGACCACCCAGACCTTCCACAAGGTGAAGGCGAAATTCTTTGCCGACTGTTCCGGAGACGGCATCCTCGCTCCCCTCACGGGAGCGCTCTTCCGCATCGGCAGGGAAGCCGGAGACGAATTCGGCGAATCCCTCGCCCATGAACAAAGCGACTGCAGAACCATGGGGCTCAGTTGTCTCATTCAGGCCCGCGAAACGGATTCGCCCAAAAAGTTCATCCCGCCGTCATGGGCCGACGTCTACCCCGACGACGACTCCATGTCGGGCAGAGACCACCGGCTCACCCGCCTGCAGAACTTCTGGTGGATGGAGCTGGGCGGCGACCGGGACTCCATCGGCGACACCGAGGAGATCCGCGACGAACTGCTCAAGACCGCCTTCGGCGTCTGGGACCACATCAAGAACCGCGGAGATCACGGCGCGGACAACTGGGAGCTGGACTGGGTGGGCTTTCTCCCCGGCAAACGCGAAAGCCGCCGCTTCGAGGGAGACCACATCCTCTCACAGCGCGACATCGAGTCCGGCGGACACTTCGAGGACACCGTTGCCTACGGCGGCTGGCCCATCGACGACCACCATCCGGCGGGCATCCGCCACCCGGGTCCCCCCAACCGCAACATCGTTCTCGATAAAATCTACGGCATCCCCCTGCGCTGTCTCTACTCGAAGAACGTTCCCAATCTCTTTTTCGCGGGCCGGAACATCAGCACCACCCACATCGGCCTGAGCTCCTGCCGGGTCATGGCCACCTGCGCCACATTGGGCCAGGCCGTCGGGACCGCCGCCTGCGCCGCACTGGAACACGGCTGTTCCTCATGCCGCGACGCGGCAAAAAGTCACACGCCGGAAATCCAGCGGATGCTCATGGACGACGACTGCTATCTGCCCGGTTTCCGACGCGAGATCCCCGCGCTCTGCCGCGAAGCGCAGCTTGTCTCCTCATCGGGCGATCCCGAAGTCCTGCGCAGCGGCGTCGACCGGGAACTGGACGGCAAGGAAAATTTCTGGCACTGCAGGGAAAACGACTTCGTCCTCTACGACTTCGGACGCGAAAGGGAGCTTTCACAAATACGCATCGTCTTCAACTCCGACCTCTCCCGGCCCCACCTCAACGTCGTGTCGAACTTCCGCAGGAACGCCCCCGTCTTCACCCCGCCGGAAACGCTGGTCGAAGCCTTCGACATCGAAGCCGACGGCAAGGTCGTTTTCTCCTGCGCCGAAAACCATCAGCGCCTCGTGAAACTCCCCCTTGCCCTCCGGGCAAAAGAACTGAAACTCGTCATCAAAAAGATCCGCCGCGCCACAGACAAGTGCGGCGTCTTCTCCTTCGACGCCCTCCCCGTTTTGTGAGAAAGAGAGAGCGTTCCGGGGGGAAGAGAAAAATTTTTCGTGAGAAAAAATTTTTCTCTTCCCCCCGGACCCCCTTTCTTTTTCAAAAGGGCTTCTTTCGCGGGGGCGCTTGCGGCGCGCCCCCACACCCCCTGCCGGCGGGTGGCACCCGCTGGCAGGTAACTGCGCGCTGCCCTTCGGGGGCGCGCAGGGCGGGGGGAGAAACTTCGGCGTCGGGGTGTCGCGGCGGCTGCTCACTGTGTTCGCGACTCGCCTTGATCGGAAAGGCACCCGCTGGCGGGTAACTGCGCCTTGCCCGTTGGGGCGGCGCAGGATGGAGATGTCGGCTTCCGCCTTCGCCAAGGCTGCGGCGGACAAGTCTGGGTAACGGCGGCTATGCTTCTTCGCTCTCGACTCGCCTTTTGCCTGTCCGGTCCGTTTCTTGCGTCACAGCGCGCCGGGCGCAAGCAGCGCGAAGGGGGCCCAGGGCAGATTGCGCATGATCCAGAAGGCGAGGACGACGGCGAGAAATCCCGCCGCGACAAGAGGCCGTTTCGCGAGGCGGGGCCGCAGAAGGAGCATGAGAACGAAGAGAAGACAGGGTATGTACAGCGCGTTGCTGCGGAACACCCCCGCGATATTCCCGTGGAGCAGATGATACGTCGCCCGGGTCGAACCGCAGCCGGGACAGTACAGGCCCGTCACGGCATGAAAGGGACAGGGCGGAAAATAACGCATCAGCGCCGGATAATGAAAATACAGCACGGTCCCGGCCGCCGCGGCGCAAAAAATGCCCGCAGCGGCAAGAACGGCCGACCGCCGGTCACGGACGGAAAGCATCGTCAGTCATCCGGCAGCAATTCCAGTATCTTTGCCGCCAGAGAGAAAAGAGTCGCAAAAAAGCCGAGTACGACCGTAAGGTAAAACCACAGTTTCGCCTTTTTCGAATACTCCCGCGCCGCCGGCCAGTCGCCCCGGTTGACGGCCTGACCGCATTTCGACGAAAACACGATGGCGACGATGCCCAGCGGCAGACAGCAGAGCACGGTCGAAAGCACCGAAGGGATCAGCCACGTATTGATCTTTTCGCGATTCTGCGGCGCGGGCGGCGCCGAAAGATCGATCTGATTCCCGCACTGAGGACAGAATCTCACGTCGGGCTCCAGTTCTTTTCCGCATTTTCCGCAAGTCATGATCTTTCCCCCTCTCCTATTGCCGTGTCAGCGGTCCGACCAGATGGATGAAGAGCGCGATGAAGGCCAGCCACAGGAGAAGGCCGAACGCGCCGAACAGGATCCCGACCCACGCATGGATCTTGCCCCGGGCCCCGGGGTGACGGCGGGCATACCGCAGTCCCAGGATCCCCATGACGACGGCGGGAATGGAGGCGAGAAAGCACGCAAGAGATCCGACGCCCAGATAATACGCCCACAGCGCCGGAGAGTTCGGCGGCACCAGCACGTCCAGTCCGCCGCCGTCCACGACCACCACGCGCCGCCCGTCGAGGGACGCTCCGCAGCTGCGGCAGAATTTATCTCCCTCGTGCGCCTCTTTTCCGCAATTGCTGCAAAACATATTCTATTCTCCTTGTTTTCCGGATGTGCCTTACATTACCACCGTTCCGCAAAAAAGTCAAGCGGGGATTTTGTGGCCAAGCCGCCGTTACCCGCCGGAGAAACGGATGGAAACGGATGGAAACGGAGGAAACGGAGGATCGGGAGCCGGAGAAAAGAGAACACCGTCTGCCCCTCCCCTGCGCCGCCCCGACTTGTCACGCCGTAACGTCAGTGAAGGAGGACAGGGCAAGGCGCAGTTACCCCGAAGCCGACGTTTCGGCCGACACGGGGCGGTGATCCGGTTCCCAAACACCCCGCTTTTCTCGAAAAGGATGGGGGCCCGGGGGAGGGAAAACCTCTTTTCACGGGGAAAAGAGGTTTTCCCTCCCCCGGAACCACCGACCTTTATCGGGAACAGAGCCTTTTCAGAAGCGGAAGTCGCGCTCGCCGGACTTGATCTTTTCGATCCGTTCCGCGGCGACGGCGCGGACCTTTTCGTTGGGGATGCGCTTCAGTTCCGCGGCGATGACCTTTTCTCCGGCGGCCTTCGTTGCGGGCGAAGCGTAGTCCTCGAGGTACTCCTGCAGCGTCATGAGGGCGTTGGGCTGACAGCAGTTGGCGATCTGACCGGATTTCAGCAGCGACATGAAGCGGTCCCCGGTGCGGCCCTCACGGTAGCACGCGGTGCAGAAACTGGGGATGTACCCCAGTTCCAGCAGCCAGCGGATGACCTCGTCGAGAGGCCGCTGGTCGTTGACGTCGAACTGGGCCGTCTCGTCGCAGCGCTCCTCTTTGGTGTAGCCGCCCACGCTGGTGCGGGAGCCGCCGCTGATCTGCGAAACGCCCACGGCGAGAACGCGCTCGCGGGCTTTTTTGCTCTCGCGGGTGGAGATGATGATCCCCGTGTAGGGCACGGCGATGCGCAGCACGGCGACCAGCTTCTCGAACATATCGTCCGAAACGGCGTCGGGGAAGCTGGAGGCGTCGATGTCGTCCGCCGGACGGATGCGGGGCACGCTGATGGTGTGGGGCCCCACGCCGAAGCGGGCCTCCAGATGTTCCGCGTGCATGAGCTGGCCCACGAAATCGTAGCGGCAGGTGGTCAAGCCGTAGAGGACGCCGCACCCCACGTCGTCGATGCCGCCCTCCATGGCCCGGTCCATGGCCTCGGTGTGCCAGGCGTAGTCGTGCTTGGGCCCCGTGGGATGGAGTTTTTCGTAGTTCTCCCTGTTGTAGGTCTCCTGAAAGAGGATGTAGGTGCCGATGCCCGCCTCCTTGAGCTTGCGGTAATTCTCGACCGTGGTGGCGGCGATGTTGACGTTGACCCGGCGGATGGCCCCGTTTTTGTGCTTGATGGAGTAGATCGTCCTGATGCTTTCGAGCACGTATTCGATGGGGTTCATCACGGGATGCTCCCCGGTCTCGAGGGCCAGGCGCTTGTGCCCCTGGTCCTGCAGGGCGATGACCTCGTCTCTTATCTCCTCCTGCGAGAGTTTGCGCCGGGGAATGGTCTTGTTCTTCATGTGGTACGGGCAGTAGGTACAGCCGTTGACGCAGTAGTTCGAGAGGTACAGCGGGGCGAACATGACGATGCGGTTGCCGTAGAAGCGCTGCTTGATCTCCCGCGCGAGGGCAAAGATCTTTTGATCGACGTCCTCGAGGGTGCAATCCAGCAGGACCAGCGCCTCGCGGTGGGAGACGCCCTTGTGGTTTCTGGCCTTGGCGAGGATCTCTTCGAGGAGGGCTCTGTCGTTTTTGTGCGCATCGGCCCAGGCGAGAGTCGCGCGGCTCTCGGAGTCGCTGATAAATTCCTCAGCCTTGGAGGACTTGGGGTCGTACATGATCTATTTTCCTTTCGTGTAAACGGTTTTCACATTGACGCCGGGCAGCATGCCCAGTTTTCCCGAGAGGGAGCTGATGACATCGCAAGGCGCGTCGACGACGACGCTGATGATGCTCACATGACGGGACCGGTAGGGGATGCCCATGCGGCCCACGATGAATCCGGCGCATTCGTGCAGAACGGCGTTGATCTTCTCCGTCGCGGAAAGGTCCTCGACGATGATGCCCACGAGGGCGATGCGGTTTTCTTCCATGCGTTTCTCCTTTCGCGTCGGGTCTTTCGCAAGACCCTGTTCGTCAGAAAACGGTTATGATGCGGTTCGCCGCCATGCGCCGCGGGAGGTCCCCGCCTGCGGTCCGGACGACGGTAGAATATACTGCAAAAACCGCATTTTTTCAAGTTGATTTTGCGCGGGGACCGGACTATATTAAGTCGGCAAGGAGGTGCTCTCTCATGGCGGAAAAAAGAAATCATGTCGTCTGGATGCTTGAGGAACTGCCGCGTCTCCGCGCCTCGGGCCTGATCCCGGAGGAGACCGAGAAAATCCTGCTGGACCATTACCGCGCGAGACTGGAAGCGTTTCCCGCACCGCAGAAGATTTTCGCCGCGGTGCTGGCCGTCCTCGGGATCGTCATGGTGGCGGCGGGGACCGTGCTCTTCGTCAACCACAACTGGGATATGCTCCCCAAGGCCGCCCGCATGGGCGTTTCGTGCATTCCCCTCGGCATCGGAGCCGTTCTCGGGTACGTGACGGTCCTGAAAAACAAAGGTCAGCTGTGGCGCGAGGCCGCGGCCGTGTTCACCGCCACGGGGGCGGCGGTGCTGACCGCAATGCTGTCGCAGATCTATCACATCAACGGCGAGATGAGCGATTACATCTTCCTCGTCCTGCTGCTGGCACTGCCCCAGCTGTATATTTTCGACAGTTTCGTTCTGGCGTGCCTGTACGTGTTTTTCTCGTTTTTCCTCACGGGAAACGGCGGCGCCGAAGCGTGGCGCTGCGGCATGGTCGCGGCGGGCTTTGCGCCCTTTCTTGCGCGGCATCTCAGGGAGAACGCAAAATTCGCCGTTCCCTGCCGGTATCTGGCCCCCGCCGCGGCGCTGTCGGCGCTGATCGGATGCGCGGGCTCACATTACATCGTTCTGCCGGTTCTGACCCTGTGCGGCATATTCATCGTTGCGGGCATGGACCTCGTCGGCCGCGGCGCGGGACTGCTGAAGACCCCGTGGCTGCTCCCGGCCTTCGCCGTGCAGATGTTCATTCTGGGCGCGGGCAGCTGTGAAGAGGATGTTTTCTCCTTCGGGTCGAAATTCCCGTCCGCACAGGCGCTGTGGGTCTACTGGATATTCACCGCCGCGGTGCTGCTGCTTTTCGTTTTCATCTTCATGCGCAGACGCCTCTCGGAAGAACGGGCGCTGAACGCCCTGTTCGTTCTGCTGGCGCTGATCCCCTTCGCGACGGACGCGCCCGTGATGCGGATCGTCTGCAACATCGCCCTCGGTCTGGGCGGGATCGTCTGCATGCGCGGGGGCTTCGTCCGGCGCTCCTTTCTGCTTTTCAACGGAGGCGCGGTGATGCTGACGGTGCTGACCTCCTGCCGCTTCTTCGACTCCGATATCGGCGTGCTCTACCGCTCGGCCGGACTGATCCTGCTGGGACTGGGCTTCATCGCCGCCAACGTCGTCTACATGAAAAAGAGCGGGAGGGCGTGACCATGGGAAAAGGCAAACGGATGCTGTTCCTCCTCTACACGCTGTCGCTGGCGGCGATTTTGCTCTACCCCGTTTCGACAGTGCTGAAGATCGAGTTCCCCTCGGAAGCACCGGCGGAAATGAAGTTCCCCGTGCGGGCGTTCGACCCCTACGATCCCCTGCGGGGCCGTTACGTGCGGCTGGATCCCCTGCCGAACGAGGTGAAGGTTCCGGAAGACATGAACTTCCGTTACGGGGAAAAGGCGTTCCTCGTCCTCGAACGGGGCCGCGACGGCTTCGCCCGCGCGGTCCGGCTGACGAAGGACCGCTCGGAGATCGGTGACGGCGAGATTTTCGTCAAGGTCGGAAGAGTGTTCCGCAAGTACGACAAAAAGAACAAAAAGACGGCGGTCTGCCGTTTCGATCTGCCGTTCCGTTTCTTCTACCTCAACGAACTGGACGCGCCGGAACTGGAAAGCGAACTTGCCGCCCTCAGCCGTTCGGGCAGGGCCGGAGACTTCGTCCTGACGGTGCGGTTCTTCAAAGACGGCCTCTTCGCCGTCAAATCGCTGGAAATTCAGAAAGGAAAAAAGTGATATGCGTTTGAATCCGCTGTTTCAGGAAGGCGCCGTGCTGCAGCACGGCAAAACGCTCCCGGTCTGGGGGGAGACCCGGCCCGATGTGATCGTCAGGGGAGAACTCGCGGGCATCGAGATCTTCAGCAGAAGTTCCGGCCGGGGCGAGTTCACGCTTTACTTCCCGCCCCTGCCCCCGGGCGGTCCCTTCGAACTGCGCGTCGGCGTCGAGGGAGATCCCGCCGAGGAAACGACCGTGCGCGACGTGCTCCTGGGCGACGTGTGGCTGGCCTCGGGGCAGTCCAACATGGAGTATCCCCTCAACGCCGATACCGCGTGGTGGCCGGGCAACGCCTCGGGTCCGGACTCCACCGCGAGGCGGCAGGAGAAAAAACTGAAGGAACTGCTCGCGGATACCGATAACTTCCGTTTCTTCAAGGTGGAACGCTGCGCCTCGGGCGCGCAGGAGCGCGAAGCCGCAGGCGTCTGGCGGCGCATGACGCCCGAAAACGCGGGCGACTGCTCCGCCGTGGCCGCGTGGTTCGGTCACGTTCTGCGGCGGAAGACCGGCATTCCCGTGGGTCTGATCGTCTCCAGCTGGGGCGGCACCATCGCCGAAGCGTGGACCAGTTGCAACGGTCTGACCGCTTCTCCGGTCACGGCCCGTCTGGCCGCGGACCTTGCCGCCTGTCACCGGAAACGCGAATTCTGCACCGTCCGGGAAAAGATCGACGTTCTCGCAAGCGACGCCGTCCAGCCCGATCCGGGCAACGCGGGTTTCGGCCAAGGCTGGGCCGCGCCCGGGTTCGACGACTCCGGGTGGAAGGCAATGGCCGTCCCCGGCAGCTGGATACAGCAGGACATCGCCGGCAACGGCGCGGTGTGGATCCGCCGGAGCGTCGAACTGCCGGAGGACTGGGTCGGTCAGGATCTCATTTTGCGCACAGGCGGCATCGACAAGCACGACGTCGCCTACGTCAACGGCCGCGAAGTGGGCCGCACCGGCAAGGGACTGGAGTGCGACCACTGGTGCAGTGAACGCAGATATCCCGTTCCCGGGGCGTCTGGTGGATTCGAAGTCCGTCACCGTGGCCATCCGCGCGTTTTCGTTCATCTACGACGGCGGTTTCTCAGGCGACTTCAAGCTCATCCGCGTCTCGGACGGTTCGGAGTTGTCCATCGCGGGCACGTGGAAGGCCGCGCCCGAGTTCGACCGGGGCCGGATCAATGTCCGCAAAGACAGCAGCACTTTCGGGTCCGGCAATCCCAACACGCCGGGGATCCTTTTCGACGGCATGATCCGTCCCCTCGTCCCCTGCGCCCTGCGGGGCGTGATCTGGTATCAGGGCGAGAGCAACACCGGCAACAGCCGGGAGTACGGCGAGATCCTGCGGCGGATGATCTCCGACTGGCGCTTTTTCTTTCTCGCGCCGGAACTGCCGTTTCTCATGGTCCAGCTGGCGGGCTACATGATCCCCCGCCCCTTCCGCAGGGACTGCCCCTGGGCCGAAGTCCGCGAAGCCCAGCGCCTCGAAACGGAGCGCGATCCCCACACCTTCATGGCTTCCGCCGTCGATTGCGGAGAAGAGCTTTTCATCCACCCGCAGGACAAGGAGACCGTGGGGCTCCGTCTGGCGCAGAGCGCCCTGCATCACGTCTACGGCCGAACCGATATCGTTCCCTCGGGACCCATGATCCGCGAGGCGAAAAGAGAGGGCGATTCCGTCCGTCTGCGCTTCGATTTCGCCGCGGGGCTGACCCTGAAGGAGGGAGAGCAGACCTTCTATCTCTCTGCGGACGGAAAAGACTTTTTCCCGGCGGATTCGGCCGTCGTTGAGGGCGATTCCGTGCTCGTGCGTTCCGCCGCCGTGCCGCTTCCCGCGGAGGTGCGCTACGCCTGGGCCGACTTTCCGCCGACGCCCCTTTACAACGGCGCGGGACTGCCCGCCTCGCCCTTCAGGATCGAAGTCCGCTGAAGACCTCTCCCCCCAAGCCGGTATTTCTGCGTCCGCCCCCCGGTGAGCCGCAGAAATACCTCATACCTCATACCGCCCCGCCTTCCGCCTCGCCTCCGGCCTTGACAGAACGGGCTTTTCAATTTATATTAGGGTCCGGTCAAAAGTGAATGCAACACCGATGAGAGAGCCGTCATGCCGTATCCGACGACCAGAACAACCTTGCTGAACCGCCTGAACGGTGACGAAGCCGCCTGGCGGGAGTTCTTCGACCGTTACCGGGGAGTCATCGCCAGTATCGGACTCAGCAAGGGTTTTTCGCCTGACGAGTGCGACGATCTCATCCAAAATGTGATGATCCGCTTTCACAAAAAAATTCAGGCGGGGTTTGCATACGATCCCGTGCTGGCGAAATTCCGCACATTCTTCATCCGCCTGATCGAGGGATGCATCTGCGATATGCTCCGCAAACGCGACAAGTGCTGTTTCACCGTTGACGAACTGCCGGAAACGGGAGAGGGCGAACGCCCCGACGAACTGCTGGATATGGTGCTGCTGGAGAAATGGCGGACGATCCTCCGCGAAGAGGCCATGCTGGAGCTGGCCGGCCGGGTGGACGAAAGGACTTTTCAGGCCTTCGAACTCTACGCGCTGAAAGGCCGTTCCGCAAAAGAGACGGCAGAGCTGCTGTCGATTTCGACCGTCAGCGTCTACGTCGCCAAGAACCGCTGCACGAAGATCCTGCGGAAGATCATCGCGCGGCTCAACACCGAAGATCCGGAGCTCCATCTTGAGTGAGATCATCGGTCCCTACAAAATATTGCAGGAGTGCGGCCGCGGTTCCTGCGGCACGGTGTACCTTGCGCAAAACACCTTCAGCGGACAGAGATCCGCACTGAAAATACTGGACGAAAAGGTGGAAGCCCGGGAACTGGAGGGACTGATCCGCTGCCGGGAGTGCCGCCACGCGAACCTGATCCAGATCCACCACCTCGACCGTCTGCCGGACGGGCGGCTCTACTACACCATGGACCCGGCCGACGACCGGGGGACCGGGGGTACATATCAGCCGGATACGCTGGGAGCCCGGGGCAGGATCCCGGCCGAGGAACTGCTGCCGATCCTCCGCGCTCTGCTCGACGGCGTGGCGGCGCTCCACGGCAGGAAGATCATCCACCGCGATATCAAACCGGACAACATTCTCTTCGTGAACGGCGTTCCCGTGCTGGGCGACATCGGTCTTGCCGCTGTCTCCGGCGACGCAAGTCTGGCGGGGACGCCCTCGTTTCTGCCGCCGGAGGTGCTGGCGGGAACGCGCAAACCGGATGAGCGGAGCGATCTCTATGCCCTGGGTCGGACTGCCTATGCGGTCCTCACGGGCAATCCGCCGGGCAAGTACCCGCAGATCCCCGCCGACCTGCCGCGGGAGGCCGCGCCGATACTGGCGTTCTGCCGGGCGGCAAACGCAAAAAATGCGGTTTTGCGATCCTGCCGGGAAGCGCTGGACGCCCCGCCGCGGGGAAGATCCGTCAGGGCAAGATGGTACGCATTCATCATCCTTGCGGCGGTCGCCGCGGCCGCGGCGGTGCTGCCCGCACTCCGGCACGTGCGCACGGCTCCGCCGCCGGCGCAAGCCGAACCGGCACAGTCCCCGCCGCCCCCGGTCCCGGTTCAGAAGCAGGAGATCCCCGCTCCGCAGACCGGTCCCGATGCCGATGCCGTCCTCAAGAACACCGAAGCGGAACTGGCAAAAAAGATGCGGCAGCTCGACCGCGACGTCGCGGCATCGCAGGAAAGGATGCGCACCCTCTTTCGGGAACTGACTTCCGGGGAGTGCGACGCGGCGGTCGCGGAACTGGAACGCCGTTATCCCGTTTCGCCGGACCTGCTGCGGCAGGCGGATGCCCGGTACGGTCTGCTGCACGGGGAATACTTCCGGAAAGCGGCCGGACTGTCGCCGTTCACCGCAGAAGGCGCATCGGCCCGCACCCGGCTGAACGAGGAACAGAAACAGCTCGAAGCCCGTGACGCCCTTTACCGCCTCGGCCGTCAGAACAGCACGCTCAAGGCATCGATCCGCGCATTCGTCATGACGCGCCGCGGCGCCCATCTCGCGAATCTCGAAAAGATGTTCCGCGAACGCCAAAAGACCGCAGAACAGCTGTCGAACGCCGCACCCGGCCGTTGACACCGTTTCTCCGCCCCGTTTTCCAAAATCCTGCCGAATAAGCCTCGAAAATGCTGTTACGCGCGCGCTTCGCAGCTGCGAATGAAGGCAGCATACAGGAAAATTCGCAAAAAAATCGGCGGCAAGTGTAAGAAGTCCATTTTTTTTCGGATATTAGTCATGACACGTCCGATGTTCCCGAAAAGAGCATCGTGCGGCAGAGAGTATCCGAATTTGACAGAATGGATTTCCGGAGCTACATTAACGGGCGAACCAACAATGGAGGACCCGAATCGGAAAAATAAATTCTATTCTGAAAATCGGATAATACGAACTTTTTAAGTCGGTCTTCGTACCGGGAATACGCCAAATTTCATTACGAAAGAACCGGATGCTTGAAAGGGTTCGCCGTGCGCTCATGCGCGTATGGCGTTTCTCTGCTTGCATGGTTCTTTCGGGACATTGGCGTGTCCTCCGGTACGAATGCAACGGAGGAACGCCTTTTTTGTACCGGAATAATGATCGGGAGGCGACGGATATGATCGAAAAAAATACCGATGCGGACAAGATCGGGATCGGCGACATAATCCTTTTCCGGCACGAAGGTGTCGAGATGCCCGCAAAAGTAACGGGCTTCAGCCGCGGCAGGATCGACGTCGAACTGCCGGCCGCGCCGGAACCGATCCCGTGGAGCCTGTCGAAGGAAGAGGTCGTCGGCATCGCCGGGCACAACGGTGAATGCTGCAGATGAGATCCTCCTGCGGGAGGAGCAAACAAAATAAAAGGAGAAAAGTGAACATGGACAAAAAGCAGATGAGCGATGCCGAAAAAGAGCGCGTGGGGCAGACATTCCAGCACGGCGCGGAGAACTTCACGGAGGAAGATCTCGCCAAGGTCATGGCCGATGAAAAGACCGCCGAGACCAAGGGAAGCATGCTGGGCGACCAGTTCGAGAATTTCAAGCTGCTGTGGTCTCTGCTCAAGGACTATTACAACGACAAATACCCCAACGTGCCGTGGAAATTCATCGCCGCCATCGGATTCGCCGTGGCCTATCTGATCTCGCCGATCGACATCATCCCGGATTTCCTTCCGTTTGTCGGTTTTATCGACGATGCGGCGGTGTTCGCGCTGGTCGTGGCTGGATTCGATTCCGACATCAAGGCGTACAAGGAATGGCTGAAACAGAACAAGGAATGACCCGAGAAAGCTCCGGTCCGGTACGGGAGGCCCCGCACCGGACCCGGATCTGCCCGCAGCCCCTGTGCGCCGGGGCCCGGATGAACGGCAGTCGGTTTCCGACCAACCGCGCGTGCCCGGCGTACAAACGCCGGCACAAACTGCCGTGACCGGAAACCATTCCTCCCCGGACGAGGGAAAACCGCCGTCACCTGCGCCCGATGCGAACGAAACGGACGAATTTTTCCGGAAAAACGATTTGCTGTGACATTTCATGGCATGGGTAACGGGGTACATTGAGGACAACGAACAGAATACGACAGGAGTTTCGGGCGTTATGGAAGGTTTTGCAAAATTAGTCGGTTTTCTGATCGCGGCGGCGGTGGTGTGCGCCGCGCTGGCGGGCGTGGCGTTTCTGATCACCGCCGTCATCGCCTTCTGGCCGATCATCGTCGGGTTCGGAGTTCTGTTGTTTCTGGGGTATGCGCTGTTTGTCGGACTCGTCCATATCGGTTCCGGCAAGGCGAAGTGACGCCGCACGCGGCGGTCACTGACCAGAGATCAGAATACGAACGGCAATATGAGGAGATTTGCTCCAGTGAAAGAGAAAAAGAACGACAACGAAATCGTGCTGAGAAACAGACTCGAGATAGATAAACTGGCCTCCGATTTCCCCGATTGCTGTGCGCCGATATTCGAACATTTGGCCGAGCGCAGGAACGATATGCTCCGGCAGCTTTCCGCCAAAATGCCCGATGTGGTGCATGTTGTTCAGACGGCAAATTCGGCGGACACCTACCGGGTCGTAAAGAATGTTGTCCTCACACCGGGGGAAGACGGGCTTTACACCGCCGTACTCCGCGACGATAGAGGGCGGATCATTGAACATGTAAAACTTGAAAAGGCCGCTTCCGATTTTTCCCGAGCGGCAGCTTTCTCGTTTTCGGTGCTCAACGCCGCGGTGGGGCAGGCGAATATGATGGCGATCGCGGAACGGCTCGCCGAGATCGAGTCGCAGTTGGACGAAGCTAAAGAGCGGGATTACTGCCGGGAGATGAATGAGGTCAAGTCCGCATACACCGGGATGAAAGAGGCCCTGTGTCTTAAAGACGACGATCATTTCAGGCAGACTATAATAGCTCAGCGGGATAAACTGCGGACCGGGTTGGAAAATTTACGGGATTATATTCTGATCGAAATAAAGGGCATGAAGCCGTATCACAAGCGCACACGGATAGAACGGCTGATTTCAAACTGGGGAACAGAAGAATCGACGCTTACGGCAAACGCACAGAAGCATTTCAAATACATCAGGGCGGCGCTGCCGGTCTGGTTCTTCGGAATGTCGCAGCTGGTCTTGACCGAACCGTACATAAGGGACTCCGGTTTTGAATCCGGAGATATGCTTGCGCGTGATCTGCGGCACTTGGTCATTGACAGCAATTTATATCAGCGTGTCCAATACGTTCCGAAGATCGGCGATTTTGACCCGATCGATGCCGTAAAAGATATCGAAAAAAGACTTCCCGAGATGGAAAAGTGTTTTGAAAGAATGAAAAATTCTTCTGCATCCGGGGACATGATTCTGACATTCAACGCGGATTGAACAAGAGGTGTAAAATGGCCAAATGTCAAGGCGAGGGTTGCGGACGCGATATTCCGGACGGGGAAAAGTATTGTCCAGCCTGCGAGGAAAAATATGATCAGAAAAGCAAGAAATGGTGGGAATGGGGACTTGGGGGGATCATTCTTCTTCTAGGCGGAGTAGCGTTGTTATTAGGGGGGAAAAAGGACAACTGACAGTGCGGCACCGTTCACGCAAAGTGACGCCGTGCATGGTAGCATACCGGAAACCAAACGCAATATCGGCAGGGAGGGTATCATGGAAGCAAAAATCGACGTCTTCGACGGTCTCATCGAAGGGGTCTTCAAGATGTCTCCGGAGGAATTCGACCGGGAAATGATCGAAAAGTACAAAAAAAAGTCGGATGATCTTCTTCGGGAGCACGACCTCACCGACCCGTGGAATTTCATCAGGCGGGCCTGGTTGCTGAACCGGATCGGGGAATGCACAAGGAAGATCGGTTTTTACCGGCAGGACCTGAAAGAACGTCAGGCCCGAAGCAAAGCCCGGCCGGATATCGCCTGACACCGAAACAAGGAGGAGGTGATCATGATGGCTGCCGATACTTCGAAAATCACCGTCGTCTGCCCGACTTGCGGCAACAAAACGGAGATCCCCGGCGAAAAGAAGAATACGCGCATCGAATGTCCGAAGTGCGGCAGCGCCTTCATGGCCTACGAGGCCGTGAAATGCGAAAAATGCGGAAAGTTCCGCCATCCCCGGCATCAATGCCGGGTCTGTTTCCCGGACAGCGATCTTGCGCGGCAATACCGGGAACGGCAGGCGCGGGAACTTTTCGGCTCGCTCCCGGAAGATATCCGCGCCGTACTCGAATTCGAAGCGGAAATGAACGCCCGGCGGACCGAAGAGATGACGCGGCGGATCGATGAACTCGAAAACCGGATATCGGACCTCGAATCCGAAATCGAAGAACTGAAAGGAGAGGAATGACTTCATGTCCGGCTTCATGCTCTGCCCGAAGACGCTCTCCGTGGAAAAACGAAACGTAGGGAACTCGCAGCCGTCCGCGGGAGACTGATCCCGCGGACGGAACTTGATTTGCGCCCAAAACACTTTATATTGACTCTCGTTCCGACAAGGAGGAGAGATATGAAGGAAGAGGTCGACCGGGGGCGGCGTTTCGAGGCCGCCCCGGTGCTGTGGTTTTCGCTCATCGCGGCGACGCTGGGAGCCGTCGCGACGGTCATCGCGTTTTATCCGGCCCGGCTCACGGCCCAGGGCGGACAGACGACCCAGGCCTTTGCGCCAAACCGCTTCGCTCTGGAAGCCGCCGAAGTGAACGTGAAAAATCTGCAGCCCTCGGGCAGGAACAGGCAGAAAATGCTCTTCAAGATCGACACTCTGACCGGACAGGTATGGGTCCTTCAGGTGTCGGCGACGGGAGACGTCGATCCCCGCGTGACCGAAGCCGCGTGGAAGAAAGTCGCGAACGCCCCGCCCCAGCAGAACCTTCAGCAGCCCTGAAGCGCTTTCTCGAGATCGGCCGCCCCGGTGAAGACCACGGCGTTCCAGCCGCGCCTGCGGGCGGCCTCGATCAGGGGCGCACGGTCGTCCACGTAAAGCGCGGGCACGCCGAAACGCCGCTCGAAGGTTTCGAACATGGGCTCCTCGGTCTTCATGGCCCCGACTTCGTAACTGTACACGCCGTCGGGCACGCACGAGGAGGCTTTGAACATCCGCCGCACCAACTTCATGTGGCGGCAGGAGACGTCCGAGAAAAACACAGGCCGGACGCCCCTGCCCGGCAGGGAGGAAACGAGCTCTTCCATGCCGGGGACCGGACCCACGAGAATGGCGTCGAAATCCCTTTCCAGATCGGCCCGGGACTTGCTTTTGTCGGGAACGAACTTCTGAAAGGCGGCCCAGAACGCGTCCTCCGTCAGGCGGCCGCACTCGAACTCCCGCGAAAGATACAGCACTTCCGGCGGCGGCGCGGCGGTGAATCCGACTCTGGCGTAACAGCCGACATGATCTATTTTGATGCAGACGTTGCCGATATCGAGCGCAAGATACTTCATTTTTCCTCCGAACTTTGTCATTTCGCGCTGTTCCCGACAAGGGTCGGTGGTTCCGGGGGGATGGGAAGAACTTTTTTTCACGTGAAAAAAAGTTTTCCCCTCCCCCCGGGCCCCCTGTCCTTTTCAAAAAAAGCGGGGCGTTTCGGGCGGAGAAGTGCGGACCGTCTGTTTGGATCAGTCCGCATTGTCCAGTTTGTCCATCGCCGGACCGCCGCCACCCCCGGCGGGGAACAGAGCCTGCCATTTCACGGGTAATATAGCAGAGAAGAAGTCCTTTTTCAAGGCGGAAATCCGCATGACGCCGCTTGAAATTTTCCGCGGCGGGGTGTATGCTATAATCAAGACAGATCTCAGCAGGAAACAGGTTCACCCGCTATGATGGAATGGAAAAAACTGTTGTCGCCCAAACGCATCGGCGATCCCGATCCGCAGAAGGCCCTTTCGCCCGAACGCTCCCCCTTTCAGCAGGACTTCGACCGCATCGTCTTTTCGGGCGCCTTCAGACGCCTGCAGGACAAGACCCAGGTCTTCCCGCTGGTGAAGACCGACTACGTGCGGACGAGACTTACCCACAGTCTGGAGGCAAGTTCCATCGGCCGCTCCCTCGGCACAGCCTGCGGCGCCTTCGTCGCCAAAAACTTCGACATCGGCGGACTCCATCCCTCGGACGTGGGCGCGGTGGTGGCCACGGCGGCGCTGGCCCACGACATCGGCAATCCGCCGCTGGGACACGCGGGCGAGGAAGCCATCCGCTACTGGTTCACCAACAGCGAGGCGGGCAAGTTCTATCAGAAAACCATGTCGCAGGAACAAGTCTCGGACATCGAACTCTATGAAGGCAACGCGCAGGGTTTCCGGGTCATCACCCGTCTGGAAATGCCCGACCGTCCCGGCGGAATGCGGCTCACTGCCTCCACTCTGGGCGCGTTCGCGAAATATCCCGCGGCCTCGCCGCCCGACCGCCGCCCCGAGGGCATCTCCGGGAAAAAATTCAGCTTCTTCCAGACCGAAAAGGACACCTTTGCCGAAGTGGCGGCAGCCTGCGGTCTCGTTCAAGTCGGCGAATACGCGTGGAAGCGCCATCCGCTGGCCTATCTGGTGGAAGCCGCCGACGACATCGCCTACCTCATCGTGGACTTCGAGGACGGTCACCGGCTGGGACTGGTGGACTATCACGAGCTGGAGGAGGCGTTTCTGGCCATCATCAACTCCCCGCGGGCGGAGGAATACGTAAAAAAGCTGGAATCCCCCGTCCGCAAGGCCGAATTTCTGCGGGCCAAGGCCATCGGCGTCCTCATCGGCAAAGTCACCGAGGTCTTCATCGCTCACCACGACGAACTGATCTCGGGAACGCTGCCGAAATCCCTCATCGATTATCTGGACTGCTTCGACACGCTGAAAAAAATCCGTACCCGCAGCGCCAAGGGCATCTACAACCACCGCAGCGTGGCCGAAGTGGTCGGCGCGGGGTTCGAAATGGTGTCGGGTCTGCTGGACGTCTTCGTGCCCTGCGTGGACGAACTGGCCCGGGAATACAAGGGCGGCGCACGGGCCAGCTACCGCAGCCGCCGCCTCGCCGCCATGCTGCCCTTCTACACCGTGGAGCGGCAGAACGAATTCTGGCTCAACGAGACCTATCTGCGCCTCATGGGCATCCTCGATTTCATCTCGGGCATGACCGACAGCTACGCCGTTTCGCTCCACCAGAAGCTCAAAGGCATCTCACTGTAAAAACGGTCGCGGGCGGCAGGAATTTTCAAGAACGCTCTGTTCCCGACAAGGGTCGGTGGTTCCTTCCCCCCGGGCCCCCTATCCTCCTATGAGAGACTATTTGTCAAGTGTTGATCGCGAAAAAAAGCTGAAATTTTTGATATTCAGCGAAACCATGTGGGGAACAGAGCCTTTGCAAAAATTGCTCAGGACGGACGACTCACGTATTTTGAAAACTGAGCCTGCCCATGTTGGAAACAGAGCGTTTTTTATGACAGTCCTTACTTTTTCCGGGCCAGATCCCGGATCTCTTCTTCGCTCAACGCTCTTCCGTAACAGGTGAAGTCACCCAGTTTTCCGGCGAAAGGACACGCATGCCCCCATTCCGGAAACAGGAGACCGAGGCGGAATTGCATTTTTTTGTAGTACGAGTCGATGCCGAAGTCGCTGAGCACCTTCAACGGTCCTGTCGGGCTGACGGCCTCCTTCCCGTTGACGAAGAAGCGGATGATTTTGTTTTTCCAGACGATGGCGAGATGATCCCAGCCGCCGGTGGCCCTGGGGCCCTTGTAATACAGCCACTTCAAAGCCTCCTGACCGCCGAGGACCCAATGACCGGAATCGTATTCCAGCAAGAGGCGGTTCCCGTAAACGACGCATCCGCGTTTCCTGCCTCTGAAATTGACGGGGAACTCATTGTCCGGAAGAGGCTTGGCCCATATCGTCCATGTCCCCTCGCTCATGGCGAAAGCGGCCGGGATCGTCACTTCGGCGCAGTTTTCATCTCTGCCGTTGAAGAGGCGGTCGCCCTTCCATGTCATATCCCTGCCGCCCACGGCGGATCTATAACCGGAGTCCGCCGTCCATTTTCCCACGATCTCCGGAGCCTTCGCCGATTTCCGGACGGGGGGATAATGGGATTTTTTGTAGCCGTCGAAATCCTTCGCGGGCCTGTACGGACGATAGACAAATCCTTTGACCGGCGGAGCCTCTTTGCGGGCAGCGGCCCGGCGGGGTTTGCGGGGCAATCCGGAAATGTCGACGACGAAAATTTCCGCCGGGGGAATGGTCAGGGTGCAGATCTTTTTTCCGCCCTCTTCGGAGACCTCGATCGGCGCTCCCCGGCGCACTTCAACCGCGTTCGCTCCGCCGTCGGTTATCAGGCGGACGGTATGGATGCACTTTTCGTCAAACTGCTCCACCGATTCCCACGGCGCCTTGTTCACGCCGTCATTGTTGATCAGGATCACCTTCCATGTCCCGTCGGGCATGACGTTGAACATGAACTGACACCGTCCCTCCACCTGAACGGGCAGGACTTCGCGCTGGATGTTTTTCAGCAGCGCCGTCATCTGCGGAGGCGTCCGGTAGGGATCTTTGGCTTTCCGCATATAAGGCGAGGTGACGACGAGGACATGGCCCCGGCCGTAACGGTTTTTGTAGAGCAGCGGCGTGCCGTCCGAAGTTTTCATGAGAACGGTGGTCCGGGGGCCGGGGGAAAAGCGGTTCAGCACCAGACCGTCTTTTTCGAGGAGGCCCTCCCTGCGGGTGACGCCGATGAACTCCGCGTCGTTTTCGAAGGGATAGATCTGCCCCGCGGTCAGGACCAGCGTGCCGCCGTTGTACACGTACTGTTTGAGCGTATCGGCAAGGGTTCGGGAAAAGACGATGTCGTTCACCGGGAACACCACCGGATATTTTTCCAGCTGGGAAAAGGAGACCTCGGGAGAGACCAGCGGATTGGCGACGTACAGGTCGAAGATGTCCCCCAGTTCGGAGTTGCGCAAATTGCGGTTGGGTTTGCCCTGGGTTTCCCTCATCCAGCCGTGAAGATCGAAACTGGGACTGATCGCCTGCATGGTGTATTCCAGAAGCAGATCGCCCTCCCGCAGCGGCATCAGCCCCTTCCAGTAAGTCTGCCAGGGGAGCCGGTTGTTGGCGTCGAATCCGTGGCGGCGGTCGGCCAGCAGGAGAACGGGCGCATAGGATTCTCCCCGTTTGCCTTGGACGCTCCGGCTCCACTCGTAAATGTCTTTGAGCGCCTTTCCGTTGCCGGTCAGCTGATAAACGCCGTTTTTATCTTTCTGCGCCTGCCCGTAGGGCTGGTTTTCACAGCTGATGTAGTTGGCGCCGCCGTAATATACCGAGTAGTAATTGCGCAGACTCAGACTCGGCGGCGACCCGAAAT
>Ga0079305_1002061_pt1 | contig 20201 bp, 11 predicted proteins | sample LMS_cellobiose_e_FD_79183 | JGI IMG/M metagenome (GOLD analysis project Ga0079305, IMG submission 79183) | Rumen-fistulated moose microbial communities from Alaska, USA - LMS_cellobiose_enrichment | ecosystem: Host-associated > Mammals > Digestive system > Stomach > Rumen fluid ... | reverse complement strand
GATTTTATGGCAGAGGAAAATGTAATCAAGATCGGAGCGCTTGCAAAGGATCTTCAGCTCAAAACAAAGGACATCACGAATCTTCTGAAAGACAGGACGGGAGTCACAAAGGCTTCCTCGGCTTCTCTTACGGAAGAGGAGGCGGACGTCCTTATAGACGCTGTCGCCTTCAACGCGGACGTAAAGGATATCGACGATCTCCTGAGGGGAGATATCATCATTTACGACGAGGAAGCGGAGAAGAAAGCGGCGGCGAAGAAGGCGGCTGCCGAAAAAGCCGCGGCGGAAAAAGCCGCAGCCGAGAAAGCCGCGGCGGAAAAGGCTGCCGCAGAGAAGAAAGCGGCGGAGAAAGCCGCTGCCGAAAAAGCGGCGAAAGAAAAAGAAGAAAAGAAGAAAGCGGACGAAAAGGCCGAAAGGAACGAAAAGCAGGCTTCAGGCAACGGTCAAAGCTCTCCCTCCGACTCGAGACAGACTGACAGCCGCGCCGATCAGAACATAAAGGCCGCAAAGCCCGGTGAAAAGATCAGAGCGAGCCAGAATCCCGACAGGTTCATAAGACCCGGAGAGAAGAAGGCGACCGATAATAAGAAGAAGGAAAAGGAAAACAAGCCTTCCGAAAGAGAGCGCCGCAGCCAGATGAACCGTCCGGATATGACGCCCTCCGGAAATGTGCAGACCACCGTCGTCACGGCGAAAAAGGATCTGCGCATTATAGATACGAGAGTTTCCGACGTTGACCTTTCAAAATACGACGAAAAGCTCCTCGATTACGGAAACGATCCGAGAAACGACGAGATCATGGCGGCGCGCAGAAGAGCGCGTCAGAACAAGCTCAACCACATGAAGGCGGCGAAGAACAAGAAGACCGAGAAGGTCAGGGCTTCCATCCCGACAGAGGTCGTGCTTCCCGATGAGCTCGCCGTATCCGAGCTTGCGATGCATCTGAGGATAACCACCGGAGAGGTCGTGAAAAAACTCATATCCGCCGGATTCATGGCTAACGTCAACTCGACCATCGACTTCGACACCGCGGCGATCATCGCCGACGAATTCGGCGTGCACGCGGAACGCAAAAAGGTCGTCTCCATCGAAGAGAAGCTCATAGACACGAGCACGGACGATTCCGAAAAGCTCGTTTCAAGAAGCCCCGTGGTAGTTGTCATGGGACACGTCGACCACGGAAAGACGAGCCTTCTCGACGCCATCCGCCATACCAGCGTCACGAAGACGGAAGCCGGCGGCATAACCCAGCATATAGGCGCGTACAGAGTCAACATCAACGGAAAGGACATCACTTTCCTTGATACTCCCGGCCACGCCGCGTTCACCTCGATGCGCGCAAGAGGCGCTCAGGTCACGGATATAGCCATCCTCGTGGTGGCTGCCGACGACGGCATCATGCCCCAGACCGTGGAGGCGATAAACCACGCCAAGGCGGCGGGCGTTTCGATAATCGTCGCGATAAACAAGATGGATAAGCACGGCGCCAACGCCGACACCATCAAGCAGGAACTTACGAAATACGATCTCGTCCCCGAGGAATGGGGCGGAGACGTGATCTGCGTGCCCGTTTCGGCTCTTACCGGAAAAGGCATCAACGAGCTTCTCGAATCCGTACTTCTCGTCGCGGAAATGGCTGACCTCAAGGCAAATCCCGACAGACTCGCCAAGGGCGTCGTCATAGAGGCGAAGCTCGACAAGGGCAGAGGCGCCGTCGCCACCGTCCTCGTGCAGAACGGTACGCTCAGAGTCGGCGACGTTATCATAGCCGGCACGTCCGTGGGCAGAGTCAGAGCGATGATCGACGACAAGGGAAAATCCATCAAGGAGGCGGGTCCATCCGTCCCCGTGGAGATCCTCGGACTTTCCGACGTCCCGGAGGCGGGCGATATAGTGAACGCCGTAGAGGACGAGAGGATGGCGCGCGAGCTTGCGGATCAGCGCAGAACAGAGAAGAAGGAAGACGAGTTCAAAGCCAACGCCAAGGTATCGCTCAACGATCTTTTCGCACAGATAAAGGAAGGCAGAAAGGAACTGAACATCATCGTGAAGGCAGACGTTCAGGGTTCCGTGGAGGCGGTCCGTTCATCGCTTGAAAAGCTATCCAACGAGGAAGTCGACGTGCGCGTGATCCACAGCGCCGTCGGAGCGATAAACGAATCCGATATCATGCTTGCTTCCGCGTCTGGTGCGATAGTCGTCGGATTCAACGTGCGTCCGGACAAGGGCGCCGTCGAGACCGCCGAAAGAGACAAGGTCGATATAAGAACGTACAGAGTCATTTACGACTGCATAAACGAGATAGAAGCCGCCATGAAGGGCATGCTCGCGCCCAAGTACCGCGAGGTGATCCTCGGAAGCGCGGAGGTCCGTCAGACGATCCACGTTCCGAACGTGGGCTTCATTGCCGGCAGCTACGTGACGAACGGAAAAGTCACGAGAAATTCGCAGATCCGCGTCCTGAGAGACAACATCGTCATCTTCGAGGACAAGATCGCCAGCCTTCGCAGATTCAAGGACGACGTCAAGGAAGTCCAGGAAGGCTTTGAATGCGGCATAGGACTCGAGAGATTCAACGACATCAAGGTTGGCGACGTTCTTGAAGCCTTCATAATGGAGGAGATAAAGGAATAATGCCGAACGCGAACATCAGAGCCGGAAGGGTGAACAAAAGCGTCGCTCACGAGCTCGAGGACATACTTCGCAGCGTCAAGGATCCGCGGGTGGCGGAAAACTACGTCACCATCAATTCAGCTGAAGTGACACGCGACCTGAAAACAGCTAAAGTGTTTTTCGGCTGCATCACCGGATCGCCCGACGAGGTGAAAAAGGGTCTCGAGAGCGCGAAGGGCTTTTTAAGGACCGAGCTTGCAAGACGCCTCAACATGCGTCAGACGCCGGATCTTACCTTCCACTTCGACAACGGAGCCGAACGCGGCGCGAGGATAGCGGAGATACTCGGAAAGCTCGACATAAAAAATCAGCCCGAAGAGACTGAGGATAATAAGGATTAATGCGTAAAATCAAAGGGGAAGCATACGCTCCTCTTTGATTTACTTGCAATTTCGGGGCGAAAACAGCTTTTGAGCCTGAAAACGAAATAAAGAATGATAACCGAAAACTTTTACGAAAAATTCAAAGAAGCGATGCTCGATGAGAATTACGATAACGTGTATATCATCGCCCATTCAAATCCGGACGGAGACGCCGTCGGCAGCTCGTGCGCTCTCGCGCATCTTCTCCGCCGCTTCGGAAAGCACAGCAAGGCGTTTTTCTCGGATCTGAATACGCCCGAGAGCAAGTTCGATTACATCGCGGATAAAAACGAGGAGTTTGACGATTTCGACGTCGAGCACATCATCACCACCGACGTCACGGATTCTTACCGCCTCAGCGGCGTTCCCGTGGGGTGCGAGGAGTATACGGATTTTCTCGACAAGCTCGATTTCGTCATAGATCATCACGAACAGAATACGATAGAATGCGGGAATATGCTCGTTCTCCCGGAAAAAAGCTCCTGCGGAGAGATCATTTACGATCTGTATAAGATGTTCGGTCAGCCCTTCGACGATTATTCGGCGAGAGCTCTTTATACGGCGATCGCCACGGATACGGGATGCTTCCGTTACAACAATACGACGCCGTCCACTTTCCTTGCGGCGGCGGAGCTCATGCCTGCCGTCGAAGACAATTTCCTTCCGGAAATAATAAACCGCAACTTTGAGACAAAGCCGAAGAAAAAGCTCAACATAGAAAGCTACGCCGCGCTCCACGCGAGGTATTATTTCGACGACGAGTTCGTCTTTTCGGTTTTCGATACGAAAACGCGCGAGGAACTTGACGCGACGCCCGACATGTTCGACGGCATCTCGGGAATGCTCAGACAGGTGGAAGGCGTAAAGGCGGCGTTCCTTCTCAGGCAGGAAAAATCCGGGAACTACAAGGTCTCGGTTAGAAGCAGATTCAACGGCGTCACGGGCGTCGACTGCAGCGCGCTGTGCGAATCCTTCGGCGGCGGCGGACACAAGGCGGCGGCGGGATGCATTATGAAGGACGACGCGGAAACGTGCATAAAGCTCCTTTTGAGAGCCGCGAGAAAATACGAGATAAAGTAAAAGACAAGCGAGGATGCAGATATGTCCGCAAACGGCATAATAAACGTGTATAAGCCCTCCGGTATAACGAGCCATGACGCCGTGAACCGGATCAGGAGGATATACGGTACGAAAAAAGTCGGACATACGGGCACCCTCGATCCCATGGCGTCCGGCGTTCTCCCGGTGCTCGTGGGAAACGCCGTGAAAGCGTCCGAATACGTGATGTCCGGCGAAAAAAGATACGTCGCTTCCGTGCTCTTCGGCACGGCGACGGATACGGAGGACTCCACCGGCGTTATCGTCGAAACGTGCCCCGTGCGTCCCGACAGGATCACCGCGGAAAAAGCGGCGAAAGCGCTCACCGGCAGGATAATGCAGCGCCCGCCCATCTATTCCGCCATAAAGAAAAACGGAAAAAAACTCTACGAGCTCGCAAGAGAGGGAACGGACTTCGTCCCCGAAGAGCGCGAGGTGGAGATAAGATCGATAGAGATAACTTCTTTTGACGGCGAGACGTGCGTGATAGACGTCGTCTGCTCGAAGGGAACGTACATAAGATCCCTGGTGCGCGATATGGGAAAGCTTTGCGGCACCTGCGCCGTGATGACATCTCTCGAGAGAGTCGCTTCCCACGGCTTTACGAAGGAAAACTCTTTTTCCCTTGAGGATCTTGAAAAAATGGACGGTCAGGCGCGCCTTGAGGCGCTCGTCCCCGTGGAAAGCATCTTTACGGACGCCGAAAAAGTGAAACTGAACGGATTTTACGGAACTCTTGCGAAAAACGGAGCCGAGATCTATCTTGACAGAGCGGGAATAAAAGTCAGCGACGAAAACAGGCCCGTACTGCTTTACGACGAAAACGGAGCTTTCTTCGCGCTCGGCAGGATCTCGGATTTTCCGCAGGGAAGAGCGGTGAAGTCCGTAAAGATGTTTCTCTGATCCGCACCGCGTAAAATATTCCTTTTTTATGAAAAAACGGAATATTATCCCTTGCGCGAGCAATGATATTGATATCAGGACCGCCGCTGCGTGACTGGCGGTCTGAACATAAAAAGCAAAATACATCAAGAAAAGCAAAGCGCCCTCCGGCGCGGACGTTTTGCGTTGTTTTGACGCCGGAGAAAGAAAGGTAACATGGCAAAAAACAAAAAACAGGATCTGATCGCCGATAAAAAGGCCGGCGACGGTTACTCATACGAAACGGAAGTATCCGGGGAAGACGCGGCAAAGCCGGCGGGCTCCGGAAAGAGCGGGCTTCGCATAATCTCTCTCGGCGGACTCGGCGAGATCGGAAAGAACATGACCGTGCTCGAATACGACGACGACATGATCGTCATCGACTGCGGCTTCGGCTTTCCGGACGACAATATGCTCGGCATCGATTACGTCATCCCGGATATTACGTACCTGCTCTCGAACCGGGAGAAGATACGCGGTATATTCCTCACCCACGGACACGAGGATCATATCGGTGCGCTTCCGTACGTTCTCAAGGAGCTGAACTGCCCGGTTTACGGAACGAGACTCACCCTCGGCATCGTGGAAAACAAGCTCGCGGAGCATAAGCTCGACAAGACCGCGGAGCTCGTGTGCATCAGCGCCGGAGAGTTTATCTGCGCGGGAAAATTCACCGTCGAGCCCATCAGGGTCAACCATTCCATAGCCGACAGCGTGGCTTACGCGATAAAAACGCCCGTGGGCGTCATAATCCATACCGGCGACTTCAAGATCGATTTCACGCCCATCGAGGGCGAGATGACCGATCTCACCAGATTCGGAGAGCTCGGAAAGGCGGGCGTCACCGCCATGCTCTGCGAATCGACAAACGCCGAAAGGGACGGATTCACCCCGAGCGAGAGAAAGGTCGGACACTCCCTCGACAACATCTTCCACGACTGCAAAAAGAGGATAGTCATCGCCACGTTCTCTTCGAACGTCCACAGGGTGCAGCAGATAATCGACGCTTCCATGAAATACGGCAGAAAGGTCGCCATCACCGGAAGGAGCATGGTGAACATAGTCACCGCCGCAAGGCGTCTGGGATACATGCGTCTGCCCGACGATATGATCGTCGACGTTTCCGAGGTGAAGAATTACAGTCCTCACGAGCTGACGATAATCACCACCGGCAGCCAGGGAGAACCCATGAGCGCCCTTTACAGGATGGCGTATTCCGACCACGATAAGATCGAGCTCGGATACGACGATCTCGTCGTCATATCGGCTCACGCGATCCCCGGCAACGAGGTTACGGTAAACAAGATAATAAACGAGCTTCTCAAAAAAGGCGTGAACGTCGTTTACGACCAGGTCGCGGAGGTGCACGTATCCGGTCACGCCTGCCGCGAGGAGATAAAACTGATGACCGCGCTTATCAAGCCGCGCTACTTCATTCCCGTTCACGGCGAATACAAGCATCTCGTGAAATGCGCCGAAATTGGCGAATATATGGGAATACCGAGAGAAAATATATTGATCTCCGATATCGGAAAGGTGATCGAGATATCCGCCGGCGGAAGAAAGGCGGAATTTGTCGAGAACGTTCCGGCGGGCAAAGTCCTTGTGGACGGACTAGGCGTCGGAGACGTCGGAAGCATGGTGCTCAGAGACAGAAAGCATCTGTCGCAGGACGGACTCATCGTAGTCGTCGCGGCGGTGGATTCCGACGCGCACCTGCTCATATCGGAGCCCGACATCCTGACGCGCGGCTTCATATACGTAAAGGAAGCCGACGAGCTCATCGAAGAAATAAAGCAGTGCGCCTCGGAGACGATATACAAGCACCTCGAAAACGGCGTCTGCGACGTGAACACTCTCAAAACGAGGATCAAGGACGATCTTGCGAAATTCCTTTACGGCAAGACCATGAGAAAGCCCATGATACTGACCACGATCCTTGAGATCTGAGAAGAAAAACGACAGCCTGAGAAAGGACAAATACGTGAAAAGAAAACTGACTGCTGCCGCCGCGCTTTTGCTTTCCGCCGTACTTACGGCGTCCTGCGCGGTGGTAACCCCCGAAACCACCGGCGCCCCCGAAAGCGCCGGCGACATATACGGCACGGGAACAAAAACGGAACAAACTTCTTCCGCTTTCGCAACTGTCGGGACTGAGGAAAACAAGACGGCGGAAGAAACGGGGAACGGCCCCGCTTCCTCCGGTGAAAAGACGAAGGAAACCGTGACCGACGGCAACAGCGTCGGATTCTGGAAAAACAGAAGCACGTCCGATACTTCCGTTATCCCCGCGTCGTTTGAAAGAGCGGGAGGCAAGGAAAGCGATTCTCCTTTTTATTTTCTTTACGGAGACGCGCTCCCGGACCTTTCCGGCGCCGGGATGTACGGCGTGATATTCGATACGTACGGGAATATGCTTCTGACCGTCGGCGTTCCTTCTTTCGAGGACGGCGGCGATGATTCCGATGAACCGCGCGACGCCGTCGCCGTGCTCACGGATCTTCAGAGCGGGAAACAAATATCCCGGAAGACCGTAAAGGAAAACTTTGACGTGTACTTCCTTTCGGACGGCAGGATATGCGTTTCCTCGCGCGATACCGGCACGGCTGCGATATTCGATGAAAAGTTCGACAAGGCTCTTATTGAATTCGACGCTTCTTCTTACGCCGAGAGCGATTCTTACGGCGATTATTACGGAGCCGCGTTCAAAAGGCTCCGCGTCTCGAAAGACGGAAAGAGCATCGTGGCTTTCGGGCACGAAAACGGCATCGTCATCATTGATATCGAAACGAAAAAAGCCGACAGGATCGACGCGGAGCACGGTTACGTCGATTTCGTGACGGAAAGAAACGGCGTTATGTATTTCAAGCAGCTCGGAGAGTCGGATTACGTGCTCGCGGTGGACGTTTCGGGAAAGAAGCTTTCAAAAACGAAAACCGACAGCGGCTTTATGATATATACGGACACGGCGGCGTGCTTCGACAGCCCCCTTTTCGGATTCGTCGCGCCGTTTGAAGATATGACCGATATCGCTTTTGCGGGACATCCGGACGGATATACCGTGGATTGCCTCGAGGGCGGATACGTTCTGTGCAAAGGAGAATACGGAAAACTGCTTTACATAGCGGATACGGCGAAAAACGTCTCTGCGTTTGCCGACGCGGGAGCGATGAGCTTTTCGACGCTTCTGTATACCGGAAAGCTTTGCTTCGGAGGCTTCCTGTTCTGCTGCGAAGACTTTGAAAAAGGCGTATGCTTTATGTTCCTTGACCTTTCCGCCCTTGACTGGCAAAGCGGAGGCACCGACTATTATATGAACGGTTCCTTTGACGCGGAAGAAAAAATAAAAGAAGCCGTGCGCGAAATAAGCGACGGATACGGCGTGACCGTGCTTTACGGCGAAGACGGTGTTAAATATGAAAAGGACGCCGAAAAGCATCCGGCGGTCTATTCCGACGGATACGGTACTCTCGCCGCGGTCATCGCGCTCAGGGGCGCTTTGAAAGAATACCCCGAGGGGATATTCCGTGAAGCGCAGACGGGCGGGAAAATGCTGAGCGTCTTTTTATGCACCGATATCCCGGCTCAGGGAGACGTTTTTCCGGCGGGACTTACAGTGGATCATGACGGAGGATGCGCGATCGTGCTCGACGCGTATTATCCGTACGGCATAAAAAGAACGTTTTCCCACGAGTTCATGCACGTTCTCGAGCTCTATACTATACCGGTGAAGAGCAGTGAAACGTACAATTATCTCAGCGCGTGGTATGAACTTCAGCCCGGCGAGGACGCGTACGTGAAAGACGGATCCGGTCATGATCCGGATGATTATACGTTCGGCAAGTGGGATATTGCCGACGACGACGTATGGTTCGTCAACGCTTATTCGCGCACGAACGCGTCGGAGGACAAGGCGGAGCTGTTCGCATGGCTTATGGATGATGAGACGGACGGCGATTATCTGCGCTGCAAGAATCTGTGCAGAAAAGCAAGATTCCTTTGCTCGATGATAAGAGACAACATGGAGAGCGTGCGGAACGTCGACTGCGCGCCGTGGGAAAGGCTGCTTCTCAAAAGAGGGTACGACCCTAAAAATCCTGCGGAGGAGTTCAGAGATCTGCTTTCGCGCCACGCGAGGACACAAAGCAACTGATACGGCATTTTTGCCGTTGTCGATAACAAAAATCATACATACAGGGTTACATTATGAAAAAAATCATGAAGACAGCCGCGGCTATTCTCGCCGCATGCACGGTCATACTCGCGCTCGCGGGTTGTGTGCCTCAGATCCCGCGCGAAAGCGGTAAGACCGTTTCCGAAACCGCCTCGCCTTCGACGGAGGCGTCAGGCACCGGAAGCGCGACCGGCAAGACCGGAACAGGCGCGTCCGATACCGGAAGCACACAGACGGAAACAGGGACGGGGGCGCCTGTCACTGCGACGGAAAAGACGGAAGCGGAGAAATTTTTCGAAAACTGCCTTGAACCCGTTGAATACGCCGTACCCGCGGCGTTTGAAAAAGTTGAGAACACTTCCGCGTCGGGCGATTTTTATATGCTGAACGACGAAGCCCTTTATAAAGAGATCAAAAACAGATATTTCAGCATCAATACGTTCGGGTCCGTGATCCTTTTCAGGATCTACGTATATCCCGATACGTACGAGACGGCGGGAGATGAAAGCATCATATATCTTCTTTATGACGCGGACAGGAAGGAGATAAAAGGAAAACTCGAGGAGGAGACCTTTACGGAAGGCTTCTTCCTCGGCGACGGCAGCTTCTGCGTCGTGTCCACGAATACGGGCGATATAAGAGTCTACGGCGATTCGCTTTCCGAGCCTGAAAAGACTTATGACGGCGAGATGCTGATAGACGCGATTACCGGCGAGCGGGATGAAGAGAACAGCGAGTATCAGACCGTGTTTTCCGATATCCGTCTTTCCTCGGACGGAAAGTACGCCGTGGCGGTCAGCGCTTCCGCAGACGAGATAATTATCGCGGACTTCGAGGGACGCAGTGTGATGAGCGTGCCGATGGAGATCGATTACGGGACGTTTGTCCTCGAAAAGGACGGGGTGATGTATTTTTCCGATTACGGCGAAACGCTGAGCATGATCGCCGTGACGCCCGCCGACGGAAAAGCCGAATCGGCGTCTTCCGACGGGAACTTCGGCTCCACCGGGGATCTGATGTTTTTGTATCAGTCGGACGACGTCGTGTATCTGCGTCAGGCTTTCGGCAGCTCACTTGCGATCATCGACGGATTTGAAAACGCCGGAGCCGTAACATTTTCAGCCGGATATCTTTTCAGCTTACACTACAACGACGGCATAGTATCCTTGCTCGACCTGAGAAAAGGGGAGAAATATACGACCGGATTTTCAGGCATAGGCGGTACGGATTACGAATACGACGGTACGTGTGCGATTATCGGCAAAAACGTTATTTTCGGCATCAGAACTTATGATGATGAGGGCAACGGGGAATGCAGGATAGCTCTTTGGATCCCCGCCGAGTCCGGAACGGCGTTCGGAGGCGTCGAATACTACCCCGATTTCTCGGTCGCGGACGCTATGAATGAAGAAAGCGAAAAAATAAAAGAGATATCCGGGATAGAGATGAAATACGGCTCCGAGGGCAACGATTTCACGGTATTCGATTACTGCTCGAGAGTCTGTGCGAACGATTTTTCGTCTCTTACCGCGCTGAGAAAATTAAAGAAGCTCGTGGCGGGATACCCGGAAGGGATATTTGACGAGATGTGCACGAGCGGCGTCAAGGGCATAAAGATCTACCTGTGCGGCAGTATATATTCCACTTCCTCGTCCGGGATATCGTCCGCCGGCGCGCTTGCCTTCACAGAGGGATACAACAGATGCGTGGCGTTTGACATAACGTACATCGGATCGCTTGAAAAAAACTTCGCCCATGAATTCATGCACGTCATGGACGACAAGATATCCGAAATGGAGGCGAAGACGGATATACCTTACCTCAGCACGTGGAACACTTTTGTTCCGCCCGACGGACACGGCTTTTATTTCTCCTACCATGACGAAAAGGGAGAGGAAATGAACGACTATTCAAATACGCTGACGTGGAACAAGAGCGAAAGCGATATTTGGTTCGTGGATGCGTACGCGAAATCATATCCCACCGAGGACAGAGCGAGGATCATGGAAAATCTTGTCACGCTGGAACCGCAGGACGGATTCCTGCACGGCGAGAACCTGCTTATGAAGGCGAGATATCTGTGCGCGGTGATACGCGAATGTTTCGAATCGGTGAAGAACTGCGAGATCGCTCCGTGGGAGAAATACTTCGGACCAGATTACGATCCCGAAAGCGCCGCGGCGGAATTCGAGGATATTCTCAAACCTGCCGCGTGATACCATGTACGGGGACTTTTTCGGGAAGCGCCCGCCGCAAACGGAAAATATTGCCGAAAATATGGTAATATTTAGCTTTTTTGTGAAAAGGTATTGACTGCTCTTCATGCGGAATGTATAATAGTGGAGACAAAAAGGGACGCTTTGTTCTTTTTTGAAAAAGCAAAGGAGAAAACAGGAAATGAAAAAAATCATAGCAATCATGCTGTCGGTTCTCATGATAGCCGCGCTCGTACCCGCTGTGTTCGCTTCCGCTGCCGGAGATCTTACTCTCTACGTAGGCAATGAAGGAAACGATTCCAACGCCGGAACGTCGAAAGACAAGCCGATCAAGACTCTTGCAAAAGCTGCAGAGCTTGCGAGCGGAAAATCATCCGTAAAAATACTCATACTCCCGGACAACACCATCGATTTCACCGCTGCGGACGCCTTTCCGACGTTCCCGTGCCCGGCGACTATCGAGAGCGCTGACAGACAGTCGTTTGCCACCGTTAAGGTTTCCGCAAACCTCAAAATAGGCGGAGACGTCACTTTTGACTATATCAACCTCGTTGCCAACAGCACCTTCACGTTTGTGCCTCAGGCTGATGCCAAACTCGTTATAGGCGGGAACTGCGACGTCAGCAAGCTGAGCGGATATCTCTGGATATACGTTTCCGACCCCATCATCTGCGACGTTACTGTAGCTACCGGTAACTGGGATTACCTCTACTGCTGCGGAAAGCTCACCATACTCGGCGATACCTCATGTCTGGTCGCAAACCCCTGCAACGGCGGATACAGCGCACCGGAAGGCGAGGAGCATTTCAACGTCGATAAGATCGAGCTTTATATCGACACCACCGGAACCATAGCAAATTCCGCGACCGCGTGCGGCTTCGGCGGATATGCAGTCATAAAGAAGGCTGTTACCACCATAAAGAACGGTAACATTTCCAACTTTTACGCCGGCGGCGCTGCGTTCACCAGCGGCGGCGTTCCCGAGGATCATAACAAGAACTCTCATTACGACGAGGCTGTTATCAATATCTGCGGCGGTAATATCACCAACTTTTACAGCAGAGGAATGGCGTACAACTTTGCTGACGGAAGTCCCTATAACACCACTCCCGACACCGTAAGTGTGCACGTTTGGGGCGATGCCGGCAAAGAAGCGTATGAATCTTTCGGCAAGGAAGACGAGACCGTAGCTCCCGTATTCCATACCGAGAGCGAACCCGTGGAAGAGAAGGAAGACGACAACCAGCAGGGTCAGCAGGGTCAGGAAGGTCAGCAGGGCCAGGAAGGCCAGCAGGGTCAGCAGGGCGGAACCACCAATCCTCCGAAGACCGGCGACGAAGTGATCTTCATAGCCGTTATCGCCATGGTTTCTCTCGCAGGCGCGTTCGTGTTTGCAAAGAAGGCTCACAGATAAAGAAGTTTTTCAAATCTTTCCCGGGACCGCGGTTTAGCCGCGGTCCCGCCCTTTGTTTGGCAGAAAATATGAAAGAAAATGCGGATTTGCGGGAAAAGTATTTCAGACCCGGTCACGATCCCGCGAGCGCCGGGGAGAAATTTGCCGATAATCTGAAGTCAGCAGCCTGACCGCAAACCGCGGGAATTTTCAGTTTCATTCACGGACATGTAAATATATTGCTGAAATGTGCGCAAATTATTGCTTTTTTGTAAAAAAGCATTGACTGAAGTTGAACATGCTTGTATAATATATTACAAGTGGGGGCAGTATGATCCCATATTAAAAATGTAAGGAGAATACAAAAATGAAAAAGATCATCGCGATTCTTGCTGCGGCTTTGATGGTCGCCGCACTCGTGCCCGCTGTGTTCGCTTCCGCTGCCGGAGATATCACTATCTACATCGGAAACGAAGGCAGCGATTCCAACGCCGGCACCGCAAAAGACAAGCCGATCAAGACTTTTGCAAAAGCAGTTGAACTTGCGGAAGGCAAGTCTTCCTGCAAGCTCCTCGTCCTCCCGGATAACACTATTGAATTCGCGGGAGACAATAAATCCATTGATTTCCCCTGCCCGGTGACTATCGAAAGCGCCGACAGGAACGCTCTTTCCACCCTCAGATGCACGACTACAGTTGAGATCAATGGGGACGTGACCATCGATTATCTCAACGTAGAGGCAAACAGCACTTACACCTTTAAACCGATGGATGGCTCGAAATTCGTGTTCGGCGCCAACAACGATCTCATCAAAGTCAGCGGCTACAGATGGATCCTCATGTCCGGCGAAAATCTTGCCGACGTTACCGTCCTCACCGGCGAGTGGGATTATCTCTACATCAACGGCAGCATCACGGTAGGCGGCGACGCTTCCGCTTTGATCGCGCATCCCAACTACGCTTGCGGCGGCGAAGAGCTTGCTATCGAACTTCCCGAGACCAAAGTCGTTATCGACACAACCGGAACGATCAATGAAGTATACGCTACCGGACTCGGCGGAAACACTCAGGTCGGCACCGCTACCACTATCATAAAGAACGGAAACATCAATTTCCTGTACTGCGGCGGCGGCACTCAGACCTCCGGCGGCGTTGCGGTGAGCTACAACCAGTACGCATCCTGCGAAAAGTCCATCGTCAACATCTGCGGCGGAAATATCACTCAGCTCTTTACCCGCGGCGCGTGGAAGAGCAGCTACTCCGACGGAACCCCCCACAAGAACGATCCCAAGGTGATCGAACTCAATATTTGGGGCGAAGCCGGAAAAGCCGCATACGACGCGGCTGAAAAGGTTGCGGGCGATACCGAGGTGACTCCTGTTTTCCATAAGGAAAGCGAGCCTGTAGAAGATACCCAGCAGGGTCAGCAGGGCGACAACACTCAGCAGGGTGACAACACTCAGCAGGGTGACAACACTCAGCAGGGCGGAACCACCAATCCTCCGAAGACCGGCGACGAAGTGATCTTCATAGCCGTTATCGCCATAGTTTCTCTCGCAGGCGCGTTCGTGTTTGCAAAGAAGGCTCACAGATAAGAAAGTTTTTCAAATCTTTCCCCGGGACCGCGGTTTCACCGCGGTCCTGCTTTTTTTGCCTTTATTCCGGGCGCGGAGAGCTTCTTTAGCTTTTCTTTAGGAAGACGGGTATAATAATGGGAAGAGAAAGACGATATCATTGATTTTTTCATCCGGATATGATAAAATCAAAAAAGAATAATCATAAGGAGAGATCTTCGTGAAATTACTTATAGCCGAGGACGAGATCGACCTTGCGGAAGCGCTTTCCGCTTTTTTTGAGAAGAATCAGTTTACCGTGGACGCGGTGCACAACGGCGCCGACGCTTTTGATTACGCGTCCGAGGGCGATTATGACGCGATCATCCTCGACGTCATGATGCCCAAGACGGACGGGATGACCGTGCTCAGAAAGCTTCGCGCCGCAGGGAACAAGACGCCTATTATGATGCTTACCGCCAAGGCGCAGAAGGAAGACAGGATTGAGGGCTTTGACGCCGGAGCGGACGACTATCTGCCAAAGCCTTTTGCCCCGGACGAGCTTTTGTCGAGGGTCAGGGCGATGCTCAGAAGAGGCGAGGAATACAAGCCCACGGTCGTATCATTCTCGGACGTAACTCTCGACTGCGCGGGAGGAGTCCTTTCCTGCGCGGACAGATCCGTGAGGCTCGGCGGCAGGGAGTTTCAGGTCATGGAGCTTTTCATGCGCCATCCGAGAGTCGTTTTTTCCGCCGACAGAATAATGGAAAGAGTTTGGGGATGGGAGAGCGAAGCGGAGATAAACGTCGTTTGGGTCCATATCTCAAATCTGCGCAAAAAGCTCAAAAGTATAGGCTCCGCCGTCACTATCCGCGCGAGCCGCGGCATGGGATATATGCTGGAGAATTCCGATGGTTAAAAAGCTGAAACGAAAATTCATAATGATATCGACGCTCTCCGTCACCCTCGTGATGCTCATACTCAGCGTCATAGTGAACGCCGCGAATTACGCTTCCGTAAGCGGAGGTCTCGACGAGCTTCTCGTCGCCATCGCCGACAACGGCGGAAGTCTGCCGCTGTATCAGTTCGGAAAATCCGGCATAAACGTGTTCGGACCGGAAACGCAGTATTCAACGCGTTATTTTTCGCTTAAATTCACCGGTACGGGAAGACTCGTCAGAGTCCGTCTCGACAATATAGCCGCGGTCACTCTCGCGGATATAGACACGTATCTTGCGGTAGCTTCAAAGCACGGAGACGGCTTCGGTTACTATTCCGATTATAAATACTATGTAAAGACCTCCGAAGACGGCGCTTTCACCGCGGTTTTTCTCGATTGCGCAAAGGAGATCAGAAGCGTATCGTCGCTGATCGTTTTTTCCGCCGCGGCGCTCGTCGGATGCGTGGCGCTCGTAGCCGTGATAGCGACGCTCCTTTCAAAGAAAGCCATCGATCCGATAGCCAAGAGCATCGAAAGACAGAAACAGTTCATCACGGACGCGAGCCACGAGCTGAAAACGCCGATAACCGTAATAAACACGAGCCTTTCCGTTCTCGAAATGGAGGTCGGCAGGCAGAAATGGATCGACAAAGCGCGTTTTCAAACGGACAAGCTGACTTCGCTCGTCGGCTCGCTCGTAACGCTTTCAAGGATGGAAGAGGAAAACGAGGCGCGCTTCAGAACGTTCGACATATCGTCGGCGGTGAGTGAAACGGTGGATTCCTTCGCCGATTTCGCGCTGGCGGCGGGTCACGGCATAAACAGCACTATAGAACCTTCCGTCAGCTTCAAGGGCGACGAATACGCCGTGAGACAGCTCGTTTCCGTGCTCATAGACAACGCGGTTAAATACGCCGCCGAGGGCTCGGATATCGAATTTGATTTTTCAAAAACGAAAAAAGGCGTCATGATACGTTCCTCGAACAGATTCGTCCGAGAAGGCGAAGAGAGCGGCGGGAAAGCATCGGCGAAAGGCGATCCCGGCTCCGCGGGCGGCGATATGCGCGGAGAGAAGGATCTGAGCCGGCTTTTCGACAGGTTTTACAGAGGCGACAAGGCGCGTTCCGGCACCGGAGGCTTCGGCATCGGACTGTCGATAGCGCGTACCGTGGCGGAGGCGCACAACGGAACGATAGGTGCGAGCCTCGACGGAGATACGATCATTTTCACAGTTGAACTCAGAAATTCATGAATTTTCATTATAACGGTCAAAGCCGTGATGCCCGGAAAGGGCTGATCGGCTTTCTTTTTTTGTATAGCGCGATTTTTTCGAATTATTTTCAAAAATCATATTGACAATATCATTCTACTTGTGTAAAATAGAATACGATGACATGTATACCGTGCTTTTGCGGCTGCTGAGATACGGATACGCCGATCAAAAAAAGGAGAAAAAACGATGAATAAGAACGGAAGACCGAAAAAAACCGAATCCGGAGCAATGAAGCTGTGCGAGTCCGAGTTCAATTTAATGTGCGCTTTGTGGGAGACCGAGCCGATAGGTTCCGGCAAATTTTCAGAGCATTGCCAGAACATCTTCGGTTGGAAAAAAACCACTACTTACACCTTGCTCAAGCGTTTGAGCGACAAAGGCTTTATAAAGATAGAAAACACGATCCTGACGTCCCTTGTTTCTAGAGATACGTATCTTGACTTTGACAGCAAGGACTACGTAAATCTGACGTTCAAGGGCTCTTTGCCTGGATTTCTCGTGTCTTTCTTCGGAGGAAGAAAGATAAGCGAGGAGCAGGCGGAGGCACTCAAAAAGCTGATAGACGAGTATAAGGCGTAAAGCATCCGTCAAAACGACCGCTCTCGGCAAAACGTCCGCCGAGTCGGGCGACGGACTGCCTCTTTGAAGTCGCCGTGCGCGGTGCAATAGGAGAAAATCATGACAGAGATATTCAAGGAAATATTCCTGAACGTAATAACGATGACGCTGCAGGCTTCCGTGGTGATCCTTGCGGTGATGATCGTGCGCGGCTTCATACGAAAAGCGCCGAAGAAGTATTCGTACGCGCTGTGGAGCGCCGCCGCGCTCAGACTTGCTCTGCCGTTTTCGTTTAAGAGCGTATTCAGCATCTTTTCGGTAAGACCGCTGAGCGGAATGGAGGAGGCAGGCAAAAAGGCGGGAGAAGCGCTTTCCGATCCGGGCTTTTTCAAGGCGCTTGAAGGCGCGTCCGAAAGCGTTCACACCGCGGCGGAGAGCGCAGCTTTTTCAGCGCTGGATACTTCGTCCCGTATATTTCCGTCTTCCGGGATATCTTTCCCGGGAGATGGCGTAACGCCGAATATCCCCGACGTACCGACCGTACCGGACATACCGATCGTACCGGATATACCTACGGTCCCGGACGTGCCGACCGTACCGGACGTTCCGTTTGTTCCGTCCGTACCTTCCGTCCCCGCGGACCCTGCCGTTCCCAACGTTCCCGGCGTATCTCCCGGGGGAATAGGGGATGAGATCGCAAAAGCGCCGGAGAGCTTCGACATCGTAAAGCTTCTTGCGATCATATGGCTCATAGGAGTTGCCGTTTTCGTCATCTACGGCGTCGTCACATATATCCTTCAGAAGAGAAGAGTGAAGTACGCGGTAAAGAAGGAAGACGGAGCTTACTATACGCGAAACATACGCTCGCCGTTCATCCTCGGCGTTTTCCGCCCGAGGATATATATGCCCTACGGTCTGGGAAGCGAGACGTATAAATACGTAACGGCGCACGAGAAGTATCACATAAAAAGATGTGATCACATCGCGCGCATCTTCGCATACGTTCTTCTGTCCGTTCACTGGTTCAATCCGCTCTGCCATATCGCTTTCATGCTGATGGTCAGAGACATGGAGTCGAGCTGTGACGAAAAAGTCCTTTCCGGAGAAGAGGACGTCAGAAAGGCGTACAGTACGTCTTTGCTTTCCGTCGCCTGCGGAAAGGAGATGAGCGGAGAAAAGGAAAGAAAATTCCCGTCTCCGAGCCCGATCTTCTTCGGGGAAAACGATCGTAAAAGGAGGATCATGAACGTGCTTTCCTGGAAAAAACCGAAAACCGTGATCAGCGTCATATGCGTCATTTGCTGCATCATCCTGATAGTTTCGTGCACATCCGACCCGCTGAAAACGAATGAAAATGAGCCTCGCGCCGACGTGACGACGGAAGAAAAGACCCGGGAAGAACAAAACGACGTCGGCGGGAATACCCTGCTTGTGAACCTGAAAGAAGACAGAGATTTCGGAGTCATCAAAGAACACGCCGATTCTTTCGATCTTTCATATTACAATTACCTCAGACAAAAAGCGGTTCTGTTCGGAGATCCGTCGCGTACTCAAACGAACACCTATTCGTACACGGATTTCACGGCGGAAACGTACAACGATAATCTTTATATCTTATACAGTTATCGCAATGGCGATAAAAACGCGATCGGTTTTTCGGTATACGGTCATTATGGGATAAGCCGCGGCATCTCCGAAGATGTGATCGAGATCCCGATCGGCTCTTCAAAAGCGGCGGAAAGGATGGAAAACGTTTTCGGACCCGGCGGAGAAACGCTGAAAAATGAGTGGGACTGCTCCGAGGTTTCGTTTGATTACATCCTGCAAAATGCATCCTGTGCTTATTCGACGGTAACGGCTCGCCAAAAAGCGGCTGAGAGCATAACCGATGAAAAGGAACTGAAAAAATACAAAACCGAACGGCGCTTGATCGTAATGACCGCCGGAGGAAGGGTATTCATCTTTTACGAGAGAGAAACAGACGGCGGCGATCCCCGCTATTACGCCGTTGTCGAGGCGGAGCGCCTCGACGGAACGGTATTTTTGGGATCGATGTACGACGACGGGAACGTTTGGTACTTTTACGGCGAGAACGATTGCAGAAACAGATATTTTCAGATCGTTTATCACGACTTTTCAAAACCGGTGAATCACGTTCTTTACTGGGATCCTGTGACAGAGGAGAATCTGTATAAGAAAACCGAAGAAGTCGAATTCCGGCTTTACGGCACCGGTGATTTCGATACGGTAAAGATCAGATTTGAAATGCAGGAGGAAGAAGGGCACCCGGAACGGATAAAATACAAAGCGGTGTGCCTGACAGACGGCGCAAGTCTTGACACGTTTACCGACGTGATAAAGGGCGTCCGTCTCAGCTTCAGGACGGAACAGAATACGGGCGATGAGCAGAATCCCGGCACTGAGCCCGCGACGGAACAGACGGGCGGGAAAACCGGTTCGGATTCCCCGTTGCTTTCGGATCTGGAAAAGCTTCAGGAAAACGGATGGTTCACCACAACGGAGGGAGGCGCAAAGCCGTTCTTTATCAAGTCCTTCGCTCTTAATGAATACGTCCGATACGGCGTTCTCGGTGGAAAATACGGAAACGATTTTTGCACTGCGCCTCTTAGTATAACGGATAGGACCGTGCGCTTTGCATATTGTCTGAAAAACGACGGCAAAATCAGGGTCTGCACGTATGATATAGCTTCCCGGCAGTGCTTTGAAAACGCAGTGATCGGTATTTGGCTCAACTACGGTGAGAGCGTGTCGAATTTACAGTGCGGGAAGAACGTGATCATCGTCGTGACGTCCCAAAGAAAGCATTACTATAGAGTAAAATTTTTCGGAAAAAGTGATAAAGCCGACACGGCGGAGTATTATGTGGAATTAAGCTTATCTCCGAATATATATGCGCCGTTTAATATCGGCGGGCTGACGACCGCTGTTTATAACGGCTCTTACCGCATATATACGGAGGGGACGAGCGTTTATGCCAAAGAAGACCGGACAGGCAAAACTACTCAGATCATTTCAGGGTC
>Ga0079305_1002060_pt1 | contig 20226 bp, 19 predicted proteins | sample LMS_cellobiose_e_FD_79183 | JGI IMG/M metagenome (GOLD analysis project Ga0079305, IMG submission 79183) | Rumen-fistulated moose microbial communities from Alaska, USA - LMS_cellobiose_enrichment | ecosystem: Host-associated > Mammals > Digestive system > Stomach > Rumen fluid ... | reverse complement strand
TCTTTTTGCTGTCCAGAACGAGAGGCTTTTCGTCGCCCTCGTCGAATTTGGACGCGAGGACTTTGCCCCTTTTGTTCATGATGTAGACGTTCGACGCGAGAACATCGTACAGCACGTCGCACATCTGGCCGAATGCGACATATCCGGTGGTGCTCTCCGTCAGCACCTGGTTCAGCTTTCTTACGCGGGTAAGAATGTTATCACTCATTTTTCACCTGTCCTTTTCACTATCAAAGCCCCTACAGAATGTATTTATCCACATCGTCCCGGTCTATGGTGTCGCTGAATTTGTTCCTGACGTATTCACGGTCTATCGTCAGAGTGCCGTCCTCGGTGTCGGGGATCTCAAAGGATATATCCTCGAGAAGCTTCTCCATTATGGTATACAAACGACGAGCGCCGATATTCTCGGTCTGCTCATTCATAAGATACGCCATTTCGGCGATTTCGTCAATGGCATTATCTGAAAATTCCAAATTTATTTTTTCCGTCGCAAGAAGCGCCTGATTCTGCTTTATGATCGCGTTCTCCGGGACCGTGAGGATCTTCTTGAAATCCTCCTTGTCCAGGCTCTTCAGCTCGACCCTGATCGGGAATCTTCCCTGGAGCTCCGGGATCAGATCCGTCGGCTTCGCGATGTGGAAAGCGCCCGCTCCTATGAACAGGATGTGATCCGTCTTGAGCGGTCCGTATTTGGTGTTCACGACGCTTCCTTCGACGATCGGGAGGATATCCCTCTGCACGCCCTCTCTCGACACATCGGCTCCGTGCGTATAGGTGCTCCCGGACGCGATCTTGTCGATCTCGTCGATGAAGATTATGCCGTTCTGCTCGGCGTTGTGCAGAGCCTCGTCGGTGACCTGATCCATGTCGAGGAGGTTCTGGGCCTCCTGCTCCCTCAGGATCTTTCTGGCTTCAGAGACCCTGACTCTCTTCTTCTTGGTGCGCTGGGGCGCCATGTCGCCGAAGATATTACCGATGGCGATGCTCATGCCCTCGTTGCTCATATCGAGCTGGTTGCCCTTGGGGACGTCCTTGACGGTGATCTCTATGAACTGCTCTTCCAGAAGGCCTTCTCTGAGCTGCTGTCTTACCTGCTCTCTGGCCATCGAGACGTCGCTGGTCTGCTCCGGGTCCTCCTCTTCCTCGGCGTTGTTCTGCTGAGGCTGGATCGGGAAGCCGTTCATGAGCACGGCAAAGGGATTGCCGTTGTTCGGCGTCTGCGGCTTCGCCTTCTTTCTTCCGGGGATGATCGCAGCGATGATCTTCTCCTCGGCTATCTGATCCGCGATATCGTATTTCTCGCGGAGCTTGGCCTGCTTGGTTATCCTGATGGAAGCCTCCATCAGGTCTCTCACCATGGAGTCAACGTCTCTTCCGACGTAGCCTACTTCGGTGAACTTGGTCGCCTCGACTTTGACGAAGGGCGCGTCCATCAGCTTGGCAAGACGTCTGGCGATCTCGGTCTTTCCGCAGCCCGTGGGCCCCATCATCAAAATGTTCTTCGGCGTTATCTCCTCTCTCATCTTCTCGGAGAGCAGAGATCTTCTGTATCTGTTTCTCAGGGCGATAGCAACCGATTTCTTGGCCTCTTCCTGGCCGATGATGTATTTGTCCAGCTCGGCTACTATCTCCTTAGGTGTCATCTGTTGGATTCCGCCTGCCATACTTTCACCTCCGTTCCGTCCGATCAAAGCGTTTCCACAGTGATGCGGTCGTTAGTGTATACGCAGATGGAGGACGCTATCCTCAGGGCCTCCCTGACGATCTCCTCCGCGTTCATATCAGTGTGGTTATAGAGCGCGTTCGCCGCGGCATAGGCGAAATTGCCGCCCGAACCTATGGCCACGAAGTCCTGATCCGGCGCGATGACCTCTCCCGTGCCTGATATTACGAGCATATCGTCCGCGTCGACCACGATCATCAGCGCCTCGAGGTTTCTCATCCCCCTGTCGGAGCGCCACATCTGAGCGAGATCAACGGCTGCCCTCTTCAGGTTTCCGCCGTGCTCGTCCAGCTTCTTCTCGAACTTCTCCGTCAGCGAAAAAGCGTCGGCTACCGATCCGGCGAATCCGGTGAGCACCTTGCCTCCGAAGATCTTCTTCACTTTTTTTGCGCCGTTCTTCATTATGGCGGTCTCGCCCATTGTCACCTGGCCGTCCCCGCCTATTGCCACGTCATCCGGTCCTCTTCTCACGGCACAGATGGTGGTAGCGTGAAATTTCTCCATCTAGTCCTCCGTTCTTATTCAGTGTAATCGCATTCCTCGTTCGAACAGGCGAGCGCGTGGTTTCTCGTCTTCTTCTCGACCAGAAGGCTTCCGCACTTAGGGCATTTGCGGTCTACCGGCTTGTTCCAGTAGATCTCACGGCAGGCTGGATAGCCGCTGCAGCCGTAGAATACGCGGCCCTTCTTGCTCCTCCTCACGACTATCTCCTTGCCGCATTTGGGGCATTTAACTCCGGTCTTCTGGACGATCGGCCTGGTGTTCCGGCATTCCGGATACCCGCTGCACGCGATGAAGTCGCCGAATCTTCCGGTCTTGAGCACCATCGGCTTTCCGCAGAGCTCGCAGAGCTCGCCCGTAGGCTTGTCCTCGAGCCTGACCCTTTCGACTCCGGCGTCAGCCGCCTTGAGCTCCTCGCTGAATGGACCGTAGAAATCTCTGACCACTGCCTTCCAGTCGCGGTCGTGCATCTCCACGTCGTCCAGCTTGTCCTCCATGTCCGCGGTGAAGTTGACGTCCACTATGTCGCGGAAGTTCTCCTCCATAAGGTCGTTGACCACTTCGCCGAGTTCGGTGGGCTTCAGAGCTCTCTTCTCCCTGCTGACGTATTTTCTCTCGGACAGCGTGCTGACGATCGGAGCGTATGTGCTCGGTCTTCCGATGTTTTTTTCTTCCAGCTCCCTTACGAGGCTCGCCTCTGTAAAGCGTGCCGGGGGCTGTGTAAACGCCTGTTCCCCGACGATGCTCTCTGCCTTGAGCTTCTCGCCCGGCTCGAGCTCGGGAAGAACCTTGTCTTCCTCGTCGTTAAATGGTTTATACACTTTTCTGAATCCGTCAAACAGAAGCTCGGCTCCGTTCGCGCGGAACCCGTAGTCGCCGTTCTCGATCAAAGCCTGGCGGTTGTTGTACCGCGCGTTGGCCATCTGGCTCGCGACGAATCTGGACCAGATGAGGGAATACAGCTTGTACTGGTCGGAGCTCAGCGAAGCTTTAACGTCCTCGGGCGTCAGGGTGACGTCCGCCGGCCTTATGGCTTCATGGGCGTCCTGGATATCCTTCTTCTTGTTCGTATAGACGTTATTGGCCGAATACGAAGCGCCGTATGCTCCGGAGATATAATCCTTCGCCGCGGCCCTCGCTACATCCGATACCCTGACGGAGTCGGTCCTTAGATAGGTGATGAGACCCGTGGAACCGCGCCCCTTTACGTCGACGCCCTCATAGAGCTGCTGAGCGATCATCATCGTCCGGCGCGTGTTGAAGTTCAGCCTGTTTCCGGCCTCCTGCTGAAGGCTGCTCGTCGTGAACGGCGGGAACGGCTTTACCACCCTCTCCTTCTCCCTGACGTCGGATACGGTAAACCCGTCCTTCGGGAGTTCGGAGATGATCCTGTCGTTCTCCTCCTTGCTGGATACGCTTATCTTCTCGCCTTTGTACTCCGTGAGTCTGGCCTGGAACTTCCTGCCCTTCTTGAAGTTGGCGGTTATGGTCCAGTATTCCTTGGGCTCAAAAGCCCTTATCTCGCGTTCGCGATCGCAGATGATCTTGAGCGCGGCAGACTGGACGCGCCCGGCGGAAAGACCCTTCCTGATCTTTCTCCAGAGCAGCGGGCTTATCTGGTATCCCACGAGTCTGTCCAGCACCCTCCTCGCCTGCTGTGCGTCCACGAGGCCCAGATCGATCGCTCTGGGCTTTTTCATGGCCTCTTTGATCGTATTCTTGGTGATCTCGTTAAACTCCACTCTGCAGGGCAAATTTGGGTCCAGGCCGAGAAGATAGGCAAGATGCCAGCTGATCGCCTCTCCTTCGCGGTCGGGGTCGGTTGCGAGATATACTTTGCTCGCCTTCGAAGCCTCTTTCTTGAGCTCGCGGATCAGATCGCCCTTTCCGCGGATCGGTATATACTGGGGCTCGAAATCATCGGCTATGTCTATTCCAAGCTTGCTTTTGGGAAGATCCCTCACATGTCCCACCGAAGCCACGACCTTGTATTTGGATCCCAGATACTTTCCTATGGTCCTGGCCTTCGACGGCGACTCCACGATGACGAGGATCTTGTCTCCGGAAGTGCTCTTTTTCGCTTTGGTGCTCGTTGTGCTCATATTTCCTCCGAACGGTCCGCGGACGGTCTGCGGGGACTTTCGTTACATATTTTCATTCTATAATAATGTGTTTTTTTGAAAACCGCCTACGAGTGTTTATTCTATAATCATGTGCAGAATTTTGCAACGATTATTTTGCCCAGCTCACAATATACCAGTCCCTTCATCTCGAGGACCGATATTATCCCGGCGGTCTTACCCGTTCCCATGCCTGAGAGCTTTCTGAGGTCCTCAACGGAGATCTCGCCTCTGCTCATCAGTATGTCGAATACTATCTGCTCGTCTTTCCCGAGCTTTCCGCGCGCCTTATCGGCAATGGCCCTGGAAACATCCAGCCCCATGTCCGTAAAAACGTCGTCGAGCAGAACGAGCGGCCTCGCGTTCTCCCTTATGAGCTTGTTGGTGCCGACGCTCAGCGGGCTGGTGATATTCCCGGGAACGGCGTAGACTTCCTTTCCCATCTCCATCGCGGCTTCAGCGGTTATCAGGCTCCCGCTCCTGGTCTCAGCCTCGACCACTATCACCGCGTCCGCGAGAGCCGCGATCAGCCTGTTCCGCTCCGGAAAGTGATAGCTGACCGCCTGTACTCCCGGACCGTATTCGCTGATCAAAAGGCCTCCGGCAGCTATCTCGTCCTGCAGTTTTCTGTTCTCCCTCGGATAATACACGTCCAGACCGTTCCCCAGGACCGCGATCGTCGGGCCATTTGCCTGAAGCGCCCCTCTGTGCGCCGCGGAATCAGCTCCTCTGGCAAGCCCGCTGATCACGGCGACGCCGAGAGAAGCAGCCCGCGCCGCAAGCTCCTTCGCCACAGCCATGCCGTAACCCGTAGCCTTTCTGCTGCCGATGACCGCTATCGACGGCATTTCGGCGATCGCGAGGTCTCCTCTGTAATACAGAGGCCGGGGATCCGAAAGATGAACTGCGAGCCCGGATGGATAGCCGGGTTCGTCGACTTTGATGAAGCCGTCCATATCACACCTGCCTTTCCCGGTACTGGAGCGCTTCCATGACGTGATCGATCTCTACGGCGCGCGCTCCCTCTATATCCGCGATCGTCCTGGCGATCCTCTTCAGCTTGACGAGCGACCTCGGTGAGAGCTTAAGGGTATCATAGGCCTGCCGGAGCAGATCCGTCACACCGTCCCCGAACAAGCAGTATTTCGGTGCGAGATGCCCCGGAAGCGCGCTGTTCAGCGAAAAGCTCTCTTCTCTGTACCGGGTTTCCTGGATCCTGCGGGCTTCTTCGACGATCCGGCGCATCTCTTCGGTGTTCATGCACTCAGAGTCTTCCCCTTCCATTTCCCGAAAAGCAGGCGCGGATAGGTTTACGTGAATATCTATCCTGTCACCCACAGGTCCGGATATCCTGCTCCTGTATTTCGCGATCTCCGTCGCCGAACAGGTGCACTCCTTCGCGGGATCTCCGTAGAATCCGCATTTGCAGGGATTGCTTGCGGCGGCGAAGGTTATGTCGGCTGGATAGATATATGTCCTCCCCTTTCTGACGAGCCTGATCTCGCGCTCCTCAAGCGGCACTCTGAGCGCTTCAACGACCTTTCTGTCCCTTTCACGGAATTCATCGAGAAACAGGACTCCCTTATGCGCGAGAGTCACTTCCCCGGGCATCGGAGGAGCACCGTTCCCGAGGAGACCGGGAAGAGTGAGATTTACCCCGGGTGCCCGGAAGGGCCTTTCAGTCCCTCTGCCGCGTCCTGGCGCGCGGGCTCCCGCAACCGAGTATATAGAAGCTATCTCTAGCTGCTCCTCGCGCGACGGCATCGGCAGTATACCAGGAAGCCTCTCCGCCAGCATCGTTTTTCCCGTGCCCGGGCTTCCTGTAATGAGGATGCCGTGCCCGCCCGCAGCAGCAACGAGTATCGCTCTCTTCGCCTGCTCCTGCCCTTTGATCTCGCTGTAGTCGGGATAAATGATCCCGGCTAACGGCTGATCCGGCGCCGTCGACGCGAGCTCAGTCCCGTTCAGATTCAGCCAGCCAATCACCTCGCCGAGCGACGAAGCGCCGAGCACCTCTATGCCTTCCGCAAGCTTTGCTTCCTCCATATTGTCAAGGGGCACCACAGCTCTTTCAACTCCCTCTTCCGCCAGGGCGAGCAGCATCGGGAGAACGCCCCTGCAGCCCTTAACCATTCCGTCGAGGGAGAGTTCACCTATGAAAGCCGTCCTCTCCGTGCGTCTGTCGAATACCGCTCCGGTGGAGGAAAGGACCGAGACCGCCATCGAGAGATCGAAGTGACTTCCGGATTTGTGAAGCCACGCGGGTGAAAGATTGACCGTGATGTGGCCGTCCGGATACTTTGATCCCGAGTTCGAGACCGCGGCTCTGACCCTCGCCACAGCCTCCTTTACAGAAGTGTCGCCGAGGCCGACGACTGTCGTCCCGGGGAGCCCCCTCGTCTCAAACGCCTCGACCGTGACCGGCAGCGCTTCGATACCGTCGATCGCCGCGGATATCACCTTTGCCAGCATTCAGAACACCCCCTTAAGATGCTCGGCCGTAACGGCCACAACGTCGAAAGAAAACCTTTTCTCAGGCGGATCCTTCTCCTTGATGAACCAGGCTGCCGTGCGCCTCATATGTTCCCTTTTCCGCCTGTCCACCGCCTCCTCGGGAAGCCCGTAATACCTCGAGGAGCGCGTCTTCACCTCTATAAAATGCAGAGTCTCACCGTCTGTGCAGACGAGGTCGAGCTCGCCCGCAGGACATCTGTACTCCCTCTCCAGCACACGATATCCGCGCTCATTCATCAAAGCCTCGGCGAGGTCCTCTCCCGCCCGGCCGAGTACCCAGTTGTTCATGGCTATCTCCTTTCTGTTGTTACCATTATTTTACATTCTTGATGTTATCACGTCCGGATGCCCGCTGTCAAATTTTCCCATACATTATCGTAAAAAAAGAGCGCCCGATAAAATGCGCTCCCGTCATTTACTTTTAAAATGCGATCCTAGAGTCCCGCAGGCTCAAGCACGTATTTCCCGATCGCTATTGCCACACCGTCCTCGGTATTGCTGAGAGTCACGACGTCGCTCACCGCGATGACTTCAGGTGTAGCGTTTCCCATCGCGACCGCGAGACCCGCTTCCCTCAGCATCGCGCAGTCGTTGGGACTGTCGCCGCATACCATCAGCTCCTCTTTGGAGACGCCCAGCGTCCTCATCAGATGATCCAGCGCGCTGGCTTTGCTCGTGGTCCTGCCGCCTATCTCGTTGTTCAGAGGAAATGATGATGTCAGGGTCACATTCTCAAGCCCTTCCAGCACCTTCCTGATCTCGCGCATGTCATCCTGTCCGCGGTAATTGATGCTCACGCTCTCGATCTCCCCTGCATGCTCTTCCATGAACGAAGGCACGTCGTCGATCACCGTCCTCGTAGCGGTAACATATCTCTTGCTCCGCGTCATGATCGCGCCTGAACAGATGCCGTCGTACTCGCGGCGGCCTATATATACCTTGCCGCCCGTCATGACCTCGGCGTTCGCGTCGACCCTGCGGATGGTTTCGGCAACGACGAGCGCCTCCTCCGGATCGATGAGGTTCTCATAGACGGTGAGCTCTTCCGCCCTCGCCTTCCATTCAGCGTCCGAATGCTTCTCCCGGTCGAGCCTTATCGTCCTCGCTCCGTTCGCGGTTATCACGTATTCCAGACCGCTGAGCTCGTATATCTCGTCAGGGAGCGAACAGACGGGTCTTCCGGTGGCGATCACGACGTGAGCGCCGATCCGCCCCGCCCCCGCTATCGCGGCTCTTACAGCCTTCGAAAAATGTCCGGACCCGTCAAGCGCGGTGCCGTCGAGATCCAGTCCTATCATCCTTATACTCATATCGCTATTCCCAGACCGTTTCGCGCTTTCCGCCCGAAACGATCTCATTGAACTCCTTATTGTGCTTTCTTACCGCCGCCATGCTGCAGCCGCCGTCGTGCCCCGGAAGTATGAAAATGTCATTCGGCCAGCTGTTCACGACTTTCCTTACCGACCGCTCCATCTCCTGCTCGCTACCGCCTTCAAGATCCGTTCTGCCCAGATCCGTGTCGAAAACCGTGTCCCCGGTGAAACAGATCCTGCTATCAGGACACATAAAGCAGACGCTCCCGCGCGTATGTCCGGGCGTATGTATCACCTGAACAGGCTCTCCCTCGAGCTCGATCGTCTCGCCGCCGCTGAGCACTTCATCCACTCTGCCGCGGTATCTTTCGGCATCCAGCGCGTGCATGTATACGGGGCAGTCGATCGAAGCAAGGATGCCCTGTACCGCGCCGACATGATCGTGATGCAGATGTGTGAGAAGAATGCCCTCGAGCTTCAGATCCAGCTCTTTGATGAAGCTGAGAAAAACGCCGGCATTATAGCCCGGATCGACTATCAAAGCGGCTCCGCCGGGCCTTTTATAAAGGACGTATCCGTTGCTCTCAAGGTTGCCGCCTATGAATCTCCTGTATTTCATACGGTCTCCATCCGGTCGGGCTCCGTCCGGGCCGTTCCGGCAAAAAAGAAAGAAAGGCGCAGAAAGCGATGCCTCCTGCGCCGGTGTGAACTTATTCGCCTTACTCGGCAGTCTCCTCCGCGGGTGCCTCAACAGCCTCGGCTGCGGGCTCCTCAACGACCTCGGGAGCAGGCTCTTCAACAGCTTCGGGTGCGGGCTGCTCGGGCTCGCCTACCTCATCGACAGCTGCCTTGATGCTGAGGCTGATCCTCTTTCTCTCGGTGTCGATGTCGAGGATCTTGGCGTTTACGACCTGTCCGACCTTGAGCTCTTCGGAGATGTCGGTGACTCTCTTATGAGCTACTTCGGAGATGTGGACCAGTCCGTCGAGACCCGGCTCGAGCTCTACGAAAGCGCCGTACTCTTTGAGCTGTACGACCTTGCCGGTGATGATCTGGCCGACTTCGTACTTCTCATTGATAACGCTCCAGGGCTCCGGAGTGATCTGCTTGAGACCAAGGGAGATCTTGCCTTTCTCCTGATTCATGGAGAGGACCTTTACCTTGATCTGGTCGCCGATCGAGAGAACTTCCTGCGGGTGTTTCAGCTTGCCCCAGGAGATCTCGGAAATGTGGAGAAGGCCGTCAATTCCGCCGATATCAACGAAAGCGCCGTAATCGGTGAATCTCATTACCTTGCCGTCGACAACATCGCCTACGTTCAGCTTCTCCCAGATGTCAGCGATCTGTTTCTGCTTCTCGTCGAGCAGAACGATCTTGTGTGAGAACACAGCTCTGTTTCTTCTCTGGTCAACCCTGGTAACTTTGACGTCGAACGACTGACCGATGAATTCATCAACGCTTTCTGCCTCTACGTATCTGTCGGAAAGCTGGGACATGGGGATGAAGCCGGAAACTTCCTTGTACTCGGCAATGACACCGCCGTTGACCGCTCTCTTGACCTTTACGTTGATCGGCGTTCTGTTCTCATGAGCTTCGATGATTTCTGCCCAATGCGCGCTCATCTCGAGCTTCTTCTTGGAAAGCAGAATGCTACCATCTTCGTCTGTCTTGATGACCTTGGCCTGGATCTCGTCGCCTTCTTTGAATACATCAGACAGCTTCTGTCCTTCTTCGAGACTTACTTCGTCCGCGGGAAGAATGCCGTCTTTCTTGCATCCGATGTTCACAATGACTTCCTTATCGGTGACCTGATGTACTTTTCCATCTACGATCTCACCGTTTCTGGGAAGCTTGAGGGACGCGTCGATCTCCTCCATAAAATCTGCCATCGTTGTTTTTTCGTTAGTATCGCTCATGTTGGCAATAACCTCCTCAATTATGCTTTCAGGTGTAGACGCACCTGCCGCAACGCCTATTTTACTATATTTTTTCAAGCCTTTCAATGGTAAATCTTCTATTTTTTCAGCAAAAAAGGTATTTTCGCAAAAATGAGAGGCTATTTCATAGAGCTTTCGGGTGTTTGAACTGTTTTTCCCGCCGATCACCACCATCGCGTCCACCGTCTTCGCTAGTTCCTCGCAGGATCCCTGCCTTAGCGTAGTGGCGTTGCAGATGGTGTTCACGACCTCGGTTTCAGAGCCGTTATTTCTCAAAATATCAACGACTTCATCGAGCAGCGACTTTCTTATCGTGGTCTGGCAAACGAGATAGTATTCTCCCTTTTCCACCTGTCTCGCCTCGTCGCCGTTCTGGATTATCCTAACTTCTCCGGAACACCATCCCGACGTAGCTATGACCTCCTGATGCGCTGGATCGCCCACTATGATGACTTTTTTCCCGCTCTTTCCCGCTTCGTCGACCAGCCTGTGGATGTGTGAGACTATCGGGCATGTCGCGTCCACAAGCCTTACGCCCTTTTTGGCCGCAGCATCAAAAAAAGAGCGCGGCTCGCCGTGGGATCTAACTATGACGGTATCGCCTGCCGACACCTCGTCAAGGGAAGAAGCCATCTCGACTCCCCGTTTTCTCAGATCTCCGATCACCAGCTCGTTGTGGATCAGCGGCCCCATCGTAAAGATGCGGCCCGGACACATGCGTATCTGCTCCTCGGTCTTTTCAAGGGCCTGCTTTACACCGAAGCAGAAGCCCGAATTCTTTGCGCGTATGATCTCCATGGGGATATCCTAAACGAAAACGTTTCCAAAATCAAGCCTTCCTCCTTCCGGCTCGGACAGTCTGTAAGCCCTGCGCTTGAGCGCCTCCAGTTCCGCCGCCGCTCTGTCGAGCGAGATGCCGTCTCCTGAAAGGATCCTGGCCGCGCGTTCCAGATAGCCTCTTGCCCTCACGTCCGCGCGGGGCGACAATCCCGCCGCGATCCAGGCCGTCTTTCTGAGCGTCCAGAGTATGGGATCCGGCTGGCCTTTCGGCGGATCGCAGGGTCTGAAGACCGCTCGCGTCTTCCACGTGCCGGCATCGACATAGATATCCTCCGCCTCCAGTTTGCAGTTGTAAGGCATCAGACACAGATCCATGTCTTCATAGATCCCGTAGACCGTCTGTTCCAGTATCTCGAGAGCGTTTACGGCTGACAGCTCTCCCGCTTTCACCGCCCTGACCATCCCCTTTCGGTCTATCCAGCCTCTCAGCCCTCCTCTCTCGTCAAAACCTGTAAGCGGGAAATAGAAAGAGGGGCATCCCCTTGCAAGCGCCTCCGCCTCGAATACCCCTATCCTTCTCGATCCCGGGCCGTCCCCGAGCCTTACGGTGATTCTGTCTTCCATCTGTTCTTCCTCATCAGCGCCTGAGCCTCATCCTCCGCAGGACTGACAGGGCGTATATCCCTTTCCTATCGCGTCGGCGCGCTCCATCTCTACGAAATACTTATCGACCATGCTGCATCCTGCGACGTGGTATACCTCCCCGTCGTTGAAGAAGCAGTAGACCACGGAACCGATCAAAGCGTCCGCGCTTCCGCAGAGCTCGCATGGTCTGAACCTCCTTTTGACCGAGCGCGTCAGAAACACCTGCTGGCACGCGGGGTTCAGGAAGGCGCAGTCGCGCCTGTGATACCTCTTCCCCCGGTCAGGGAACACATATACCGGATCCGACTCCTCTTCCTCCCCCGGATCGCAGCTCGTTCCGTCCCCGTTATCCTTTCCGGTGAAAGCCCTGCATCTGATGCTTCCGTCGTAAACGAGCCGGCTCAGTCCGCCAAGCGGCCCGTCTTCCGCGAAGATCAGCCTGAAGTCAAGAGAGATCAGGTCATCCATGCAGCCGTCCCCGTGCAGATAACCATAGCCCGTTATCAGCACCGAATCAGCGTTCTTATTCTCCTTCCGGATTCTCGAAGCGACCAGGACCGGCCTAGATACCGGATCCGGAATGAAGGCCGCCTTCACCGCCTCCGATGTGAGCTCGTCGCAGGCGGCGAACATCGCGTTCTCCCCCGCGGCGTATGCGTCCATGACGCTTATCATCATGATCATCGCTATCAAAAAAGCCGGCACCGTCACCGATGCCTCGAGGATCTGACTGCCCCTTCTGTTCCGGAGCCCGATCCCTTTAAGCCGCATCAAACGGCCGCCGCATTCAGTATTTCTCCGAAAAAACATAGTCCTTGCCGTTGACCTCGATGATATAATCCAGCCCTATATAACAGTCCGATATCAGGAAGTCGCTCCTGTAGGTGTATTTCAGGTCGATCTGTATCAGGTCCATGATCCTCAAGAGCTTGATATCTTCCGGTATCAGGCATATCAGGGCGGAAAGATAGTCCTGATATGTCTCCCCGTCCTCACAGCCGGTATCGATATATCCGACCGTAAGTCCTTCCAGCGCCGACGTTATGCCGGTCGCCCAGTTTTCGTCCGTCTTGACGAAGGGGACTGAATGCCCCCTAATGAGCAGCTCATAATCGTTGAAGCTCTCGGCTAAAGCCCAGGCGGCGAGCAAAGCTTCCTGCATCACCTCCGGGGCCTCAGGCATAATGACCGCCGCCGCGATCAGTGCCTCGTTCTTCTTGTCCTCACAGGTGTTCAGATAGGCCAGATTCATCGCTTCTCTGACACCGATCACCGCGGCCTTGCTCCCTCTCCTGTTCGCCGCGTCAGAGTGCCTGCCGCACAGTATGTATTCCTCCTCGTAGATCAGATATCCGTGATCAAGGCTCTTGTCAGAAACCATATTCCGGAAGTGAGTCCTGATATACCTGTCTATGAGGAACCTGTCGGTCCCTGCCTCCAAAAGCCCCCTGAGAGAACCCAGGCTGCTGAAGAATTCCCCCGCGCTCTCCAGGGGATCGACATAGGTTCTTCCTGCAGACGGAAGCGAGTTCAGGAGCCTCCGGTTTCTGATCGTCCTCTCCTCTGACTCCGGTATATCGTGTGTCTCTCCGGCAAAAGGCTCTGTGAAGTCCTGGATCACCAGATCGATCTCGGAAGCGGCGCCCGCCGTCAGTATCTGGCGCTTGAAGTTCTTCGTATCCGCAAGGGAATAGTCGTCGGGGACGCAGACGCACTCCCCGACTTCAGCGTATTCCTTCCCGTCAAATGTGTATTCGGCCATTGAAATGATCTTTTCAGCGCTTTCTGCCGGAGTTCCCGAATAGGCCAGTATGCCGTAGTCTTCAAACAGTCTTCTGTCGTATTCGGCGATCACGGATCTGGCCCAAAGCCTTCCAAGAGCTTCCGTCGTACCGCTCACGGCCTCTTCTCTGACGAAACCGATATATGCCTGAAAGAGGCCCATAAGAGCGGTCATCATCACTAGGATGAACACCGCGGCCGAACCGCGTTTACTCCTCATCGCTTTCTCCTTCCGCTGCCGATCCGGCGAGATCGCCTGCCCTTATGACCGCCGCCTCATCGATGGCTGTTGCGTGAGCTTCATAGGGACGGCTGAGCGTCCCCCTGTACGCCCCCTTAATATCGGACGAGGTATCAATGCTTTTTTCGATTTTTTCATAGAGGGCCTTACTCTGATCCAGCTCTTCGAGCAGCTCGCGCTGCACGCTGCACCTGTTCTGCATATTCCGGCATACGAAGGCTCCTGCACCGATGAGGCTGGCGATCATCAGTATCAAAAGAGGCAGCACAAGAGAGGCTTCCAATAGTTCGCTGCCCCGTTTCGATCTGAGCATATCCATGCTGTCCGTCCTTCCGCGCTATCCGTTGAGTTCCGCGAAGGTATTGTTTATGAACTCGATGATCTGAGTCCTGAATATCAGCCCGATCGCGACCGCTATGGCTATCAGGATGGCCGCCTGGACCATCTCCATCCCTCTTTTGTTCCTCAGCATCCTTCTTCTCCTTTCAAATAAAGATCCGCGCATTTCCCTATATCTGCATCATCGCCGGAGCGGCGGCAACCGCGACCAGCGCCATCAAAGTTACCGACATAGGCAGGGCCAGCTTCGTCTCCGCCTTTCTCCCCTTCTCGACAGCGAGCTTTTTCCGCCGGTCCCAAAGATCCTCCGCCTCGTCCGAGAGCTTATCGACCAGATCCGCTCCCGTATAGCGATTCTCGTATATCAGGTTCACCATTCGGCTGAGCTCTCTGATCTGCTTATCTGCGGATCTCAGCGAAAGCACCTTCATCACGTCGCCGTTCAGCGATCCGGCCTCCTCTGCCGCTTCCGCCAGCAAACGGCTGAGAGCGTTTTTCTCTCCGTCTTCCGTCTCTTCCGCGATCAAAGCAAGGACATCGTCCAGCACCATGCCGCTTCCCAGAAGCAGCACCACCTTGTTGTTGAACTCCGGAAGCGACCTGATGATGCTGTCCGCCTCCTCCTGTCTCGTCTTTTTCTCCTTGTCCTTCTCTCCTCTGTATCCGTAGACGATCATCAGCGGTCCGGCCATCAGAGGAAGCAGGAAGGCCTTTCCTTTTTCCCTTCTCCGCCAGATCAGAACGGTGCCGTCATCCAACTCCGAGGGGAGGATCAGCTCCTCGTCCTCCGGAAGCGAAAGATCCTTCAGCGCCGTATTGAGCTCCGTTCTCAGCCTCTCGTCATCCGTTGCCTCATACCTGTATCGTCCTTCGCTCTCAGCCCGCCTGCGTCTCAGGACGACCTCTTTGGTCACCGATACTCCGTCTCTCTCTGCGGTCACCAGGAGTTCCGCAGCTTCGGTCTCTTCCGCGGGCATAAGTCCGACCACGCGGTCCCCCTCCGCCAGATATATGTCATCAGCGGCCCGCCCGGCCGCAAGGAAGACCGGCACCAGCAGAAGGGAGACCGCGGCTGTGAGCGCTATCCGTTTTTTCTCTTTTCTGCAATACTCGGAAAAACTCATGATCTCTCCATCCGTTCACACTTCTATCCTGCAGAGCTTCTCCGACATCCACAGAGACCAGATCATCGCGGCGATCGCGCATGTCATGACGACGCGTCCCGCCGCTGTCCCGTAGAGCGGTCCGAGATAGCCGGGCGAGACCAGTCTGAGAAAAAGAAGCATAGCTATCGGCATCGCTGCGATGATCCGGCCTTCGCTCTTCTTCTGTGAGGTGATCGACCTTATCTCGTTCTCCGCTGTAATCTTCTCACCTATCATCCTCGCGGCCCTGTCCACAGCTCTTACGCTGTTCCCGCCGGCTATTCGGCAGGCTGCGAACACCTGAGCAAAGTCCCTTATTTCCTCGAGTCCGGACCGTCCGGCGAGATCCATCCATCCTTCCGTCTCTCCCATCGCGGTCCGGGTCATACCCTCGGAAATCGCATTGAGCTCAGCGGCAAGGACAGATCCATCCCCGTAAAGCGCCTTCAGCGCGCGCGACGCTTCATCTCCCGCCTCGGCAAGGTTCCTCCCCGCCGCGAGTGATGCGGAATAGCTGTAAAGCACGTCCTTGAACTCTTCACGGATACGCTTTCTGCGCTTCTCCGCCATGTGCCGGGCATATAACCTTTTTCCCGGAAAATACGCAGGAAGCGCTAGAACGGCGCTGATCGGAGAGTCGTAGAAAAGAAGTCCCAGGGCAGCAAAGCCAGCTGCCAGGGCGCAGAGGAGAATGACCCTGTCCTTGATCCCCGGTACGAACTCCCTGTAATCCTCCCTCATGAAAGCCTCCTGACCTTCTCACGGAAATCGTTCTCCAAACCTCTGCCGGTAGCGACAAGAGCACCGGATCCGTCCATCTCAAACAGTCTGTTCAGTCTGTACTTTCCGCCCTCGGTCCCGGCGATCTCATCTATGCTGACGACCCTGCGCCTTCCGTCGCTCAGGCGCACAAGCTGTATCAGAAGATCTATTGCCTCCGAGATCTGTGCCCGAACTGCGTCGAGCGGGACATCCTGTCCCTGAAGATACATCGCTTCCAGCCTGCGAAGCATTCCTTCGCTGCTGTTCCCGTGTCCGGTGCTCATGCCGGAATGCCCGGTGTTCAGCGCCTGAAGCATATCCCTTACCTCTTCTCCTCTGACCTCCCCGACGATGATCCTGTCGGGGCGCATGCGCAGGCTGGCTTTTATCAGCATCCCCATTGTCACCGTTCCCTTCCCGGCCGAGTTCGCGTTCCTGCACTCCATCCTCACCAGGTCGCCTATAACGTCCATCTGGAGTTCGGCGGAATCCTCGATGGTTATCACCCTTTCAGACGGCGGGATATAGTCCGCCAATGCGTTCAAAAACGTGGTCTTTCCGGTCGAGGTCCCGCCGCTCACGAATATGTTGTATCCGCACTCCACGTAGTTTTTCAGCGCCGCGGCGCATTCTTCCGTCAGAGTCCCGGACCTCACCATATCTTCCATGGTTATCTTCTGCCTTCTGAATTTCCTGACCGTGAGGACAGGGCCTCCGATCGCTATGTTCTTAAGGACCGCGTGCACTCTGGAGCCGTCGGGGAGCCTAGCGTCCAGTATCGGCTCAAGTTCGTTTATCTCCCTGTGAACGGAAGACGCTATACGCCTTATCACACTCTCCAGTTCCTCTGTGCTGTCAAAGCGTTCGTCCGTCTTTACGATCCGGTCCCCCTTCTCCACGAACACCGAATCGGGGCCGTTCACCATTATCTCGTTTATGCTGTCATCCGAGAGAAGACCGGTCAGTATCCCGAGGCTTCCCCTGAGCCTTCCGAACACCCTCTCCACGACCTCCCTGATCTCCTCGGCCTGAAGGTCCTCGAGCAGCTCAAAGGCGCATTCCTCTATGATCTCCATCGCCTTTTCGTCGCTGTCCGTTCCCTCGGAAAGTATCCTGCCCGACGCCGCTGACGCGACCTTTTCCGCTGCCTTTCTCCTCTTTTCCGCCTCCATGACCAAAGCCGAGCGCCCCCATGATCCTCCTGACATCTTCACAGAACGGCGGGACCGGGTCGTCGCGGTCCATCCTTCCGTGATCCCTTATCCGCAAAGTTCCGGGCGCGACGGGCTCTTCCTTCACTCCGTCCGGGCCGCACAGGTTTTCGACGAATACCGTTCTTCCTCCGCATGAGACTCCGGCGGGTCCCCTGCCTTCCCTGAACACCGAGATCACCGTCCCGCATTCCTTCAGCAGCGTTCTTCTGTCCTTCTCCAGATGGTTCCCTATATCCAGGATCACATATCTGATCCCCGCTCTCCCTGCAGCGGAAAGGAGTCCTTTCAGGAGTTCAGGCGTAAGATTGCCCGATTCAGGGTTTATGCCGCTGTTCACGATCGTGAAAAGGCCGCGATCCTCACGCCAGATCCTGCCAGGATCAGCGGACTGATCCGCCATCAGCCTGTACATAAGCTGCGTGAACGAGTTTGTGCGGCGCCCATCTCCTTCGCGCTCATAAGGGGCAAGCGAGATATATAAGCATCTCCTGCCCATGTCCCTTAAGATGAGCCTTCCCATGGTCTTCGCCAGCGCAGTTGTCCCACATCCTCCGGAAGATGAGATGAAGGCGATGCACTCGGCACTGTGAGTTATGCCTGAAAGATCGTCAAGTTGAAGATCGCTTCCGCTGAGCTCATATATTCTCTCAACAATGCTCGCGACCCTCTCCCCGTATCTGAAATAAGCGGATACGCCCTTCGGCAGCCCGTCTCCTTCCATAAACAGCGCCATACCGCCGGGAGCATCTCTCAGAACGAAGAGGAGTTCCGACCGTGAAGAAGCCGAAACATCGATCCCCTTGTATCTCATCATCAGGACCTGATTAAGGGCATCACATAATCGCTCATCTGACAGTTCGATCTTGAGACCGATCGGACAAGTATTACGATCGTCGCTTCTCTCCATCAAAGACCTCATCTCACGCCCTCCGGTATCTGGATGGTAGCACCTTCCCCAAAGACCGTCAACCATATTTTACCAGTTATATTTTCCCATAATTTGGGGTGAATGACCGCCGTGGACGGATGCTCGCATGATAAACCGCCTGCTGCGGTACCGCTTTCGTTCAGGAGGCGCTTTTTAAGTCGTCCTGAGCAAAACAGGTCGCTCTTCACCCATCAGCATATATGAGAAAATTAAAAGAGATGCCTCTCGCCATATCGAGGCATCTCCCGATAATACTATTAAGCTTTTTGCTCTGCCGACCGGCAAGCGACCGCCAAGCGGCTTACAGCAGTTATCCTACGAACAGTTCATCTATCGAGTAGAGGACCGCTTTTCCGGCCATGAATACCCTGTCTCCTTCAAGCCGGCAGTAGAGGGTCCGTCCGCGCGAGCGGTAACGTGCGTAAGAAGCCCGTCGAGCGCTTTGATCTTCTCCATATCAGGCGAGAGCTCTCTGACGGTCCGTTCGTCATCCAGAACGCACAGAAGGTCTCTTGCGATATATGCCTCGCAGGGCCGCACGCTGAGAGCAGCTTCCATCTCATCCGTAACGTCCACCCTTCTGAGCTCATATGCCGGAAACTCCATCTCGTAGAGCTCCCCTCTCCGCGTTACGGTCAGATCACCGGATATAGTCGTGAAGACGATCCGGTTTTCGTCCTTCTCGTAAAAGCCGAGCAGAACAAACGCGGCAGCAAGCGTGGCGTGACCGCAGAGATCTATCTCGCCTCCGGGCGAGAACCACCGGAGGTGCCATTTTTCACCCTCTCTGACCGTAAAAGCCGTTTCGGAGAAGTTGTTCTCACGGGTGATCCCCATCATCAGTTCTTCATCAGGCCACTCATCCATTACGCAGACTGCTGCCTGATTTCCGCGGAAGACTTCGTCGGTAAACGCGTCGACTACATACTGCTTCATGCTAAAGCTCTATCCCCTTCTCCGCGAGTTCCTTCCTGATCTCCTCCATCTCGACGTTTCTCTTCGTCTTCTGAGTGGTGGTCTTCACTGTCGGACGTTCGGAGAACAGATAGTGCCTGACCATCTTATATGCCGGCATCCCCTCGTTTATCGCGGCGAGATCCTTCTCAAACAACTTTTCGAGCTCCTCCGCGGTCATTCCGGCCTCTTTCAGATACTCCCTGCTGTATACGGCCTTGATCCAGAGGACGACGTCGTTCTGCTTCTCGCCGACGAATACCATCGACTCGTCGATATAAGGAAGATTGTTCACGAGGTTCTCTATCTCCTCCGGGAACACGTTTTTACCGTTCTTCATGACGATGACGTTCTTCTTGCGTCCGGTGATCCAGAGGTAGCCGTCTTCGTCAAATCTGGCAAGGTCGCCCGTCCTGAACCAGCCGTCCGAAAGGACCTCGGCGGTCGCCTCCGGGTCGTCGTAGTATCCGAGCATGACGTTGTCGCCCTTGACCACGAGTTCGCCGATGCCGTTCTCGTCCGGATCGTCGATCCTTGCTTCCACGTGCGGAAGCACTTTGCCGACCGAACCGGGCTTGATATACCTGTATGTCTCGCTCGCGATCGTAGGCGATACCTCGGTGAGGCCGTAGCCCTGGACAGTCAGTATGCCAAGGTCGTTAAGGCCCTTTGATACCACCGGGTCGAGGGCAGCGGCGCCGTTTATGAAGAACCTCATATGCCCGCCGAGCTGCTCGTGTATGGTCTTGAAGAGCAAAGGCCTAAGATTGATGCCGACCCTGTCAGCCGCGTCGCAGACGGCGAGGGCCTTTTTGACAGTCTCTGTCTTGCCCTGCTTCTCGATGCCCTTGCAGATCTTCTTATATACGTTCTCAAGAAGGAGTGGGACCGTCATCATGCAGGTGACGCCGTACTCCTTCATATTGTTCACTATGTACTTGAGACCGTCGCAGAACACGCATTTGAGCCCCTGAGATATGAATACCAGCGTGCCTCCCATTCCGTAGATGTGGTGCAGAGGGAGTATCAGCATGCAGACGTCGTCCGGGAAGAAGAGCTCCTCGCAGTTCATATAGTAGTTCACGCTCATCAGGTTCTTCTGGGACAGCATTACAGCCTTGGACCTGTTGGTCGTTCCGGACGTGAAGAGCAGATAGCTCAGAGCTTCTCTGTCTATCTCCGCTTCTGTGAAGCGCGTATCACCCGCGTCGAGAAGCTTTCGACCCTCATCCAGAAGGGCAAGGATGCTGACTCCTTCCTCGGGATCAAAGTCGAGACCGACGATCAGTCTCACCCCGCGCTCCGGGTCCAGCGCGATCTCTTTG
>Ga0079305_1002059_pt1 | contig 20231 bp, 23 predicted proteins | sample LMS_cellobiose_e_FD_79183 | JGI IMG/M metagenome (GOLD analysis project Ga0079305, IMG submission 79183) | Rumen-fistulated moose microbial communities from Alaska, USA - LMS_cellobiose_enrichment | ecosystem: Host-associated > Mammals > Digestive system > Stomach > Rumen fluid ... | reverse complement strand
CCCTAGGTCATGTGGTAAGAATCCCAAATAGAAAGCAGGCTGAAGAGGTTTTTGCTCTCTTCAGCCTGCTTTACGTTTTTCGATGAAAGAAAGAAAGGTGGGGGGTCAATTAGGACCGGACCAAGGGGGTCAATTTACAGCGGATTCTCCAGCAGAGCTTAACATGCAGATACATTGCGTTTTATAGCCAAACCAAAGGCCTCTGGAGAACCGCTAATTCCTGCATTCTGTTTACAGAATCACGCTCTTTTATTAATTTTGCTGAAGCATTGAGCAGCCGTCCAAGTGGGGACGACATCACTGACTGCCGGTATCCTCGGCGTCCATCCTACAGCGCATCCTGCGCCGCACTCCCCACGAGGTTCTCAAGAGGACATATAGGATTTGGCGTTGCCGTAAGGCCACGTCTAACCGTTATATGTTTTATCATGGCTGACAATAGCTTTGCCTTATTCCCGGTTGCCGAGCTTTTACTGGCACTCGGTGCCCGTCCGGGCAAGACCAGGAATACATTCCATTCTCCATTCCGCGAGGACAAGAACGCCTCGCTGCACATCGATCCCCGCCGGAACGTCTGGTTCGACCATGGCGCCGGTATCGGCGGCGGCAACATAGACCTCGTCATGAAGTGCCGGGACTGCTCGGCTCGCGAGGCCGTAGACTTTATCCTCTCCCTTTCTCCTTCAGATCCAGCCATACAGGTCCCTTCCGGAAACGAGAATACTCCGGGGGAAAGCTTGATACCGGAGGTGAAACCTCTTTCCAGCCGGATCGTGGCGGTCCGGGAACTGCGGTCGCCGTACCTTCTGGACTATGCGGCATCTCGCGGTATTCCGGAGAAAATCGCTGTCCGTTACTGCAAAGAGGTAGTCCTTCGCGGCAAGACCTTCGGGAAGACCTACGATCATATCGGATTCCCGAACAACAACGGCGGCTTCGCTCTCAAGTCTCCTTCCGGATTCAAGTCCACCACCAAAAGCGGCATCACGACCATTGATTCCGCAGGCGCCTTCTCTGAAAAGCCCCTGGCCATGACCGTGACCGTCTTCGAGGGGTTCTTCGATTTCCTGTCGTGGCTCTCCAGCGCTAAGACTGAGGTCCCGTCCACAGATGTGGTGGTCCTGAACTCGGTGGCGAACATTGGGCGGGCAATTCCGTACCTGTGGTCCCACCATACCGTCGTCTGCTGCCTTGACCATGACGAGGCAGGCAGGAACGCGCTGGAGGCCATCCGGTCCGTACGGACTGTACTGCGCAACCCGACCATCATTGATGGTTCTCTCTTCTACTTTGATTACAACGATGTGAATGAATGGTGGATGGCCATGATCCGTCTGCTGGACAAATGACGTAACCCTCTGTATCCAAGTCATTCTCTGATGTCCTATCTCCCTCTACCCTCGCTACAGGGTCGGTGTGTTCGGGTGAGACCGACGCCCATAGCGAGGTCCAAGGGAAATAGTTCATCACAAAAATTGATTGTCATGAAATCAGAGAATGACCTCATCATCACAGGTACAGTTACATCCGATGTCCAGCCGGCTCCTGGGCAAACCACCATCCGGTTCCGGATCGTCCACAACTTCGGCGGCCGGAACAGCCCCCTCTTCATGGACTGCGTCCTGATCGTGGGAAGACGGGCCGATGTCCTGGTTCCCCGGAAAGGGGACCAGGTCCGGGTCCGTGCCTATCTCCGGATGCGTTCCGGCATTGTCGAAGCAGTGGTGAAATCACTCACCATCGGATAGCCCCTTCACGGGGCTATTCCTTTTGGACGGACACCATCTCCAGTCCCAGCTCCCGGATGAGGGCTTTGACCCTCTTCCGGTTCTTGGGGGAGATGTATACCAGGATCCCCTTGTCCTTCTTCTTGCCCATGACTTCGATCATCCGCTATCTGGAACGGCCGTAATGCCGTTCCTGCTCAGGTTCGACATCCTTAGCGGCCTGAGACTGCTCCGTTTTCACTTCGGTTGCTCCGGTCACTCCTTCGGGGCGAAACTGCGAGTAATCCGCCTCCTCACCCTTGTCCATCTCCAGCCGGATCGCTTCCAGACGCTGGTTGATCAGGCCGGTGCTGCGCTTGACGTCGCCCATCACCGTCTTCAGGAAATCCGGACTCTCCTTGAGGGAACCGAGCCAGGATTTGAGGTACTGGGCACTGTCGCTCTTGACATGCTTGGTAAGGCCATATTGGTTGGCCACTACGGCGGCTGACAGTTCAGCGATGAGTTCCTCTTTCGCGTATCCGGGGCTGCCGAACGGGTCACCCAGGCTCCGGTCCAAGCGGGATGCTGCGCCCGTAGCGTGGGCGCATTCGTGGAGCGTGTTCGTGGCGAAGGCTTCGCCATCGACGAACTGCTCACGTTTCGGAATGACGATATGGTCAGAAGAGGGAGAATAGTAGGCCCTATCACCCTTGACCTGGTTGATGGGACAGAGGAAGAGATTGTCATCGATCATCTTGTCGATGGCCGGATGGCTCCTGAGGTCGCCCTGTTCGTGCATTTGTCCCGCAGTCTTGGCCTTGAGCTTCTCCAACAGGTCCGGGCGGGTCAGCTCAATGTTCGTCTGGGCCGCCACGTTGAACACGTTGTATACCTGGAGCTTCGGATAGACCTTGTATTTGGACTGCTCTTCACGGGAGAGCTGCCGGTAGTCGTCATAGGGAATCTTCTCCTTGGTCTCCGGATTGACAACCGTGAAGGTCGTGAGGAAGACCGGAAAGGACTTCTCTCCCTTGTTTACACACACCTGCGGCAGTTTGTTCCCGTTCTCGTCCCGGGCCTGGAAGACATTCCCGTGCTTGTCCTTGATGTAGTTGAGATTCGAGATGCGGTCGAAGGTCCCCCAGACGGGGACCTCGTAGCCCATCTTCTCGGCCTGCATCATCAACATCAGGGAGTTCCCGCCGTTGTAGAGTCGGCCGGAGAGGTTCTGGGGCGGCTGCGTGACGCCCGGGGTGAACCAGGGCTTCTTCCAGTCTCCCTGAAGGGTCTGGATCTTCTCGATCATGAGCTCCGTGAACCGTTCCAGCGCCCTGTCGGCAGCGGACGGTCCGTCGCTGTGGTATTTCTTGTCCGATGCCATGGCCGTCAGCGTTTGGATTCATCCTTGACCCACTGTGAGAGGGATTCGACGCGGCAGTTGAAGCTGACCCTGCCCTTGAATACCTGGAGCTCCAACGACCCTTCGGCGTTGATCTTCGTCTTCGGCGCAAGCCAGGGACGACGGTCATCCCCGAAGTCCACGAAATGTACCCAGATGTAGGAGAACTGGTTGTCCCCGACCTTCTCGGCACTGTAAGCATCGAAGGTGCGGAACACTCCCTTTTTGCCTTGATGTTCGGTGGCGCCTTTGGGCCCCAACGTGCCCCGGAACTGGAGGTCTCCGATGATGGAGTCTTCGGTAGTCTCCCCGACTTTCATCACCTTCTTAGCGGAGAGGTTGTAGTACGTGATGTCGCCCATCTTCTTGAAGGTCATCACGCCTTCCACCTTGACGCGGTCTCCCTTGTTGCTGAAAAGGACATCCTCATCCTCTCCGTCATAGGCCACGCCGATGTCCAGGTCCGCGGACTCTTCATCGTCCTGCAGATGGACCTTCATGCCGAAAGTGATGAACGCATTGCCGTCGCGCCCTTCCTTGATGTCAGCGGACCGGGTCACGGTCCCGATGACGGTTACATTGCTCTTAATCATGATCTTGTTCTTTTTATGGTTGTGTTGTTCATGGAATTCATTCCGTTCTCGAAGTTCCGAGAGGCCAGCGCATTCGCTTCGGATGTCTGTTGTGCAGGAGCCTCCTGTTGTATCTGCTGGGCATTCCCCATGTTGTCGATCTGGATGGCCATGGCCATAAGACCGGCGAAGAGGGTGCTGGCCAGCTCTACGATGGGATCGGCGGAAGGGTAGTCACCTGCCGCTCCGAGCAGGCCGAAGAAGTTCTTCCAGGGATCCTGTTCCTGCTCTCCGGAGGCGATGGTGTTGAAATAGTCTTTGTCCTTTGGATCTTCCTTCTTTTCAGTCTCTTGCTGCTTCTCGGTTTCCTCCTTCTGCGGGGCCGCAGCAGGTTGTTCTCCTAAAACTGCCTTGGAGTGCGCCGCCAGATCGGCCGTGCTGCCGGTGGTCTGTGACAGGGTGCTCTGCCAGCCCTTCTCCTGCATGACCTGACGGTCGTAGCGGTCCAGGCCGTGCTGCCTGATGAGGGACTGGAGGCTCGTCGCGTACTGTTTGCTGGAGGCATAGCCGTCCTCCTGAAGGCCGCGGGTCCAGCCTACGTAATCGTCCGGGGAGAGCTCGAAGAGGTTCGAGTAGCGCTTGTTGCCACGAAGGAAGAGAGAATGGTGCTCGTAGCTGTCGGCGACCGAAGCGTACTGGCAGAACTTCTCATTGGGCTTGTCGTCCGTATACACGAGGTAACGGCCGCCGCCGTCGAGCCACGTCCTTGTCGCCTTGATCCCGAAATGATTGTTACCCTTCCTGGACAGTTCACTCTGTCCGCTGGCGCTCTCGAGTATGCCCTGCGCGAGGGTGACGGAAGCGGGGATGCCGTACTTGCGCATCTGCTCCATCGCCGCCTCAGCGTATTTGTCCACGTAGTCACTTGCCTTGCTCATAGTCCTTTGTATCGATATCCTGTTCAGTCTGGGAGCCGGGGTATTGTTCCCGGCCTGCAGGGGAGAGGCGGCAATCATCACAGCCGCCAGCCCCGAGAGGAAAAGCCTAGCGATGGAAGCCACGGCTGTGTTCCTCCATCTGGTCCTTGGCGATGCCTCCGGCAATGAGTCCGGCGACAAGGCCTGTTTCGGCCTTCGTGAGAGCCTCCTTGGCCTTTTCCTCACGTTCCTCCCGTACCTTCTGCTCCGGGGAGTTCTCCCGCTTCTGTTCTTCCTGCTGCTTTTCGGATTCCGTCTGCTTCTTTTGCGCCAGCAGGTCCGCAAAAAGCGCAGCGGCAAGGTTCAGCTTGTAGGCCTCCTTGTCCTCCGCGAGCCATAGGCGCTGGTACTGGGCGGGGGAGACCTCGCGTCCCTTCACTTTATCCATTCCCTCGATGACCGGGAAACAGTAGATCTTGCGGGGTTCGTTTTCCTTGGGATTCCCCTTCATCTGGATGATGCTTACCCGCTGGATGGCCGAGAGGTCGACATCTTTCTCTTTCATGCCGAACAGATCCACCTTAGACTCAGGATGGGCCGTGGCATGGGCGTAGTACTTCTGCGCCAGCTCCTGCCGGAAGGCGGCGTTTTTCTCTCCTCCCTGCTTGGCCAGGGCGAAGAATCGGCCGACATCGGCTTTCTCCGGATATACGGCAAACCCCTTCTCGCCATCTGGCTTGATATACAGGGCCCATTTTCCGTCGTCATCCTGGACCATGGAGAGCTTCGCTTTGACGGTCTCTGCCTGCTTCTCTTCCCGCACCTCGATGGGCCTCATTTCCACCTTTTCTCCGCGTTCCGCCTTGGCGATGAGGCTGACTGCCTTGTTCACGTCGGCTTCAATTCCATCAAAGAAGCGTGGATTCTCATCCAGTGACTTCTTCCATCCATCCACCAGCGGGATGCTCTCCGGAGCGAGTTTCGCGGGAAGCCCAAGCTGGTTCATCTTCACAGCTGATGCCAGTTCCACGACGAGGCGCTCCCGGCTCTGGAGGGATTCGGCAGGGGAACGCATCCCTTCGACTGCCATGCCCGGGCGGTCCATGCGTCCCGGATGTCCCGTAGCCGAAACAATCTGCCGGAAAGCATCCTGCACATAGTCGGCATAGCCGGGGTAGTACTTCTGTGCAGGTAGATGGACGACATCCTTCGCGGAGTCGTAGTGCGCCAGGCCGGTCCCGTCCTTACGGATCGGGACGAGGTTTTGCGAAAGTTTGTTCAGGACGAGATTGACCTCGATCCTCATTTGCTTGTCATCCACCCCGGCTTCGCGCTCCGCAGAGTGTCCTTCCTCCTTGACGACCTTCTCGAAGGCCTTCGGGTCGGACAGCGGAAGCGTGGTCTGCTCGATGTTGAAAAGGGTCCGGACCTGACGGTCACGGACAGGTGCGTAGTCCTGTTTCTGTTCCGCCGTGAGTTTGTCGTATTCAGCTTTCGGAATGGTCTTGCTCCCGTCGGATTTGCTCCGGTACTCGTCCCATCGGTACCATATGAAGGGAACTCCCTTCTCTCCGGTCAGGACGGCATCTCCTCGTTTCCTGGCTCCGTCGAAAGGAGTGTAAAGGTTGGTGCTGTATCCATTGCGGTCGCTGTGGAGCGCGAGGATGAGGGCATTGAAGGCCGACACCCCGTTGCCTTTGGGATAGAGCTTCGGGGCAGCCTTTCCTGCCTGGTTGAGAAGGTACCCGCCTTCCGCGCGGGCCCGTTCGAGGGCTTCGGCCAGCAGTTCTTTCTGGCGCTGAGCCGCATGTTGTGCTGATTGATTCGTGTCTGCCATATCGTTGTGGTCTTGTTGTAAGTGTCTTTCATCGCTGGGTGATTCCTCTTGTCTCGCTCCGGGATTCCTGTTCGAAGCGATCCCGAGCATCGGTGATCTGCTGTAGGTGGTCGCATCGCTCCAGTACCGCGTTGGCGAGCTTGCCCAGGGGGAGCGCGCCCTGCCTGTAGGCGTCCACGACCTTGTCCGGAAGGGCAATGGTGACGGGGATGCCGTCCATCGTCGCGATGAGCGTGCTGCCCCGGACCTCTGCGTCATGGATGCGCGGGTTCATCTGCTCGTCCTCATACTGACGGTAACGTACCTGCGGTTGGATCCCTTCCTGCCTGGCGAGTTGCTCGTGCCCGGCCTTGTTGAGAAGGTTCGCACCGCCGAGGCCGATGAGGGTCATCTTCAGGAGCGGGTTCCTGACGAACAGTCCCGCCATGATGCTGGCGATCGGGACGAGGTTGTCCCTGAGCCCGAGACTCTGCGTCTTGCCGGTGAACATGCCGACGAGCATGTCAGGTAGCATGGCGAGTATGTAACCCGCATTGCGGCCGATATCACCGAGTCCGTTCAGCCCGAGGCCCGTGAGGATGCCCTGCCACCCGCCGGTGTTCGTCTTTTCCGGAGTGGTTTCCCGTGGCTGTTCCTGCCGGGTTATCTGGGGCTCGGCCGCCGGTTCCGGAGTGGATTGCTGCAGTTTGCGTTCGTCCTCCTTCTGGATATCCTCTTTCCCTTCATTCACCTCAGGCACGGGTTCCGGAACGGTGTCTGGAGTCTCCACATCCTTGGGTGAATCCTTTTCCTGTTCCTGTCTGTTCGCTTCTATCCATTCCTGCTCGTGACCGGGAAGAATGACCTTCGGGACATCCTTCTCCTTGCCCTGCCGCTTGTCCACGGTGTCAATGACCGTGTTGACAGCCAGGTCGGCGCCGACGAACTTGAGCCCGCTGGCCACTCCGCCCGAGAATCCTCCCAGCGTCGCGAAATCCGCCGCGGCTCCGATGCCCCAGCCGATGCCTTTCTCCGCTGCCGAAGGACCGTACATCTTCTCGCCGCGCTCCTCGATCTCACGCTGGAGGGGCGTCTTCCGCACCTCTTCCGGGAGGCCGAAGATCGTGTTGCCGGCGGCCTTGCGGAGGATATAGTCGATGGATGACCGGGGCATCTGGTCCCTGGCCATCTTGTCGATCATCATCTGCTCCATTTCCGCCGTGACGGTGACGCCTTCCTTCCGAAGCTCTGCTTTCACCATCTCCACGTAGTCCTCGACGGTCTTGGAGGTCCATTCGCCGGTGACCCTGAGCGTGTCCAGCGCCACGGCCTGGGAGCCCATGCCTCCGTCCGGACCGGAGCCGCCCGCGAGGATATAGGCAGGGGAGCGCACGAATCGGCGCGCCTCCTCCGCCTGCCTGCGGCGGAGCTCCTCCTGAACCCGGTCCATGATGGGTACGACCTTGGTTTCGAACTGCTGCTTGTCTGTCATCGTTTAACCTATTTTCGGGTAATCAAAAACGTTGAGTTCAATGGATGTCCTTCTCGTTGAGTATGGCCGTCCTCGATATCTTGTCGATGATCCTTTCCAGGTAGTCCGTCCTGTTGGGCTCTATGGTCTCAGGAGGAACGCCGGCTATCACGGGAATAGTTTCGTAGACGATAGGCATGAGTCCCCAGTTGTTGATCAGGTCCAGATCGTCCTCGAGCCATTCCTTGAGCATCAACTCCTTGATCTTCTCCACTGACAGTCCGAGGGAGAAGATGCTGGCGTGCTTGGTGTTCTTGTTCCTTGTCACAAGCGTATCTGGGAAGGCGTTGTTGGAGTACATGAGGTATACATCACCCTTGTAATGAGCGATTGGATCGTCATCTGTTTTGATGGTTTTTTCCCGGGGACAGCTGACCAGGGCCTCCCTGTTCTTTTTCGGGACACGGACGATGACCCTGATGGGGCTTCCCAGGAAGCGCAACGAATCCGTAAACAGAATCTTGGCCGTTTTTTCATAGGCGCAGTACGCAATCCTGTCCTCTCTCTTCCGGATGTCCAGGACGAGGATGTCGAACGGGGAGCCGGACGGGTTGTAGTCCGCCTTCTTCATGAGTCTCTTGACGGTGCCCTTGAACCGTTTGATGGTTTCTTCGTTAATCATATTTTTCCTTTTTTCTGTTACTATGCGTTACATGTTCACCTGCTGCGCGAGCAGCTGCTGCCGTGTCTGTTCGATGGCGTTGTGGTAGACCTCCATCTGTCTGGGGAAATGCTCCTCCAGCCATGCGTCCTTCTCCACCTGGTTGCGGATGAAGAGGATCGCATTCTGCCGTGATATCTCCACGCTGGCCTCGCCGTCCTTGCGGTTATTGAACCAGGCCTTCGTCCACCAGCGGATCCCTGCCTGGTCGGGATAGACGCTCACGGTCCGCGGGATGTCAAAGCTCTGGACGGTGATGTCCAGGCCCTCCAGCGGATCGATGAGGTCCGAGTCCGCTATGGCCTGTCCGAGGACTTTTTTTTTACTCCTTCATCCCAACCGGAGAGGTAGGTCCCATGCCGGAGCGCGAGGTAGCCCAGGAAATCCTCCAGCAGGAGGTTCTGGACCTTCGCGGCCAGCGGGACGCTCCTGTGTCCCAGGCCCATCGGGTTCTCCATGCTCGGGATCATCTCGAAGAAGTAATTGCGGGCCGATGCCATCATCAGCATGTTCCTCAGGCTCTGCTCGGTCCTTTGCGGGAGACGGTACTCGCCGCTCCCGAGGTCCTTCAGATAGGCGGGGAAGAAACGCAGCATCAGCTCCTCGATCTCCCCGGCATCCTTGTCGTACTTCGTCCGGAATCCTCCAGCCAGCGCCCGGAAATCGGTCTTTCCGAAGGTCTCGCCGCGGCGCTCCATGCTCTTGATGTTGCCGTAGATCATCGTGAGAAACTCGATCGGGTCGAACTCCTCACCCTTGTATTTCGTCTCCAGATGGAGCACGTCATCACTGACCCCGACGGTCTGTCCGGCAACGACACCGTCCCCGTATCCCACGAGGATGCTGGAGAGATGGCCGTAGCTCACCTCGTAGTCTCCGTAGCGGATGACGAGGTAGGCTCCTCTCTGGGTGTCGTTTCCGATGCCCGAGACGATGCCGCTGGCCACGGCAGACAGCAGGTAATGGGGCGCTGAGAAATCGACCCCGTGGTGGAAGAACTCCACGCCTGTCTTCGGATGGAGCTGCTTGCCGTAGCCGAGCGTCATCTCGACCTCCTTGTCATGCTCCTCGAACGGCATGCAATAGCCCGAGGGTGACTGTAGAATCATTTCCTGAGAGTATTTCATATCGCTTTTCGTTATCGTCTTCTGTGAATCTGCTCGGCCTCCTGCGGAGGCTCCGGCAGCTGCATCTGTTTCTCAGCCTGTTCCGTCCGGGCCGTACCTGCCTGGATGGAGGGAGCGGGGGAGAGTTCACGCCTGGAGTTGTTACCGATGGTCATCATCGCGAGCACGGCTCCGGCGATCCTGGCCATCCAGCCGAACCGGCCGAAAACGAGGAAGGATGATAGGACAAGTCCCATCACGCCCATTCCGGAGACATTCCCGTGGGTGAGGTTCTGAAGGAACCCGCCTAACATCTGCCCGCTGTTGCCGGAAGAGACGTCCGAGAGGAAACTGCTGATGCCGTTGAGCTTGCTGTCCACGTTCCCCGCGGCACTCGAGACGCGCTCGCTCATACCGCTTACCGAGTCCTTGAGGTCGCGAATGCCCTCCACGGCTCCGCTGACGGTGTCACTGACCTTCTGCGTGGCCTTCTCTCCGATGATCGCGTCGCTGACGATGCCGACGACGCTCTCGTCCGTAGTGAGCTTCTTCCAGCCCACGTAGCCCAGTCCACCGCCCACCGCGGCGGTCTTCAGGGCAGTACCCGCACCCTTCAGCGTCTGCTGCGGATGCAGGAGGGCCTTGCCGGCGTTCTTCCCGGCCCAGGTGACGGCCTTGCCGCCCGCCTTGAGTAATGATGCCCAGCTCATATTTCGCTCTGTGTTTCTGTGCTTGGTTTAACAATTCTTCTGTATGGTGATGCCTTACGGCCTTACTGTCTTTCCGATGGTCCTCCATCTGCGGAAGGACTCCTCCGAGATACCCTCGATGTCGGCCTTGCCGGGCTGGTTACCGGATATCTCGTTCCAGACGTCCGTGAGGGAGGTGTACTTCACAGCCCGCACGAGCCGCTGGAGCGTCCTGTTCATCTCCTTGAGCTTGGGCCTTACCCCGAAGAAAATCTCCGTGCGCTCCTTCTCGGTCATCTTGACGTCACTCAGGCAGACCATCCGGATGTCGTTGACGATCTCCACGGTCTGCAGGATGACCTGCCGGTAGACCTTGTTCCGGTTCGCGGAGAGCGCAACAGCCACCGCGTTGGCGGGGCTTCTGGCAATCTGGTCCGCCATGTTCCGGAGATTCTTTATCATCTTTTCGGTTTCGTGGTAGAACCCGTATATCTGTGCTGCATACGCGATGATCCCGTGGAAGGAATCGAGGTAGTCGTTGAACTCCTTCTGGATCTGCCAGGTCGCATCCACCTCTTCCTTGATCCACACGTGTCCGGTGGACTCCAGCAGCATCGCCTCCTCCTGGGAGTGCAGCGTATTCTCCGCCTTCTCCGTGTACAGGACGATCATCGCCGCCAGCGTGGGGTCGATGGACTGCGCACCCGCCTTGCCGCTCACGATGATGAGCAGCAGGACGGGAAGGATGGCGAAGACTTTTCTTCTCATAGCAATTGTTATCTAGTAGTTGCGTGATGCACGTTTCCAGCGGGACTGCGCCTGACGCGCGATCTCGCCGTAGTCCCGGTCCAGGATGCCTTCGGTGGCGTTCCACCAGACATCCTGGAGCGTGTAGTATTTAAGGGAGAGTGAGAGTTGGGAGAGCTTGTGGTTGAAGGCCTTCAGGGAGTCCTCAATCATCCACAGCGTCCGGGAGCGCTCGGCTCCGGTGAGCATGTTGCCCGCGCCGCCGGTGGCAATGGCGTCCCTGAGGGTGGTGTAGACCGTCACAAGCTCGGTGGCCGTCTCCGCATAGAGGTTGTTCATGCTGAAGGTGGCCGCCACGCCCTGGGGGTTGCTGCCTATCGCCCTCCTGATGTCGCAGAGGTTGATGAAGAGCCGGACACCGTCGTTGTACAGGTGGGTCGCGGCCTTAATCGATGAGGCGTAACCGTCCACGCTCTTCAGGTAGGAATTGTACTTGTTCTCCCAGTTCTTGATCCGCGTGAACTCGGCGGCGATAGTACCCTGCAGGACAGCCGTCTGCGTCTGTCCCTCGATCTCGCTCTTGATCTGCCCGTCGATAAGCTCGTTGCCCTCCACGAGCACCGCCCACTCGAGGGGATTGGCCACGACGACCTGGGCATGGAGATTCCCGGCCCCCGCCAGAAGGAGGACCGGCAGGATGAGCGGGACTGCCCACCGGCGGTTAACTGTAGTTTGCGAATTCATGGATGTTCATTCTTTTCCTGTTGTACGAAACCCTCTCCCTGAGGCAACCGACGACGTCCGCCGCCTCCCTGATGCCGATGATCCGGAGTTTGGGCAGGGTCCTGTCCCCGGAATGCACGACGATGGTCTTCAGGCCCAGCAGCAGCTGGAGGAAACTGCGCCTCTCATCAAAGTCGACGACCCTATAGAGCTCGATGTAGTCACGGTTCCGGGTGAAGACCCCATGTTCGTAGACGAGTTGCTCCCCAGTGATCGTGTAGACCATGCCCCTGAGGTAGACGAGCCGGTAGTAGACCTTGAAGACAAGCGCTAGGCCCAGGCAGAACCACACCGAGTGGTAGGGGATACCGTCCAGCCCACCGACGATGACAAGGCCTGCGGCTGCAAGGATCGACAGCCCCTCGTCAATGAGAAGCTGCCGCCACTCCGGCCGCATCTGGATGTCAGGGTATGGATTTCCGCTCTGCATAGCCTTATCTCCGAATCCTGTGATGCTCCTCGTTGGACTCCTCCGTCTCGACCGCGCCGTCACCGTCCAGGTCGCATCCAACAGCTTTCTTTGTAGTAGTCTCTCCACGGAGTTCATCGTTGAAGTCCTTGTAGCCCTCTGACGGTAGGATCCGCTCCACGTTGACGATGCAGCTGTCGACCATCCTGTCAAAGACCTTGTACCCTTCCTTTATCTGCGTGCGAAGGGCTTCTCTGTCCTCATCATAGAGATAACCCGTTCGGAGTTCTTCTTCGAGTTCCTCCATGGCAAAGAACTGGTTCTTCACGTCTGATGGGAGTTTGAAGAATGCGATTTCTTTCTCGTGGTCCAGGCCTATCTTGCCCGGGGTATCCTTGAATGCCTGGGCAATCTCATGGAACGGCTTCTCCTCTTTGACGATATTCATGAAGTTCTCCGTGAACTGCCTCCCGGCGTCATCATTGTCGAAACAGAGCCGGAATCCCGCTGCAGGGGCGGTCCGGATAAGACCCAGCATCTGTCCCCGGGTCGGATTGCCTCCGGTGGAGACAAAAACGGCTTTTCTGAGACTCTTATCTTCATTCCGATGCAGCTGGTAATAGGCCATCGCATCATACGCGCTTTCGAAGAGGAATACCCTGTCGGCATTCTTCAAATCCTTCCTCGCCGGAGATGCGATCCAAAGGCCCAGGCTACCGTTGCTTCCGGCAGCCTTTCCCTTGTATGCCACAGTGCCGTCCCGTCTCGGACGGCCCCTCTCTTCGAGCCCGACCACCGTCCCGTCTCCTCCCGGGACGGTGAGCGGGAAGGAGAGATTCCTGAAGAACACACTCTTCCTCCCGTCGATATCCTTCTCGGCGAGGAGAAAGTAGTTGCTGAAAGCGATCTGCGTCTTGATGTCTAATCCCCTCTGCTTGAAATAGGGATAGAATGCCTTCCAGGATTCCTTGTTGTCGGGATCGAGGACAGATACCCTGTAGTCCTTCATGTCGAAGGGCTTGAGTTCGCGCTGAGCTTCCCGGATATCCACGTCCTTCTCCTCATACGGGGTGTTGAGAAGGCGATGACATACCTTGTTGACAAGTATGTCCAGGTTCATCCCGACGGAGTACTCCGGGAAGAGATGGGGATGCTCCTTGATGAGGGAGATGATGTTATAGCTTTTCTGCACCGGAGGATGGAAGCAGCAGCGGCCGTCCTGGGTAACGATGAACTTGTCACCACGGATACGCTGCCCCTTCTCATCCAGACGGATGAACGAAGGATAGCGCATGCCGTCCTTCCGGTTGCGGACATAACCCGCATCCCGGAGGACATCCTGCACGGAGAGCCGTTGCAAATAGTCTTCGTATGTAAGTCTTGCCATATCCGTATGAGTTTATCGTCCGAGCCCCACGCCGTGCTCGGCAGCATTGACACCTGCTTCGAAGGCACGGCTGGCGATGTCCTGTGGAGAATCCACGCCGGGCTTCATGTAGACACGTCCTCCGGCATGGCGCTCCAGATAGAGGTCCGGGGCCATCCTGGGTCCGTGGGCCATCTCCCCGGCGACGGTGAGCGCCGCGAGGATGGCGGCTCCGATGCCGGCGCCCCCCTCACGCTGCTCACGGGGGAGCTGCTTCATGTCCACCTCGTCGAAGACCTTCGAGAAAAGCTTCATCCGGTGGTAGTCGTCCACAGCCATGAACTTGTCATACTGGCGACGGGTGATCTCATGCGAGACCTCCTCACCGTTGATGACCGCGGTCATCCTGTACTTCATGTCACGGCCTTCCTTCTGCGCCTCGTCCGGGACGGGCTCCACGCGTATGTCACCGACGCTGACCTCCCTCCCGTGCTGCCCCTCGCGGAACCAGCCTTCCCGGGACTGCATGTCATAGAGGGACTCGCCCCAGACACGTCCGATGCCGCGGCGCTCGTCTTCACGCTCCTGGAGGACCGCCTGCTGCATGACGACATAGGACAGGTCCTGCGCGATGACCGGCTGCGGATGGAGACTCCGTTCCTGCTCCCTGATCTCCTCCAGGGCGGCAGGGGAGAGTGCGAGGCCGACAGGCTCCCGGCTCTCCAGCATCTCCATCGTAAGTTTTCCCTGATAGTCCTTGCCGATGATGCCGTTAATCACTTCCAGTCGTTCAGAGGCAGGGATGTCTTTGAGGGAATTGGCAGTCAAAACTGCCATTTCATCCTCCCTGAGGTCATAGACCAGGTCGCGGTTAATGGCAGTGGATTTCACGGTAAGGGTACCGGCCCGCTCGTCCACGACGATGCCGTGGCTGGAGAGGACCTCATTCCACTTTTCCTTGGAGAAGTATACATCGGAAGTAATGAGTTCGGAATAGGGCTTAGCTTTTTCTCCGGTTGCCGGACGTGCCTGAATCTCGGGAACGACGGTCCTGAGCTCCTGGAGTACGTCCTCACCGGCGGTGGTCCTTGACTGTTGGACTGCCTGGCCTCCCTTGTAGTAGAAACCATATCCTCCATTCTGGAGTTCACCCGGTTTGATCCTGCCGTCGGGCCGATCCGCGACCAGCGGAGCGCCGCCGTAACGCAGTTCCCCGCCTAGGCGCCTGAGGTGGTATCCTTCCTGCTGCCGGGGAGTCCAGCCGAGCAGGCTCCGCCGTGCCCAGAGGTCAACGAAAGGACTGACGGTCCTGCCGTACTCGCCCTCGCCGATCCTGTAGCCGTGAAGGCCCATGGTGACCCTTCCGTTAGCGTTCCTGGCGTGGACATAGTCCTTCGGCAGATGGAAGTCCGCTCCCACCACTGCCGCGAAGGCATCGTAGGCCTTGCGGTTGGAGGAGTTCGTCCCACCGTCGGTGAGCGCCTTGAGATGGCTTTGACTCAAGGGATAGGTGAGAAGGGGAGAGTCATGGCCCTGAACGGCCAGGAGCACGTCACCGTCACGCTGGACGAGACGCGCCTGCATGCCGTTTCTCCGGAGCGTGTCCTGCAGCTCCGGAGCGAGGCCGTCATAACGGCCGATAGCGTTGGCTCTGGTTGGCATGGTTCGTACTCCTCCTGGTTAGATGTCCCCGTAGTCCAGCGCTTCCTCCATCATCTGAAGGAAGTCGCTGGCGGAGGCCTCGTCCTGGTCCCTGCCATGGGCCTCGCAGAAAGAGCCGAACTCCTCCTGCAGGCCGCCGTCAGGATGCATCTGGATGAGGTCGAGATCAGTGATGATATCCTCCTGGCGCAGCTGCACCAGCTCGTCGTAGGTATAGGTGGGTTGATTCCTTCTCATGGCCGCCTATCGTTTGAGTCCGCTGTTACGGGCGATGGCCTTCTCCTGCTCCGCCCAGATCTCGTCGGTGTAGTCCTGCTCGTGGACATAGTCGAGATTTCCCTCGGAGTCCTTCACCCAGCAGCCGTAGATACCGAAGGAGAAGCGGCCCATGGTGGACTCGCCCTTCTCCTTGAGCCATTTCTCACGGCTTCCGAGCGTAAGGCGTATGCCGGACTTCTCGGTGAGGTCGATACCCATGGAGATATCTTCCGCATCCTCCGACAGGGTCAGGATCTCCCCGCTCTGGAGGGCGCCGATCTCCTTCGAGGAGAAATCGAAGATGTCCATCAGGTGACTGATGTTCTTGCCGATGACAGGGGTGGGGACGTAGATGACCTGGTTGGTGCCGGCATCGATCTGCACGAAACACTTGGACGACGGGTCGTCCGGTGCATGGCTGAGGATGGCCTTGCCGGAGCGGAGCGCCTCCTGCTCCTTAGCGTTGTACTTGTCCAGTTCGCAGCGGACAAGACGCGGGTGGAAAACGATGTCGGGGTTGTCTTCGGTGTCGCGGACCAGCTTGAAGCGGGCGCGGGCGGTGACGGTGTTCCCATCCCTGTCCGTGACCCGGATCGGGAGGACAGGGGAGAGACGGCCGTTCAGGATGTCGCGGTAGACATCGACGGGAAGGTCCTCGATCATCTCCTGATTGAGCCCGAACTCCTCGAGGATGGCGTACGGGACTTCGTCTTCATTGAACTTGTAACGTGACATGGTATAGCGTTTTGGTTTATGTTCCTACGCCAAATTACCCATTACAAGCGAGAGAAGGTATTATACCATGTTATGGTTCGTGTTATATACCATATTATTGGCCGTTTTTCACCCAGATGATACTCAGAAAGGATACTCAACTGTACGAAGTGAAAGGCGTTTTCCCTTTGTCATCCGGCTGATTGTGCGTATATTTACATCGAAAAGACACAAGGCTATGATCAAGATGTTCGTAATGCATACCTGCCCCGACTGCGAGTGGGTGGAGAAACAGGTCGAAGGGAATCCCGGATTCGAGGTGATCGATATCGGTGAGCACGTGAGGAACCTGAAACAGTTCCTGGACCTGCGCGACAGTCATCCGGCCTTCGACGAGGCGAAGAAGATCGGAGACGTCGGAATCCCATGCTACGTCCTGGAGGACGGGACCGTGACGCTGATGTCCAAGGATGCCGGCCTGGAACCGCGTCCTGATAACTACGGAGCTTCCTGCCGCATCGACGGAAGCGGTTGCTGATTATTTGTTCGACAAATCGTAATTTATATGATTTGGTGGTTCATCTTTCTCGCAGTAATCTTGATTCTCGTTGGGATAGCTTATCTTCGGGGCAAATGTGATGGGTTCATAGCCGGCTACAACACCTCTTCCCCGGAGAAGCAGAAGGAGTATGATATCAAACGCCTTCGGCTCATCGTTGCCTGTTTCCATTTTGCGTTGGCAGCCCTATTCTTCCTCTACCTGATGAAGGATTCCGATTTGGCGGTGACTATCCACCTTTCCTGTGTCGCAGTACTGTCCATCGCCGCGGTTCTCCTTGCTAATACGTGGGCGAAGAAAAGAGGGAAGTAAATTCCCCGTTTATCGGTCTCTTCACTTCTTCGCAAACTGGGTGATGTCGATACACATCTGGTCGACTTCGCGGTTAACCTGGACAAAGTTTTCATAGAGGATATGCTCTTTCGCTTCCTTTGAAGAGAAGGTGTAGAACTTTGGCAGTTCTGTGTAATTTTTCTCCTCCTCAGCGATTTCCTTCATATTGAAGTCCGTCTTGCAGTAGAACTTCGAGGTCTGGAACTCCTCGCTCTTCTGGATATCCATGCTCCCTCCTTTGCCGGTCTTGGTCTTCACGAAGTCCCTGGCGGTCTGCCCGCAGATCCAGCCAGTCGGCATGTCAGAGATCTTCGAGGCCGGAACGAGACTGTCCATGTTCTCATTCAGGTTGATTGATGTGCGGTCCCTGTCGATGGTGACACCTTTCTTCAACTGGACGACCTTGCCGAAGATATCGTTCGAGAGCCACTCCAGAGTCTCCTTGGCTCTCGCGGAACCACTGACGACATTACCAACGGTTGTGATTACCTTCTGCATGCCCACCTTGCCATAATCGCTCTCCAACTGCGGCAGTTCCTGGAATCCCAGGGTCACGCTGACCTTATTGCTTCGGGCCGTACCGATGAGTCGGTCGATTTTATGGAAATACAGGGTAGGGAGCTCATCGACGATGATGCTCACCGGGATGTTCTTACCCTGGCCGGTGTTCACCCTGGTCACGAGACGGTTCAGGATCAGGGCGTTCAACGCGCCGATGATGCTCTCCATCTCCGGATCGTTGGCGATCAAAAGGTAACTCGGGTTCTTCGGGTCACTTACCTTCAGGTCGAAGTCGTCCCCATCCTTGTGGAAGATCCAGTAGGACTCCTTCGTGGCAAGTCGGCTGGTGTATACTCGTAGCGTGCCGATCATACCTTCCAGCTGCTCCATGGCCTTGTTCTTCAAGGCGGTTTGGAATGGTCCGAGAAGCGGCAGCACTTCCGGGTCTGTCTGGAGCACGTCGAAGATCGTCTGGTAGTCCTGGTTCAGGAACGACAGGATATGCGGCATGTCGGAGTACTGACCCAGCCAGTAGGCGGGTTCGACGAAGAGTCCGTCCGCTCCCTTTACCCTTCCCGTGAGGCGTCTCTGTCCGGTCTGACGGTCCGTATCGTATTCCGGAATCAGCGGATGGCCATTCTTGTCATAAGGCATCTTGTTCCAATTGCAGAAAAAGAAGATGCAGGCCGCGAGGAAGTTCACGGCCGAGGTCTGGAAGAACTGGTCCGATCCGCCACCACCTTCCTTCTTTCCCTTCTGCAGGGAGTCCAGCAGGGTCTCGGCCGTCTCGCTGGCCGCCGCAAGGTTGTTGATGTACTTGAGCTGGATCGGGTTCACACGCCTGGAGTACTCCACATCTACGAAATTGATGACGTTGAACTGGCAGCCCGCCGGGACTTTCCCGCGTTGCTTGTTGAGCCGGTAATGGTAATAGAGCTTCCGGGCGAGGGTGGGGAACTTATAGTCATAGACCACCATCGCGAAGCCCTTGGCGCTGTGCTGCCGGATGAACGGCTCGATGATCGAGAAGGTCTTACCGGAGCCCGGCGTACCGACGACCCAGGTCCCGCGGAACGGGTTCACGATATTCACCCAGCCGTGACGGAACTTGCCCTTGTAGTAATAGCGCATCGGCACATTGACGCTGTATTTGTTCTCGATCTTCTCCTCACACTGGACGAAGGACTCGTTCTCGAAATTGAATCGGTCCTTCAGCAGCCCTTCCTTCAGGAATTTGGAGATATTGTCCAAGGCGATATGCACGAGAACCGTACCGACCACCGACGCGGCCATATAGAGCCACAGATTAAGGGAGACGGTGTAGATCCTCGGGGACATCCTGTGAGAGAAGAGCCAGACGGACAGGATCACGATGAAAAGTCCCGCGACCAGCGGGTAAAGGACCATCCTGCGGGCATCGAACTCCAGCTGCTTCTTGTTCCTGGTGCCGATGCAGGTGATGCAGATAAGGAGCAGGGTAGCGACCTTGCTCCAGATGAGGTTCCCGTCGGCATATATGAACCAACGCCGCATCCTTCCGTGTATATCCATGAGGATGCCGCCCCAGAAATCCAAAACGGCCGGGTCGACGGCATAGATGAAGAACTCCAGGATGAGCGAGACGTAGACGAGGCTCCTGAAGATCTTGTATCCTACGATAAGGTCCTTACTTTCTTCCATGGTGTTTCCTGAAGAGTAACAGCAGGGTAGTGATCAGTGCAATAATCATCGGATCCGGACGGGCATCTTGATCCCGATCCCGGCACCCGCGTGGAAAAGACCTGTCCATTTAGGGAGCGTCACGCTTGCGCCCGCCTGCCAGTAGAACTGCCATCCACCCCGCAGGACATAGCTCTGCTGCCATCCGGCAAGGAGGGCAGCCTGGAAGTCAGAAGGGGAGGCTCCGAACGAAACGCCGAAACGGGCGGAACCATAGCGGTTCCTCGCCCTGTAGATGCAAGGCTTATATGCCGCACCGAGGCCCCAGCGCCTGGCCACATCGCCAAACTGTTGCCCGTTCTGCGGAAGCGACATCTGGCCTTCCGCGAAGACCTCCCAAGCATTGTGGTAATGCGTCTCGTACTCCCAGAAGAGGACTGCATCCCCGGCAAAGTGATACGACACCCCGGCACCGAGTCCTACGCGGTGGGAGTTGTCCTGAGCCCTGGCCGCGACACCCATGCAGAGTACGGCCGCAATCAACAGAATCCGTCTCATACGCTAGTCCTCCACAAGCAGCGTCTTACTGAACGAATCGGCATACAACACGTCCTCGTAGTCGATGGACAGAGTAATGGTGCGGCCGCTGACCTGCTTCTCCGAGACCTCGATGGAGAGAACCTTGTCGTTCGGGAAGGTCAGCTTCCTGAGCACCAGTACGTTCCTGTAGCCGTGCAGGAATCCCGTCGGGTTGTGGAGCATGAAGGCCGGCGTGAGCTCGATACTCTGGCTGTTCGCCGCCCTGGTCTGGCGCTTGTCCTCGACCTTCACGCGGATCTG
>Ga0079305_1002058_pt1 | contig 20239 bp, 15 predicted proteins | sample LMS_cellobiose_e_FD_79183 | JGI IMG/M metagenome (GOLD analysis project Ga0079305, IMG submission 79183) | Rumen-fistulated moose microbial communities from Alaska, USA - LMS_cellobiose_enrichment | ecosystem: Host-associated > Mammals > Digestive system > Stomach > Rumen fluid ... | reverse complement strand
GGCATGTAGCCTGTCTCCCGCTTTGGTTTTATCGCGGTTTTTGAGATTTTTCTGAACGTCACTGCCTCTGAATGAGGTGGAAACGAGGAATAGTGTTTTGTCCTGATAAGGTTGAAAAAGCCTTTTGACGGGCATGTCATGGTGACGTGATTTCAGTTGATTGGGTATATTTTGTAATCAAAGAACTTCGTTTTCCGGTTTTGTCCCGAAGTTCTTTGATTATTTTTTTGCCCGGCCATCAGGAAAGACGGGATGTTTTATCCTGTCGGCTGGAAAACCTAAAGTCGGGGAATCATTTTTGCGGGTGTCTGATTGGGAACAACGTTCCCGAATCCCATTTCCCGCGGTTCATAGTCGCCAATGAGCCGGACATTCGCTTTTTGTGGAACCAGATCGGTCAGTCCGGTCAAAACGTAAGTTGCGTTGACGAGCAGACGCCGATAATCCTCACATAAAAAATCCTGGCCGCAACCCAGTGTTGACGTCAAAGCCTGGCCCGGTGTTCCGTTTTCAAGGGTATAGCTTTTCAACCAGATAATCGGCATCATGGGGTTATTCTTCTCATTTTCAACCGGCGGATCGTTGGGAGCCATTCCGGAAAGAACCTGACCCAGGACCAGGGGAACGGCGTCGCCCTGAAGCGGAAGTCGAACACGGTAAACATCCGTTGGTCCGTATAAATCGGAGCAGCCCTGTAAAATGGGGGATCTTTTGCCGGCGTCCGTCAGAATGCCGCGAGTTGATTCTGTTTTATGGATTCCATGATGATCAATCCAGGTTTCCCCCAGAACTTTATGCCCGAATCCGTCGTTCCAGGTTGGATAAGCATTTGTATCACCGCTTTTATAATTAAAACTGTACCTCGCGTAAGTACTGCTGTCGGGGATATTAAAGGCATGGGTCGCGGTTCGTATACCGATGATCGGGCGTCCGGAACGGAGGTAATCATCAATTTCCTTCATTTGGCTGTCCGGAAGATTACGAAATCTTGTGAAGAAGATCATCAGATCCGCCGTTCGTAATTCTTCCAGATCCGGAATGTTCGTCAGGGTTAAAGGATCAATCATTCCGGTTTCCGGATTGATGGCGTAAAGCACCACGGTATCAAAACCGTGCCAGACGGACAGAATCCAGGCAAGCTGTGTCAGCATTTCTTCCGAGCGGTACTCTTCATCACCGGAAACGAGAACGATTTTTTTGTCTTGACGGCATTCCGGATTGCCGGGAATCCGGAGAAATTGATTGTTCGGACAGTCCGCTGACTCAACTGTTTGCTTTATCGCTTTCGTTTGCGTATCCGTTATACCTTCCGTTTGTTCCGTGATTGCGACGGGTGATTTTTCCTGACCGAATCCGGGACGCGGAACCTGTGTTGGGGACAGGATAAACAAGGCAAAAATGAAAATAACAAAAAATCGTTTTTTGTCAGGAACGGTAATTTTCATAAAGAAACCCTTTTTTCGTCTGTTTAAGGCATTGTAGCTGGTTGGATGATGAAATTTATCTTATTGTTTCCTGTCGAAGTAACAGAAGGGGACAATGATTGGGCTCCTGTTGGCAAAGATGAAGCCGGAAGATGTTTACTGGCCGGATATTTCAGGCCGTAAACTGGAAACAGAGCGTCACCAAAGAGCCTGTCAGAAATTTATTATAGAGATATTTTCAGAAAATAACATAAAAAAATATCCCGATATCAAAAAATATCGGGATATTCCTTATATATTACGCAAAACCAGAATAAACGAAAAAACGGACGTTAAGTTTGCGTTGTTTTCTCTTTTAATTTAACGGATGACGGAAACCGGCTCAGGAAATACGGTTCAGAAGCCGTTCCATAGCGATTTCAAGTTTTTCAGGAGTTTCGTAAGTCCCGTTGGCGATCTCCGCACGAATCCGATTGACCAGATCCAAACGGATGTCGCTGTTATCCATGGTACCCGCAACTTCACGACTTTCCGTCATTCGCTGCGCTTTCGACGAAATTTCAACTTCGTCCCGCGACACAACACCGGGTTTCACTTCAGTGGTATTGGCTTTTTTGAACATTCCCGCCTGATGAGGAGCTGTAATCCCCTGGGATCCATGAATTATATGAGTTCCGAAAATATCCATTTTTTTTCTCCTGAAAAAAGCTGTTTTCTGATTTGATGCCCCCTTGTTTTATATCAGCCAGATTTTCAGCATAGATTAAACTATTTGCCGGTTTTCTGGAAAATAACAAGGAGGAGCGGATTTTCTTCCCCGGGAAACTCGGAGAAGAAGGTCATTAAATAATGGCATAATCCATCATCTTCTATATCGGCTATTTTCTGACTTTCTTAAAGGAAATTCTTAAAATTTCTGTTAAATAATTCCTTTTTTGCTAAAAATCCGGAAAATTTGGATTTTAGCGATCAGCTAAACGGTTTGTTCGCTAAAAATAACGGCAATTTTCCGAAACGCTCCGGCTCACTCGGTTTCCAAAGGAACCGTCAGGTTCAAAAAATCAATATCAAGTCCAATTGTCAAACCGGTCGGAATATCCATTCAGCGATTAAATATATTATATGTCATAAAAATCGCGGAGTGACAGCAAAATTTATTTTTTTGTATATTTTTATATTGACCGGGAAGACGTATTCCCGTTTCAGCACAATACCGGTTGATCCCTTTGATCGGCTCTGTTTTGCTTTTGTTGGCTTTACGAACAGCGATTCACGGTTTTACACCACCGGTTTTTATGTTGTTTCCTGAGGAAGCTCTTCAGGAAACGTCTTTTTCCGGCACATGAAAATTCCCGGTTTACCGGATAATCATCAAAACGGGTACCGCTGTCAGGAAAACCAGGGAATCGCCGTATTATGATCATTTTTTTTCTTTTAAGCAAGAGCAATTGGAAAAAAAACGATGTTTTTAAGGAATTTGTTTCGGGACTTTTTAAAAGGAACGGCTTAAAACCGTTATTAAAAGCCGAAATCATCCAGTTTAACTTCCTCCTGGGGTTTTTGCGGGGCGATTTGGGCTTCTTGATGCACCCGGTGGCCTTCGACATGAATGGCGCGAATGGGGCGAACCGGGCAGATATACTCGCAGGCCCCGCAGCCGACACACCATTCCGGAGTCAGTTCCGGAATCGTCAGAGCGCCTTTATGGGGAATCATATGAACCGCGCCGGTCGGACAGTGTTCCGCGCAGGCTCCGCAGCTTGTCCCGTCGTGATATGTAATACATAATTCAAGCTCCAGATGGACTTCACCGATTTGAGTGGTATGTTTTTCCTCCTGGGTAAATGGAGTCAGGGCCCCGTTCGGACAGATTTCGCCGCAGACAGTACAATCGTAATTGCAAAATCCGTGTTCAAAGCTCATCGTCGGTTGAAGCATTCCGCCGATCCCGTACTCCAGAAACGCCGGCTTTAAAACATTGCTTGGACATTTGGTAATACAGAGATGGCAGGCGGTGCAGTGACGGGCCAGATGTTTCCAGCTCCGTGAGCCAGGCGGACTGATTGCCGAATCGCGATGGTCCTTGCCCCTTGGAACTTCCAGCGACGAAACGGTTTTACTGGCTGAGGAACCGGATTCCGACGAATCGGAAGGGGCGTCGGCCTGTAAGGCGAACACTTTGTGATGACAAATGGCGGTCCCCAACGCGGTCAACAGCGATAAAAAGGTCCGTCGGGACGAATCAGCGGGCGGCATCGCGGAAGAACCGGACGCCGGGACGTCCGAAACCGGGGTTTTCGCCGGGGAACCCCACCGATAGGAAAGAGCGTCAAAACGGCATTGACCGAGACAGTTAAAACAATCGACACACCGGGAGGTATCGATGATTTTGTTTTGAATGTCGATACAGGACGACTTGCAGATCCGGGCGCACATGCCGCATGATTTACATTTTTCCGCGTTCAGGCGAACTTTGAACAATGAAAAACGGGACAGAATGCCCAAAAACGTCCCAACCGGGCAAACAGTATTACAGTAAAGCCGGCCAAAACGAACCGCAAGGAAACCGACAATCAAAAGCGTTCCGACCGCAACCAGAAACACGCCGGAACGGAACACGATTTCCACGGCGTAAAGTGAATGTTCATTCACTTTGACACCGGATTGGGCCAGTAAATTGTTTCCATAGAGATACAAAGGGCGGAAAAGATGGGTAACGATCCGCCCGTAAGCGCTGTAAGGGTCGAGAAGCGCTGGAAGGATTGATAACCCCGTTACGAACCCCAATATCAGAATAATAAGAAATGCCCAACGGAATTTGTTGTGCGCCGGATGGTACTCATAACAGGACTTCTTTCTTTTATCGGAATCTTTTTTCCGAAATATCGATCCTGTTTTTCCCAGCCTCGCGAGAATATCCTGAAGAATTCCCATGGGGCAGAGGAATGAACAGTAAAATCGCCCGAATAACCAGGTTAAAACAAGCAGGATACCCAACAGAATAAAGCTGTGTGCCAGCAAAGCGGGTAAAAACTGAATTCTGACCAGTGGTTCCAGATACGGAATCAGGTTTTTGGAGAAGTCCAAAAAAAACAGGGTCAGCACTGAAAAGAGAATCAGCGCGACAATTCGCCGCAGAATTCGTAACATGATCGTTTCCAGATTATTTAGGGGGAAAGGATTTTTTTAAAGAATTAAATCATTGAACAAAACGACAACGTCGGTTTTGTTTGTTTTGTAAAAACAGTCCGGAAAAACCGTCGTTTTGAAACGGTTTTTCTGAACAAAGAGTTAAAACGCTGATTTTTATATCAAACCAACGGATTCGGAATAAATCAGTTTTTTATTTTCAATGTGTTATTTTCACATTTTGATACGTTTGATTTTCAGGGAATCTATATCCATCGTTCCAATTTTCAGATCCTGACCGTTGGCGAGATGAGTAACGATCTCAAGCGGCATTTCACGAATCTGTCCGAAAAACTTGACCGCGGCGGTATCAGCGGCGACCGGGTCTGTTGACATAAACAGGCCTTTCGGATTGACGACGTCAGCCAGCGACCGACCGCGGGGACCGTTTTCCTTCATGGCGCGGTAAGCGTCGATAATGTGCAGCGCTGCCGGTTTCTCCAAAGTGCAAATGTCCGCGATGCACTGTTGAAGGTCATTGTCATGAAACGCACGGCGATCCCAGACGATACCCATCAGGTTTTTCATGGCAATGGTCATATTGGCGCCGCCGTGATTCTTTAAAATCGGAATATTGAACCAGACATCACAGTCCAGAATCGCCTCATGAATCTTTGCGGTTTTCAGGTTTTTCGCCCTGGGAAGTTTGACTTCGCGGTAATATTTTTCCAGATCCGCGGGAACGACCCTGCCCCCGGCAGCGGTTACCGCGTCAGCAATTCCGCTTGTTTTATAGGCTTTTTCCCAGTCATCACAGGTATGATCGAACACTACGACCTCTTTGGCTCCGGCTTCCAGACAGTCCCTGACAATCGCGCCCATTAAATCCGGGTTGGTATTGGCGGCTCCTTCCGGAGTACGGTCCCAGGCCATATTGGGTTTTAACGTTACCTTGTTGCCCGGCTTGACGAATGTTTTGATTCCGCCAAGTTCGGCAATCGCTTTTTTGTACATGTCAACCGGTTCGCCTCCCATCACGGCCACAAGGTCAAATGGAAGGCCCGTTTCCGCACTGTAACCTTTTTGAGTCATCACGGAGGTCAGACCAAACGGATTCATGGTGGTTGCAACCCCGGAAAGAGCCATTGTCTTTAAGAAATCATGTCGATTCATCATTTTATTTCTCCAGAAAGTTGTTTATTTTTCAGACCGGTTTATTTTCCGGCCAATTCGTCGAATTCAACCGGACTGCCAGATTTTCCTGACAACGGACTCACTCTGTTCTCTGTCACTTCGTTAGTTTTTACAGTCTTAAAAACCGGTTTGCGGAGCCAGAGGGAGATACCCCCCCATTTTAATATATCATAATAATAAGTATATACAGTGACCGCTCCTTTGGCAATAGGTGAGCACAAAAATTTTTGTTAAGTTTTTCAAAGAGAATTTCGGACGGTGAATTCCAGGCGGGAACCTTTAGACTGTTTTTTTGAACGGATTTGATTTTATTGTCTTCCGGTTTTCTCCCGGCGACCGTTCCGGCAGATAAAAATTCCGGGAAGTTTACAGTCAGACACTTGATTCCCCGGAAGGTTGGGAGAATAATATATATTTAATTTGAAAAACGAATTCATGTAAAGGATTTGAGAAAATGATGTATGATTTGTGGAAAACCGGTTGTTGCATGGTTTTCGCTTTATTTTTGCTGCAAGGTGCTCTTGCAGCGGCGGAGGATAAAGTGGACGGAACAGCGCCGCCGGTTCAAAGCGGTTTTTTAACGATGACCGAAGAGGAAATTCAGGACGGCTGGTTACAGCTTTTTGATGGTCGAACGCTGTTTGGCTGGACGGCCGGTTCCCCGGAAAAAACGCGGGACGCAAAAACAGAGAATCCGTCCATTCGGGTTAAAAACGGTCAAATGACGATCGCCACCCGGCTTCCGGTCCGGCTCCGGACTCCGGTGCTGTTGTCGGAAAAAACGGAGATCGTGTTTCAGTTCCGCCGGTTGAGCAGCGATCTTGTCGGTTCTGTTTATCTGGTAACGGAAGACGGTAACGAGGAAAACCGGATTGGGGAATTTGAATTTTCCGCGGATATTCCGCTTTCCATGTCGGAAACCGGGACGATTTCTGTTACTGATGAACCGTGGCAGGGACAAAATTATCTGGAAATTGAGGTCAAGCGGGGCGAGCTGATGATCGAATCCGTTCGGTACCGGATGACCGGGCCGCGGAAACTGGATTTGACGTCCGATGATCAGAGCGACTGGAGAATTGTGGAGCTTCAGGCGGAAAACCAGGCGGACGGAACGTTGTTATTGAGCGGTCAGGGACAATTGGAATCCCGGGAATCCTTTGATAATTTTTTGTTTCAGTGTGACTTTTTGGCCGGAACCGAAACCGGCGATTCTGAAAAATCCGTTTGTAATTCGGGACTCTTTTTCCGGTCTGTCCCTGGAAGTAAGCTGGATGGGTATGAATGTCAGATCAATAATGTTCCGCCGGAAAGTGACCGGACAAAGTTTCTGGGGAACGATACCGGAAGCATTTTTCGTCGGGCGGCGGCAAGACGTCTGACCGATCGGCGTGACCGGTGGATTTCTCTTGCCGTTATGCAGAATGACAAGATGATCCGAACCTGGGTAAACGGCATCCCGGCGGTTGTCTGGGTTGACGATCGAAAGCCGGACGCCAACCCGCGGCGCGGTTTTCGCGCGGATGCCGGGACATTCCAGATTCAGGGACACGATCCCTGGACGCGAATTTTCTTTCGGAATATCCGTGTTTCAACGCCGTAAAAAACGACGGTCCGAGCCCCCGGGTCTTTGTCGGTTTAATGAGCCGGTCTCTGTCCGTTGGGTTGAAATAGTGAGCAACCCCCCTTTTCAAAAGAATAAAATTTTCAAAAAAATAAAATAATAACGGCAGAGGTAACTGCAAATAGGATAGAAAAAGTGAGGTGATTACGTGAAAAATTTTTGGAATTTTAGCAGGATGAAATCGTTGGCGAAATGGGGAACGACACTGTCGGGAATGTTGTTGGCCGGTGTGTTGTTCTCTGGCGGATTACTGACAGAGGCGACCTATGCGCAGTCGTCCGGTGTCCCGTGGCCGGCGTCCGATGCCCTGGGGAGAATTGTGGATACCGCCGACGGAACCGGAACGATACGACAGAACAAGACGGTCGGTATTTTCTATTTTCTCTGGCTTTCCGAGCCGGGGACCAAGGCGCCCTGGCAGGATGGACCTTATGACGTGAGCAAAATTCTGGAACAGCTCCCGGAGGAGGAACGGAAAAACCCGGAATTAAGCAAGTCGGAACTTTGGGCGCCGCCGGAATCCGCCGCGTATTTCTGGGGGGAACCGCTGTTTGGGTACTACAGCATGAAGGATCCCTGGGTACTTCGGAAGCATATGCAGTTACTGGCGGATGCGGGCGTCGATTTTATTATTTTCGATACAACCAACTTCCTCACCTATCCGGAGACGGTCAGGGCGCTTTGTAAGGTCATGAAACAGATTCGCGCCGAAGGAGGCAAAACGCCGCAGATGACGTTCATGGTCAATACGCGGGCAGGAGAAACGGCGGAAAAACTCTGGAATGAGGTTTATGGAACCGGACTGTATGACGAACTGCTGTTTCCGCTGGAGGGCAAGCCGCTCCTGGTCTGTGATCCGGCACAGGTCACGAATCCGGAGATTCAGGAAAAACTGACATTGCGTCGCGCCCATTGGCCGACAGAAATGGTCAACACCGAAAAGGCATGGCATTGGGAGGCGGCGTATCCGCAGCCTTACGGATGGTCCACGGATCCGAATAAAGCGGAACAGGTCAACGTTTCTGTCGCGCAGAATCTCAGTCGGATGCCGGATGCCCATGTTGCCGATATGAGTTCCGGAATGGCGCGGGGCCGGAGCTTTTGTAACGGTAAAATTGAAGAGGATCTCGCGACCGACGAAGGAAGAAATTTCGCGGAACAGTGGAAACGGGCTTATGAGCTTGATCCGGATGTTGTGATGGTGACCGGCTGGAATGAATGGATTGCCGGTCGTTGGGAACGCGGCGACGGCCGGAGTGTTTTCGTCGATCAGTTCAATCGGGAATACAGTCGTGATATTGAACCGATGAAAGGCGGTCATCTGGATAATTATTACATGCAGATGATCAATGGTATCCGGCATTATAAAGGGACACTGCCGTTGCCCAAGGCCCCTGCCCGGAGGGGTATTGACATCAGCGGCGATTTCGGACAGTGGAACGATATTGATGTTTGCCTTGAGGACCATCTTGGCGAAACCATCAAACGCGATTATCCCGGCGAGGGGCTGACTCATTATGTCAACGAAACCGGACGAAATGACCTTGTGGCCGTCAAAGCGGTTCGGGATGAAAAAGGTTTCTGTTTTTACCTGAAAACCAGAGACGAAATTAAGCCGGAAAATCTGTCCGGCCTCTGTCTGCTCCTGAATACCGATCAAAACCTGAATACCGGGTTCATCGGCGGGGATGTCCTGATTGGAAAGGTTTATGACGGAACAAACGCGACACTGGAAAAATTCGACGGCGAAAATACCGAACAGTGGAAATGGAAGAATGCCGGAAAAGTGGCCTATAAAACGGAGAAAAACGAATTGATGATTGCCGTTCCTTATGAAGTTCTTGGCCTGACCGGTGAAAACGCGACGTTTGATCATATTTCCTTTAAATGGCTTGATAATTTCGGCGGGGAAATGACGCCGAGTGATCTGTACACGACAGGCGACGTTGCGCCGGAAAGCCGTTTCTTCTTCCAGTTGACCGAAAAATAATTTTATTTACTGTGAAAAACGGCCTCGCAAACGGGAAAAAGGTTATTTTACCGTTTATGCAGGTTGTTTTTAATGACGGAACAGAAACAGAACTTTTACCAGAAAATCCGCGATTTTGTGTTCCAGCTGAACAGAATTGCGGATTTTTTTTCTCTTTCAGTCCTCTCTTTTTCAGCAAACCGGATACCCAAAAGTCAGACGCTGAAACCGGAGGTCACGTTGATCAACGCGGCCATGAAACACGGTGGAGACGTTGAAACGCGAAAACCGGTTGGTGTGTGAAAACTGTTTGCTATAACGAAAGCGGTTCGTTGGCCAGTTGGCGTTCATGTCGCGTGATTTCATACATGTCGCGGATTAACTGGATGTCACAGGGACGTTGGGAAACGTTTCGCCGGGCAAACATCCTCGCCTGAGTCGCGATCATCAGTTCAACCGGGATTTCCGTTACCTGGCCGAACGACCGGGCATAGTTGACGAAACTTGGAACGGCGGTCGTGATGAACCCGTAATTCATGCTGCAGGCCCCAATCGTCTTGCCGGTAAAAATACTTGTGTTAATCGCGGTTTTGGCATAGTCTCCGATCACACAGCCGAGAAACTGCAACCCAGACCGGACTTTTCCGCCGGGGGTTTCCAATGACACTTCATTGTAGGAGTTTTTAAGATCGCTGTTGCAGGTTCCCGCGCCAAGGTTGACCCAGCTTCCCAGATAACTGTGACCGAGAAAACCGTGATGCTGCTTATTGGTGTAAGGCTCGATAACGGACGCTTCAACTTCACCCCCGATTTTACTGACCGAACCAATGGCGACCTCCTCTTTAATCGCCGCGTGCTCAATAACCCGGCTTCGGGGGCCAAGATAAACGGGACCCCGGATTAAACAAAATGGTCCAATATCAACGTTGGACTCAAGAATAATGGGGCCTTTTCTGGTGTCGGAAATGAAATAATCGCCAATAGTCGGTTTACCCGCCGGGTCGTTCGGTACAAAAACGCCGTCCGCAATTTCATGATAGTTGCCTGACCGGATCCGGAATTCCAGATTATTATTGATGATTCGCATGTGATAACGAATGACATCGGCGGGCGATTCAAGAACGGCGATTTTGTTTTTGGCGTACACAACCGGGACCTCGGTTTCAGCGAGGTAATCGAGTAAATGATGATAGGTCAGGATGTGGGGCGGCAATTCAAACGATTCGTTTAAAAAAGCAACGGTAATATTACGGCCATTTTTTAAAATACAGCCTTGCGGGTATTCCGTAAACAGTTTTTTACATTCGTCGATCAGGCTGGCGTCCGGGACTGTTCGCGCGTTGATGAATAAAAAGGGACCGCGTCGTTTTTCAAGGACGGGCTTCCGGAGATCGGGGATATCATGATAAATGACGTCGCGCAAATGAGAGCGGACCATCAGGCTCAGCTCGCCGCCAAGGTGACGGACCAGATTCAGTAACCGCAGGGAACCGACACTGATGGAAAACGCGGCGCGGCCTATTGTAATCGGGAAAAGACGGGAAATGAAATCATCTTCGAAAAGTGTTATGTGCATACTGTTTTTTAGACCCCTCCAATAAAAATTTTCCCTGAATGTTCATTTGTTATGATATTCCTGTCATTTAAATATTCAATGATGTGAAATCCTGCGACGGGAATAAAAATTTTTCTTCGGGTTTTTTGCTCTTTTTTGTTTTATTGTTTTTTCTCCCGGCGACGCTTAATATTTTACGGAACAAGCCGGTCCGAAAAGACGTTGAATATTTTGACAATGAAAAAATCTGAAATTGAAATGGCGTCGGCATAACGCAAAACAGGTGTTGTCTGACAGGATTAAACATGATAAGAAAAAGACGAAAAGCTTTTGATTTTAATTCCTTTGAAAACATTGGAAATACTGCTGTCTGGAATCATTATATGAAAGATTTCCTGACCGTCAAGGCGAAAAACAGGAAGTGCTTGTTGCCTGACCGGTGTTTCATGATATACTTTTCCGAAGAGTGCTTTTCGGGCGTTTTTGTTGCCTTACGTTACATTTTTTGTTTTTGTTTGTTTACTGAGGCCGCTTTTTAAATTTATGTTAAAAATATATGCGATTCTGGATTGTAATTCATTTTTCGCGTCCTGTGAAAAATCATTGCACCCGGAATGGGCGGACAGGCCGTTGATTGTTTTGTCCAATAACGACGGTTGTGTTGTCGCGCGTTCCGCTGAAGCGAAAAAATATGTTCCGATGGGCGTTCCGTTTTATCAGATTAAATCAGTTGTCCGTCGTGAAAAAATCGTTGTCTGTTCAGGAAATCTGCCGCTTTATACGGCAATCAGCGAACGTATTATGGAAATGTTGAATCGTTGGACACCTGATATTGAAGTTTACTCGATCGATGAAGCTTTTCTGGATTTTACCGGATTATTTATTTGGGAGATCCGGCGAACCCCGGGAAAGGAGATTGTCACGAAATTGGGGGACCGGCTCCAGAAACTGGCCGGGGAAATGATCCTGACCATCTGGAATGAAGTTGGAATTCCGGTTTCGATTGGAATCGGCCCCAATAAAACGGTCGCTAAATTAGCGAACCGGGTTGCGAAAGACCTCTCCTTTCATTATTGTAATCTTCTGGACGATGAGAAACGGATTGATGTTTTGAAAAATATGCCGCTGGAAGAAGTTTGGGGAATTGGACGGCGAATTCTTCCCAAGCTGAAGTTGCTCGGCGTTCAGACCGCCTGGGATTTATCACAGCTGAACCCTGTTCAACTGGGAAAACGGTTTTCCGTCAGTCAGGAGCGAACGGTCCGGGAACTTTGCGGGGAATGTTGTCTTGAATTTAACGCTCATAAAAAGATAAAAAAAAATATTCAGGTTTCCAGTTCTTTTGGGACAATGGTTTCGGAACTTTCGGAGCTTGAAACAGCGGTTTCGTCATTTGCGGCGCGTGCCGCGGTAAAATTACGTCGGCAAAAATCGGTAACAACATCCGTTTTTACCCGATTGTATACGAACCCGTATCGTCAGGACTTGCCTCAGTACTTTCCGGAACGCGGTATCCGATTTTCTCTTCCGACCGGGAGTACCCCGGAAATCATTCGCGCGGCGCTGGCGAATCTCCGGGAAATCTATCAGCCCGGTTTTCTTTATAAAAGAGCCAAAGTGATGCTGACGGACTTGCTGGAGGAAAGCTCGCTGATTCGACAACCCTGTCTTTTTGATCTTGACCCGGATCATCCGGAGGAGTCCCGAAAAACCGATCAACGGGTTATGAATCTTATGGACCAATTGAATTCGGAGATGAAAAACAGTCCCCTTTTTTTTGCTTCCGAGATCGGACGGCGAACCTGGAAACCCCATTCCGATTTTCATTTTCCGGTTTCAGAATTTCCGGATTCCGATGACGGATAAAATAAATGAACAGTTTTCTGGAGGGAACGGTCATTCCTTCCGCTGAAAAAAAGGGGCTGTTCGGCTTCCTGTTTATCGTCAATAGGGTTGGGGGTTGATGGGTAAACACTCATTTCAGTTTCGCGGGATTTAATTGATAAATTCCATTTTTCCTGAATAATTCCGACATATTTACGATAATATTGGTAAAAATATATTTTTTTATCTTCTTTTGTAAATTTTTTATTTGACAATTTTTCCCGTCGGCGTAATATAATAGTAAATAGGTAATTTTACAAAAAACAAAACAAGCCCCTGTAAATTTAATGTACAGAAAGATAATTGGTTTAAAAAAATCAAGTTTGCGATAGAGAATGACGAATTTTGTTGAGAATTTATGAAAGTTGTTGAAAACTGGTTGTCGATATAACCGTTGTAAATATCAAAAATTTGAATTCCTCTGGAGTATTTTATGATGTGGTCGGATAAAATACCATTTTAATAACAATGGTATAAAAGGAATTTTATCATGTTAGTACTTTCCCGAAAAATCAACGAAAGCATTGTGGTCAATGACAATATTTCGATTGTTGTTGTGGAAATTCATGGAGATAAAGTACGTTTAGGCATTGATGCCCCTAAAGATGTTACTGTTCATCGCAAGGAAATTTATGAGGCGATTCAGCAACAGGCCGGCGGGCAGGGAAGTGTAAAGTCCATATCGTCGGGGAAAAAGCCCGTTCACAGGAAAACGCGGTCGGCGTCAGCCTCTCGAAGTAAAAGAGTGCCGGCAAATTCCGGAACAGATTTAACGAAAATCGTGACATGTTCTGAAGAAACCCCTTTAAAAACCAACTGAGTTTTTTGTCAGATTGTTTTTATGTAAAAAAAGCCGCTTTTTAAACGAAGCGGCTTTTTTTATCTGATCTGACTGTTTTTTAACGGTCAAAATTTTTATTTTTAAATCTTCTGATCTGGGAAACCGGAATAAACGGACGGAGGGAACGCCTGTTGTCAGATGCTTTCAAGATCAATGGCCCGGATCTGATCACGCAACACAGAGGCCCGTTCGTAATCTTCGATGGAAACAGCGTCGTTCAATTCCCGGCGAAGGCGAATTAACATTGTTTGCGGATTACGGGTATGGAACCGGGACGGTTTTTTCCCAAGATGTTCCGTATCGCCATGAATGCCGAGCAGGAGCGGTTCCAGATTTTCGCTGAAATAATTGTAATCGTTGGGACAACCAAGCAAACCGGTTTTGCGGAATTCCTGAAAGCCCATTCCGCAGACAGGGCAGGTCTGAAAATCAAGTTCCATCAATTCCTGAGCGGTATCCACAAGGGCGTTTTCGGAATCCGTCGGCCCGTTGCCTGTCAAACTGCTGTGATGCAGATATTCATTGGCGTGTTGTTCGCAAAGATGCAATTCCATTGGTTCATCACCGGTCATTTCCGTGATATGGAATGTAGCCGGTTTGTCACATTTCTGACATTTCATAGTTGGTATCTCTTAATATTTTCATTGGGATATATGTTTTACGGAATAAAGATAAGGCGTTCATCGAAAATTTCTGAGACGGTCCCCTAGGTCAACACAATGGCTGACCTGAAAATCTGATGAAAAAACGGTTTGTCTCCCGCGGTTTCAAGCTCCGGTTTCGTTGAGTGCGGAAGCGTTGTCCGGACATGTCGGACACGCGGCATATCAGCGAAAATAGTTGTCATTAACCGGAAATTTTTCCAGTCTTTATTCTGTATTATTCTACTCATAAAACATTTTTTCGGCAACCCTTTTTTGTTCCTGACAATATTATTTTCCCGGATTCATTTAAAAAAATAGAAATTTAATCAGGCGGCCGGATTGGAGATACGGCGTGAACCGCTTACTGGAGAGACGCGTCGTTGTAGACGACATCGATCATATAAAGGCCCCAGGGCGGAGCGGTTGGACCGGCCAGGGAACGGTCCGCGGCATCGACGATCTCTTTCATCCGTTCCGGGCGGGTGTAACCTTTATGATGGGTTCCAAACAGGAAGAGTGTCCCGGTAACAGAACGGACCATATTATAAAGAAATCCGTTGGACTCAACCTCAATGACAATCAGGGACGGAAGAGGAAACACGCCGGATTTTGGGACGGCATCCGGGGATTTTTCCGGATGGTTTCTGTTTTCCCAGAGACGCTGTCGGGGAAATGTCCAGCATTCAGGAAAGGGACACCTTTCGACGGAAATATGGGAAATGGTTCGAACGGTGGAGTTTCGGGGGGATCCCTGGGTTTCAAAGGAACGAAAATCGTGGGTACCCAACAGGAATTTCGCCGCGTTTTGCATGGCTTCTGTGTCAAGTTTATGATGAAGATGCCAAATATTGTTTTTAAAAAAGGGAATGCCCGGTCTCGCGTCGGTCAGAAGATAGCGGTATCTTTTTCGTAAAACATCATGGATTGGATGAAACGTCGGAGCAACTTCGGTTATATTAAAAACCCGAATATCAGCCGGAAGTGAGGCGTTGATTGCCCGAACCAGCGTTTCGGGAGCAAGATGGGTTGCTGAGTTAAACGCGGCAACCTGATATAAAGCATGAACTCCGGCGTCTGTCCGCCCGCTTCCGAGTACAGAAACAGGCTCGTTTACAATTTTTTCGATTACCGTTTCCAGTTCTCCCTGAATCGTTCGGACGTTTTGACCCTGTTGACGTTGCCAGCCGGAATAAGCGGTTCCGTCATAGGTCAGTTCCATTTTAAAACGATGTGATGTCATTGCTGCCTGTTTTCCTGTCGACGGATACGGAATTCAAATGGGATACTTTTCTGAAAAACGCGGAACGTAACATATTGGGAGGTATGGATCGATCCGGAATCAACCGGATTGAAGAATAACCGGATCGCAACGGGCACCATTCAGGAAAATCCGAAAAATCCCGGAAAATCCGTTTCGGAAAGAATTCTGATGAGAGGGGCGGCGTCAGGACGGCGTATTGACCATTTTATAATATTCACCGAAAGTCGTTTTGGGAAACTGCTCTGTAAAATGGAGTGCCCGTATAATACGTCCATGATCTTTTTCGGAAAGCCGGCGGACCAGTTTGTGTTCGCTCTCAATTTTGATGTTGCGCCCTCCCAGTCTCAGTTTTCCCTTGGGATACACATTGATACTGATTTTTTCCGGGAAAATGTTTTGCTGTTGCAGGGTCTGATTGATGGCGATTCTCGCAAAAGGGGTCATGGAACCGGGATTCAGATAAATATTGAGCTTGGAGGACTGATCGGAAAACTTGAAATAAGATTCCACAAGTTCCGCTTCGTCAAATGGGACGGCGCTGATATTGTAATCAATCCATTTACTTTGAAACATCCAGCCGCCGGCCTCTTCGTTACGCGAAACCTCAAAAGAGGGATCCAGCATAAACTGGACGAATTTGTCGTCCTTTTCCCGGAGCAGCTCTTTTAAACGAACGAGAAAGTTATCCAGATCTTTGACGGAAAGTTCTGTCTGAATCCGATGAAGGGGGTCGATAAGCGTGAAAAGTTGGGTATCAAAATTATAAATAATAATCTCGCCATTATCGCCAATGAAATCAAAAACCAGATTATTACAATAGATTGTTGATGTTGAAATGATGATAAGCTCATCGTTTTTTTCAATTTGGAGTTTGTTGTCAATGCGAAACCGGGTGATTCCATCGACGGTTGTCGGCGAAACATCCTGCGCCGAAAGCCCGTTGGGTAAAACGATGAAAAAAACAAATGCGAAACAACAGAGAAGCAAATCAATAAATTTATTGGAATCCATTCTTTATATCTGTTTATTTTGTGTTCAACCGGACCGGTCTTCTGTCGTCAACGGACGATAGTATTGAATCGACGATAAAACACGTTTAAAAAAGGACAATAAGAACGTGTTGAAAATGTCAATTTCCGCAGCGCTACTTTCGGTATTCGTGTTTTCAGAAATATACCGCTTCATCCCTGATGAAGCGGCTTTTTCTGATTTTATGTTGAGAATCACTCAATGAAAGTCAACCGGGTTTAACGGGTGGTATCGCGGGGAATGGAAACCCATTCAAAACCGGCGTTATCACGCAGTTCTTTAATCCAGTCTTCTCGGAATTGATGATTCATATCCTGTTTGACGTACTGGAGTGCCTGTAATCCGAATTGGTCGTCTCCAATCTGGTCGAACTGTTTTATGATCATATCGTCGGTATCACGTTCTGTGATTTTGATAACAAAAACACGATCTTCCGGCTGATTGAAGGAGACGCCAATTTCCCCTTTTTCCAATCCGAACGCTGTTTCAAAAAATTGGGGGCCGGGGGCGATCAGCGCCTTGTTCTTACGGAACGCCTCGCCATAAGGAACATCCTTTTCCCGGACTTCACTCAGGGTAAGCGACATGGAACGGAAGTTGCGCGGAATATTCAGCCAGGAAAATTTTTCCGTTGAAACCGTTATAATGGCATTATTGTCCGCTGCAAGTTCAGCAAGGGATTTGTCGCTGTTTTCCCGGGCTTTGGCGGCAAATTCCTGAGCCGCGTCCATTGCGTGTTGAGCCGCTTTTTCTTTTTTCCAGGTGTTGAGAACAAGAGCACGTGTTTCCGGAATGACATTGCCCTTGTCATCTTTCCATTCCGGGGTGTGTTCGTTTTCAACTTTGATTGCCCAGTAAAGGTAAATTTTACGGTCGGTAAGCGGAACCTGTTTCGGCGAATACTCAAGTGGTGTCACCTGGTAAATTTCACCGAGAACCATTTCCGGAAGAATTTCCTGAATATAGGCGTCGGTCAGCGATAATGTTTGCGGAACTGTTCCGGATTCCGTCGTCTCGACAGTTTCCAGATAATCGAAACCGGCCTGTTGCGCTAATTCCTTAATATTGGGAACGGCAACATCTTGCTTGTTGATACGGGCATTGTAGTAATCTTTCATCGCGTTACGGATATTTTCAAGTTCCGCTTCGAGTTTCTGTCCGGCAAGAATAATTCGGATTTCACCTTCCACTTCCTCCAGAGGCTGGTATTCCGGGGCGGCATCTTCAGCCGGAGCGGCATTTTCAGCCGGGGTAGTATTTTCAGCCGGGGTAGTATTTTCAGCCGGGGCGGTGGGAGCTTCTGTTTCAGCTGGCGTTTCTTCCTGATAAGCGACCTGACGGAACACCGATTGATTGCCCGACGATACAGATTCCTGATATAAAGCTGTTTGGAATAAAGAGTCCTCATGATTCATTGACGTTTCCGCGGCATCTTCAGCCGGGGCGGCATCTTCAACCGGGGCGGTATTTTCAACCGGGGCGGTATTTTCAGCCGGAGCGGTATCTTCAACCGGGGCGGCTTCCGTGGATTCCGTCGGAACGGTATTCAGAATATCATCGGGAATAGCGGTCAGTTCCTGAGCGTCATCGACGGGCAGAGCCAGTGTTTCGTCGGAAGGAAGTTGCATTGATGGCTGCTGAACCGGAGCCTGTTTACGAAACTCTTCTTTATGGGTATCGTAATATTCCTGAACCTCTTCCGGGGTAATAGCGTTGATCCGATCGTCGGTTACATCAGCGCGGACAATCTGAAACGCGATCTTATTGGGAAGATAAAAACCGGGCTGTTTGGAATATTCCTCAACCGGGACATTTTTATATTGTTCATAAAAAGCGCTCAAAACATTATCGCCGGGATCGGAGTCCTGATTCATGTAATCAGCGGCATTGAAGACCGCGACATCCGCCTGAATCAGACGATAAAGCTTTTCATAAGCATCCAATGTTTCTCCCGGAGCCACGGCAAGGGCGCCATGACCAAGAATGGCCGATTCGGAAAACGAATTATAGGAGCTGAGCTGTTCCGGAATCGCAGTGGAACGACGTCCGTCGGAAATCATTCGGACGGTCCGATCATAAATAATCTGACCGGATAAAATATCAACCAACTGACTCTGATTTAAACCGGATTGCGGGAGAATAAATTCCATATCTTCCGCCGTCAGTTTGTTCATAAAAAGATTTTTGAGATAAAGCCGGACACTGTCCTCATTGACATTGATCTTCCGGGCTTTGCCTGTTTCAATGACCAGCCAGCGATCGACAAGATTTTCGCTGTTTGCCAACGTGTACTGGATTTGCTGAAGCAGCATCATCAGGTCATAAGCCAGTGAAATTTTCGATTTGGAAGAGTCTGTCGGACTGACCGGATCAGGTTCAATGAAGAAAAGGGTACTCCCGTCATAAGAGAAAAGAGCTTTGTCTTCGACGAGTCGGGCAACGGACAATTCAAGAAAACGGGACAAACGGAAGAGTCCTTCGCTCTGATTGGCAAAAGTCGCCATATCGAGATTACCAAATTTCTGTGTTTTGGCAACGGGCGGTTGCGAGACGCTTCCTCCCCGATTACCCATTTGAACACATTGAAACATGGTTCCAAGAACGATAAATGAAAACATCGTAAAAAGTGTCAAACCAGCCATCCACACTTTCTGGTTTCGACGAAACATACTAAAAGGGTTATGTTTTGACATTCAAATTTGTCCTTTGCGAGAAACGAAAATAATCAATGGGATTCGTTGCCAGTCTGTCAACAGGTGATCTCTTCCCGCGATTCTGTCAGCAGCCCTTGTTCGGGAAACTGCGAAAATAACGGAAAAAGTTTTAAACTTCAAGTTCTATACCGGGTTCCCATAGGTCTTCCCGAATCGCTGTCAATGTTGTGTTGTCGCTTTTTGATACAACAGCGGCAACGGAGTGGGAAACTGCCAGCGTCGGTTTTAAAACACGTTATTAAAAAATCATATTATAACGGATAATTACATTTTCTCAAACAGTGATTTGAGAAAAATATTTTAACTTTTGTTCTTATGTTTTGTAATGTTTTTGCCGATTATAACAGATAGGCGTGATTTTTGGAGGCCCTGACGGCAAGTTCACTCCAATTTTTACTTTAAAAAGTGAAACTCAGGGCTGTTTTTTTTAATTTCACTTCTGAAATGCTGATTTTTTCAGCCGATAATTCGGGATTTCCGGAAAACGGAAGTGGTTACTGTTAAAAATTTACCTGGTCAGACATCTTTTCCCTTTTTCCCCTTTTCTTTTATTTTGGAGAACGCCCTATGAAAACAAATGATTTTTGGCTCTTTATGTTAAAAAAGACGTTCTGTCATCAGAGAAATTTTATACTTTCCAGATTGTTTTCCGACGTTTCCTTCGGTTTATTACGAAAAAATTCCCGTCCGATGACGCAAAAGGGTGAAATAAAGAAAAAATGGATAAAATTTAAAGTCTGTGGGGTTTGGGGGGTTTTGTTCTTTTCCGTCATTGGAGTTCTCCGGAGCTGCGGGGGGGCTTTCGGAATTGATGCTCCGGGTGCTTTTGAGATTGGTTCCAATATCCATCACGGTAATTTTTCCCGTTATTTTGGAAATGACAGCGAAATATATGCGGAAGAACCGTTGGAGAGATCAGAAGGAATCGTCCGGTCTTTCGGGACGTTCTGTGATCCGGAATACGGGAATTCGGC
>Ga0079305_1002057_pt1 | contig 20241 bp, 13 predicted proteins | sample LMS_cellobiose_e_FD_79183 | JGI IMG/M metagenome (GOLD analysis project Ga0079305, IMG submission 79183) | Rumen-fistulated moose microbial communities from Alaska, USA - LMS_cellobiose_enrichment | ecosystem: Host-associated > Mammals > Digestive system > Stomach > Rumen fluid ... | reverse complement strand
TGGTCTTTTTTATTTTAACTGCCAGTATTAACGGAATCGCTGTTCTCCGGGTTCGTGTCTGGAATCCTTCCCGTGAATTGAAACAGGGGACACCGGAAGAGGATACCTGGCGAAAAGAAGCAATTCAGGCACGGCTTGACAGAGAAGCCGCGGAACGTGAATCGGCAAGAACAGGAACTGCTCTTGCCTCAAATCCTTATGAAAGCCTTGAACATAATCTCTTCGCAGTGGAAGCGGTTCATCCGGATATTGCGGCAATACAGGAAAACCGTGACGAGGCGGAAAAACAGGAAAAAGAGAAGCTTGAAAACCAAGCAACGGATCCCCATGGAAAATATCTGCTCAGTCCAGAAATATCGGCGGCACCGGGTAAAGTAAGACATGTCTGGGACAATCCCATTATCTGGCGTGAAATCTGTACAAAGGCGTATGGTCGTAAAGCGTTTATCATCCGGGCTGTTTATTTTCTGTTGTTTATGGTAAGTGCTCTGGCAGTTCATTCGGTATTCCAACAGTATACTATGCCGACATTATATCAGATCGCCATGCCGCTTCTGCCCATTTTGCTTTTATCCCTGTTTTTGGTGAATGCCCAGGCGGTAACGTCCCTGACTTCTGAACGGGATGGTGGAACGTTTACCCTGCTTCTTGTCAGTGATCTTTCCCCCAAAGAATTTGTTTATGGCAAATTGGGTGGAACATTTTACAATATGCGTGAGATGGTCGTTCTCCCTTTGCTTTTATGCGGGTATCCGGCTTTTTTGGGAGCGATATCCATCCTTAACGCGATTTATCTGTTTATTGGGCTTATGGTTCTGTACTTTTTTGCCGCCATGGTCGGTATTCATATTGGAATGCAGTATGACAACACGCGAAGCGCCGTTGCAACCAGTCTTGGAATCATCTTTTTCCTGTTTGTTGGAATCGCGACCTGTATGTGGATAATGATTGCCTTCAGTGGCTCCTTTGAAGCGCAGCTTCAACCATTCCTGGCATTTATGATTGGCGGTGGTATCGGGCTTTATGTCAGTCTGGGGCTGAGAAATCCCTCATCGGCTATTGCTCTGGCGTCGTTTTTCATGCCATTGGCAACATTTTACGCAATCACAAGTATGTTGTTAGGGCATCCGCAACTTGTTTTTCTGGCTGTCGTGAGTGCCTATCTGTTTACCTCAATTGCGCTGTTGATCCCTGCCATCGATGAATTTGACGTTGCAACCGGTCGAACAACCGCAGACTGATAACCGGAGTCCAATAGCAGGAATAAAATTCCGCGTGGGCCGGGTGTTTTTCATATGGACAGGTTTCCGTGATCGTCAGGATGATTTATAAATGAACTGAATCAAACAATCATTTATCTGGCGTATATAATGAGACGGGCATGGCGTGTCTGATTTTTGAAACTGATATTCATCACTCAAAGAACAGATAGAAACGGTAAACGTTATTGAAATTTTCACAAAGGTTGAAAGGATAAAATAATGAAACGGGCAAAAATCAGTATCATTGGTGCTGGTAATGTTGGAGCGACGACGGCGCACTGGTGCGCGGCCGCTGAATTGGGAGATATTGTACTTCTGGATATTCCCCAGGCTGGTGATATGCCCAAAGGCAAGGCGTTAGATCTGATGGAATCCGCCCCGATTATGGAATTTGATGCTAACGTACTCGGTACATCCGATTATGCGGATACCGCCAACAGTGACGTCATCGTGATTACGGCGGGAATTCCGCGCAAGCCCGGTATGAGCCGTGATGACCTTCTTTCAACCAATGCTAAAATCGTCGGTTCCGTCGCCGCGGAAATCGCCAAAACGAGTCCGGACGCGGTCGTGATTGTTGTCAGTAATCCAATGGACGCAATGGCTCAGCGTGTCCTCGAAGTCACCGGTTTTGCCCGGGAAAAAGTTATTGGTCAGGGTGGGGTATTGGATACCGCGAGGTTTTCCACTTTTATTGCTATGGAACTTGACGTCAGTGTTGAAGACGTTTCCGCAATGCTGCTTGGCGGACATGGCGACACCATGGTTCCTCTGGCCAGTTGTTCCTCAGTAGGAGGCATTCCCGTTTCTCAGTTGATTCCAGCGGACCGGATCGAAGAGCTGATTCAACGGGCGCGCTCCGGAGGAGCTGAAATTGTTTCTCTGCTGAAAACGGGAAGTGCGTATTATGCTCCTGCGGCTGCCACAGCGCAAATGGTTGAAGCGGTTGTTCGGGATAAACATCGGCTTATTCCTTGTGCCGCTTATTGTGACCAGGAATATGAAGTCGGGGGATTTTTCGTCGGCGTCCCGGTTATTCTTGGCGACGGAGGCGTTCAAAGGATTATCGAGTTGCAGATGACAGAAAGCGAAACGGCTCAATTCCGAAAAAGTGTTGACGCCGTGAAAAACCTTGTGAACACCATGCACAAATTAGTCTGATCGAGTGAACAACCATGTATCCGTCCGGTGTTATTGTGTCAGTATGGCGGATACGCCGTATTTGTCAAATTTCTCCTCCAGTCTGTTGACTGGAAAGCAGGAAAATCATTCGTTACACATCAACACCGCGAAAGCCCGCTGTGTTTTTTAACGAAACACCTTTTGTGTTTGCAAGGTTATTATTCCCAAGGTCATACCAATGATAAAACTCGGTATTATCAGCGATACACATAATCAAACTGCACGTACCCGGGAAGCCGTTGCCTTATTTAAGGAATTGGGAGTTTCCCGGGTAATTCATTGCGGCGATATCGGCGGTCCCGGGGTCATTGAAGCTCTGCGGGAAATTCCCACGGATTTTGTCTTCGGAAATTGCGACGCGGGTGACGAACACCTGTTGACACACAAAGCGGAAGAGACAGGAGGGATCATCCACATCCATGGCTGGTTTGGTTCCACAATCTGTGAAAACAAAAAAATCGCGTTTCTTCACGGTAATTACAGTGAACGACTGAAACAGGAGATCTCTTCAGGAAAATGGGATTTGATCTGTACCGGTCACACTCATCAACCATTATTAACACAGTATCACAATACCCTGATATTAAATCCTGGTTCCGTTCAAAGCGGAATCGATGGTCACTCAACAGTTTGCGTTATCGAGATTCCCATAATGAAAGCGGAATACCTGACTCTTCCTTGATGAAAAACAAAATTTTCCGATCGGGTTCATTGTGGAAACCACCTCTTTGGAATATAATAGGAAAAGTTATTAACAGTTTTTCGGTTAATCGCAAATAATTAACCCCCGGGCGATATTTTTCATAAAAACGTCCGTTTTCTGTTATGTTGTGGAATACAGTGTCCATTCAAAATGAATTTCGATCTTTGCCCGAATTATTGTCAACAATTATGTTGTCCGGAACGATTCATGGAAGAAAAACCGATTGAACAGACGTCTATATTTTGCTTTCTTCCGTTAATTATGAGGAACCGACAGAGGAATCATTTTTTGATGTGAACCTCTTCCTTTTTTTAATTGGATAATCATAAAATTCAATTATTCAGGTGATAAAAATAATGGAGATTTTATATGGGAACCAGAGTTCCTCTTAATCCGGCGGATATTCAACGTCAGGAACTTATGCAAAAACTTGAAATGAGTACCGCGGAAATTGGTCTTTCCGTTCGGACAACGAATTGTCTGGACGAGCAGGGGATTTCGACGGTAGGTGAACTTCTGAAATGTAACCGGAATGATCTGTTAAGTATTCCCAATTTTGGGGAAAAAACCCTGGAAGAAGTGTATCTCGCTTTGGAAAAACTGGGGTTTATGCGTAAAAACAGAAAAAAAACCATATAAAATACTCCGTGATGAATTGAACCTCCTTATATATTATCTTCAGTCGGCTGTTAAAGGTAAAATGGTCTCATAATGAACCGGGATGAATCCTCAGAAACCAGCTCCTGGCGTTTTGCGCATAAGGAACGTTATTTTTGGTACTGGCGACTTTCCGAAATTTTTCTCCTTGGCGGGATTTTTTCGTTAGGCGTTCTGATTCTGATTATTCATCTGATCACCTGGGGAAAACCCGCCTGGGAAAACGCCCAAAATTTAATTCCTGCTGAATGCCTTGTCAAAGAACAATTTCTTTATATTCAACGCGATTCCAGAGGAAGAACCGGTTATTGTCCTGAAGTTGAAATAGAATATGAGGTCAATAATGAACGATACACAATGCGTACATTTGACCAGAATATTTTGACGGACAATCAGGGAATTTTGTTCGACCAGTCGATGGCCCTTTCGCTTTTGAGTGCTTATCCGCCGGGAATGAAAACAACCTGCTGGTACAGAAGTGATGACCCGGCGCAAGTGGTCCTGCGTAAAAAGAGTACCATTTGGGGCTGGGTTTTTCTCATTATTCCCACAACGCTTATTATGTTTGGCGGAGTGGGACTGTACTGGCGTTTTCGTCAGCATTCCCGTTCCCAGGAACAACTGGCAATGATTCAACGCCGTCGATCCCGGTATCCGACGATACCAAACGAACAGACCATCAATGAAAGTCCCGGTATTCGACTCGCGTTTCGTTTGCCATTAGCTTTTTTTCCGGTTTTTCAACTGGTTTGCGCTATGGTTTTAGGTGTTATTTGGAATACCTTCTCCTGGGTCATGTTTATCTATCTTTTGTCAGGACGTTCAACATGGTTTGATTTTGGAATGGCAATTCTTTTCGGACTGATTTTCTGCGGTTCCGGAATTACTGTTTTCCCCTGGATTATAAAACGGATAAAACTGGCGTTGAGAGTCGGAACAACTATTCTTGAGATTTCTGATCATCCGGTGGTTCCCGGTCGTAAACACCGCTTGACCCTTATCCAAAACGGTCGTATAAACGCCGTTTCCTACCAGGTCTTTGTTATTTGCGAGGAAATCGCCCGTTATCAGCAGGGAACGGATACGATTACTAACCGCAAAGAAGTTTTCCGCCAGCTCCTGTTCTCACATTCCGGATTAAACCTGGAACCGGGACAAACCTGTACCAATGACTTCTTTCTCTACCTGCCGATCGGGGTTATGCATTCAATGGTTGCCGACCATAATGAAGTCCGCTGGAAAATTTTGATAAATATTGAATTACAGGACACCCCTCATTATACTCGTGAATGCGCAATCGTTGTTCACCCTCATCCTGGAATCTCCGATTGACTTTCCGGAATCAAATCTCCACCGGCATCCTCTGACTTTGCTTTGTCAACGCGGATTTCCTTGATTTATATCAATTCTTCTGGTGACTGCGGGTAAAAATCCACCCTTGAAATGTTAAAGTTTTTAATTTTCACCGCTTGACGGGTATAAAGTACTGTCAGACTTCCTGTTTAGCGTATTTAATGTATATTAAAATAACGACCATTGACTTTCTGTAATAACAACATTGGTATCCGCAAGAAAAAACAATGTAAACAGCAAGGTTTCACTGTGTCCGTCGAATTCGTGCATCAGTTGGATTCAGAGAAAACAAAAAGAGGTATTTTTGTTGTTAAATAAAAATTTGTAAAAAACGGAACAACAAAACCTCCGTCAGCGGAAACAATAAGGTAGAAGTAAATGAAGAAATTTAATCCTGATACGGTTTTTCTTCTGTATCATATCATTCAGAACCTAAAAAATTCGACATTGTAAATTTTTTCTACTACTTTTGTCCGGCTATGCACAATAAAATGACCGGAAACAATTTAGAAAAGCGTTCCATGAAGATTCTCTCAAAGTTTATAAAAACATCGCTTCCTTCCAATGATTCCATGACAGCATTATCGGAAGAGCCCGCCTTGAAAGAGGAATTATCTGATCAATCGGAAATTTCGTTCTTCGGGAGAAGGGACGTTAATGATGAAATAACGGCAATTCCCGTAAGTGTTGATAAATTGATTGACTGGGAAAAAGCGTTACAGGAAAATGAATCATGGATCAAAACGGTTATCGCGGCACGAGTTGGCGAAGCGGCGGCGGTTGAAGAAGTTTTTCAGGAGGTTTCCCTGGCGTTAATCCGTCAAAGAGCTCCGATTCAGGATCCCACGAAAATTTCCCCTTGGCTCTACCGTGTCGCGGTCACACAATCATTACTGTATCGACGGAGCATGGGGCGAAAACGCAAATTGATTCACCGATACACGGAACAAATTCCCGTTTCGGAATCAGATAACAGGCAACAGGAACCGCTTGAATGGCTCCTGCAAAAAGAGCGGCGGGCCATTGTTCGTAAAATAATGGCTCAACTTCCTAAAAACCATCAGGAAATACTGATGTTAAAATATGTTCATGACTGGAGTTATAAAGAAATGGCGGAAAAACTTGGCTTGAGTGTTTCTGCGGTTCAGTCAAAATTACATCGGGCCCGTGGATTACTTCGCGACAAAATACTTTCCGCCATACCTGGCGAATCACAGGGTACAGACGGTGTCCCTCCCGTCTGAATAGAAATTCGAGAGTCAATGTAACCGGAATTTCAAATTTTATTTATTACACAAAGCCATGAAAACATCATCAATTTCCAAACAACTGACCCCGGATGACAAATACCAGATCGAACAACTGGTTGACGGGGAACTCGATGAATCCCTTCGTCGGGATATTTTGACCCGTCTCGACAGTATTACAGGCGGTTGGAAGTTCTGTGCCCTGACTTTCCTGGAAGCTCAATGCCTCCGTGAAACATTAAAGAGTCCGGATTTTCTTTCAGCCTTGTCTTCTGATTTCCTGTTTCAATCAGCGGTATCTGTCCCTGTCGGAAAAAAAGAGCCAGATTCCCTCTCTGATACTGGTTCCCGAACAGGAAAAGAGTTAAAAAAAACGGAGGAATCCTTGAAAAAAGAAATTAACGGCGGTATGAGGGATACATCAGATGAACCCTATATTCTGCCACTCAAACAGGGAGGATACCGTCGACCCGGATTTCGACGTCGATATTCAAACGGGAACGGTGACGGGAGTGGTCCGACCTGGCGAACGGTTCTTTTTTCCATGGCGGGAACGTTTTTTATCGCGGTTATTCTTACCAGTTTGATTACGCTGTCCGTTACCACAGCACCTCACTCTGATACACCCGCTTCATCCGCCGTAAAGGATACCTTATTGGCACAGACAGAACCTGAACATTCCTCATCGTCACCAGCGGAAACATTAAAAACGGAAAGTACCCCTCATAAAGATGCTGCCCAAGTTCAAATGGTAACCCTGAAAAGCCCTAAAAGCGGTCTGAACGGCATTCAAATTCCCTGTATCGAATCCAATCATTACGATCCGGGAACACTCCGGCCAGTTCAGGACAACGGCGATCTGTATGTTGAACAGCTCCGTCAAAAGGGATGTCAGGTTGAGAAGGTGAGTAAGGATTTAATGTTTCCGATGGATGATGGACGGATGCTTATTGTCCCTGTCGACACCTTTAATGTTCGGCAACATCGTCCCCTCGAAAATTTCCAGTAACCGGATAAAACATTTTTTATTCGATGAAAATCATTCAAGGGATAATTTTTGGCAGATTAAAGATGACAAAAGCAATGATCAGAAATCAAAGAGCCATTTTGCCCAAAAATTTTGTTCCACCGTCGTAAACCGGAGAGATTCTCAAGCAGACAAATATCTGAGGAAAATAAAAAGAGAAAGGAAAATTTCATTTCACGATAAATCGTTTTTGTTTTCTGCTCAGGAATTCAACAGAAAAACGGTTTTCGGAAATTGATTTTCGTATAAAGAAAAAAGGAGTTTGGCATGTTGAAGTTTAATCGAGTACATTTTCTTATTGCCTTGTTGAGTATAACAGGATTATGCACACTGGCGGTAGTCACCTGTTTTGCTCAAAATGAAATCAAGCAGTTGAAAAAACCCAATCACTCCAAAATTCAGGTAAAAGCCGACACCATGTCGACAGATGCCACGGAAGGGGAGGCGGGGACCAGCACTTCAGACACATCGGATCAGACGGCTTTACCGCAAATCCCGCTCCTGGGTCAGCCTTACGGTAAATCGCGTTCTGTGGTGACGGAACGTCATATTGACGCGGATGGCAATGTCATTCAAAAAAGAAAGGTCATTGAGAACGGTGTTGTTGTTCAGGATGAAGAGCAAAAATTGGAACCGGATGAAAATGGCAACATTCCTATGATGGACGACGATATGGGAGGAATGCTCCTTCGTTCGGAACAGATTGAGGATTTTCCCTTTATGATGAACGGTAATCCACAACAGATCATACAACAGATTGGCGAACAGATACGCCGTCAACAGGAACGTCAAAAACAACAGTTTGAGGCCCTTCGTCAGGGTAATTTTGGAAGAAACTTCCCTTCTTATGCGCCACTGACGACACAACCGGTCAGCGAATACTGGATTGGAGCCTCTGTTCAGCCTGTTCCTGAATTTTTGAGTGAGCATTTGAATTTGGAAAATGGAACCGGCGTTCTTATTCTGACCGTCTGCCCCGATTCCCCGGCACAGAAGGCCGGTTTAAAAAAGAACGATATCATTACCAGTATTGGAGAGGAAACCATTAAGGATTCTTTTGATATTGGGAAAATAGTTGATCGGGATAAAGACAAAAAGCAAACTCTGAATATTATCCGGCACGGTTCTCCGGAAAAAATTGAGTTGACACCGGAAAAACGACCGGCCGATTCCCTGTGGCAGATACCGGAAATAGAGGCCGATAATCAGGATTTTGATCAATCCATCCGGGTTGTTCGTCCGGGAATGATTATTCCTTCTCTGGAAAACGCGAATTCGGAAGATACTGAAAACACCACACAAAAAGCCGACAGCAACACCGGCGCTCCAGATGAAAACAAGCAGGAGGAAAACACAACTCCCAATCCGGTTGAGTAATCCTTTTTACCCCATGGTTTTTACAGTTGTTGAAATATAATTTTCAAATGATTGTAAAAACCATTTTTTTAAATCTCTTCATTTTTTCGATACCATTCATAACCGGGATCGTTCGGATCCCGTATGACAACCAGGAAACGTTTATCCAAACTTTTTTCCTGACTGGAAGGACTGTCGTAAAGAGCCTGTGTGGCCTCGCCGGCCACGTCGGCCTTTCTTCTTTTCCTGATTACCTGATACTGCTTTATTTTAAAACCTACAAAAGACTTGTCTTCTGATCAGGTGTTTTCAGACACCAAAAAATTATTTTGACCTCAATGACGGTATCCGGCCGGGGTAACGCAAATATCCAAGCCGTCATATGCCATGATATGTCCATCGTCGTGAATTTAAACGAAAATTCCGTTAATACCTGAAATCTTGCCGTAGTCTTCTTTTTGTGTTATCATAATATAAATTTATTTCTGCATAACAGGTTCCTATGGAGAAGATGATGTTTCAGCCAAAAAATTATTTTCACGGTGTTCTGTATTCGTTAATATCACTGGCGTGTTTGTTTCCAACCGTTGAAACCTGTTTCGGTCAGGAAAAACAGGTTTCTTTTTCCAAAGAGACGAATATTTCCTACCGTCCGGATGAAATACAGCAAACGGCAGACGAGTATCAAAAATCGCAATGCCGCCTTGACCTTTACTGGCCAGAAAACACAACCGGATACACAACGGTCATCTGGTTCCATGGAGGGGGACTTACCGGGGGACAGCGGCATATTCCTGAAGCGATGCGTAAAACCAGACACTGGCGGGAGGGAAAACTTGCCCTGGCGATTGTCAGTTATCGGTTATCCCCACAGGTTCCTTATCCCGTTTTTATCGAAGACGCCGCAGCGGCCGTTGCCTGGATACTGCAAAATATCCAAAACTATGGCGGAGATCCGGAAGCGGTTTTTGTCAGTGGAGGGAGTGCGGGCGGATACCTGACGGCAATGGTTGGCATGGATCCCCGTTGGCTTAAGCCTTATAATATTCAACGGACCGAACTTGCCGGTTTAATTCCTGTCAGTGGTCAGATGACGACTCATTTTCATGTAAAAAAACTCCTTAACATCCCTGGCGATCAGTATCAGCCTGTTATTGATGAGAATGCGCCGCTTGCTCATCTTTCGGCAAATGAAATTCCGCCGCTTCTGTTGATTTTAGGGGACCGGCAAAAGGAGTGGAAAGCAAGAGTTGAAGAAAATGAGCTTATGGCGGCCTCTCTTCGGGCCATGGGACATCCTTTAATTTATTTTTCGGAAAATCCGGGGTGGGGACATGAAATTTCCTCTATGAGCGCTGACTTACCGCAGGAAACGGTCGATCTGATTGATACGTTTATTGATCAGGCTTGCGCTTTAAAAAAATAACCTTTGAACGGACATGTTTTTCCATTGCGATATGTCCGTTTCTGTTTCAGTCTTTCAAATTTTAAAATAATAACTTTAACCGAATCATATCCTTTTTACAACGTGTTTTTATAATGTTCAAGGAGTTTTTTAACAGTATCATATTCTTTCTGAAGTCCGGGAATTTACGGCGCATTTTCATTATTTGAAAATGTGAATCCCTGTAAAACCTTGATTTTAAATTTTATTATTTTCTGAAAAGGAACAAAAACATGAAGAAATGTGCTATAGCTGTTTTTTCGGGAAAAATTTTCAACAAAAACAAAATACAGGAAGAAATCAGCCAAATAAAAAAAAGAATCATAGAGGAACTACGGCAACGGGAAACCTGTATTTTAACTTTTACTGTCGTTGTATCCGGCGATTCCTTTGAACTATCCCCCTGTTTTTTACGGGAAGGTTTTGAGGTTATACCTGCTGAAAATGAAGATCTGGAAATAGCGTTTGAATGTATCAGACAAATTGAACAACACAAACCAGACGAACTGATTTTAGGTCACCCCTTAAATTCACTGAATCGAATTATTCCTTTTTTATCGCAAAAAGTTATTCTTACCGCATTAACAAAATCCACTCCGGAATACCTCACCCCCTGCCTGGACCACACAATCACTTTGAATGAAGAGGAAACACAACAGGAAACATCAGAGCAAAATTCCATTTCGTCGGTAATACCGGCCACGCGGTTGGAAACCGATGAAAACTGGCATCGGGAGCTTGAGCGGATTGTTTTAAATAATGGTAAAAAAATGCCGGTTCTACAGGCACTGTACCAGTTGGATGCTGAATACTCCTGGGTACAAAACCTGTATTTGAAAAATCCCCGCAAATTTACCGAATGCCTGCCAGACACTCTGATTTTTGCCGATGAGGATCCTCCGATGTTATATCATAAAACACATCCGGACTATCAGCCAATTTCCGCCTCTCAGGGAATTCAAATGTTGAATATCGGAGGGGAGAGCATTCGGGAAACAAGCGTGATTGAATATCCCCGGGAAATTTACCGGTATGACCCTGAAAAAACCCTTATTCAACTGAGCATCATGCGCGAAACATGCCGATGGGTCGTGCAACGCGATAAACTGTTAATGAACCCTCAAACTGATTTCAACACGGATATCAAGCCTCAATATGATGAATTAGTTCATCTGGGAAAAGAAAACTCCATTTATCTCTGGCAGTTGGATACCCCCCTTGATGAAAACCAGTTCAACACCCTGGAAAAAATTTACGCCTGTTTGGAGATTGCTGTTCAGGTATTTGAAATAGCCGACTCTGACAGTATAAAAAAGGAGCTGGTTATCGAAGCGGTTACCGAATGCGCGGATGCCATTTGCATGCTGAAAACGACTCTTATGACCTATGGAATTGATTTCAATAAAGATGAAATACAAAAAAATTTTTATGGTCGTCTGAAACAATACGCCAAGGAAAAGGAAATCTTTTTCCGTCAGTTACGACGGGATTATCAAATTGATTCGTCCCGCTGTGAAGAACTGACGGCACAACTTGAAAATATATTCACGCAGTTGAATAGCGAAAAAAACAATATCAAAAAAGCGGAACAGGAACTTAAAAAAATCGAATATCATCTCAAACAGATTGATCGGAGGCACTCGGTTGATGACTGGCAAAAAGTGATGGAATCCGTTGATCGGATGGTTAACGGGTATAACGAACCCATTTCCTCTTTAAGGCTCAGAAATGTTTTAATGAACTATCTTGACCGTGTTCCTCAGGACATGGATATTTCCGACAGTTTTGCGCAGGTCATTCAGTCCATTGAACTTTATCTTGATCAATGCGAAGAAAAGAATGCCGCTTCGGAAGAAATTTTGCTTGCGGTACCGGAAATTATTCAAAAAGTTCGTCATATCCTGAACGGCAAAAAGGTTGTTTTTATCGGTGGAACACCTCAGGAGCATCTGAAAAACCGGCTTGAGGCCGCTTTCAATATAGAACTCATCTGGGATGAATCCAATCATGGGGATTCGCTGGACCGGTACCGTTCGTATATCAACGATGATAATGTTGTTCTGTTTCTGATTTATATCCCTTGGGCCAGCCATAAACATTCTGAAGAACTGGCTCAGCTTGTCCAGGAGGCAGGCAAAAATTTCATTCGTCTGCCAAAGGGGACAAATCCGGCGCAGATAGCAAATGCGATTAACCAGCAAATGAATTATAACTGACGACAAAAACGTTGTTTTCCGCCTTACAGAATATTAAAAGCCTGTTTCTCCGCCATTTGAGAAAATCGCGTGAACAACACCGTCAATCTTTCCCAAAACCTGTCCTGAAAACAAATTCTGACAGGTTTTGCCACAAATGAAACGAACCTCATTTCCCGGACGTTGGCGGTATTTTATACTGCAATGAATCCCAATATTTCAAATCAATTTCATAAGGGTCAACAGGCGAGTTTAAATCGTGATCCGGAGGAAGTATTCCATAACGTATCATCTCCCGGGCATAATCGGGGCGGGGAACAAATCGTTTGGGACAATCGGGACCGTTATTGGGAGATTCAAAACTCATCGTAAAACGGTTGTTTTCCTCTAATATATACTTCCGGCCGCGGGCAACATAACGAACAATGGTCTGATAATCCGGATCGTCGCGGTCCGCAAAAACGGGCCGTCCGCTTTGGGTTTCACAAACACCGAGACCACCCGCAGCCTTGCTCAAAGGAGCTCTTGCAACTTTCGACTGCTCCGGAAAGGACAAATCAAAAATCATATGACGATTGAACCGACCGCCATCCTGTGACATGCTCCGCGCGACGAACATATTTTTCTGATGAACTTCCGGCGGCCAATATAAAGCGTAAAATTGAGCTGGAAGGTCATAAGAACCGGGCTTTTTCGCGTTATCATCAGGAGCATGGCAGACATCGCAACGGCGAACCAATACATCTTCATAGGCCGCGGTTTCCGGCCAGTCTTTATCATCGCGAGAATTAACGTTCTTGACATAATGACCGATAGAACCATGTGAATTACAGGTATAGGTTCCGGCATAGGTCGCTCCGGAATCGAGCCAGAAACGGATTATTTTCTGTTCCTCCGGCGACATCAGGCATCCGCCATGTCCTTCCTCAATCAATTTCAGAAGACGACTGGAACCCGTCCCAATTTCATAAGGATCAAAATTACTTCTTTCATGTTCATTATAGGGTAACATAACCCGGTTATCGCCAAACAGTTGACGCCAGGACATTTGCTGATAACCAATGGTATAAAGCGGGGCCCAGTGCCCGGAAATATTAAAGCCTCCTTCTTCCCGGTCCGGATTGTGACATTCAAGGCAATAACGATCCAGTATCGGCTGGACATCCCGCATATAATCAATAATTTCAGGAACACCTTCAACAGGAACAGGATCAACGGGTTGCTCTGTTCGTGTCAATTTGGCAAGTCGTAACCCGTCCTCCTGAGTCGGGGCTTCACGACGATCTTCATGACAACCAATGCAGCTGTTTTTTTCACCCGGCATCACAGATGTAAATGAGTGCATTCGTTTTACACAATGACCGTTTTCATCGAGTGCGACAAAAAAGAGCGAACGAAGGGCCGGAACATTAAAACAGGCGGATCCCTCTTCGGAAACCGGAACGGAACCGAGAAGTCGTTCAACGGCAAACGCCCCGCCACTGGACATTTCCGACATGGCTCCGGAATAGTTGATCGGTTTGGGTAAAACTTCATAAACAAGCAGTTCCTTAACCGTTCCCGGTTTGACATTCCCCATTTTACGGCCACGGTAAATATTACTCAATACAAAGGTTCCGGTTGCTTTTAAGGCATCGGTTGTGTCGGCAATAATCATTTCCCGCGGTCGTTCCATAACCGGACGGGGTTCACCAATCCAGAATCCCGCCTTAATATCCTCCTCCGGTAATTTGTAGATCGATTCAACATTTCCATGACCGTCAACCAGAACAATCTGCGTTCTCGCGGCTGCCAGAAAATGCTCCTCCGAAAAAGCCCAGGGATCGGTAAAATTATTGCTTTTGGTAATCATGGTGACTCCTTCCGGGGCATCCGGACCGAGCAGGGGAGAGAACAGGGCAATATTGCCGTAATGTTCCTGAATACCGTGTCCCGGGGAAAAAACAGCTACTGTTTTTTCCGAGTCGGGAATCGGTTTGGCGTCCAGGAAAACACCCCCCGGTTTTTGATTACCATAATAAACCATCTGCCGGGTCCCATCCGGATTCATCGTCCAGAGATGATGAAATGTCAGATGGTTTCGGTCGACATATTCCCAACGCATATAAATAATCTGACCGTTGGCAAGCGGCCAGGGCGTATTATCCTGTTCCACATTACAGGAAAGTTCGCGAACATTGGAACCGTCCGGGTCACAGCGGTGAACAGTCGCCACCTGAGACAACCAGCACTGGACGTAACGGTTGACCCGCGATGAACAAAACACAATGGAATCATCCGGTAAATATGCAGGCTCAATATCATCCCAGCCCCGGGTCCGCTTCCCGTATTTTTCCTCGCCGCCCGGTTCCTTACGCTCTTTTTCCCAGCCGGTCAGCCGTTTGAGTCCGCTTCCGTCAATTTGAATCTCGTAAAGCGAATAATGATCCTCGCCCGCCGGAAGATAGGAAAACACAATCCTTTTGCCATCGTAATGAATCTGCGGATCACGGATATTCCCTTGGGGATCTTCAAAAATTGTTCGGGTCTGTCCGGTTTGAAGATTGTAAATACGGAGCGATCCCCCGGAATTCTTGGGAAAAGTCCAGCTGTTTTCATCATAAGAATAGTAACCTATATTACCGTACCAATGAGGATCGATACTTGGTTTACGAACGGCAAAAAGAATCTCGTCCGGCAATCCCGCTTCCTGAAAATCGGATACCATGGACGGAGGAGGGGAAACCGGTTCATTGGCCGAAACTGAAACCATACTTCCCGTTACAATCAGCAATATTGAGATAAACCGAAACATGAGGAACCTTTCAGATGGTTCGCGCAAACTGGAACCGTACAGATTTTGTTCCCTCCCAATCCTGATCCATTGTTCTGTAACCGTTGTTTTTGGCAGGAAATTGGGAAGAACGGATTCTTTACCTGTCTGAATACACAAGCACGAAGGAAACGGACAGAATCCCGGATATCAGGGAACATCCGAAAACAACACCATAAGGATATTTTAAGCAAAACCGTTGTTTACTGTCAATAACGGGCCGGCTGTTTTATTTAAGAGAAAACCTTGTTTGAAGCGAAATGATTTGTCACTCAAAATAAAACATCGAAAAACATTGTTTTTAGCAGCCTTGTTCGTGATTTTATTATTGTTTTTTCTTCAAAGTCATCACAGCCTGTTTGCGGACTGTAATTTCAGTAATAAATCAGAATTTCTTACAAAAATTTCGTTTTTTCCCTGTTTGTTTTATTCGGAATAGATTATAATATACCCAGTTTTGGTTGTTTTCTCCGGTTTACTGCTTTTCATTGTTAAGTATTTCAAGAAAGGAGAATTCAACACCATTGATATTGGAGATCACACGCTCTTAAAGATTGAGTGGAAACAGCAAAAAATGTCTAAACAAAATAAAATTTCCTCGCCGGCTTCCCGAAAGTCATCCGTTCCATCAGTCTCTGATAATGAAAAACAGGGAACCTTCTCATCTCCTTTTTCAACAGTGTTATCGGATCTTGATTTCTATCTTTTCGGTGAGGGGCGTTTTTATGAAAGTTATAATAAACTGGGGGCGCATTTCCGAACCGTTGATGGTGTTGAAGGCGTCAATTTTATTGTTTGGGCACCCAACGCCACTCAGGTTTGCGTCATTGGAGACTTTAATAACTGGGATCCCCGGTGTCACCCAATGCACAGACATTTTCCATCAGGACTTTGGGAAGTCTTTGTTCCCGGAGTTCAGGAAGGAGCATTGTATAAATATCGCGTCATAAACAGGAGCAGGGCCGTTGACCATTCGGATCCTGTCGGATTTTACGCGGAACAGCCGCCACGTACCGCATCCCGTGTTGTCCGGTTGGATAAATACCACTGGAATGACGACACTTGGATGGAACAGCGCGCCGCTGATGATACGGCATGGCTCAACAAACCGGTTTCCATTTATGAGGTTCATCTGGGAAGCTGGAAGCGTTCGCCGGAAACGCCTGAATTACCTCTTGGTTATCGCGATCTGGCTCATGAACTGGTTGACTATGTGAAAAAGATACACTACACCCATATTGAGCTTCTCCCGATCGCGGAACATCCTCTGACGGCAAGCTGGGGATACCAGGTTATCGGAATGTATTCCGTAACAAGTCGTTATGGAACTCCGGAGGATTTTATGTATTTTGTTGACTATTGCCACCAAAATGGAATTGGGGTAATCATTGACTGGGTTCCCGCTCATTTCCCCAAGGACGAATATGGACTGCGTCACTTTGACGGTACGGCATTGTATGAGCATAACGACCCACGTCAGGGAGAACAGAAAGATTGGGGAACAAACATTTTCAATTATGGACGAAACGAGATCAGGAACTATCTGATTTCCAATGCTTTGTTCTGGCTTGATAAATATCATATTGATGGTTTGCGTGTCGATGCGGTTGCCTCAATGCTTTACCTGGATTACAGTCGAAAAGAAGGGGAGTGGATTCCCAATAAATTTGGAGGACGTGAAAATCTGGAGGCTATTGAGTTCCTTAAAGAAATGAATCAACAGACACATGGACGTTTCCGCGGTATCCTGACGATAGCCGAAGAGTCAACTGCCTGGCCCGGTGTTTCCCGACCTGTTTATGCCGGTGGACTTGGTTTCTCAATGAAATGGAATATGGGCTGGATGAACGATACTCTTATGTATATGAAAAAAAATCCAATTCATCGCAAGTATCATCATGATCAGATGACGTTTAGCTTTATGTATGCGTTTTCTGAAAATTTCGTGCTTCCCATTTCACATGACGAAACCGTTCACGGTAAGGGTTCCATTGTTGCAAATGCTCCGGGTGATCTTTGGCAAAAATTCGCGCAGGCCCGGTTACTTTACAGTTATATGTGGTGCCATCCGGGTAAAAAACTGCTTTTTATGGGCGATGATTTCGGGCAGTGGAAAGAATGGAATTTTAATGAAAGCCTTGACTGGCACCTTATGAAATATGATGATACACACGGAGGGTTGAATCGCTGTGTCGCTGATTTGAATCGACTTTACTGTGAGCAAAAAGCCTTGAATGAGCTCGACTTTGACTGGTCTGGTTTTGAATGGATTGACTGTCACAACTGGGAGGAAAGCATCTTTTCCTTTATCCGAAAAGGTCGTGATCCACGGGACTTTCTGGTAATTCTGGCCAACTTTACGCCGGTTCCGAGAACACATCGGATTGGGGTTCCGGAAGCTTGCAAATACCAGGAAATCTTTTGCAGTGACGCACCGTGTTATGGCGGCAGCGGTACGGGCAATGGTTTGCTTCAGGCGGACTCAATCGAAGCGTTTAACAGACCGGCTTCTCTTGAAGCATGTTTCCCGCCATTGGGAGTTTCCATCCTGAAACCCCAGCGGTGAACTGAAAATCCGGAACTATTCTGTCCCTCCGGCGTGGCCGTGCCATGTTTTGTGGTTGCTTTATAGGCTGGAATACACTGAAACTGTTCTGGAATATTCTGAAACAACGCTGGAATCTTCAGAAAGTCGGGAAGTTAATTGAAATCAAGGAAAAGAGAATAAAGTGACGACTGATCCGACAAGTTCCTGTATTCAATTGAAAGATCTGATTTTATAAATATAGGAAACCGGTAAACATTTGAACCGGACAAAAAAATAAAATTATTTTTTGATGATTTCTTTATTTAAGAAACTCAATCTTCTTCATTATTTAACAAGTTCGATTTTTCATTGAGAGACTCAACATCCGGCCAACGGCGGCACATTCATTATGGTTCCAAAACAAACGGAAGTATCTCAAAAAATTCCGATTTTCTGATTTCAAATTCTTTTCCCATTCATCAGAAAGAGAGCAGGTCATTCGGGACATGAAACAACCATTATGATTGTGATTCAAAAACCTGCAGTACCTGAAAATAAATAAAATCCGTCGTCCAAAATACGAATAAAATCCCCATAAAATCTCTCGTTTTCAAATCCAAATACTGCTGAACCGAACATAAGAAACATTATCGAACATGTATCAAAATCAGATGTATGATTTCAATTTTTGACAACTAAAATCAATTTTTTGATTTTGTCTTATTTAGCAGGTTTTTCGGCATTTTGACCTTGACGTGAAGCAGCTATATCTTTATATTTACCCAAAGACATAGACCAAGAAACAATACGCCGATTACGGTGCATATCGTAAGTCTGATTACAATTAAGTAATCCCTCAATGAAAATAGGAATATCACTCGGATAAGCATCATAAACATCACGAGATACCGTATAAGACGTCAAAAGACCGAAAGAACGTACAGTAAAACGATAATAATCCTCATTAGTGGATTTACTTCTTGCAACTGATTTATCAATACGAGCGATACCACGGAAAGGACATCCATCAAAAAAAACATCAGACGATGGCTCATAGTAACCGTCATCACCAGGCAAAACCACAGATTTCAAATAAGGCTGAAGATCACAAAAAGTATTCGAACGGATAATACCACGTAAAAGACATATAACACCCTCAGATGGAGGATTCGACCAAAGAGCATTATCCTGAACTAGAAATGGAAGATTACCCCCAAAGAAATCAAAGCGGAAAAACCGCCCTGGATTAAAATCATCCTGGGAACGGTCCTCCCGGTCGAGAAAAACGCAATGTAAACCAAATTCCAAAGGCCGAACCAAATTCATAACATTATTAGCCATAATATTTACTCCTACTCTTACGACAAAAAATTACACTACTATAAAGTATATCGACAAAAAACAAACAAAAGACAAACAAAAAATGAAAGAAAATATAAAAATTCATCGGGGCGGACGCCATAAACTTCCAGAAAATATGAAACGACAAACAGTAACAGTTACTGTAGACGCAACACTCAAAAAACAAATGGAACGAGATATAGAAGATGGAAAAATAAAATCCATATCTTCTTTACTACACGATTTAATAATTAATTACTACAAAAAAAACAATTAAACCGTAAAGGCACAGTACATGAAAGGATTAATAATATTATTCATCCTGGCGTCAATAATGATCTGTGTAATCACTATCCTTAAAATCTTGATAACATCAAACCAAAGTTATAAATCAGATTCAAACCAAGATTACCATTACACAGCAAGAAAAATCTTAACACAAAATGAACGAAAATTTTTTGACGCTTTACAAATTGCTGCTGGAGAAAATTATATAATATTTGCAAAAATGGGACTTTGGAATATTATACAACACAGCAATAAATCAGAATGGAACAAAATAGCGCAAAAACACATTGACTTCGTTTTATATGATCACCAAAAAAATAAAATATTAGTCGCTATTGAATTAGACGATAAAAGCCATAACAAACAATCCGCACGTAAAAACGACAGATTCAAAGATACCGTATTACAATCCGTAAATATACCTCTGTTAAGAATCAAAGCACAACAGGAATATAATATTAACTTGTTAAAAAACAATCTGGAAAACATAATAACTAATCATACATCACCCCTTTAAGCTTCCCTCTCCAACGAAAACAAAGGGAAGTCCCTTGTCTCCGCCGTTCCGGTCGCCCTGGCGGAATCATACGCATAAAACAGGAAAAATCTTCACGCTGTACGGGATTTCTTAACATTCCATTAAAATCCCTAGCAGCTAATTTTTCCTGTTTTATGCTACCCAAGACAGAGCTATACAAAACCCCGCTTGTGGGGCGAGCGACCGAAACGGCGGAGACAAGGGACACGAAACCGCCCAACTTGCCAGGATAAAACTGGTGCACCGTCAACTTGCCAGGATAAAACTGACGCACCGTCAACTTACCAGGATAAAACTGACGCACCGTCA
>Ga0079305_1002054_pt1 | contig 20281 bp, 12 predicted proteins | sample LMS_cellobiose_e_FD_79183 | JGI IMG/M metagenome (GOLD analysis project Ga0079305, IMG submission 79183) | Rumen-fistulated moose microbial communities from Alaska, USA - LMS_cellobiose_enrichment | ecosystem: Host-associated > Mammals > Digestive system > Stomach > Rumen fluid ... | reverse complement strand
TTCCGCGGAGGCGCTGTCCGTGACATACTCCGGCTGCAGCAGCTCTTGAAAGAGAATCAAGCTCAACAGAGAGACTGAAAAAACAAAAAGCAATGACACGATGGCGCTGGTACTTTTTGAACGTGAAATCATACACACCGCTACATAGATAGCGGTAAAAGCGTTGACCGCTGTATATTTCGGCCCGTGAGGTCCACCTGCACGGAAAGACAGGTCCACCGTCACGGGGAAACAAGTCCACTTTCACGGCGCACAGGTCCACTACTCTCGGTATCCCCTTATAATGGCAGCAGCACGTATAGCGTGACTACAGCCAAGGAGGATACCAAAGATGGCAAATTACCGAGAGATCCTGCGTTTGAGCAGCGATCCAAAGAACACGCAACGAAGCATTGCCCGTGCAGTTCATAGCTCACGGGATACGATTCGAGATGTACTTGCTGCGGCAGAAAAGGCTGGTGTGACTTGGCCGCTGGACGAAGCCGTCAGCAACGAAATGCTGAAAAGCGTCCTTTATCCAAGCAAATTCTCCGTCTCCTCTCCCTATATCCAGCCGGACTATTCCTACATCCACACCCAGTTGGCACAGCCTGGCGTCACGATGACGCTCTTGTGGACGGAGTACACCAAGCGGTGCGAAGCCGAAGGAACGACGCCGTACATGTACACCCAGTTCTGCGAGAAGTACCGCCAGTGGGCCCGGATTACAAAAGCGACCATGCGGATCCAGCATAAGCCCGGTGACGCCATGCAGGTGGACTGGGCAGGGAATACCCTGGATATCCATGACCCTGTGACGGGAGATGTGTCCAAGGCATATCTCTTCGTTGCTGTTTTGCCTTGTAGCTGCTACACCTATGTGGAACTCTGCGAGGACATGAAGCTGGAGAACTGGCTCCTCTGCCATGTTCACACATACAGCTACTTCGGCGGCGTGACCCGGTTGCTGATCCCGGACAATCTGAAGACCGGCGTTACGCGCAATACCCGGTACGAGACGGTACTCAATCGCAGTTACCAGGAGATGGCTGAGCATTACGACACGGCCATTGTCCCAGCTCGGGTGGAACATCCCAAAGACAAAGCCCTTGCAGAGGGGACCGTGAAGTACACTTCCACTTGGATCCTGGCGGCCTTGCGTGACCGGAAGTATTTCTCTGTGGAGGAAGCCCAGCGTGATGTTGCTGGGAAGCTGGAGGAACTAAACAGCCGTCCCTTCAAAAAGCGGGAGGGAAGCCGCAGGATTGCCTATCTGGAGGAAGAACGGGAGTTTATGCGTCCCCTTCCCACCATGCCCTATGAGCCTGCGGTCTGGTCGCCGGAGCTGCGTGTGGGGAACGACTACCTTGTCTCCGATGGGACGAATCGGTACTCGGTTCCTTTTGACCTGATTGGGGAAAAGGTGGTCCTCCGCCTGACCAGGAACGCTGTGGAGGTGTTCTTCAAGGGAACTCGGGTGGCAATGCACTTACGGCAGTACACGCCGCAGCGGGAGCCCGTTGTGAAGGAAGAGCATATGCCGCCGGAGCACAGGAAGTACCTGGCTTACAACACAAACGACTTTGCCCAGTGGGGAGAGTCCGTTGGAGAAAGCACGGCTTCGGTGGTCCGGTACTTCCTGACCAGCGGAAAGGAGCCTGAACAGGGCTTCAAGGCTTGCGCCAGCATGACGAGATTGGCAGAGCGATATGGAAACAAGCGCCTTGAGAATGCCTGCAAGCGCCTTTTGGCCTTTACGCAGACGCCTTCGATCCGCACGTTGAATACGATCTTGAAGAACGGCCAGGACAAGGCAGAAGCGCCCGTAGAGGAGCCCAAATCCGATACACAGCACGGTATCACCCGCGGCGCGGCGTACTTCCGGAAGGGAGGTGCGTCCAAGTGATGAACCAGTCTGTGATTGACGCTCTGAAAGAGATGCGGTTCAGCGCCATGGCAGCCGAATTTGAGCGGCAGTTGAACGACGCTACGACCTACGCGGCTCTTGGTTTTGAGGAACGGTTTTCCCTGTTGGTTGAAGCGGAACGGAACAGGAGGCAGAAAAACAAGCTGATCCGAACCGTCCGCAATGCTCGCTTCGCCCTTCCTGGTGCCGAGATTGAGGATGTGGAATACTATGAGGACCGCAGACTGGATAAGGCGCAAATCCTCCGCTTTGCGACCTGCCAATACATTGAAGACAGGCACCACATCATACTGAAGGGGGCTTCCGGCAGTGGAAAGACGTTCTTGGCTTGTGCTCTGGGCAACGCGGCTTGCCGGAAATTCAAGTCGGTCCGCTATATCCGTCTGCCGGAGCTATTGGAGGAGTTGGGCCTGGCACAGGCGGCAGGAGAACTGAAAAAGGCGCTGAAGTCCTACCAGAAGGTGGACCTGCTCATTCTCGACGAGTGGCTGATTCGCTGTCTTTCCCCGCAGGAATCCTATAACCTGCTTGAGCTGGTGGAGTACCGCTGCTCCCACGGGGCTACCATCTTCTGTACGCAGTATGACACCGATGAATGGTACGAGCGTATCAATCCGAACGCCGAAGACCGCAGCCCGATCTCCGAGGCCATTATGGACCGCATCGTCCACAACGCCTATGATGTTCTGATTGATGGAAAAGTATCCATGCGGGAGCGCCATGGCCTTAAGAATATAGATGCCCTTATCCGGGAAGCGGAGGCGTGAGATGCCAAAGCTTGATGCGGAGACCCGACGGGAGGTCATGGAATATCTCCGGGAGAACAACGCCTCACCGAAGGAGAGGCGGACTGTCTGGCAGTGGGTCCATCTTGGAACAGATATCTATGACAATCCTTGGTATTTCGCGTTTGCAGGCGGGATGCCAATGGACTTGCTCTCAGCACTTCGGTTCGACAGGGAACTGGATGAATGGTATGAATCTCTGACCCCAGAGGAACGGAAGGCGGAGTTTGGAAACCACGGTGAGCCGATTACGGATGACGAACTGATATTCTGACGGGATTCCCTCTGCTCTTGACACATAAAACTGCTGCGAGGGCAGAGGGACACCCGTTTTTAGGAGTGGACTTCTCCTCCGTGAGGGTGGACCTGTTTCTCCGTTATGGTGGACCTATTTCCCCGTGCAGATGGACTTCATGAAGCGAAATATACAACCGCCAGCATATCCAGCAAAATGAGTGAGATAACCTCATTTGTGGTAACAGTCAGATCGTGGAACAAAAACCATCCCGGCACGAACAGCGAAAACAAATGCGTCGCCTGCATCAACTATTCCCAGGTGATCCTGCGATTCTTTGAAGGCGATGTTCCGATGATGATCTGCACCGGGGATACCGTATCCGGGACCAAAAAGCGGGAAAGCCAGTCTGAGGCGTTCACCGGCGCGCCCTTTGCGTATTCCTTTTTGCCGATCCCCATGACCGAGGAGGGCGGCTATTTTATCGACAGTCCTTCCCTGGAGTTCTCCGTGAACAAAGACTGCGATGACCTGGATATGACAAATGAATTCATGCGCTTTCTGATCACAGACAGCGCGCTCAACGAAATGGCTTCTGTGAAGCGGCTGGTAACCCCTGCCAAGGAGTTGTACTTTGACGCGGTCTACGCGCCTTTTGATCAGGTACCTTCCGATCGCGTCATTTCCCCGGAAGTGCTAGGGATCAAGGATCCGCTCACGGTCCAGATTCGGAATGCGGCGTTCCGCGTCGGAATCGGAGAGATCTCGGTGGACGAAGCCGTCGCGATGTACGGGGGCTTTGAGGAAAAATGAGCCGCAGGGAAAACCGCGCTTGATACAAGGGTCGAATAGAATATGGCACAGGGGAGAAGCACGAGCAGTGCTTCTCCCCTGTGCCGTTTTCCATGTGGTTCTTGCAAACCCGATTTATTATATCAGAGCTTCCAGCGTCTCGAACAAGGCGTCCGGCTCCACCGGTTTGCTGAGATGGGCGTTCAGCCCCGCCTGCATGCTGCGCTGGACGTCCTCGTCAAAGGCGTTGGCCGTCAAAGCGATGATCGGGACGGTCTTTGCGTCAGACCTGTCCATGGAACGAATGTGCCGGGTAGCCTCCAGCCCGTCCATTTCCGGCATGCGCATATCCATGAGGATCGCATCGTAATACCCCGGCGCGTGGCTTTCAAACAATTCCACGGCCACTCTCCCGTTTTCTGCCAGGTCGGCTTCCATCTCACGCATGGAGAGCACCATCAGAATGATCTCCGCGTTGATCGCCACGTCCTCTGCCAGTAGCACGCGCTTTCCTTTCAGATCCGCTGTTTTCCTTTCCAGCAGTTCGTTCTTGCGCCGGAAGGCCTCCCGGAATTCATCCATCACGCTCCCGGCAAACAGCGGCTTTGCGACAAAGGTATCTACGCCGGCCGCCTTTGCTTCCTCCGCGATATCGTCCCAGTTGAAGGACGTAAGGATGATGATCGGGGTATCGTTCCCCACAAGGGAACGGATCTGCCGTGTGGTCTCCACGCCGTCCATCTCCGGCATGCGCCAGTCGATCAGGATGAGGTCATAATCCTCCCTGCGTCCATGGCGGATCCTGACCTTGTCTACGCCTTCCCAGCCGGATTCCGCCGTCTCGCAGCCGATGCCGATCTGTCCCAGTACGATCTCGGCGTGCTCGAGCGCGACGCAGTCGTCGTCGATCACAAGAACGCTCAGCTCGTGCGGGTCCAGATCTCCCTCGTTCGTCTGAACGCTCTTCCGGTCAGACTCTCCGAGCGTCACCGTCACCGTGAAGACCGAGCCTTTGCCCTTCTCGCTCTGCACTTCGATGTGACCGTTCATCAGCTCCACAATGCTCTTGGTGATGGGCATGCCGAGGCCGGTGCTTCCGTATCGGCTTGTGGAAGAGGCGTCCTCCTGGCTGAAGGCTTCAAAGATATGCGGCAGGTATTCCTTGCTCATGCCGATGCCGGTGTCGCTGATCACGAATTTCAGCGTCGCCTTCCGGTCAAAATGCGGCCCCTCCTCGATCACAAGACGTACCGCGCCCCCTTCGGGCGTGAACTTGACGGCATTGCCCAGGATGTTGATCAGCACCTGCTTGAGCTTCATGATGTCGCCGATATAATAATCATTGACGCGGCCCGTGATCCGGCAGTCGTAGCGCAGACCTTTGTCCCGGCACTGGCCGCTGATCATGGTGTTGACCTGCTCAAGGCCCTTGGAAAAGGAGAACTCCTCCTGCTTGACCGTCATGCGCCCGGATTCGATGCGGCTCATATCCAGAATGTCGTTGATGATCCCCAGCAGATGCTGCGCGGAGGCGCCGATCTTCTCCAGGTATTCCTTCACCTTGTCGCTGGCCGTGGGATCGTTCATGGCGATGTTGTTCAGACCGATGATGGCGTTCATCGGCGTGCGGATCTCATGGCTCATGTTGGAGAGGAACGCGGTTTTCGCACGGTTGGCATGCTCCGCCGAAGCGAGCGCGTCCTGCAGCGCCTCTCTGCTTTCGGCCAGCTCCGCCTTCTGGATCTTTTCCCTGGCGACAGCCTCTTCCAGACTTCTGCGGTACTCCTCCTTCTCATCCTCCATTACGAAACTGTGCAGGAGGCAGGTTCCCAGCATATAGCCCATGGCATAAAACGGCAGCAGGGGATAGAAGACCTGGACGGCGATACAAAGTCCCATGGCGATCCCAAAAAGCCCGATCGTCATATGCCTGTGCCGGACTGCACCTTCCGTCTTTGCGGTGATCCACAGCGTATAGACGGATGTCAGAAGAAACAGCAGGATCTGTATCGCGAGCGTCACATACCGCGCGGCACCGGCATAATACGTACCGGCCGCATCAAACCAGAACAGGACAGGCCGAAAGAAATTGAGGATCACAACCACCGCTTCAAAGCACAGGAAAAGCTGCCCCGCCCAGGAGAGGAAGGTCCCGAAAGCGTTTTTCTGCCCAAGGTACGAGATCACATATCGCGTCCACAGCATGACCGCCGCGGCCATCGAGAGAAAATGCACCGCGGTATCGGCGTATAAGATCGGCGTCAGCTTATAGGACTCCAGAATGCCCCAGAGCATATCGGTGACGAGGTAGGCCAATGCCCCCAGAAGGAAGCGGCGATAGTCGCGCTGCGTCTCCGTAAGCGCTTTGCCTTCCGTTCTCCAGAACAGCTCCCGATTGGTGATCAGCAACAGGATCGTTGCCAGGATTCCGATGATTGAATATGTCATGTCGCATTCCTCACATCCCGTTGGAGGACTCCGCCGTTTCCAACAGATACGGTGCAGCTTCCGTCACCGCGCGTGAATTCTTCTGTACAGCTCCGCCGCCAGTGCCTGCGGGTCGAAGGGCTTGGCGATATGCCCGTTCATGCCGGAGGCCAGGGATTCCCGCACGTCCTCCTCATAGGCGTTAGCGCTCATGGCAATGATCGGCAGCCTCTTTGCATATTCGGTGTCAAGGCCGCGGATCTGCTTCGTTGCCTCATAGCCGTTCACGACAGGCATCTGGATATCCATCAGCACAACGTCGTAATAGCCGCTGCCTTTTTCGGTGATTCGATCCACGCCTTCCTGCCCGTTGCATGCCCGATCGACGGTAAAACCGAAGTCGGAAAGGACGAGCGTCGCGATCTCCGCATTGATATCATTATCTTCGACGAGCAGGATTTTCTTGCCGACGAGCGCAGCTTTGTCGAAGGGCGCCTCATCCGTGCCTGAAAGCTCGTTCTCCGTCGACTTTTCCCAATGGGGAAGCGTTAGCGTCACGACAAACTCCGAGCCCTCTCCGAGCTTGCTCGAGACGGAGATCTCACCGCCCATCAGCTCGACAAGGCGCGAGGTGATCGCCATACCCAGCCCGGTGCCCTGGATCTTGTTGATGGTAGAATTTGTTTCACGGGAGAAGCTCTCAAAAATATGCGGAAGAAAGTCCTCGCTCATGCCGATTCCCGTATCCCGCACGGAAAAGCGGTAACGACTTTTCCCGTCCGGGAGCTCTTCCGCTTCCTTCGCATCGATCGAGATCGAGCCGCCGTCCGGGGTATATTTGACCGCATTCCCGGCAATGTTGATCAGCACCTGCTCCAGCCTGAGCTCATCGGCAATGACGAAGGGATGGCTGACCTGATCCGTGTTGAAGGAAACGGCAAGGGATTTCTTTCTGGCCTGCGAGCGTGTCAGATCTGCGATCCGTTCAAAGATCTTGTTCAGATCACATTTGTTTACATTGAGCTGGATTTTTCCGCTCTCGATCTTGGACATGTCGAGCACATCGTTGATAAGCGACAGCAGATAGTGGCTGGACGCAACGATCTTGGTCAGAGAATCCCGGACCATTTCTTTGTCGTCGATCTTGTCGAGGGCAATGTTCGTATAGCCGATGATGGCGTTCATCGGCGTACGGATGTCATGGCTCATGCTGGAGAGGAAATTGCTCTTGGCTCGGTTGCCCTTCTCCGCCTCGTCTCTCGCCCTCTCGAGAATCCGTCTTATTTCCTCTTCTTTTTTCTGCAGGCCGGTGATATCCTGCCTGGCGATGATGAATTCCGTCACACGGCCTTCAGCGTTGCGTGAGACGACAATGAAGTTGTAGGTGAACCATTCCTCGTCGCGGATCGGCGCGTGCAGATTGCAGGAGATGATATTCTGCCCCTGGTTCATCTGCCGGGTCAGCCGGTCAAAGGAGATCTGCTCGGCCGCTTCCGTACGTTCCGCATCGTTCGGGAACCGATCCAGAAGATCGTCCGCGAAAAGGTCGTAGGCACCGTCGTTGGGGATATGCCCCACGTCGGGCATGCCTTCTATGTAATGGTACGTGCGCTTTTCGGCATTGACGATCACGAAGTTTTCAAAGAGCCGCGACATGGCAAAATGAATATCGTTGGAGTTTTTGGCTTCCTCCAGCAGCTTCTTTTTCTGAAGGAGGAAACGAACAATAAAGAAGATCCCGGCCACCAGGAAAAGCCCGATCAGCGACAGGAGCAGAACGGCGCCGTTGATGCTCGCGTTGCGGATCATGCTCTGATAGGCCTCCACCGGGAAATACGACACCATGAGAAAATCGGAATCGCCGCCGAGATAGGATACGATCCCAACGGTTTTCTGCCCGTCCACCTCATAGCTGAACAAGGTGTCGTTCCGCTTTGCGAAGGCGTCCCGCACCTTCCGTTCGTCCGTATCCTGAGAGAAAGAGAATTCGGACAGGGTATCCAGATAATTCCGGGCCTCGACCGTTTTGTCCGTGCTGTAGATGATCGTGCCGTCCTGCGCGCACAAAAGCACTTCGCAGGCATGGTCAAATACGGAAACCTCCAAAAGGTTGTTGATAAAATCCTCGCCGTAAAAGCCGATGACGAATCCGGCGATCTCTCCATTCTGGTACACAGGACTGTAAAAGCCGATCTGCCGCTCGCTTGTCACCTTGGAATCCAGGATATAGGTCATGCCGGTTTTCCCGCTGATCCCCTGCCCGAAGTATTCGCGCTCTGCGACGTTGGCGGCGATCACGGTTTTCCCGGTCGTATAGTCCCGTCCGTGGAGATCGATGAACCGGAAATAGTTAAAGGCAAATCGCTCCTCGCAGGCACGCAGGAGGCGGCCTACCTTTTCCACCTCGACCGGGTCGATCTGCTCCTCCGCCTCCACATTCAGCTTGGCGCTGTCCACCGCCTCATTCTGAAAGGCCGTTTCCAGTACGACGGCGGAAGATTCGATATAGGCCAGGTTTTCCGCGAACAGATCATTGACCAGAGCCGCGCGCTGGGTGGCTATGTCCGCGATATAGGTTTCGTTCTGGTGGGTGATCCGCTTTACGTTGGAGCGATAGAAAAAAACAAACGAAAGGACAACGCCGCAAATCAGCAAAACGGCGCATATCAGATTCTGTATGGCATTCCGATCACTCTTTTTCGCTGTTTTCATGGACATCTCTCCCTGCTGTAAGATATCGCTGCGGGGGAAAATGGCTGTCAGTCTGCGCAGATGTCGCACAGCTTTTTCTGCGCGTCTCGAATCGCCGTCACGAGAGGCGTATAATCCGTCTCCGTCCGGGCACGAAGCAGCTCGGTGAGCTCGCTGACCGGCGCGAAGATCGGCGTCAGCGCCAGATTTCCGGTCGAGCCCTTCAGCGCGTGCGCAGCCTCAAAGGCAGCGGCGAGATCTCCCGCCTCCACAGCGTCATACAGCTTTTGAAAATGGCCGTCCCCCGGTATCATCTTTACCAAACGGAGATAGACGCCGTCGTTGTTCATGCATCTTTGCAGCCCCTCTTTTGTGTTGGCTCCGTAAGCCGTCAGCATATCGATCGTCATGATAGGAAACCCCTTTCCCTGTCTTATTCAGAAATCAGTCTTAAAAAACAGAATATCCGGTCTGGCTTTTATCTTTCAGCCGTTCAAGCGCGGTATCCGCGTCCTGGAAAATATCTCCCTCCGGATCTTCCCGGTCCGAAAAAGCGACGCCCACACGCAGAGAAAACGCCGGTGTGGTTTCTTCCTCCAGATGCAGCACATGATTCATCTGTTCGATCTTATCCAAGACCAGTTCCTGTTCTTTGCTGGTTACCCGCGTCATAATCACGGCAAACTCATCCTCCCGCAGACGGCAGATCGTATCCACGGAACGAAAGCTCTTCTGGAGCACATCGGCTGCGCGGCATACGACGCGGTCGGCACAGTCCCGCCCCCGGTTTTGACGGATCTGCTCGTAGCTGTCGATCCGCGCGATCAGGACGGCGATGTGCTCCTGGTCCGAATCATGGAACAGAACATCAAACGCAGTGTAGTTGTACAGTCCGGTCAGCGGATCGTGCATGGCTTTATAGGTAAAGCGGTCGCGCCGCGGCCGTTTTGCTTTCAGCCGGACATCAGAGACTACCGGGCGGTTATCCAGAAGGAAGCGCTCAAACTCCGGCGTGGGAAGGGGCCGGGAGAAATAATAGCCCTGGATGATGTCACAGCCCATTGTTTTGAGCGTGAAGACCTGCTCGGCAGTTTCCACACCTTCCGCGATCGTGGGCACCTCGAAGGCCTCCGCCAGCTGTATCATGGCCTCCAGAAGGCGGGTGTCCTTCCGATCCTTGAACGCGTTGCGGACAAACTGCATGTCCAGCTTCAGCGCGTCCACAGGAAGTGTGGACAGCATATTGAGCGAAGAGTAGCCCGAACCGAAGTCGTCCATCTCAATGCGAAAACCGATCTCACGCAGATGCCGAACCTTCTCGACGATCTGTTCGGAGTCCTCCGTATATGCGGACTCGGTGATCTCCAGCAGCAGATCGTGAGGGCTCAAACCGTTTTCTTCTGTGATCTCCTGCAGCAGCTCGACCAGCCTCGGCTCATACAGGTCGACGCGGGATACGTTAACGGATACCGGCAGGCAGATCCCCAGCCGCGTCTTCCAATCCCGGATCTGCGCGGCGGCTTCCGCCCAGACAAAGCTGTCCAGACGGTAGATCAGACCGTTGTTTTCGAACAGCGGAATGAATACGCCGGGGCTGATCATCCCAAGCGTTGGATGGCGCCAGCGCACGAGAGCCTCAGCGCTGCTCAAAACCGGTGTATTCGGACGCACGTCAAACTTGGGCTGATAATGGACCTGAAACTGTTTTTCCCGGATCGCACGCGGAAAATCCTCAATCAGCTGCGCTTCTAGAAGCTCTGTCTCATGCAGGGAATTATTATAAATGCCAATGGCTCGCGTAAAGTTGTCTTTTACTGTGTCTGCGGCGATCTTGGCCCGGTCAAAGCGGCGCTCGATGTCCAGCGTTTTATCTGTATCCGCATAAACGCCCATCCGGATCCGGACGCGGTTTTCGCTTTGCCCGGCTTCCGGATCGTGCATGGGAACGGACACACGCTCCAGCAGCGAATCGTAGTCCGCGTTGTGCGGGCAGTAGATCAGAAACGTATCCGCATCGCTGCGGCAGGCAATGCCGCCTGCCTCCTGCACGAAAGCCAGCGTCCGTTCTCCGACACGCCGGAGAACGTCATCGCCGTAACTCTTGCCATAGCGATCATTGATCGTGTGGAAATGGTTGATGTTCATCAGGATCGCATCCGTCGGCCACTCGGCATGATGCGCATCCAGCTGGACGGCGTAGCGATAGAAAAAGTCTCTGTTATAAAGGCCTGTCAGCTGATCCCGCTCTGTCCAGCGAAGGATATCCCGGTCTTCCGAAAGCTCAATGGTGCGCAGCACACGGGCAAGAATAACCTCCTGCCGTGGGTAGGGTTTCGGGATAAAGTCGATGGCGCCCAGCGTAAGGCATTCCACCTCCGCGTCACTGTCCGCCGTCATGACGATAACGGGGATACGGGCAAAGCGGACATCGGCTTTCACCTCACGCAGCACGTCCAGACCATGGATACCCGGCAGATTCAGATCCAGAAGGATCAGGCTCAGCGTCTCAAACTGTTCGTGAAGGATCTCCAGTGCTTTTGCTCCGGTCTCTGCCGGGATGATTTCATAGCGTTCCCGGAGAATCATCTGCAGGATCTCCTGGTTGATGAATTCATCCTCTACCAGCAGAATCCTTCTCTTTTCAAGGGAAGGGCGAAATCTTTCCTGTTTTTTCGGCATGGCTCTTTACCTCCTGCTTCTCCCTTTACAATCAGAGATTTGCTTAATCAAAACAAGGTCGCATATTCAGCGGCTCTTCAGCGCCGCCTTGTCCTCATACATGCGTTTATCAGCGCTTTCAAACACATCGTCCGCCGAGGCGGCCGATCCGGCGGAATAGTCCGCCATTCCCATCGCGATCACGACTCTCCCGGCCTTCAGATTCTTTTGAACCTGTTCCTTGATCCGCCGCTCCAGCGCGTGCCGGTTCTGATAGTCGGACCCCTGCAGCACGACGACGAATTCATCCCCGCCGATGCGGAAGACCGGACTGTGCTCCCAGGTATGGCAAATCAGCTGGCTGGCGCTGCGGATATAGGCGTCCCCTTCAATGTGTCCGAAACTGTCGTTGATCTGCTTGAGACCGTTGACGTCACAGACCACGATCGAAAACTCCCGGAGCTGTCTCTGACGGATCTGCTCCTGCAGCGTTTCCATGTATTCCGTGAAGGCCGTTTTGTTCTTTACGCCCGTCATCTCATCCCGATAGGCTTTTTCATTGGCGGCGCTCAGCCGCTTTTCGATCTCCTGCTCTTTTCGGATCTCCTGGTCGATATTCATGACGCCGATGATCAGATGCTTGTTGTCCGTCGCCCAGATGATGGACAGCCGCGCATACATGATGCCGTCTCCGATCAGCAGCCGATAGGTATGCGTGATCATATGTTTATCCCGCAGCATCTGGATCATGGTCGGTTTATCCAGAATCCGGTGAAATGCACTCCGATCCTCCGGATGGATCACCCGATCGATGTTGGCAAGGGATTCTCGGAAGAAGTCGTCTCCGGACGGCCGGACATCGAGACTCTTATACGTGTCCGTGGAAGAAAATTCGATATAGTGGTCGTCCAGCATGTTCACGTAGTAGATGGTGTCGTACTGGTTGGCCAGGCTCGTCGCGATCTGGTAGAAGGTCGCGTTTTCGGCCAGCGTCTTTTTGATGGCGTCTTCCTTCCGGATCTCATGCTCGATATTCATAACGCCCATGATCAGGTGCTTCCTGTCACTGGCCCAGAACACGGTCATTCTCGTATAGGCGCTCTGCCCCGCCATAATCAGCCGGTAGGTCATGGTGAAGGAGTCGTTCTTCTCCAGGGCCTTCAGCATCGTCGGCTTGTCGAGGGCGGCGAAGACCTGCTCCCGGTCATCCGGATGGACGATCATGCCGATGTTGCGCTGGGAGGTCCCGAAAAAGTCGCTGCCGACGGGGCTGATGTTGAAATCCTTGTATTCGTCGGAGGCGGTGAACTCGATATAGCTGTCCGTCTCGGTGTCGATGTAATAGATCATGCCGTATTGCCGGGCCAGGCTCTCCGCGACCTGCGAGAACACCATGTTTTTCTCGGAGATGTCTTTCATCGTCTCCTTGCTTCTGACCTCTTCGTCGATGTTCTCCAGCGCGATGATCAGGTGGTCGCCGTCGTCGACGCGCACGGCCATGAGCCGCATATGATGGGCTCCGTCGCTCATCAGCAGCCGGTACTCCACCAGATGCTTCTTTCCGCTCTGCGTGGCGGATACCATGAAATCCTTATCCGAGATCATCAGCACTTTGTCCAGATCCTCCGGATGGATCACCCGCAGGACGTTTTTGCGGGTCTCCTCGAAGAAGTCGCTGCCCTCCTGCGGGATCTCCAGCTCCCGGTAATCGTTGCTGGAGGAATACTCCGTATAGTGATGGGAGATCAGATCCACGTAGTAGATCGTGGCGTAGCGGTTGGCCAGCGTTTTCGCGATGGCGTTATAGGTCTTGGTCGCTTTTTCCGTCCGAACCGACTCGTCCACGTTCAGCACGCCCAGGATCAGGCTGTCCTCTTCGTCGGAGGGATCGCGCAGGATGCGCATGGTGTGATAGACCGGCCTGCCGTCGATCATCAGGCGATACACGATGGAGAGCGTGGTCTTGTCCCGCAGCTGACGAAGGAGAGACTCCCGCCGCAGCGCGTCGGACACCATCCGCTGGTCTTCCGGATAGACCACCGCGAGGACGTCCCGCTGACAATCGCGGAAAAAGTCCTCCCCGGAAGAGAGCAGCTCCAGCTTCTGATATCCCGGATTCGTGCTGTAGCATTCATAGCGGCCTGTCTTGAGGTCGATATAATAAACGCTTGAATAATCAATCAGCAGCGCTGTGGCGACACGTGCAATGGTACTGTCCATCCTGATCCTCCCAATCAATCCTGCCCGGGCTGGGTTTCCTTCCCGGTTCCGTTCGGCTTCTGCCGGCTCAACACGTCGGCGATGGTGTTTTTCATGACCGTGATGTCGATCGGCTTTGCGATATGTCCGTCCATGCCGGCGTTTTCCGCCGCGTGCACGTCTTCGGCAAAGGCGTTCGCCGTCATCGCGATGATCGGGATCGCGGCCAGCTCCCGGTCGGCCAGCGACCGGATCGCCCGGGTGGCGGCGTAGCCGTCCATGACGGGCATCTGGATATCCATCAAAACCAGATCGTAGGTTCCCGGCCCGGAGGCGGAGACCGTCTCCACGGCGATCTGGCCGTTTTCGGCTGTTTCGATCACGAAGCCGAGCTGCTCCAGGATCATGCGGGCGATCTCCATATTGATCATGTTGTCCTCGACGAGCAAAAGGCGCTTCCCGGTAAAATCAACGCTATCCGCCCGGACTTCCGGCTGCGGGGCGTCTGGGATGTCCTCCTTTTCCGCCAGGCGAAATTTCAGGCGGATGATCATTTCCGTTCCGCTTCCGGGCGCAGTCAGCACTTCGATGGTGCCGCCCATCAGATCCACGATGCTCTTTGTGATGGCGAGCCCCAGACCGGTGCCCTCGATCCCGCTGTCCGTGGAGGTGCGCTCCCGCTCAAAGGCGTTGAACATCTTCTCCGCGAATTTCCGGGACATGCCGATGCCGTTGTCCCGTATCCGCATTTCGTAGGAGCCGTAGCCGTTTTCCCCGGTCCCGATCTCATACAGCGACGCGGAGATCGACCCGCCGGGGGCGGTGAATTTGTACGCGTTGCTCAAGGTGTTGAGGAGCACGCGGTTCAGGTTTTTCCTGTCACACCACACAAAACGGTTCTGCACCTGAGAGGTATGGACAGAAAAATCCATCTGCTTCTGTTTCATCTGTTCGGAGAACAGATCCCGTACCCCGTCAAACACCACAACCAGATCCGTGGGGACGTATTCCAGCTCGATCTTGCCGGTTTCAATGCGGCTCATCTCCAGAATGTCATTGATGAGCGCCAGCAGATGCTGGCTGGACAGATCGATTTTTTTCAGATAATCCTGCAGCACCGGGCTGGCCGGTTCTCGGAGCGCAAGCGTCGTGTAGCCGACGATCGCGTTCATGGGCGTGCGGATATCGTGCGACATGTTGAAAAGGAACTGGCTCTTCGCGAGACTCCCTTCCACGGCGCGTATCTTTTCCCGCTCGGCCGCCTCATGCTTTTTGCGCACATAATTCTGTACGTAGAGCATGACCGTCAGCCCGATGAAAATGATGAGCATCAGGATCGAGCCGCCCCAGACCAGGGCAGCCTTCATCTCATCCACACTCTGGCCGGCCATCAGGCGCTTTGCCAGCCACATCAGGGAGGAGTAGATCAGCAGCGCGAACAGCACGACGCCCGAGGTGGAGATCCCGCTGTATTCCGTCAAAGAGCTGTGGCGCACCGTGCGCCAATAAAAGACGAAGCCGACCAGGCACCAGAGGCTCAGCAGGAGGAAGGATTCGCTGCCCATGGCTTCCATGGCGGTGAGTCTGGGGACAAGCTGCACAACGGCAAAAAGCCCGGAAATCACGGTCCCGATGACGCCATAGATCACTCGTGCGGCGTCACCTTCCGTTTTTGCGATCTTCCACGCGGCGGCCGAGGTGTACCCAAAGCCCACGATCGCCCCGAAGGCGGTCAGGTCGATAAACCAGTTCAGCGTATTCCGCCCCAGGAAAGCGATCACGATGGAGATGGCCATGATGAAAAGGATGCTGTAGGACGTTTTGGAAAAGCGCTCGGAAAGGATCTTGTCCTCCGCCATTGTGGACAGGATCCGCGTCGTGGCGCGGTAACCGCCGATGATGCCGGTCAGGATCGCGGAGACGGCCGTGACGGTCATGACCACGATGCCGACGATGCCCATAAAATGCCCCGCGACATAAAAGGTCGGCACAGCCGGGATCCCGCTCAAACGGTCCAGAGAGGAGATGTATTCCTGCCAGGTCCCGAAACCGTCGGGTACGGCCGCCACACTGACCAGCGTCATGGACAGATACGCGAAAGCCGCACCGATGATCGACAGAACAATAAGAGGCCTTGACTTCCGGATGGAGCACTTAAAATGCGCCGTGTCAAAAGAGATCGCCTCAAAGCCCACAAAGGCCCAGGGGGAGAGGATCACCAGACTGAAAACCGCGTAGCCCTTGTTCGTGCCGCTGGAGCCGAAGGCAGTCAGCGCGCCGTTTGCGACGGCATGCGGAAGGCACACCGCCGCCGTGACGACAACTCCCGCAAGAAGCAGCACGGACAGGACCGTGTGCAGCCTCTGCAGCAGAGGCTTCGCGACAATGAAGAGAAGGCCCACGCCGCCGAGAACCAGCGCCGACACCAGTGCCTCCGCGGGGTAGATCACATTTCCGGCGATCGTATAGTGAAAGCCGGTCTGCAGCGTGCTCCCCAGCAGCATCCGCACGATATAGAACAGCGCCGTGCCGTTGAGGAAAACGATCGTCAGATACGAAAGGCAGAGGAACCAGGAGCTCAAAAAGGCATGATCCCGCCCGAAGGCCTCCTTGGTATAGGAATAGATGCCGCCGATGATCGACGTGCGGCCCATGAGATAGGAGAAATTGCCGCCGATGACCAGCATGATGCCCATGCCGATCAGCATGGCGATCAGGGTCCCCGCCGGTCCCGCAAGCGGCAGGAACGTATTTCCGGGCATGGCAAACACGCCCCAGCCGACCATGATGCCGAAGGCCATCGCCCAGATGTCAAGCGGCGAGAGGTAGCGATCAAAGGCTTTCCCTCTTTCCTGCTGTTCGTCCACCGTTTACACCTCCCCGCTTTTTTCCTGATCGGCTTCCCATATCAGCTCTTCCAGCGTCTGATACAGGTGCTCCGGCTCGACGGGTTTGCTGAGGTGCGCGTTCATCCCCACCTGCAGCGAACGCTGTACATCCTCGTCAAAGGCGTTGGCGGTCATGGTGATGATGGGGATGGTGTGGGCGTCCTCCCGATCCAGCGCGCGGATCGCGGCGGTCGCCTCCAGCCCATCCATTTCCGGCATGCGGACGTCCATCAGGATGGCGTCGTAATAGCCGGCAACGCTGCGCTCAAACATCTCCAGCGCCAGCCTGCCGTTTTCCGCGTGGTCGATGTGGATCTGCCGGATGCTGAGGATCTCCTTCATGATCTCGGCGTTGATCAGCATGTCCTCCGCCAGCAGGATGTGCCGGTCTTTGAGTTCCGCGCGTCTCTTTGCCTTGAATAAGCTCATGTTGTTTTTCCGCGCGATACGCTCAAATTCATCGATCACGTTCGAGGCAAACAGGGGCTTTGCCAGGAAACTGTCCACGCCGATGTGCAGCGCCTCATCCATGATCTCATCCCAGTTGAAGGAGGTCAGGATGATCACTGTGGTTTCCTTGTCGTAGCGCGCGCGGATCTGTCTGGCGACCTCCAGCCCGTCCATCTCCGGCATTTTCCAGTCTAGAAGCACGAGATTGTAGGGCTCATGCTTCGTGTGCGCGAGCTCCAGCATATGGAGGGCTTCCGGTCCGCCCGGACAGGTATCGGCTTTGATGCCGACCTCGTCGAGCACGATCCGCGCGTGCTCCGCGGCGATTTCTTCGTCGTCCACCACAAGCACACGCATATCCTTGGGCTTGATATAGCTCGTCGCCTCGCCCGCGCGATCACAATTCTTCAGCGTGACGATCACGGTGAACTCCGAGCCGACACCTTTTTCGGATTCGACGGAGATCGTCCCGTTCATCAGCTCAACAATGCTTTTGGTGATGGCCATACCGAGACCGGTGCTGCCGTATTTGCTGCTCCGGCTGCTGTTTTCCTGCGAGAAGGAATCAAAGATTTTGGGGATAAAGGACGGATCCATCCCGATGCCCGTGTCCTTCACCACAAATTTCAGCGTCGACTGGTCTTCATAGACCGCCGTTCTCTCAATCGACAGCGTCACGCGGCCGGGCGCGTCGGTAAACTTGACGGCGTTGGAGAGGATGTTGATGAGCACCTGCTTGAGCTTCATGTCGTCGCCGATGTAGGTGTCGCTGACGCCGCCGAGCATGTTGCATTCGTATTTCAGGCCCTTTTCCCCGCACTGGGACATGACCATGGTGTTGATCTGCTCGAGCATATTGCGGAAGGAGAACTCCTCCTTTCGCAGTACCAGACGCCCCGACTCGATCCGGCTCATATCCAGGATATCGTTGATCAGCCCCAGCAGGTGCCTTGCACTGCCGCCGATCTTTTCCAGATACTCCACGGTCTCCGCAGGCAGAGATTTGTTCCTCAGGGCGAGGCTGTCCAGCCCGATGATGGCGTTCATCGGCGTACGGATCTCGTGGCTCATGTTGGAGAGGAAGGCGGTTTTCGCCTTGTTGGCTTCCTCCGCGGCGGCCAGCGCTTCGATCAGCGCCTTCTGCTGCGCCATGGACTTCCGCATCTCCTCGTCGATATCCGTAAAGCCGACGCCGATGGCGTGGACAAGATGGTCTGCCCGATCCTCTATATGGCGGACGCCCGCCATGCGCAGCATGGAATAGGCCTCGATCCCGTCTCGCAGCTCCAGAAAACGATAGGCGATGACCGGCTGCTTCAAAAGCTCCCGGCGAATATTCTCCGGCTGAATGAACTGCAGAAAACCGTCCCGGTAGCTTTCTGCCACATGGTCTGCGGCAAAGCTCGTGAAATCCCGCAGATAGGGAAAATGATCGCCAACGGAAGGAGCCTCCGCAAAACGGCGATCCTCCTGATAGCAGACCGCCTCGTCCTTGTCCAGATCGACGTAATAGACGCTGCGATAGTCCGAGGAGAGGGCGACGATCATGCTGTCCTGCTGCGCTCTCTGCCGCTGTTCCTTCAGCAGCGCCTCCTGCAGCTCGAGCTGTTCCTCCATCTCGTGCTGCTTCGCCTCGGAGGATTTCATCCGGGCGATTTCCGTAACATCTACGCACATACCCAGCGTGCACAGCCGCCCGGAGGCATCCTTGAACTTCAGCTTCGTCGTCTGAAGGTTGCGTATCGCGGCCCCCGCAGCGTCAGGGACGTCCTCAAAGAAGATGTAAGGCTCATCCATCGCCAGGGCTTTCTTGTCATCCTCCGCAAAGTGCGCCGCCGTCACCGGATCAAAGATGTCGAAATCAGTGAGACCCACGACCTCCTCCGGCGATGCTTTGTGCGCATACTCGGCAAAAGGCTGGTTGCAGGCAAGATATACTCCGGTCTCCGCGTCCTTGGAAAAGCTCATCGCGGGCATGTTGGAGAGAAGGGACGCTACAGAAGCCATCAGGTCCGCGAGTTTGGCGGCCGATTGGACTTCCTCCGCGAGACGCCGTTTTTCCTCTTCCATGCGTTTCCGCTTGTCGGTAATGTCGGAGATGAAGACATAGAAGATCCCGCCGTAAGCCTCGGTTTCGGTGAAGTGGCCGTAATCGTCCACCCAGCGAACTTCGCCGTCCTTGCGGATGATGCGGTATTCCAGATAGTCCATGTCGCCCCGGCTGATCTGCTCATCCAAGGTGTTGGAAACTGACAGATAATCATCGGGATGCACGATTCCGCGGAAGGTATATCCTGTCAGCCTTCGGAAGTCCTCCAGATCCTCGCAGCCGAAAATCTCAAATACCGTGTGGTTGGCGTAGATCAGTTCCAGCGGCTCATCCGCCTTGTAGATTAGAAAGCCTCCGGGCATGTGCTGCCCGATCTCATCGATCACGTGCATCGTGTTTTCGTTCCACTCAAAATGTTTACCAAACATAGCTACAGCTCCTATTCCTCCGTAAACATAAACCGATAAAACGGGAGATCGCCGTTTCTCTTGACCCGCAGGACATAAATGCTAAACCTCACAGCCGGTCTGAGCTGGATTCAATATGCACAAAAAGCCCCAAAGATGCTGTCGTATATACATTTTTAATGTACCAAAAGCTGCAGTATTCTTCAACCTTGTTTTTCAGGTTTGACTCAAGGTATGGCAAACCCTATGACCGATTATTCATGCTCTTTCAGATAGCGTTTCCGCATCCGGCCATATTTGCCAATAGGTTGCTGTCCATCTTCTCCAATGGTAAGGTTAGGAATGAGCACATTGCCAACCTGCGTATAAGTGCCGCCGTTCTGCTCAAAAAAGGATTTCTGCGTTTTCATGGGATATACCTCCAAAATCATATTTGGAAGTATCGTAAAGCGTGGGTTTTGGTTATTTGTATCCTTAACTAAATGAATCCCCGCGCCCACAACTCCTGTGTTGATATTTTCTCTGATTTCACTTCCATTGGATTTACCTCCGAGCTTTTTGCCGGTCACGCATTTCTTCCTGCAAGCTTTGTGTTTGTTTTTTCCGGATTCGTCTGGGATCGCCCGGCTTTTCGGCGTCCGCCGGTATCGCCCATGAACGTCCGAACCGCTCCACGCCGGGGATGCGCCCCTCAGTGACATACTGATTGACGCGGCGTTCGGATACGCCCCATTTATAGGATGTTTCCCGGATGGAAAGATAGCCCTTCATGGTTTTACCTCGCTGACAGGTT
>Ga0079305_1002052_pt1 | contig 20316 bp, 19 predicted proteins | sample LMS_cellobiose_e_FD_79183 | JGI IMG/M metagenome (GOLD analysis project Ga0079305, IMG submission 79183) | Rumen-fistulated moose microbial communities from Alaska, USA - LMS_cellobiose_enrichment | ecosystem: Host-associated > Mammals > Digestive system > Stomach > Rumen fluid ... | reverse complement strand
TTGATGGGGCTGCGGTACTGGGCGGAGAGCATGAACATGCGCACGTCCTCGGCGTCATATTCCTTCAGAATATCCCGCACGGTGAAGAAATTGCCCAGGGATTTGGACATTTTCTCGTTATCCACATTGATGAAGCCGTTGTGCATCCAGTAATGCACGTAGGGCTTGCCCGTGGCGCCCTCGCTCTGGGCCACCTCATTCTCGTGATGGGGGAAGAGCAGATCCTTGCCGCCGCCATGAATATCAAAGGTTTCGCCCAGATAGGTCATGCTCATGGCGCTGCACTCGATGTGCCAGCCGGGCCGCCCCATGCCCCAGGGGCTTTCCCAGGCGGGCTCGCCGGGCTTCTGGGCCTTCCACACGGCAAAGTCGGCGGGGTGGCGCTTGGCGCTGTCCACATCCACCCGGGCGCCAGCCTCCAGATCCTCCAGGTTCTGGCCGCTCAGAAAGCCGTAGGCGGGGAAGGCGCTGGTGTTGTAGTATACATCGCCGTTCACCTCGTAGGCCAGCCCTTTGTCGATCAGCTTTTGCACCAGGGCGATGATCTGGGGAATGTGCTCCGTGGCCCGGGGGTGCACCGTGGCGGGGCGCACGCCCAGGGCCTTGGCGTCCTTGTAGTATTCCTCGATAAAGCGGTCGCCCAGCTCTTTGACGGTGATGCCCTCCTGGTTGGCCCGGCGGATCATCTTGTCGTCAATGTCGGTGAAATTCTGCACGAAGGTCACTTTGTAGCCGCGGTGCTCAAAATAGCGCCGCAGCACGTCGAATACAATGAAAGGCCGGGCGTTGCCGATGTGAAAATAATCGTACACCGTGGGCCCGCAGGCGTACATGCGCACCTCGCCGGGGTGAATGGGCACAAATTCTTCCTTGCGGCGGTTTTTGCTGTTATAGATCTGCATATCCTTTGACCTCCTCAGTCTTTATCGTCTGGTATTTTTTCGCAGTTTTCCCGGCATTTTTGCAGGCGCTCCTCCAGTTCGGTCAGGCGGCCGTACAGCGCCTCCATGCGCTCCAGCATGGGGTCTGGCAGGTTGTTGTGGTCCAGGGTGGGACGGCTGCCGTCCTTGCGCCGCACGATGCGCCCCGGGTTGCCCACCACGGTGCAGCCCTCGGGCACGGATTTGAGCACGATGGCTCCCGCGCCCACCTTCACGTTGCGCCCCAGGGTGATGGGCCCCAGCACCTTGGCCCCCGCGCCTACGATCACCCCGTCCTCCACGGTGGGGTGGCGCTTGCCGTGATCCTTGCCGGTGCCGCCCAGGGTCACCCCCTGGTACAGCGTCACGTCGTTGCCGATCTCCGCCGTTTCGCCGATGACCACGCCGCTGCCGTGGTCGATGAACACCCGGCTGCCGATGGTGGCCCCGGGATGGATCTCAATGCCGGTGCGCCGCCGGGCGTGGGCGGAAATCAGCCGCGCCAGCAGAAAGTGCCCCCGGCTGTACAGCCAGTGGGCCCGCCGGTGTGAGCGCAGCGCCTTCACGCTGGGGTAGCACAGCAGCACCTCCAGGGCGCTGCGGGCGGCGGGGTCGCGGGACATCACGGTGGCGATGTCCTCCTTAAGATGAAACGCCATGCAAGCCCTCCGTTCAATAGAATAAGCCGCCTCCCTCTGCGGGAGACGGCACAAACCGCGGTTCCACTCCGCTTGAAGGGGAAAAACCCCTTCCACTCGGGCCGCCTTAACGCGGCGGATACGGCGCGGCCTACTGCTGTTTCGGTGCGCGGCTCCCGGAGGCACTGCCCGCTTTTGCGAAGCACGCTTGCAGCCGATGGCGCGCTCTCTCTTGCGCAAAAGTACCCGGGCGACTTTTCCGATCATCGCCTGTTGCCATTATATGCGCGAAGAAGGGAAATGTCAAGGCGTCAAAAGGTCAGCTTGCTGGTCAGCGTCAGCACGGTGACGGCAGGGGTGTTGAACATGCGGAAGCGGACGGGGTACGCGCCGGAGGCCCCCAGCCCCGGGCTGATGTACTGGGTCACGCCCTGCACCACGGAAAGGCCGGTCAGGGCCCTGTCCGCCGGGAACCAACCGCTGCCGGGAAGCCCAGCGGAGGCGGGAGCGCGCAGCGCGCCCACGAAGGGAATGCGGATCTGCCCGGCGCAGAAGTGCCCCGACAGCACCAGCGAAACCCCGCGGAAGAAATCGCCTCGCTCGGCCCCGGCCCACTGCTGCAGCGTTTTGATGGTTTCCTCCGTCAGCGGATGGTGCGTCAGCGCGATCTGAATATCGGAATCCTGCATTTCCGCCAGGTACTGTTCCGTATCCGCCAGCATCTGCAGCTGATGATCGATGACGCTGATCTGCGCCGCCTGATTGGAAAAAGACAGGCTGTCATCGGCGGCCAGAGCTTCCAGCCGAGCTTGGTAGGCCGCGCGGTAGGAGGCGATATCCAGCCCGTAAATGCTTTCCGGCGAGAACCAGATCACGCTCTTGCCCACCGCCAGCTTCTGAGGGCGATCCACATAGATGGCGCCGTGCTCCTCGGCGGCCAGGATATAGTCCGCTTTGACGCTGCCGTCGGGCTGCGCCGCGCTCAGAAGAGGGGCGGGATCCTCGTCCCCGGCGATGAAGTATACCGGCACCTTGCCCGCAAACAGGTCGATCAGCTTCAAAAACGCGCTGTAATCCCCGTCGGGAGCGCACACGTCGCCGGTGACACACACAGCGTTGTAGCGTGCGGTTTGCAGCATGGTGGCAATGGTATTCTGGTTCGCGCCGTACTCGTTGCCGTGCAGGTCGCTGATGTGCAGGATGCGGAAATTCTCCAGCTCCTTGGGCAGACCCACGATGGTCACGCTTTCGGTATCCAGCCGCACGCGCCCGTTGTTGATGAAGTTCAGCCCGATGGACAGCGCCAGGATCAGCAGCAGGAACAGGGGATAGATCAGCCGCCCGGTGCGGCGGGGCTTGTGCTCGGCAAAGATGGTGCGGTTACGGCGCATGGTCAGGCTCCTTCTTTCGTTTGAATTTATTATACCGGAGCCGGGCGGGAAAAATCAAGGCACACCGATGGATTTTACATTCGTTCGGCAGGAAAAAAACCGCATGCGGCGAAAAAAGTAAAATCGTGAAAGGAGCATCGCTATGCCCAAACCGAAGAAGATGTATGTGTGCAGCGCCTGCGGCTACGAGTCCCCGCGCTGGTATGGAAAATGCCCCGGCTGTGAAAGCTGGAACACCCTGGAGGAAACCGCCCCCGCTCCGGAGGAGAGCGTGGCGGCCCGCCCCCAAAAGCAGCGCGGCGGCACCGGCGCCCAGGTGCAGAAGATCTATGAGATCGAAGCCCAGGCCCAGACCCATGCCCCCACGGGCATCCGGGAGTTTGACCGGGTGCTGGGCGGCGGCATTGTGGATGGGTCGCTGATGCTGGTGGGCGGCGAACCCGGCGTGGGCAAAAGCACCCTATTGCTGCAGGTATGCGCCCAGGTGGCCCGGCAGGGCAAGCGGGTGCTGTACGTCACCGGCGAGGAAAGCGCCCGGCAGATCCGCCTGCGGGCCGACCGGCTGGGGGCCTCCCGGGATGAAATCAGCATCCTGGCGGAAAACGCCATGGACGCCATCGAGGAAAAGATGAACGCCGTGCAGCCGGATTTCGTGGTCATCGACTCCATTCAGACCATGTACCGGCCCGATATGGCCAGCGCCCCCGGCAGCGTCAGCCAGGTGCGGGAGAGCGCCGCCCTGCTGATGCGCTATGCAAAGACCAACGGCTGCGCGGTGATTTTAGTGGGCCATGTGACCAAGGACGGATCCATCGCCGGTCCCCGCATCCTGGAGCATATGGTGGATGTGGTGCTGTATTTCGAGGGTGATTATCAGCATGAATACCGCCTGCTGCGGGCGGTAAAAAACCGCTACGGCTCAGTAAACGAACTGGGCATGTTTTCCATGACCGGCGAGGGTATGATCCCTGTCGAAAACGCCTCGGAAACGCTGATCTCCCAGCGTTCCCTGGGGGCCAGCGGATCGGTGGTGTTCTGCTGCATGGAGGGCAGCCGCCCCATGCTGGTGGATTTGCAGGCCCTGGCGGCCCAGTCCTTTTACGCGGTGCCCCGGCGCACGGTGAACGGCGCGGATCAGGGCCGCGTGGCCCTGCTGCTGGCCGTGCTGGAGAAGCGGGCGGGGCTGCGGCTTTACAATCAGGATGTGTATATCAACGTGGCGGGCGGCCTTTCCCTGTCGGAGCCGGCCATCGACCTGCCGCTGTGCGTGGCGGTGGCCTCCTCCCTGTCCGATGTGCCCCTGCCCAGCGACCTGGCAGTAATGGGAGAGGTGGGGCTTACGGGCGAGGTGCGCGCCATCACCCAAATGGAGCGCCGGGTCAACGAATGCGCCCGGCTGGGCTTCCATCAGATCATGTGCCCAGCGGACAGCGCCCGCAGGCTCAAAGCGCCGGAGGGCGTTACGCTGCTGCCGGTGAAAACCCTGGCTCAGGCCGTGACCGTGCTGGGCCTGCGGCGGTAAAATCACAGCCTCCCGCATGAGGAGCGTGCCTTGGGGCATACTTCCATTGCAGGAGGCGTTTTTTAATGAGAAAAGAGATAAGAACCGCACTGTGCGCCCTGGCCGCGGCCTTGCTGTGCGCGGGCTGCGCGTCCACGACGGCCCCGTCGCCTACCGCTGCCCCGGATACAGCGGCACCCGGGGGCTTTGTGCTGCCGGACGATATCAAAACCAACGCGGCGGGCGTGCCCCAGCTGCGGGTGTATGTGGCGGCGGAAAAGGAGATCAGCGAGCTGGATCTGGAGGAATATCTCTGCGGCGTGCTGGCGGGGGAGATGAAGAACGACTGGCCCCGGGAGGCCCTGCGGGCCCAGGCCATCCTGGCGCGCACCTTCGTGCTGCGCTTCATCACCGAAAAGCAGAGCAAATACGCCGGGGCGGATATTTCCACCGACATCAGCGAAGCTCAAGCTTATGATGCCGCCGGGGTCAATCAGGCCGTGCGGGAGGCGGTGCAGGCCACCCGGGGGCAGATCGTCACTTGGCATGGAGAGCCGATCTACGCCTGGTTCCACGCCCATTCCGGCGGCAGAACGGCCACGGCGGCGGAGGGCCTCAGCTACAAGGACAGCGCGCCCTACACCCAGTCGGTTCCCGGCCAGGAGGGAGAGCAGGCGCCCCAAGAGGACGTGCGCTGGACGGCTGAGTTTGCCGCGGACGAGGTGCTGCGGGCAGCGCAAAGCGTGGGCGTGCAGGTAGGGGATGCGATGGAAAGCGTTTCAGCCGGGGAGAAGGGGGAGAGCGGCAGACTGCAAACCCTGGTCATCAACGGGGCGCAGGTGCCCGCCAACGAATTCCGCGTGGCCATCGGCAGCACCAAAATGCGCTCCACCCTGATCGACAGCGTTTCCTTTGCCGACGGGGAGCTGACCCTCTCCGGCAGCGGCTATGGCCATGGGGTGGGACTGTCCCAATGGGGAGCCTTCAATCTGGCGGAAAACGGCAAAACGGCCGATGAAATCATCAAAATCTACTTTTCCAATGTGGATATTGTGCAAATGTGGAAGTGATTTGCACAAAAAACAACATATGGTTTGACTGCTGCGCCGGTTCCGCTTACAATAAAGCCGTAAGCGGGGCCTTCGCAGCTGTTTTTCCTTGGTATATTTTCACACTCCCGCCCATAAGAATAAAAGGGAGCATTGCAAAACAGACTGCGGTATGGTACAATATTTTGTATATTCTCCGCTGACTGAGCAACAACTGTTGGCAAACGACCCAAGAAGGAGGTTATTCCGGTGAAAAAGCTGCTTTCGACGCTGCTCGTGCTGATGATGGTCGCGTCCTTCGCGCCCGCCATGGCAGAGGAAAATGTGTACACTACCCTGTATTCCGGTGAAATCACTACGCTGAATTACCTGACCACCACCACCACCAATGAGTTTGCGCTTTCCGCCAACCTGATTGACACCCTGGTGGAGTACGACCGCTATGGCCGCGTGCAGCCCTCCCTGGCAAAATCCTGGAATGTCAGCGAGGACGGCCTGACCTGGTGGTTTGATCTGCGGACAGACGCTTATTGGGTGGATGCCAATCAGAACGTGGTGGCTCCCGTCACCGCCAATGACTTCATCGCCGCCGCTCAGTACATCCTGAATGCGGAAAACGCTTCCAGCTCTGCCCAGACCCTTTACAGCGTCATCGCCGGCGCGGAGGCCTATTACAAGGGCACCGCCGCCCCTGCCGAGGGTCAGGAACCCGCACCCAAGATGGATTGGGACACCGTGGGCATCCATGCTCTGGATGATTACACCCTGCGGTACGACTTGATTCAGCCCACGCCCTACTTCCTGTCCATGGTCGACTATATGTGCTTCATGCCCGTGTACGGCCCTTTCCTGGAGGAAAAGGGCGCTGATTTCGGCCTGGCCACCGGCAACGACACCATCCTGTACTGCGGCCCCTATGTGCTCAGCGAATTCGCTCCCCAGGAGCGTCGGGTGCTGACCAAGAACGAAACCAACTGGGATGCCAAGAACGTGCTGATCGACAAGCTGGAGTTCGTGTACAATAAGGAAGCCAGCACCATCTCCGCCGAGCTGTTCCTGCGCGGCGAGGTGGACAGCGCCTCCATCGATCAGGCCATCGCCACCGAGTGGCTGGCCGATCCCGAAAAGGCCGATTTCATCCGGCCCCAGCGCCCCACCAGCTTCTACAGCTACTTCTTCGCCTTCAACTTTGATCCGCAGTTTGACGCCGCCTACGAGCCGGACAACTGGAAGAAAGCTGTGGTGAACGAGAACTTCCGCAAGTCCTTCTACTATGGTCTGGACCGCGTAAAGGCCAAAATGGTTTCCGACGCGGAGAACGCCGAATCCTGGCTGTTCAACGCCATCACACCCGCCGGCTTTGTGAACATCGACGGCGTGGACTTTGTGGATATGGGCGCGCTGAAGGAGATCAGCGCACTGGGCACCGGCACCTATCAGGCTGAAAAGGCGCTGGAATACCGGGATCAGGCCATTGCCGAGCTGACCGAGGCCGGCGTGACCTTCCCCATCAAGGTGCTGTTCCCCTACAACCCCGGCACCACTGGCTGGGATGAGGAGTGCCAGGTGATCGAGCAGCAGCTGGAAGAGCTGTTTGGGCCTGATTACATTGATATCATCGTGGAGGCCGGCCCCTCCAGCGGCTTCCTCTCCGAGGTGCGCCGCAGCGGCAAATACGCCCTGCTCAAGTGCAACTGGGGCCCGGATTATTCTGACCCGCAGACCTTCACCGATCCCTTTGCGGTGGGCAACAGCTATCAGTTCGCCTACAAGAACGCCGATATGGATGAGCTGATGCAGCAGTATTACGCCTTGGTGCAAAAGGCCATCGGCATCACCGATGATCTGGAGGCCCGTTACCTGGCCTTCGCCGATGTGGAAGCCTTCCTGGTGAACCATGCCATCGTGATTCCTTACGGCTTCAGCACCGGCGGCTATACCGCCAGCCGCATCGATCCCTTCACTTCTCAGTATCCCGCCTCTCTGCTCGCGGTGGAGCGCTTCAAGGGCAGCGTGCTGCTGGATGCGCCAATGAGCACCGACCAGTACTTCGATGCCTATGACCAGTGGCTGACCGAGCGCGCGGCCCTGTCGGCGGAGTGAGCAAGCATAATCAATAAGAAAAACAGGCGCGGCGGGAGGCAGTTTGCTTCCTGCCGCACCTGTGCATGATGAAGGAGCGTTCTTTGGTCAAATATGTGCTGAAAAGGCTGCTTTCCGCAGTTGTCACACTGATCGTCATTCTGACGGTCGTTTTCGTTCTCGTGCGGCAGATGCCCATTGAGGGCTATTTTGACAACTTCGATAAGCTGGATCAGAACATGATTTCCGCCAGGCTGCACCAGCTGGGCTTGACCGATCCCCTGCACGTGCAGCTGTTCCGCTTTTATGGTCAGCTGCTGCGGGGCGATCTGGGGGCCTCCGCCCGGTATCGGGTGGGCGCGCCCATCAGCGAGATCATCGCCCAAAAGGCCCCCCTGTCCATTCAGATGGGGGTGATGGCCATGGCCCTTGCCATGGCGCTGGGCATTCCGCTGGGGGCGGCCATGGCGCGCTCCAAATCCAAATTCTGGGATAAATTCGGCACCGTCTTCATCGTGTTTGTCAACGCCGTGCCCGCCGCCGTCTATTACATCTATCTGCAGTCCTACGGTTCCTCCCTGCTGGGCACCAGCATGCTGTTCAGCCGGGATGACTGGCGTACCTGGATATTGCCGGTGTTCAGCATGTCCCTGGGCAACATCGCCTATTACGCCATGTGGCTTCGCCGTTATATGGTGGATGAGCTGAACAAGGATTACGTCAAGCTGGCCAAGGCGAAGGGCCTCAGCGAAAGGGCCATTACCATGCGCCATGTGTTCCGCAACGCCTTTGTGCCAATGATTCAGTACATTCCCACTTCCCTGATGTTTACGGTGTGCGGCAGCATCTATATCGAGTCGCTGTATTCCGTGCCGGGGATGGGTGGCCTGCTGGTGGATGTGATCAGCCGCCAGGATAATCCCATGGTGCAGGCCATCGTGATGATCTACAGCTGTGTGGGCATTATCGGCCTGCTGCTGGGCGATTTGCTGATGGTGGTCATTGATCCGCGCATCACCTTCGCCAAAAAGGAGGACGTGCGCTGATGGGACTGCTGAGAAAGATGCGTGCCGCGCCGCTGGAAGCGCGGATGCAGGAGGAGCTGCGTTCCCGCCGGCAAGCGGCTGAAAAGGATCCCTTCGGCTTTGCCGCCTTCAGCGCCGCCGACGCGGAAATGACGGGCGTCTCCGATTATTCCTACTGGGGCAGCACCCTGCGCGCTTTTATGAAAAACCGCGTGGCGGTGGCCCTGCTGAGCGTGCTGGCAGCGCTGCTGCTGTTCACCGTGATCCAGCCCCTGCTGCCCAACCAATACCCGGCCAACCAGATCATCAACCATCCCACCACCGGCGTGCAGATGAGCAATGTTGCCCCTTCCTTTACCACGGCGAAGGTCAGCGTGCCCGCGGGCACGGAGCTGATCATCACCCCCTGGGAGGATGCGCGGTGGACGGCAGTGAGCAACGTGCTGACCGGCATCAAGGCCCGCGCGGAATTCACCGTGCTGCAATACGGCGCGGACTATTGCAGGGTCGATCTGGACGGCCAGACCGGCTATGTGAAAAATGACTTTTCCACCAAGCTCAAATTGCCGGAGGAGCCGGAAAAAACGCCCTACGCCTCCCGCTCCAACTTTGCCATCAAGCTCTATTCCGCTCCGGGGGATTATACCAATAACGGCGATCCGCTGTTTGTGCCCACGGAATACCTGAATATAGACGGCGAGCGTGCCGTCACGAACCGGGCCTGCGATCTGCGCATCCTGCCCAGCAGCGCGCCCTTCCTGTTTGGCACCAATAATCTGGGGCAGGATCTGTGGGCTCTGGTGTGGCGGGGCACACGCACTTCCCTTTTTATCGGCTTCACCGTGGCGGTGATCGAGGCGCTGATCGGCATCCTGGTGGGCGTGCTGTGGGGCTATGTGCGGCGGCTGGATCGGCTGCTGACGGCGGTGTACAACGTGGTGGACAACATTCCCACCACCATCGTGCTGATCCTGATCGCCTATGTGATGCGCCCCGGCATCAGCACCCTGATCTTCGCCATGTGCCTCACCGGCTGGGTGGGCATGGCGCGGTTCATCCGCAACCAGATCATCATCATCCGGGATCGGGAATACAACATGGCCTCCCGCAGCCTGGGCACGAGCACTGTCCGCATCATCCTGCGCAATCTGCTGCCCTACCTGGTGTCGGTCATCATGCTGCGCATGGCGCTGGCTGTGCCCGGGGCCATCGGCAGTGAGGTATTCATTACCTACATCGGCCTGGGCCTGCCGGTCAGCATCCCTTCCCTGGGCAACCTGATCAACGCGGGCCGCAAGCTGATTTCCACCTCGCAAAGCTATCAGTTGGTGTTTCCCACCATCGTGCTGAGCATCATCACCATTTCCTTTTACATGATCGGCAATGCGTTTGCCGACGCCGCCGACCCCAAGAACCACCTGTAAGGAGCGCTGTATGATCGATCTGCCCCGCGCCCGCTGCTGGCTGGAAGTGGATCTGTCCGCCGTGGCCCATAACCTGCGCCTGGCGCGCAGCCTGACGCGCCCGGAGACGCGGCTGATCGCCGTGCTCAAGGCCGATGCCTACGGCCTGGGGCTGATTCCAGTGGCCCGCCTGCTCTGGCGGGAGGGCGTGCGGCATTTCGCTGTGGCCTGTCTGGAGGAAGCGTTTTCTCTGCGGGAGGCGCTGCCCGATGCGTGGATCCTGTGCATGGGGGAGACGCTGGAAGGGGCCTTGCGCCCTGCTGTCGAGCGGGAGATCCGCCTCACGGTGGGTTCCTTCGACGCCGCGCGCCGCGTCTCCGGGACCGCTGAAAGGCTGAAAAAGCAGGCCTTTGCTCATTTTAAGGTGGATACCGGCCTGTACCGTATCGGTTTTCCGGCAGAGAATGCGGCAGAGGACATTTCACAATGCCTGACGCTGCCCGGGCTCACGCCGGAGGGCATTTACACCCACCTGGCCCTGCATGACCGGGAGAGCGATATCGCCCAGCACGCCGCCTTTCAGGCTGTGCTGGCCGCCCTGCCGCCCTTCCCCATGATCCACATGCTGGATTCCATCGGCCTGGTGCGCTATCCGGAGTGGCAATATGATGCCGTGCGCACCGGCGCTTTGCTGTTTGGCAACGCGCCCCGGGGCTTTGACCGGGCGGGAGAGGTGCGTCCCACCGTGCGGTTTATGGCGCGGGTTGCCCGGGTGGCGCGCGTGCCGGCCGGGGCTTGTATCGGCTATGATGACGATCACCCGCTGGCGCGGGACAGCGTCATCGCCACGCTGACCTCGGGCTATGCCGACGGCTATCCCCGTGCCTTCAGCTATACAGGCGCGGTGGAGCTGCATGGCTTGCGCGCTCCTGTCGTGGGTCTGGTCTGCATGGATCAGATGATGGTGGACGTGACGGATATTCCGAACGTCTGTCCGGGGGAGGAAGCTGTGCTGCTGGGCAGCGGCATTGCGCTGACGGAATATGCCGCGCTGGGCCATCTGAACCGCAACGAGTGCACCGCCGTCATTGGCAGGCGCGTGCCGCGCATCTATCTGAATGAACAATGCACCAATGACTAAAGGAGGCGTACCATGAACGAGGCAATCGTCAAACGGAACGAGCTGCTGGCCGCGAAGGTCATCAAGGGGCTGGCGTCCCGCAACATGAGCGGCTATTACGCGGCGAACAAGGAAGAAGCGCTCAAAATCGCCCTTTCGCTGATCCCCGAGGGCAGCACAATCAGCATGGGCGGCGCCATGAGCGCCCATGAAATCGGTCTTCCCCAGGCGTTGAAGGAGGGCAATTATCACTTCATCGACCGGGACAAAGCGAAGACCCCGGAGGAGAAGCGCGCCGCCATGCTGGCCGCCTATGACGCGGATGTGTTCCTGTCCAGTGCCAACGCCATCACCGAGGATGGCGTGATGATCAACATTGACGGCAATTCCAACCGTGTATCCGCCATCGCCCAGGGGCCGCGCAGGGTGCTGTTTATCGTGGGGATGAACAAGGTGTGCAGCGATGTCGACGGGGCCATGAAGCGCGCCCGCAATGTGGCCGCGCCCATCAACGCCCAGCGCTTCCATCTCAGCACGCCCTGCGCCAAAACCGGCAGCTGCATGGATTGCAAATCGCCGGATACCATTTGCTGTCAGTTCCTGATCACCCGCTTTTCCCGCCACGCGGATCGCATCCATGTGATCCTGGTCAATGACGACCTGGGATTCTGATAAAATGGCCTTGTCCTTTGAAGCGGTCTATGCCGTGGCACGGCAGATTCCGCCGGGCCGGGTGGCGACCTACGGACAGCTTGCCCGCCTGTGCGGCGCGCCGCGAGCAGCCCGCATGGTGGGCTATGCGATGTCCGCCTGTCCCGCAGGCAGCGGCGTTCCCTGCCACCGGGTGGTGGATCGAAATGGCGGCACCAAAAAAGCCTTTGACGATTTCGCCCCGGATACCCAGCGCCACATGCTGGAAGCGGAGGGCGTGCCATTCCTTCCCGATGGCCGGGTGGATCTGCGCGCCTGCCTGTGGGAAAAGTGACGGAGCGGGGGAGGACGAGGAAAAACGAGGGACGTTTCTTTCTCTGGAGCAGAGAAAGAAAGAGACCAACGCTGGACGGAAAGGCACAGCTTCGCAGAAAAACCGTCTGCTTTGCCTGATTGAAAGCATACAAAATGGGCATCCCGGAAATGGGATGCCCATTCGTTTATGACTGGCTGCGTCTTTTACGCAGCCATCTTCTTTTGCTTCACCTTTTCGGCGATGATGGGATAGGCGATGGCCGCGATGGAGATCACAAACAGGATGACGGTCAAGGGGCGCGTGACAAAGCCAGCGGGGCCGGTGACCATCATGGTCTGCACGAAATTTTCCTCAATCAGCTTGCCCAGCACCAGGCCCAGCACAATGGGCGAAGTGGGATAGTCGTATTTCTTGAATACCCAGCCGATGATGCCGAATGCCAGGCAGGTGCCCACATCGAACATGCTCTTCTTGATGGAGAAGGAGCCCAGGATAGCGAAGGCGAAAATCAGGGGATACAGGATGGTCTTTTTGATGTAGCCCACGCGCACCCATACCTTCGCGCCAAAGAAGCCCACCAGGCCCATCAGCACGTTTGCCACGAACATGCTGGCAAACAGGCCATACACCAGCTCCGGCTGCTCAGTAAACAGCTTGGGGCCAGGGTTCAGGTTGTGGATCATCAGGGCGGACAGCAGCACCGCCGCGGTGCTGGAGCCGGGGATGCCCAGCGTCAGCATGGGCACCATGGCGCCGCCCACGGAGCCGCTGTTGCTGGCCTCCGCCGCTGCAACGCCCGCCGGCGCGCCGTGGCCGAATTCCTCGGGATGCTTGCTGAAACGCTTTTCCACATCATAGGCCAGGAAGCTGGCGATGGTGCCGCCCGCGCCCGGGAAGATGCCAATCAGGCAGCCCACCAGGCCGCTGCGGATGATGCTCCATTTCAGCTTCCAGTAGTAGCTGAAGCCGGGCATGGTGTAATCCACTGCTTCCCGCTTCATGGTCTTCTTGGGGTCGTAGTGCTCCAGGTTGTGCAGCACCTCGCCCAGGGCGAAGAGGCCGATCAGCACTGGCACCATCTCAAAGCCGTCAAACAGCTTGGTCACGCCGAAGGTGAAGCGCTTGATGCCGAAGGTGGGATCCAGGCCCATGGTGTTCAGCAGCAGGCCGAACAGACAGGTGACCAGCGCCTTTTGCCAGTTCTTGCCGCCCAGGGTAGCCACCGTGGTCAGACCCATGATGCACAGCGCAAAGTATTCGCTGGGCCAGAACTTCAGCGCGGCCTTCGAGAGGGGCACGGAAAAGAACATCAGAATGAAGATGCTCAGCACGCCGCCGAACACAGACGCCCACAGGCTGATGCCCATGGCCTCGCCCGCCCGGCCCTTTTTCAGCAGGGGATAGCCGTCAAAGGCCGTCACCGTGGCGGAGGGGGTGCCGGGGGTGTTGATGGCGACTGCCGTGATGGAGCCGCCGTAGTTGGCGCCGATATAAATGCCCATCAGCATGATCAGCGCCACCGTGGGGCTCATGGCATAGGTCATGGGCAGCAGCAGCGCCACCGCCATGGAGGGGGAAATGCCCGGGATCGCGCCGCCCAGGATGCCCACGCAGACACCAATCAGGATCCAAAGGATGGACTGCAAGTTGAGCACGGTTCCAAATCCCATCAGCAGGTTGGAGAATATATCACCCATATAGACACCTCCCCTTATAAGATGCCCTTAAACAGGGAACCAACGGGCAGGGAAATATAGAGCAGCTTATTGAACACGAAATAGGTGAATACGCACCAGATGACGGGGGTTAAAATCAGCTGCAGCTTGTTCTTTTCTCCCATGGCCACCATCACCACCACGATGAAGATGGCGCTGCTGAGATAGTATCCGATCCACTGGAACAGGAACACGCTCACGATGGAGCCCAGGCCAACCAGCAGGGCAAACACCCAGCGATCAAAGCCCTTATCGGGCTTATTATCCTTTTTCAGAATGGCGATATACGCGCCGATGGAAGCCAGCAGCATCAGGAAAGCCCACAGCCGGGGCAATGTGCGCGGGGTCGCGCCGGAGGCTGCCGCCATCTTGCTGACGCGCAGGGAAAACGTAAGGATGTAGAACAGCAGCGTGATCAGGTCCATCCCCACCACGCAGAGAAGCTGCGCCTTGACAGGCTTTGTCCGCGGGATGGCGTTGAACAGAAAGTAGAACCCGACCAGCAGCACCGCTATTCCGCCAAGCACCCAGCCGTAGCTAAGCTTGCTCAGCCAACTCGAAAGTGCCGTCATAATAAAAGCATCCTTTCTTGCTTTGGGATAGAACGCACGCCGGCGGGGTTTTGCAACGCCCGCCGGCGGGTGATTATGCTGTTTTCAGGGGATCAGCGGGCGTAATCCTCGGAAATCTGCTCCTCATTCTTCAGCACTTCGATGGTGCTGGTCAGTTCATCCTCCACGATCTGGGTGAAGGCTTCGGTGCGGTCGGTGCGCACGGCCATCATCTGGCCCTCCATGTACTCGATCCACTCGGGATCGGCGCTGATCTTGTCGCACAGATCCTGGAACCATTCGATCATCTCATCGGGGGTGCCGGCCTTCACGGCATAGCCGCGCCACATCCAGATGCCATCCAGCGCTTCGCTGTAGCCCAGCTCGGCGTAGGTGGGAACATCGGGCAGGGAGGCAAGACGCTCGGGAGCGCCCACCACCAGGGCCTTCACTTCGTACTTGGCGGTGTCGCCGGGGTTGCCCACAGAGGCGATGGCCTGGCCGCCCAGCAAGGCGGCGAAGTTCTTCTTCGCGCCGCCGTAGGAGATGGCTTTGAACTTCACGCCCACCTCGTTGAACACCTGCACGGCGTCGATGAACTTAGCGCCGTAGTTGGGCTCGGACAGGGTCAGCAGGTTGCTCTTGGCCCACTCCACCAGCTCCGCAAAGGTATCGAAGGTGGGGTTTCCGGCTTCGGGATTGATGGGCACCAGCACGCAGTAGGGGTCGGCCATCAGGTTGTAGATATACTTGAAGCCGTCCACATATTCTTCGCAGTCCAGCTCGCTCTGGATCACGGCATCGATATAGGTGGGGGCCAGGGCGAAGATGGTGTAGCCATCCGCCTCCTGGTTCAGCACCCATTCACCGGCGGTCAGGCCGGAAGCGCCGTCATTGTTATCCACGACAAAGGTAGCGTTGGTATATTTGGCGGCGATCTCCGTCCACTTGCGGGTGTACAGATCCATCGCGCCGCCCTGCGCCACGTGGTTCATGATGGTGATGGGCTGCTTGGGCTCCCACTCCGCCATCGCGCTGCCCGCGAACAGGGTCACGACCAGCATCAGTACCAAAGCCAGAGAGATCTTTTTCATGATGATGCTCCTTTCAAGAAATGAACGATTTACAAAAACGCAATCGCGTTATTTGTTCAGCAGGTCAAAGGCCAGACCGTGACGCAGTCCGCGGTCGCTGATGGTCAGCTGATCGGCGCCAAGACGCTCCAGGATGACCTTCAGGATGCACGCGCCGGAGAGGATCACATCGGCGCGCTTGGGCTGCAGGCCGGGCAGATGGCGGCGCTCCTCGATGGTACGCTTGGCGTAGGCGGCCAGCTGCTCCTCGATATCCAGCTTAGTCAGGGCGCTGCCCTGGATGATGTCGGGCTTATACTTGTCCATCATGTGGCGCACAGCGCCCATGCTGGTCACGGTGCCGCCCATGCCAACCACCTGCAGGGGCTTGCCGTTCACGCCCGCCTCGGCAAATTCCTTGTCGATCTGGGCCAGGGCCGCCTCCACGCTGCCTTCCTTGACCGGGTCGTCGGCGAAGAAGGTTTCGGTGATGCGGTTGGAGCCCAGGTTCACGCTGAAGCGGTTTTTGAGCTCGGTGCCGTGGCCGAAGATGAACTCGGTGCTGCCGCCGCCGGTATCGAAGATCACCAGGTCGCCGTCCATCAGCGGCAGGCCGGAGAGTACGGCCAGATAGCTCAGGCGGGCTTCCTCCTCGCCGGGGATGATCTGCACCTCAACGCCGCACAGCTCCTTGACCCGGGCCACGAAATCGGCGCTGTTGGCGGCGCTGCGCAGGGCCATGGTGCCCACGCTGATGATCTTTTCCGCGCCCAGCTCCCGGGCCTTGTCGGCGAATTCCTTCACGGCCTGGGCGTTGCGCTCCAGCGCCTCGTCGCTGATGCGCCCGGTCTGGGCCAGGCCCTCGCCCAGGGCGGCGATGTTGTTGGTATCCAGGATGGTGGCGATGGAGCCGTCCTCCTTGCGCTCACCCACGAAGAATTTAATGGATTTGGAGCCGATATCGATGATGGCTACTCTCTTCATACGCGTTCCTCCTGTCAGAAGATTTCCTCAAGGATCACAGGCCCACAGCCTGCTTCATGGCGTTGATGTAGTTGATGTTGGGCAGGCCCTCCAGGCCCAGCTTGCGCACCACGCTCATCACCAGGGCGGGGTCGATATGCTCCACGCACACGGTGCGGTTGGCCACGCCGTTGAACTTGGTCTCGGCCACCTCGACGATGGTCTCATCGATGTTGGTGATATGGCGAACCTTCTCCACGTTCACCACGCACAGATCCTTCTGCTGCTCGCACAGGGCCACGAAGGCGGCGTAATCATAGCTCTCCTCCAGGGCGGGAACCTCCACCTTCCAGAACTTGGTGAACAGCTCGGTCACCTGCTCCTTCGAAAGGGGGAAGGCCAGCTTCATGGTGGGATACCACTGCTCCAGCTTATCCTCATTCACGTTGACGGGGGATTTGATATCCATCAGGTCATCGCGGATCTTGCAGTTCTCATTGCTGTTGCGGGAAAGGATATACTTTTCGCTGCTCTTCTTTTCGGACGGATTCATCGCCATGATCTTCTCGTCCGCACCGTTGAAATTGCTGCCGAAAGTGCGCCATTCCCAGCGCGGAATGATGTTTGCCATAATTGAAACCCTCCTATTAAAATTGTTACCGGCTTTGCGGCCGGCAGGTAATTGAGCCTAATTAAAATATAATAAAAAAACGGCAAAAAGTCAAGAAAAAATGTGCTAAACGGATGATAATTCACAAAAAAAACACAAATTGGACATGAAAGGCTGTATGTTTAGTCGCCAAAGCCCTTCAGCAGCGCGTTCAGCCCCGCCAGCTCCGGCAGGGGAACCGTCAGCGCTTCCCGCTTCAGCGGGGCGCTCAGGGAGTAATGCCCGCTGTAAAACCGGCGGGACAGAAACAGCGTCAGGCCGTCATTTTCCGTCCGCAGGATCACGTCCTTTGTACAGCCCTTCAAAAAGGTCTCGAAGGCCGTCCGCTGCGCTTCCGTCGGGTCGCAGTCTTCCGCAGCCAGGGCGCGATAGGGGGCGTCGCCCGTTTCCAGCAGCCGCAGCCCCGTGAAATCCTCCGCCCGCACGGTGCCGCCGTAGGGATGTCCGCGCAGCAGCATCAATCCCGCCCGGCAGCCGGGAGCGGCGATGTGCAGCGCCGTGCCGATCAGAAACCGCCGCGCCTGCTGCCCGGCCTCGTGATAAGGAAGCGTTACTTCGGCGATGTCTGCCTTTCGTCCCATCAGTCGCCCGCATGCCGTGTGCAGAAACATGGGGCGATCGGCTGTGAGCGCTGCGGGCAGCAATCCCCGGGAGGGCGCTGCGATGGGGTTGGGCTCCTCCTTCCCGGGAAAGCGCGCATTCTCCAGGGGCAGGCCGTACGCCACCCGCAGCCGGGCGCATTCCCGGGTATAGGTGCGTTTTGCCCATAGGCTGCAATAGATCCACAGGGCCAGGCCCGCAAGGGCCACCGCCAGCCCCGCGGGGCGGTGCTTCAAAATGATCCCTACCGCCCCGCCCGCTTCCAGCGCCAGGGCGGCCAGGCTCAGAAAGAAGAACAGCTTCCGCTTTCCTTCCAGCTTTTGATAGGCTTCCTGCATCGTGTTTCTTCCTTTCACAGCGGTTTGCACATCAGATAATCGTCGGCATAGCTGCCGTCGGGGTATTTCATGCCGTGAGGCCGCGTGCCGTATATCTGGAAGCCGTACTTGAGGTACAGGTTCAACGCCCGGCGGTTGGCGGCCACCACCTCCAGCTCGATCTGCTCAAAACCCGCTTCCTTAGCAAAGGCAATCAGCCGCTCCATCAGCGCGGAGCCCAGGCCCAGACCCCAGTGATTCCGCCGCACGGACATGCCCAGGCTGGCCCTGTGCATGGTACGCAGCCTGCTGCGCACGGGGTTCACGTCGCAGACGGCCACGATCTGCCCATCCTCCGCTATCGCCGCCAGCATCAGCGACCGGTCGCCGTCCCGGCGGCGGGTCAGCACGGCGGCCTCTTCCTCCTCGGTATAGTCAAACTCCTCCGGCGCGCGCAGCAGAAAGGGCGTTTCTCCCAGCATGATTTTCATGTATTGGATCATCCGGGCGGCATCCTCCGGCTCCTGGGAGCGGATGGTCACGTGCCGCCCGTCCTTCAAGCGGATGGTTTCGGCGGGATAGATCATGGCGCTTCCTCCTTCTTCTTCTCGTTGTACAGCGGCCCCAGCGGGGCGTACCGCCGGGCGATCCATTTGCATATGCCGTCCAGGCCCGGATAGATCATCCGTTCGGAAATATTGATGTAATCCAGCTTGTCCCGGATCTCCAGCTTGGCTTTGTGGCTGATGATCAGGCGGGTGAACTGCTTGCTTTCCGGCAGATCCAGCAGCGTCACCGCAGGGTCGGACACCACGGAGAACAGGGCGTATTGGTTGGCGATGCGGTTCACGGTGGAGGCGGGCTCAAAGAACAGGGCAAAGGGCTTTTTGGAATAAGCCTGCAGGGCGGCGAAGTTCGGCGCCAGGCCATCCAGCATTTCCCGGGTAAAGATGATGCCCTTTTGCTCCCGCAGCCGGTTGCGCAGCACGGCGGGAAGCCGGTTGTTCACCACGGTGGCGTCCACGCACCAGATCACCCCGTCCCGGTCATAGGCCGATACGTCCTCGGTGGCGAAGTGCGCGGCCACCAGGGGGGAATACGTCCAGTCCAGCAGCCGCGTCGGCAGGCCGAACTGCTGCCCCATGGCCACCACCTCCCAGAAGGAGCCGCAGCTTTGCAGCTCGGCATACCCGTATTTCTGGAAGGAGCGCAGGATCATCTTTTCCAGCGAAAGATCATGGGGGCAGGCTCGGTTCAGGGAGGGGGTCAGTCCCCACTGGGCATCCTCCATGCCCCGGTATACCCGGTTGTTGCGATAGCGCTGAATGGCGGGATCCCATACGCCCTCAAATACGGCGGCCTGCAGCTGATCCCAGTTTTCAATCAGTATTTCCCGCATGCTTTTATTCTCCTACATCCTGCTTTTGCATCGTTTGCGAGGCCGCGGCGCGGATCAGCCGGGCCTTTGCCTCGTCGATCCCCTTCGGGGCGGCGAGCGCCTGCGGATCCCGTCCGCTGAGCGCGGCGTAGAAAACGCAGGCCGCCAGGTAGCTTCCCGCCAGGTTGGGGTGCAGGCTGTCCGGCTGGTACAGGTTCACCAGCGGGTGCTCCCGCTGGATTCGGCGGAAGGCTTCGCCCACGGGAACGAGCAGGCCGCCGTGCTCCCTGGCCGCGGTTGCGTATGCGTCCCGCAGGCGGTCATACATTTCCTGCTGGGTCATTCCGGTGGCGGCCAGCCGGTCGCTGCCCGCCTCGTAGGCAAAGGTTTGATAGAATACGAACCGCCCCTCCGGCATGGCTTGCCGCAGGGCGCGCACGGCGGCAAGGAAGCCATCCGGGTCGATGGCAGGGTTCAGACTTTGATCCTGCAGCACGATGTCATTCCACCAGCGCAGGGGATATTTCCGGCGCAGGGCCGCCCCCATTTCATCCTGAGGGTCTGCGAAGCGGCTCAGATACCAGCCGCCCTTGGTCACGCTGGCGGTGATCGTTTCAAACCCCGCGTCGTTTGCCAGATCGCCGAACAGGGCGGGCAGATCGTTATAATAGGTCAGGCTGTTGCCGATAAAAAGGATGCGCCTCATTGCTGTGCTCCTTTCGATTTATAATGGTATTATAGCATCCGAACCGGCGCATTTCAATGCCGCCGGGGCCGCTGATTGACAATCTTTCCCGGATATTTTATACTGAAACAAATCACGGTAAAAACCGGCGCAGCCCTCCGGCGCGCCTTGAAGGAGGAAGTCTCATGAGCAACACCCCCACTCCCCATATTGGCTGCAAGCCCGGCGATTTCGCCCCCACCGTGCTGATGCCCGGCGATCCCCTGCG
>Ga0079305_1002050_pt1 | contig 20344 bp, 17 predicted proteins | sample LMS_cellobiose_e_FD_79183 | JGI IMG/M metagenome (GOLD analysis project Ga0079305, IMG submission 79183) | Rumen-fistulated moose microbial communities from Alaska, USA - LMS_cellobiose_enrichment | ecosystem: Host-associated > Mammals > Digestive system > Stomach > Rumen fluid ... | reverse complement strand
GAGAGGGTGGCCGGCACTTTTTCAAGCGGCGTGTCAAAGGTCTGAATGGCGCCGTCCTTCTTTGTGATGGTGATGACGCCGGTGGATAGATTGACGTCCACCGATTGCACCAGATTCCCCGTTTCCTCCCCTATATAGGCTTCCATTTCCAAGTCGGTCATCCGGTCTTCAAGCCGGCGCTCAAAGGCGTCCAATACCGCCTGGACCGTGCCGGCGGGCACGCTCGCCACCGCGGCGCCAATTTCCGCCGCGCCCCCAACCCTTGTAAGCGCGTCAATCAGGTCATTGAATTTTGCCTTTATTACGTCTCTTGTCAACTTGTCAAACCGCGCCTTGTTCTCCGCCGCCGTACCTCTCATCCTGTCCGGCGCGGAAATTATGCCGTTTAACGCTACTTCCGCGTCCGTTACCTTAAAATCCGAAATCGCCATAATATCCCCCCTCTTAAAATGTCAATCCTCGCCTGCGAGCTTCCGCGGTTCTAAGCCCTGCACTCCGCCCGCGTTTCCCCACGGGACAGGTCCCGTGGGGGCCCCGGATTCAACTTGTGCGGCGGCCTGTCAAGCCTCGCCTGCTCGCGACGCGTTCTAAGCCCTGCGCTCCGTCGGCGCCCATACGGGGACTCCCGCCGCCCGGCTGCCGCCGGGTCCCCCAGCCGCCGAGCTGCGTTTCGGTCTTAGCCCGCGGCCCGCCGCGGCTCGGGCTCTTCCCCTTAGAATGTAAGCTCCGGCAATGCAAGCTCCGGCAACGTGATTTCCGGGAGCGAGAGCCCGCCGGTCTTCCCCTGGCCTCCCGTACCCTTGACAATGGACCAAAAACGCTCCGCCTCTTCCTTTGACAGGCCCGCGCCCTCTGCGTCCTTCAAAATCTCCTCCTTTTTCTTCTGCTGGGTAAAGATCCGATAAAGCCGCACATATTGCTCCTCCGTGTACCCCATTGCCTCGGCCGCCGGCCACTTTGCCCGCGCCGCGTCGCTCATGAGGTCCAGGCGGTATCCCTCCGGCTCCGCCGGCACATAGTACCCAAAGGAGAAGGTCTGATCCAGCACCTGCCGGTTAAACCCGTCCATACCCAAACGGTCCAGATATTTTGAAAATTCCGTGGCCTTGTCCCCGGCGCTGCCGTCCCCCTTGTCAATGGCGTCGTATTTCCGCTCAATGTCCAAAAATGTGCGGATGGATACCCCAGTCTGGGCGAGCCGCCGGGCCGCGTCCGTCCGCTTGTCGCTTGTGGAAAAGGCCCCGGCGTATAGGGCAAGCATGACGTCCTCCGGTAAGCCGCTGTCCTTCAGCCCCTTCAGGGTCTTGCTCTTGGCGCTCTCCGTCACCCGCTCCACCGGCTCCTCGGTGATCCGCCCGTCCTTGTAAACCCGCTTGGTTCCCACCTGCTCCTTGTCCGCCTCCACCCCCCGCTGGGCGGTGATGAGGTCGTAAATCTCCCGAAGGTCCCCGCCGGCCGCAACTCCTTCTTCCGCCGCCTTTGTCTGCTTAGCCGATAGGGGCCGCCCGTCCAAGTCCCAGTAGGCCCGGCTCTCCGGCAATGCCGACTTGCCGAATAAAATCGCCCTTGCCCAGTCAAGAGGCGTGTCCCCCACCGGGTATTGCAGCTGCCGGTTTTCGCCGCTCCCTGTGTAGCTGCCGCCGGCAAACATGGTCGCCGCCCCCTCGGCGGTCTTTTTCAGCTGCCCGCCGGTGGGAACCCACGTGGCCGCCGCCTTTCCCACGCCCGCCAAAAGATCGTTCACCGCCTGCTGCTTGGCCGCTGCCCGCTCTTCCTCGCTCGCCTCCTCGTCTGGGAAGAACCAGCCCTTTAAACCCCTGGTTATCTGACTGTTCCCTATCTGGGGCAGTGCAAGGCGGGAGGTCCCAGACCCACCGGCAAACTCGGAAATCCGCCCCCCGGCAATGCTGTCGAGGTTGGAGAGAAAAGGCACGTTATTTTCCGCAAAGTCCCACAACACCGGCGCCGCCTTATTTAGCTCAAAGCCTTCCGGCCCTTCCCCTTTTAAAACAGCATCCCGGTATTCGTCGCCCGTCATCCCAAAACCCCGGCCCAGGAAGTTGAAAATCGCCCCAATCCAGTCAAAGGGCGCCGGCTCCCGCCCTGTAATGCTCTTGATCAAAAGGTTGGCAAGATAAGCGTAAATCGCGCCCATGCCGTAAAGCCGCGCCGCTCGCTTGATTGCCGCCCCCTTGCCCTTGTCCCTGTAAACCCGCTTGATCTCCCGGGGCATATCCTGAAAATAGTGGTTCCACCCGTTGGCGATTTCCAGTTGAAAGAGATGGAGAAGGCGGGAGGCAAAGTTCTTGTCCTCAAAGGCCATGGGCTTTAGCCCGGTCATACGGCTGCCCACCAGCATGTCCGCCGCCCGGTCCGCCGCCGTCATTGCCTCCTGATGGCCCATGCCTTCGGATATGTATTTCAGATAACAGGCCCGCACAATGAGGCGGGAGGAAAAGTCGTCCACCGCCTCAAAGGGGATTGACGCCGCGTCCAGATACTTGTCCAGCCCCTTGCGCTCCGAAAGTGCGTCAACCCCCTGCTTGCCCACGATAAAGGCGCTCTCCATGTCAAAACCGCTCCGCCCCAGCTCCCCTGACCCGATGTCGTACATGGCCTTCAAGACGTTCCTTTCCCCCGCCTCTGTGATGAGCTGGGGCAGCTGCACCGTCTGGTTGATGGCGGAAGATAGATTGCCGGGAATCGTGCTGTTCACAAAAACGCTGAGCAGCTTGTTGCCAAAGTTGAGCGATTTCCGCTTGTAATCCCCCTTTTCCTTCATTCGGTCTTTAAAGGTTTGCTTTCCGGCGAGCTTGTTGGTGAAGTCGTCCAGCCATGTGACGAAGTCCCCGTACTTGCCCAGCTCCTTGTTCCGCTCCAATACCGCGTCAAAGGCCTCCTGGCTCTCAACGCTGCCCCAATCCCCCCGCTTCTTGATGGCGTCCAGCTCCGACCGCACGCTCTCCGGCGCGTAAAAGGCCCGGATGGTGTTGTTTAATACCCGCAGCCGCTGGATGGCGTCCATCTTGAATACCACATTCGACATGTAGGACACATAGCTCTCATACCCCGCTATGGCGTCCAAAACTGTCTTGTCCCCGGTCCTCTGCTGGAAAAAGGGGTTGTATTGCTTGCCCGGCTTAAAAACGTCCGTCCGCCCGGCGAGGGAGGCGGGCAGCTCGTAGACCGTGTCCGCAAACCCCAGCCGCTGTAGGATGTTGCCCGCCTGCTGCATCTTGTCCCCTTGGATATGGGGGGCGTAGTCCCGTGTAAAGCCGATGGGCTTGTACCCGTGGGTTACCAGGATGTCGTTGATCAGGTCGTAAAAATCGTTGTACCGCTCTTTTAAATGGTTGTAGGCCGCCTCGATTTGCCCGGCGGTTTCCTTGGGAAGCTCCCATACCTCCATCTTTCCTTCCAAAAGGAGCTGCAAATCCGCGCTTTCCTCGCTGCCCTGTTTGATCCCCAGTTGCCGCACCTCGTCATACATCCGGTTTACAAAGAGGGTTTTCCGCCGCCCGTTTTCCGCGATGCTGCCAAAATACTTGTCGTAAAGAGCCTGCCCCTTCTCCTCGCCGAAGGTTTTGAGAAAAATCCGATACGGGGTGTTATACCGCAAGAATTTTCCGTCCGGCGGCGTGTACTCCCCAAAATCCACCACGTCGTCAAAGGCTTCCTGCTCCACGCCCTCCCGGGTCCGCTTCCACGCGGCGGCGATCCCGTTTTCCTTAAAGCTGTCCGCGGCCCTGTAATAGTCGGTGAGCTCCAAAACCGCGCCCCGGCGCACGGACCCCGGTATGTCCTCCAGCCCGAAGACCCCGCTGGCAATCCCCCGGGCAAACTCCTTTTCCTTCTCCGTGGCGGAAAGCCGGCTTTCCGCCTTCCGGGCTTCCCGCTCGATCTGCCGCCGGCTCTCCTCCGTGTCCAGTAAAATAGCTGCATTTTCCGTCCCCACAATGGGGCTCGCCACCTCTACCCCCAGCTTCTCCGCCGCCGCCCCGGGCCCCTTGTACTCGTGAACGGGCCCCGTTGGCGGGGAATTGTCCTCCTTCTCCGTCGGCGCGTCGCTGTCCCCGGGGATCGGCTTTTCATAGGGCCTCTGGGGCGCGTCCGCGTCTCCCGGCATCGGCGCCCCCTGGCTGTTCGCCGGCGCACCGCCCGGCGGGTCTCCTCCGCCCTCCGGCGGCGGTGATGCGCCCGGCCCGTTTCCCAGCGATAGCGTAACCTCCCCCGGTGCGGAAGTGCCCGTCCCCCCTTGACGATTTTCCGGTCCTTGTGGTATACTATTATTGAGGATGTCGTCAGCCATCGCCGAAGGCAATTGGAGCCTGCTGGAAAGAAGCTGATTGTCCTCATAAGCAGGATTATTCGCGGTGGCGTCATTTTCTGATGGCGCATGCGCCGAAGGGGTCCCTCTGGGATCTACGACGGGGAGCTGCGAAGGTCCTGCTTTTGTCATATAAACAGACACAACATAATTGCTCCTGGCCTTCGTGACGGGGACTGCCTGGACGACCACATAGGTGCCGTCCACTTTTTTATAAAAGTTGATCGTTTTTGCCTGGCGGTTTTTTCCATTTGCTTTTGTTTCCCAATAGGCGTCTGTCTGGCCGCCGTCCTCGGCATAGTCGTAATTGTCCAAAACATATTGAACGCGGGCCACGTCGTTCGTGTCCGCCATGCTGCGGTCGGCACGTCCCTCCGGCCCGTGCCGCCGGTTGATATGATCCCGCATAAGCCTGGCTTCAAATTGGATTTTAAAGCCGCTGTTGTCAATGCCGAGAATCCGTTTCGTGTCTTCCGCCATGCGTTGGGAGACCGGCTTTAACGGAAAACTGCCCTTTTCTTCCCCGGCGACGGCCTTGTCGTAAAATTCCGCCAATTCCGGGTCTGTCGCCGCCTGGTATTCCAGGATGGTCTTCTGCTCCGCCGGTGTATGTCCGGTTAAATCTGTGTTCACGCCCGTATCCGCCGCCGTCCCCGACTCGGGGGCGGTTTTGTTTTGCCCAATCTGTAAAAGGGTGTCTGCCGCCGCGGCCTGCCTCGCCTTTTGCTCCGCCGCCGTGTCGATGATCTCCTGCAACACATCCGCCTGTCCCCCGGTCTTCCGGCCGCCGGTCATGGCGTTCATGGCTGTGCCCGCCACGCCGAAGAACAGGCCGGACAGGCCGCCCGCCGCCGCCTGCTCCAACAGCTCAGCCACGGAAAAGGACGCCTCCGGGTCCCTCGCCGCCTTGTCGGCAAGGTAGTTGAGGACGTAGGAAACGCCTTCCTCGGTGGCCTCCGTCCCGGCCTGCCGGAGCATGTTCTTGATAAAGCCCCGGCCGCCGGTCTTCACCATGTCGAGCATACCCTCCAGGGGGATTTTCTCGGTCAAAATCTCAATGCCGCCGGAAACCGCCCCGCGAAACAGCGCCTCCTCCGGCCTTACCCCCCGGGCGTTCATCTCATGGGTCTTCTGGGCCCCGGCAGTCAAGCCCATGCCCACAAGGGGCAGCGCCGGGCTGATGGCCGCCGTGGGCAAAAGGGCCAGGTTCTGCCCCACGGAAATGGCCGCCCCGCCCAGGAACCGCCCCATGGGGGACAGGCCCTCCAGCGCCCTCGCCTGGCTCTCCTCTGCGGCGTCCATCATCTTCGCCCCGTAGGTGTCGGGCAGCGCCGGGGCGTAGGCCGCGCTGAGCTCCGCCAGAATCGCGGAAAGGCGCTTCAGCTCCTCCTGGGCCTCCTTGTACTCCTCCGTGCCTGTCTCGCCGTTCCGGCGCATATAGTCCAGATCAGCCAAAACGCTTTGATGCCGGCTGTTGTAGCGGATATAATCCGGGTTCTGCATCCGCCGGGCCGATACGTCAAGCTCCTGGGAGTAGGCGTTCTCCGCATCGAACATCCGGGGAATGGCTCCGGCGAAGGATTCACCGATGCTTTTGACGCCCAGCCCCACCCGGGCCCCTGGGCTTAACGGGGCGTTTTTAGCAAAGTTGTCCGTGGCCCGGTTCAACGCCTCGTACTGGGCCGGGGTCATCATGGCCCCCTGCCCCCCGGCAAGGGTCTCGTCGATGCCCGCGCTTAAATCCCGGCGCTGTTCATCCTCCGCCGCCCGCCGATCCTGCCCCGCCTGGATTCCCTGCCGGGCGTACCGGCCGACCCCACGGTCCACCAAATCCGTCTCCGGCTTTGTCATAAAGGTCAGGCTTTCCCCATCCCGCTTATACAGACGGTCCAGGGCCTTATCCTCCCGGCCCTGCGCCGTTTCCAGCCGGGCGATCATGTTGTTCGTCCCCTGCCGGGCGTTCACCGGGTAGGGCAAAAGCGCCGCCCGCCCCTGGTCCGGCGTCATGTCCGGCGACCCGTTCCGCCGCACCGCCGGTGTCTCTTGCCGGGCCGTCCGCACCGGCACGGGCTTTATAACGGGGCTCATCGTCTCCGACAGCGCCAGTATCCGATCCATGCGGCCGGAATCGCCTTGCCCGGCCATTTTTAGTATCCGCTCCATGCGTCCCATTAGGCAATGCCCCTTCTTTGTAAAAAGCTGTTCACTTCATCCGGGGTCAGCGTGCCGGCTTTAATGGCCTGCGCCGCCTTTTCTTCAAATAAAGTGATCTCCGCCGGCGTTCCGTTGCCAAGCCACCCCATGAGCATCTCTTGCTTTGCATTGCTGATGGGATAGGAAAGAGCCGGCGTGGCCATGACCCCCTGGGTGGCAAGCACCGTCTCCATGGGAAGGCCGGAATAGCTTTCAATCACCGACCGCACCGCGGCCGACCGGTCGCCGTTTTGCGCCGCTGCAAGCGCCAATCCAAACGTAGTTTCATTCAACTTGCCGGACGAGCCGCCGGTTCCGCCGCCGCCATAGGACACTTTGGGCGCGTTCAGCTTGTCCACATAGCTTTTGTATGCGGCCGCGTCGCCGCCCGTCAGCTCGGCCAAGGCCGTGTAGTCGCCGTACTGGGCCGCGAGCTGGGCCGCCTGTAGCCTTCTCTGGTACTCCTCGCTTTCCAAAGATTGCTGCCACTCCGTGTCATACCGCTGGTTTTCAAGCTCCCATTGCTGCATCTGCAATTGCTGCTCTGCCTGTCGGGCCCTGGCCTCTAAAAGAGCGTTTGCAAGCTGCTGGGAATAGGAGGCCGCGTTCTGCGCAATGCCCACGTCCCCCGTGGCCCGAATTTGGGATGCATCCGATTCTATTCCCCGTACCGCCTCCGCCCTGGCCTGTTCCCCGGATTGCAGCGCGTTTTGATAATCGGTCAAAAGCCCGCTCTGGGTGGTCTCCGTGATACCCTGGCCGGAAAGGCCGAGACGCTGAAGCTGGTTTTGCATCTCCCGCTGCCCTAACATGTAGTTTTTGTAGCTTTCTTTTGCCATGTTGTCGTATTGCTGATTCAGAGAAGGGATTTGTCCCATGAGTGATTCAACACTTTGGTCGATCTTGGCCCGTAGGGCCGCTTCTTCCGCCTCCTTGGCCGCCTGCATCTGCTGCTGGTAGGCGCTGAGATAGTCGTCCATGGTGGCATAGCTTCCCCCGGCGTACCCGCTCCCGGAACTGCTCTGGTAACCGCCCCCACCGCCAATGGCAGTTGTGCCCGGCCGGGTGGACCCCGCCCCGCTGTTGTAGCCGGCTGCCGGGTCGTAAATGGACTTGCCGTCCAAAACATCCTGAATGGCCGCGTTGCGCTGGCTCTCGGTGATGCCGCCGCCTTTGTAATTTGATTCGATCTGCCGGATCAAATCCGCCTGTTCCGCCCCGGTCTTCGGGACGGAACTTGTGTTTTTTTTCGAAGTGCTTTTTTGCGTGTTGTTCAATGTGGTCTTCACCGCATGTCCCGCCGCGTTTGCCGCCACGCCCAATACCGTTCCGAGAAGTCCCGCCATGCTTTTCCCCCTTTTTTTATTCCCCACGGGGCCTGCCCCGTGGGGGCCCCGGATTCAACTTGCGCGGGCGGAATGAATCCGCCCTTGCGCTTAACGGCGGACTCCCGCCGCCGGCTGTCGCCGGGTCGCTTCGCTCCACGGGACAGGTCCCGTGGGGACCCTCATTATTTCACATGCTCGGCGGAAGTGAATTCCGCCTGCGCGTTTACGGCGGATTCCCGCCGCCCGGCTTCGCCGGGTAAGGGGCCTTCGTCCCCCCTTGCCGTTCTCTTTGGGAGGCCGAACCCGTTTCTCTTTCGCAAAGAGAAATGGGTTCGAATGTACCTATTTCACATCGCTGCCCCTGGTATAACGCTTGATGATCCCATAGACGCCAAAGCCCTCGTTTGCCTGGTCGTTTTCCACAATAATCTGGAGAGTAATGTACTTTTTCACCTTTGTTTTGAGGGGCACCACCTGTGGGGCGTCGGTTGCGGAGAAGGTGAATCGCTCAAAATCAATGTCCTCCCAGTCGAAAATGTCCATGGTCGATTGACGGGCCAGCTTGCCGAAGTCCTTTTCCGTCCGCAGATAGATTTTGCAGCTTGACCGGGTGTAGGGCTTGATCATCACCCCGGCCCCCTTCTTTTTGAGGGTTTTGCGCTTCATGAAGTCCCCGTCGTCGTCTGCCTTGGTGCTCCACCGGGCGAGAATGGCGTCCCCGTCGTCGGAAAACCGGTCTATACCCTCCACATCGGTGTTCATTTTGCATATCCGCCCGTCCGCGCACCCAAAGTAAAGCCGGTCCCCCATGGGCGAGAGACAGGACGCGGGCATGTTTTCCCAAAAGTACCCTTCGTACCCGCTGTCGAAACGGCCGCTCTTTTCGGATAAATCCCGCTTGCCGTCCAATACATACATCCGCCCGCCGGGCACGGCGATGAGCAAATACCCGTTCCACGGCGCCAATATGGCGTTTTTCAGGTCCTCGGTCTTCAGCCTGGCGTTTATAAAATAGCTTCGGTCCCGCATGGTGCGTTCAAAGGTCACTTCGCTGGTGGTGACCGCGTAAACCCCAAGACGGGTCAGAAAAAGGGGCTCGTCAATGAGGGTCGCAAATCCCCGGTTTGATACGGCCCCTATGCCGGATAGCCCCGGCTCCACGGGGAAGACCGTTTCGCTTCCCATAACCGCGGCCTTGCGCAAAAAGATTGTGGTGTCCATGCCGCTTTCCTCTTTGACAATGGCCTGGTACGCACCGATTTTTAAATACCCCATAATGGCCGCCTGGTCCATGCCGATCCGGCTGTAACCCGTGTCCGGGAAATAGGTGGGATCGGAAAGCGCCGACCGGTAGTCGAAGGCCGGCTGCGCCGGATTGCCGGTGGCAAAGAAAGCCCCCTGGTATTCCCCCATCACCGTGCATCCCGCAATCCGGTCCCGGTATCCTGCCACGGTCTTGGAAAAGAGAATGAAAACGTTGTCCCGCCCCGCCACCTGCGGCCCCGCCGGGGCCGTACCAAAGGTCACGGTTCCCGCGGAGGCGTTTACCGTGTACCCTGTGACGGCCGCTCCGTTTACCGTCACACTCTCCACCCCATCAATCCCATCGGTGTCGAGCTGATAGACCTTGGATGTCCCGTCGGACAAAAAGCTGTTTTGTCGCTTTGGTTGTAAGAGATTGACCGGCTCATAGGCCGTCCCTCCTCCGGCGGGTGCCCGCCCAAAGGTGGTCAGCGGTATGTACCCCGTGACCTCCGCCGCCGTGCTCCCGTCATAGACCACATAGTCCCCGCCGGTCAGGATATAGAGCTTTTCGCCGCTTATCATAGCCACCGAAGGGTGGTCGGAAAGACCAGATAAAAGAAGCTCGCTTTCCCCGCCCTCCGTGAATCGGTAGAGCCCCGTGCCCGCGTGGGCGATGAGCGTTTCCGCCCCGCCCGCCTTGTAGGAAAAAATGCCGTTCACACTCCCTGGGAGGGTCAGGAGCGTCCGCCACCCCGGGCGCTTTTCCGGCCACCCGCCGGCGTCGGAAATGAGGTTTATGGCGTCGGGGGACCGGCTGGCCGAAACCTTGGCCGGGTCGGATGAAAAGTCCACGCCCTTGAAACCCGCGTATCCCGTGGTGTAGAGCTGTACCCCGCCGGTGCTGATACGGGGCGCCTTCATACCACCCCTCCATATACGTCTTTGATTCTGCGGCTCCTGGCCCGGGAAAAGGCGTTTGCCGCCGCGGCGTATAACTGCGTGAAGTAGTCCACCTTTGCCATGTCGTCGTCGTCATAGACGATCCGCGCCGCCAGACCATAGGGCATACACCCCCGGACAAGTTTGTCCTCATAGGGCACGTCCTCCGTCAGCGAGGATAGGGCCGGTATCTCCAAAAGCCGCTCCTTGCCCGCCTCCTCCCGCAGCATGTTGTTGATGGAAAACAGGTCGCCCAGCAGAGCGTTTATAAGGGACGGCGCGTGATCCTCGGCGTCGCCCGCCGTCTCCTCGGTCTCAAAAAGCAGGGCGAGGGCGGCCAAATACACTTCTTTCCCCGTCATTTTTTCTCCGCCTCCATCCCTTTTGCGTCACTCGTGACCTCTTTCCCCTTTTCCGTGCACGCCCCGTTCCTGCATAAAAAGACCCCTTCCGCCTTTTTCCATAACTCAAGCCCGCACTTTTTGCATTGCATTCGGCATTCCTCCCTCAAGGCCCCGCCCGGCCTTCCGCAGTCTTTCTACATGCCCCCCGGCATCCCGCCGCCGGGCATTTCACCGCCCATGGCCTGTTGCTGTGCGGCCTGCTGCTCCTTCAGCTTTTCGATCAACCGGCTTTTGTTTTTGATCATGTGGTCCGGTATGGCCTCCAAATAGGTGACCGCGTCGGCAATAACCCCCTTTGCAAGGAGATTGTCCATGGTGGTGATCTGGGAAAGCTCCGACCAATAGCTGGCCGCACCCACATCCACATTAACCTCCATGGCTTCCAAATCGATTTCTGAAAAATCGAAGGATTCTATGTAGGTTTGCTGCCCGGCGGCGTCCTCGATGATGGCGTGCCGCACCCCGTAGTCGGCCCGGATCATGTCAATCACCACCCGAACCCAGTCCTCCACCAATTGGTAAAAAGCAAGCCGTTGAAGCTCCAGGGGCGCGGAAGACGCCCGCTGCACGGCGATGATGGCGGAGGTGTTGTCGGGCTTTACGTTTCCGAGGGCCGCGTCGGAGGCGCCCATGAAATCCTTGGTGTAGCTGATGGTCCTGTCCACCAATACAAGGGCTTGGTCGGAAAAGTCCGGCGCCCGGAATCCGGTGGCAATGGCCTCGTTTGGGTCGCCGGCCACCGCAATGGCCCGCCCCGCCGCGTTGTCCCACTCCTCGATCTTGTTTTCATCGTAAATGATCTTGGGGAAGGCCAGATTTTTGACCGAACACATGGCCATGGCCCACACTTTGTTGATAAAGACCTGGTTGGGGATGAGGCCGGTCACCGGGCTCCGGCCGTGGTAAGACGCCTTGACCCGCTCCCACATCATGTGGCAGACCGGATACCGCCGGTATCCCGTGTCCGTCTCCCCCTGCAAAAGGAGATCCCGGGTGGCCTTTAAAAAGCGCACCGTCCCATCCTGCTTCCATAGCCTTGTGACCACCGTGACCAGATGGTCCCCCGCCTCCATGTCCTCCCCGTAGTAGAGATGCTCCCCGTCGGGCCGGACCTCATCCGGGTTTTTGCCCTTTTCCTCGGCCACCTTCCGCGCCTCGGCGAGCTGCATCCGCTGCACAATGAGGATATACCGCTGTGCCTGGACGTCGGCCACATAGGGGTTGCCAAAGAGTACCTTTGTGTTGTCAATGGGATCGGATTGGATGTCCCCCGACTCCGGATCAAGCCATAGGTAAAAATCCCCGTCCCCGTCCACAGCGCAATTTTTCAAAAGCTCCCGGCATTTGGCCTTAAACCCGGTCCGCTCCATCACCCGGCGGATCTCCCTTTCCAGGATTTTGCACGCCGCCGCCTGCTTTTCGTCCGGCCGGAAGGGCGTAAGGGAGACGGCCACGTCGTCGGAAACCAACATGGCGATAAAGTAGGTGATGACCCTCTTTATAAAGTTCAAAACCGGCTTTTCCAGGTCCGGCGCCGCCAGATGCCGCCATTGATCCCCGAGGAAAAAGTCCTGGTTTTTCTCCACGTTTTCATAAAGGCCGATTTGCTTATTGTAGTCCACCGCCTTTTCATACTCTTTAAAAACCGATTCCGGCGTCTGCTTTTCAGTCATCAATTTTGACCTGCCCCTTCTCCGTGCCGTCGTATCGGGCAAGGTTTTCCCATTGCCGCTTCATCCTGGCCTCCGGCGCCTCTTTTATTTCGGGCCGCTCTTTTTTCTCCCGCTTGCCCGCAAGCAGAGAAAGCGCCGCGCCGAAAATTGCCCCGGCCACAAAAAAGATGCTCTCCATTTTATCCCGCTCCTTCCGACCGCTTTTCATACCCCAGCATGGCAAGGGCCGCCTCCGCCTCCCCCGGCCCAATGTCCAGGACGTGCTTTTCCGTCACCCGCTCGCCGAATAAATCAATGCTCTTGCCCAAAAGCTCCAAAGCCTTCGCAGCGCCCCTTGCGTCAAATTGATATTCCCCGCTCTCCACCCATTCCCCGTCCCGGTAGATATGCACCGGCTCCACCTGCATACACCGGCGGTAGATTTCCATGAGCCTTGCGGCCAGCGACTCCCGACTGATGTCCAGCCGCTCGTAGATTTCCTTGGATCGCTCTTTCCGGTATGCAAGGATCAGTGGATTCCGCAGCATCCGGGAGGCCAGCACCGCCGCCGATTTCGCGTTGCCCTTGCCGTACCCGGCCCGTAGGGCGGCCGCCGTGCCGTTCAAGTCCTTTTCAAATTCCTCAACAAAACGGATTTGCATGGGCCTGAGCTTTTGCTCCAGCTCCTCCAACCGCGTCATTTTTTTACCCCCTTTTACCCCCTGTAGGATAGAAAATCATCCACCTGGTGATCTTTGTCCCGGGTCTTTCCCCTGGCGGGATGGTAGAGGAGCTTGTCAAGCGCCTGGGACATGCAGTCCACATCGTCGTCGTTTGCCCCGTGTGGAAATGCGGCACAGCTTTCCACAAAATCCCCGGTAAAGGGGGCGTTTCTCGGCAAGTAGACGTTGCCCGCCTCAATGGCCGGGGAAACCGCATTGACCCTCGCCACCTTGCCGCCGTCAGGGTTGACGGCAATGACGCCCGGAATCTCCTTTTGAAGCATGGAAATAATGGCCGGTCCGTTGGCCTTGTCCTCAATGTAGATGCCCCGGGCCCCGGGATGAGCCGCGATGAAGGCCCTGAGCTCCCGAAGCGTGTCCGGGAAGTCCAGCCGCTTTTTAACCGCGTCCAGTAAATAGCAGTTTGGCCCCGTCTTGCCCCACGCCTGGATCGCCACAAAATCGCTGTTTTCCTTGCCCTTGAAGGCCGCGTCTACGGAAATGATCTCCCGGTTGATCTTGGGAATCCCGTCGTAATATTGCCACCACTCCCGGCGAATCAGATTGCCCTCCATGGACGTGGGCCGCCCCTGGAATAATGCGTTCCAGGCCCGCGCCCCCTCTTCCCGCTGATACCCGGCTTTGAATGCACAAAGCCAGTCGGCGTCCTTGCCGATTTCCGGGCATAGGGGCTCGCCAATGGCCCGGCCCAATGGGTCCCCCGCCTCCGCCTCGCACGGCAGATTGATCCGGACGGCCCCCGGCTCGTTTGCCGCCATCCACCCGGCCAAATCCTCCTCGTGCCACCTGGTTTGGATGAGGATCACCTTGGCCCCCGGGGCAAGGCGCGTCCGGTAAGAGGAGAGCCATTCCCCAATGATCGACCGCCGTATGGTCTCGGAATCGGCCTCTTTCCGGGTCTTCAATGGGTCGTCAATAATCATCAGGTCTGCGGGCCGCCCGGTGACGCCGGATAAAAGCCCCCGTGAAATCATCCCGCCCTTTTGCCCCTCAATTTCAAATTCCGTGGCCGAAGAGGGGCTTTTGGCCACCTTGACGCCAAAAACAGGCCCGATCTCCATGAGCTTTTCCCGGTTCCGGCGGCCGAACAGCTTGGCAAAATCCTCGGAATAGCTGATAACAATCACCCGCCCCGCCGGATGCCTGAGTAAATACCAGGCGGGCAGCGTCTCCGTGATGGTCAAGCTCTTGCCGTGCTGCGGCGGCGTGTTGAGGATGAGGGTGTCGTAGGGTGCGCCGGTCCTGGAAAGGATAAAGTCTTGGGTCACCCGGCATAGGTAGTTGTGGAATCGGCTGGGCCTCCATTTGCCCCGGTTTGCAAGCAGGCAGAACGCCCGGTAATCCTCTCTCGCTAAGGCAAAATATGCCCTCGTTGCGTCCACGCCCGCCGTACCTCCTTTTTCGGCATCCGATAGGGTAAGCCCCGCCCCCTTTTGTTGGGGGCGGGGACTCATACTTAATTCACGTCGGCGGTCAAAATCACTTCCGCCACGCCGGAGGGATAAACCCCCTCCTCGGATTTGTAGGAATAGGCCCGGATTTTGTCCCCGGTCTTGCCTTTGCAGGCCGTCCCCACTTGGGCGGTCTTGGAGTACCTGGGGTCGGTGCCGTCGTTTGTCCATTTGCAGCTGGCGCCTGTGGTCAGCCCCGTCACCGCACCCGTGGCCGCTGCAATCACCGGATCAGCGCATACCGTCCCCTTGCCGCTGGCGGTCAAAACGTCGGCATAGACGCCGTCGCACTTGGCCCCAAAGACAAAAAGGTCGTAATAGTGCCGCCCCTCAAGCAGGTTGCCGGATAAGCCCGGCGGGTCCTGGTGGAGCTTCGTGTCGCTGATTTTTTCCGGCGCCGTGGCCGCGTTTTTGTAAACGATCAGGAAATTCAAATAGGCGGGCCAACGGCCGGCGGGCACCTTGACAATGGGCATATTGGAATACGCCCCCACCATGCCCTTGGAAAAGGCCTTTTTGACAAGCTCGTCGGCGGAGAGGTCCATACCGCTTTGCTTCATGAGCTGATAGGTGTCGGTGCTTACAAACAGGGTGCGGTTTTCCGCCGGTACCTCCTTGTCGTCCATATAGGCCACCGCCTTGTCGATGCCGGGCAGAATGGTGGCCTTTGTGTAGGCCGTAGACGTGGAGGATACCTTGCCCGCCGTCTCTGCAAGCCGCGCAAAGCAGTACTTGTCAAAATCCGGCACCATCCGCTCCCTGACCTGTAGAGTCATCATCCGGGCCGCCGCCTTCATGCCGTTTTGGTCCTTCTGGTTGCCCTTGTCAATGGTCAGCGAAAAGGACTTGTCCTGACTCATGGTCATCTCTTGCACCACGTCCTGCATTTCCGTGGGCGTGCCGTATCGGTTGTCCGTGGCGGACCGGTTGTAATCCACCATGGGCACTGTCTGCGGGGTGGAAATGTAAACCGTCCGGTTGCCCGCAAACTCGCCCGATTTGCGCAAATACCCCTGGATCAGGCTTTCCGTGTAAAAATATGTTTCAATTTGCTTTGCATATTTGCTGTGTAGATTGATTGCCATTTTCGTCCTCCTTCATTTTTTGGGGGATTCCCACGGGACAGGCCGCGCGGGTCCCTCTTACTCTTTGCCGAAAGCGGAGAGGAAGTCGTCTTCCACTGTGGGCGCCGCCGTGTCGGCAAGGGCCCCAATGGCCTTTTTCCGCCCGCTCTCCTTTTGGGTCAGTTCCGCCAGTTTGGTCTTGAGCTGCCGCACCTCGTACGCCCGGTAGGCGTGGAGGGGCGCCTCCCCGCGGGCAATGGCTTCCGCCACCTCCCCGGGGAAGGTTTTTACATCCGGGTATTCCCGCACAAATGCGCGAAAGGCTTCCCGCTTTTTCTCCGCTTCCGCCTCCGCCGCTTCCCGCTCCCGCCGGTCCTTCGCTTCTTTTTCAAGCGCCACAAGCCGCTCCGCCACCTCCGGCGGAACCTGCTTGTCCAAAAGCGCCCGCATCTCCCGTTGCTTGGCGCTCTCCTCCATGGCCGATAAAAACTGCTCCCTTGTCATCCCGGATGCAGCCGCAAAGGAGTCAAGCATCTTCAGTTCTTTTGCCTCTCTAAGCTCGTCCCGCTCTTTTACCACGTGGTCGTAGTTCAGACCCTTTTGGGCGTAGGCTAAGAGCTCCTCCTCGGTCATTTCCCGCTCTCTGCCTAAAAACTTGACCGTGTGCTTTCGGCCTTCCTCCGCCTGGGACTGCTCTTGCCGGGGCTCCTCGGCCGATTCCACGGCGCTTTCTCCTTGCTCCTCCGTGTCTTGGCCCGCCGCCGACACTCCTCCCTCTTCCGCCTCTCCAAAGTCGGAAAAATCCAGGTCCTCAGCCTCCAAGGCCAGATTTACATCCTCCACCATGCGCTCTCTCCTTTGTGTTGCCAAGCCTCGCCTGCGTTTCCCCACGGGACTTCTTCCCGCGGGGGCCCCGGATTCAACTTGCGCGGCGGAAGTGAATTCCGCCTGCGCGGCACGGCGGACTCCCGCCGCCGGCTGTCGCCGGGTCGCTTCGCTCCGCGCGTTCTAAGCCCTGCACTCCGTCGGCGCCCATACGGGGACTTCCGTCCCCTCCTTGGGTCGCCGAGCTGCGCTCCGGTCTTAGCCCGCTGCTCGCAACGGCTCAGACTCATCTTATTCGCGGGTGGGTGTCCCCGCGCTTATTCGCGGGTGGGTGTCCCCGCTCCTTAACACAATCGTAGCATTTTTGCAAGCCCCATATCGGACAACCTTTTGGGCCACGAAAAAAGCCCGCCATTTTGGCGGGCCACCTCCATATTGTCCTGATGTGAATTTCTCGTCCCTTTCCCTGGTAGGGCCCCAAGGGCCCCTCTACCGGGTTGTTAAACTACCGCGTGGCCAGCGCACTGTACCCCAAAATCCCGCGCACACATGCGCCCGCGCGGGCCGCTTAACCTTTTTTATCCAGGAAGCGCTGCGCCGCCTTGCGCACACTGTCCTCGGTGTTGCCGCCCCCGATCCGGGCCGCAACCTCCTCCCATGCAAGCCCATCCAGATACCGCAGACATAAAATCCGCCGCATGTGCAAATCCGGGCACTGCAAAATCGCCTGCTCCGCCGTAGCGGACAGACGCCCCCTTATTTTGCCTTTGCTCATGGCGTACCCTCCGGCGTCACATACCGCACATAGGCGGCAAAAAATCCCTCCTCCTTGTCCTCGTGGACCTCTTTTTCCCGCACGTCCGCCCCCTTGGGCAGCTGGACGGACCCCGCCCGCGCCACCGGATATGGCGCTGTAATCACCGGTTTTTTGAGCCCGTGGGAGGCGGAAAATGCCCGCCGCCCTTTCTCCCGGCCCACATTTTGCATCATGTACCGGGCGACGCCGGTGTAATCCCGCCGGCCGTCCAAGAGCTTGTAGCTCATTTGCTCCTTGGGCCATAACTCCGTTAGCAGTTCCCACCCCATCCGATCCATCACCAGATGGTGGTGTAGCCTGCAAGGCTCTCCGGTTTTGCTGTTTTTATCGGCCGTAACCGCTATGTAGCGCAACGGGACCCCGTGTTTTGCCTTGTGGAGCTTTCCCGCCTTGCGCAAAAACCGGGCAAGCTCCTTTTCCGCCGCCCGCCTGTCTATGGGCAGCCGATTGTCGGCATAGGTAAGGGTCAGCCATAAGTCGCCTGGTCCAAAGTTGCAGTTAATCACCCGGGCCAGCCGCTTGACCCGCTCTCTGTCGTTCCGCTCGATCTGCCTTTTGGTGGACGGTCCTTTCCTGGGTCCCCTTTTTTCCCCCTTCCCTGTGCGGAAAAAAGCGTCCCGCACCTCCACCACCGACCCGGAAATAATCCTGTACCGCATCAGCCGCTTCACCTTCTCCCCTCCTGTCCAAATGTTAGCCGTCTAAGGGCCCCATAAAGAACGCGCGCGCGTCCTTTCCATATATAGCCCCACGGGACAGGTCCCGCGGGGGCCCCGGATTCAACTTGCGCGGGCGGAATGAATCCGCCCTTGCGCGGTTACGGCGGATTCCCGCCGCCCGGCTATCGCCTTATTCCATCCTTTTGCCTCACCTCTCTTATATAAGGGAGGCAAGGCAAAAGGGAGGCTTGTCCTTTTAATGCTTCCTAAACCGTCCGCATGTTTCCCGCCATGCGGCGCGGAACCATTCCCGCCAGGCATGGCAGCCGCAGCAGGCCTTTCGCGCTTTTCCCGTCTTGACCTTGCAGGTCTTGCATGGATATTTCATCGTCTTCCGCTCCTTCCGGCACGGTCATCATGTCCTCGTGTTTCCAGTTTGTCGGTCCGCCGATAATATTTCTTATTTATTTTCCATTTTACTATTGATTTTATTTAAACTATATGATATACTTTAGATACAGTAAAGAGAGGAAGGAAAACATCATGGCAAAGTCGATTGCTACCTGCACCTGCTCCACCTGCGGCGCTAAGTTTGAAAAAGAGGTTTTCGGCCACAATCGGGCGGAAGCTGAAAGCAAGCGCACCTGGGCGGAAGATCATTACGACCTCTGCCCCGCGTGCTACAAGGCAAAGCAGGCATCCGATGATGACCGGCTCGCCACGGAGTTTCACCTTCCCGCCCTGACCGGCACCGAGAGGCAAATCTCGTATGCAAACAGCCTGCGTATCCAGCACATCCGGCATATCCCCGAGTATTTCAGAGAGCTACGCGCCGCCTACGAGTCGTTTTCCACGCCCGAGATACAGGCCAAGGCCAAAGACCACTACCCCAACGAGGAGACCACGCCGGAAAACCTCGCGAAGCTCTTTGTCCGGGACGAATATTGGAGAAAGGCCGACTACGCGGCCCTGCTGGAAAGCGACGCCGGGAAAGTCATCGACGCCATCAGAAATAAGTAATGGAGGAAGAAGAACATGAAAAAAATTATAAACGGCAAGGTCTATGACACAAAAACCGCCGAGGACTTAGGCGGCTGGGACCGGGATCGGGCAGACCGGCTCAACTATATCGGGGAGTGGCTCTATCGCAAGCGTACCGGGGAATTTTTCCTCTATGGCTATGGCGGCGCCCTAACCAAGTACGCCGTCAGCTGCGGCAATAACAGCTGGGGCGGCAGCGAGCAAATCATCCCCCTGTCGTGGGACGCCGCCCGGCAATGGGCGGAGGAAAACCTTGACGCCGAAGAGTACGAGGCCATCTTTGGCGAGGTAATAGAGGACGACACCCGCGTCACCGTCACCCTAAGCCTCTCGGCCCAGTCGGTGGAGCTGGCCAAGCGAGAGGCGTCCAAGCAGGGTGTGGGCCTGTCCGCCTATATCGATCAACTGATCCGCAACGCTTAAAACACCAAGGGAGGTCAAAAAAATGAAATATCAATACTACACCCTGGAGGCCGCTTTTGACCTGCACTGTATCGTGGGCACTACCCTCAGCTTTGACAGTTATCAGGACATGGTGGACCATTTCCCGGAAGGGACGGAGCTTGAGGAAATCCCCGCCCCCGAAGGGGTAACCGCGGACTCCGATCTGCCTTGCTGGTAGGATGAGGATCGTGTGTACCAATTGCGGCCAAATCTTTGAGGGCAAAAAGGGCCGCATATTGTGTGACGCCTGCCTCGCCGACTCCAAGGCAAACAGCGTCGTGCGTACGCGGGTATGCACGGCCTGTGGGGCGGATTTTCCCGGCGGCCCCCGCGCTGCCTTTTGCCCCACCTGTCGGGCGGAGCGCAAAAGGCAGCGCGAGCGAACGTATAAGCGCCATCCATCGGGCCGCCACCTTGGCAGTATCGACCTTTGCACAGTTTGCGGATCGGAGTATGTGGTTAAAGGCGGACTGCAAAAATATTGCCCGGCCTGTGCGGAAAAAGCCGTTAAGACGGCCGTTTCCGCGCAAAAGGCGACGATCCCCAAGGATACCGTGGCCCATTACCATGCCGCCCGCAAGGGCCGCCTGAAACCGTGCGCGGCCTGTGGTAAACCGTTCCACGCGCACCTCCCAACCAGCTATTGCAGCGACACATGCGCGGCATATGGCAGATACAAGGCGTTTGCCACAGCGGATTATAAGCGTGGGAGACGCCATACACCCCCCAAATCCTTTACCGATTGGCTATCCAGCCGCTCCGGTTGACGCCGGGGCGGCTTTTTGTGCGCCCGGGTCAGCGCCCTGTGATTTCCCCTTGCCGGACCGGTTTTTAAGCCGGTCACACACCTTGGGCCACGCGGCCCGGAACCATTCCCGCCAAGCCAGACAGCCTTGGCAGTAACTCCACGCCTTGCCCGTCTTGGCTTTGCAGGTTTTACAGGGATATTTCATTGGCCTTCCCCCTCTGCCGGTCTTCTAAGCCAACGCATTCCCGCCGCCACGCAATGCTTGCCCAAAGGACCGTCCAGCTCCATCGCGTGGCACGTTCCTCCCTCCGTTACTTGATCGCATACCTGGCACCAGTCGGCGGTGCAAAGCAATTCCGCCATCTCCTCCAGGCTCATGGCCCGTATCCGATCGTAATTGGTCCATGTCCCGGCCTCCCGGTAATGCCCAAAGCCCGCGCCGCAGTTTATGCAGGCAACCGTCG
>Ga0079305_1002049_pt1 | contig 20346 bp, 17 predicted proteins | sample LMS_cellobiose_e_FD_79183 | JGI IMG/M metagenome (GOLD analysis project Ga0079305, IMG submission 79183) | Rumen-fistulated moose microbial communities from Alaska, USA - LMS_cellobiose_enrichment | ecosystem: Host-associated > Mammals > Digestive system > Stomach > Rumen fluid ... | reverse complement strand
CATATTCGTTCCTGTCTCCCAACGGGACACCGTTCGGTTGGAAACGCCCAACTGTTCCGCTGCCTGCTCCTGTGTCAAATTCTTTTCCTTCCTGAGTGCTTTCAGGAACGCGCCGATCTTAATCTGATCCACTCCGGTCTTCCTCCTTTCGTAGCCAGTTTAGCACCAGTCTTATCATTTGGACACGACACAAAGCGAGAAAATACCGTATCCCATCGATTAGACATCATTGTCTGGTTCAACAAACTCCGATTTATCAATGCTTAGGAATAAACTTCTTCCACCTTCTGAGTACATCCTTCAGCGGCTCATCCAGATAGGAATATGCCTTGTCCTTAATCCAGTCGGGAATGCCGTATGCCGCTTCTGCGATGCTGCCCGTGATCGCCGCGAGGGTGTCGCTGTCGCCGCCAAGGGATATGGCGTTTCGGATGGCGTCCTCAAAGTCCGTACTTTCCAGGAAAGCGATGATGGCCTGCGGTACGGTATCCTGGCAGGTCTCGTTGAAGCGGTATGTAGGACGGATTTCATCCAGCGTCTTGGAAAGGTCGTAGCCATACTCGTTTTCGATATGTTCCTTGATGCGCCGCTTGCACTCTGCCGGATCATCGTTGATGGGCTGCTCATAGTCGCCGTAATAACCGCCGAAGTAATAACGGCACATGAAGATTGCGTCGGCTGTTGCCATTGCGCCTTTGATGCCTTCCGGGTGGTTATGCGTGACCTCGGCGGATGTTTTTGCCCGCTCTCTACCGTTGGACGGCCACATTCCCGTTCTCGCACAGAAGCCGCAATCCATCATCCAGGCGCATGGAGAAACACGCATAGCCGAGCCGTTGCCGTAGCTGTTATACGGCTCACGGTTATCAGAGTTAATCCACGCTCCGAATCTGCCGCCGTATCCCGCATCAGGATACATCCGACCGTATTTCTTCATGGCGTCGATGAAGTCATCGCGCTCACCGCCGTTCATGATTGCCTCCGCAACGGCGCAGGTCATGACGGTATCATCTGTGAAAAAGCAGTCATCCCGGAATAAGGGAAAGTCCTTCGTTTTGATATTGTGCCACTCGTAAACAGAGCCTACGATATCACCGACTATTGCTCCAAGCATAGCATCCTCCTTTGCAACTGCATACCCATCAAACAGAGAATACGCTTATAAACTCCTGTTCATGAGCCTTCATCCTCATAACAAATCCGGCGTAATCCTGCACATCCACGGGGATTTTCAAACCGTGTTTGGTAATGCTGATATCATCTCGCGGCATTACATCAGCCTCGTAGGTCGAGCCGCGATTCATCCATAATTTCAAATCGTCAGAGCCTTCCGCTTCCGGGTAAAGATAATATCCTGCCTTGGCATCGAATCTGAACATATATGCCAACACCTGCAAGTAGTCCCTATTGCCAATGTTATCCATCGGCTTGTACTTGGCGTCTGCGATAATCCTTGCCTCATTGTTCCTGCTGATGAAGTCGGGATAAATAAGACCGATATTTCCGTCAAACAGACGCTGGGCTCCCTTGCCGCCTTTATTCATCGGGTGATAGAAAGCGTCCTCAATAAGTGAATTGACATACTCCTCCCACAGCCACGCGCCGTCAAACAGTATACCGTATATCTGTTTCGATCCCGATCCAATCTGATGTTTTTGATGGCGGAGAATCAAAAGGCACAACCGCTGCAAAGCGAGGTATTCACGGTAATACGCATGACGAACGGTATTCTTTTTATTCTCTTCAATGATTCGCTGCCTGTCGTATGGCTCGTATCCGGGTGTGGCATCTAAGACGAGTTTCACTTCGTCCTTCACCTTTATGAGGAGATTGTTCCCATAAGGCTTTCTTTTGATAAACTCAATCGTGTGCCGCACCAATTCCATCAGGCTGTTATCATATGAGAACTCTCGTTGGCTGTATGCTACGCTCCCGGTGAAGGGTGTGTTTTTCTCGATATGCCTTGCGATATCGATGGAACCTTTTACATTCCCGTCGTTGTATCTGTGACGAATATACCGCTTGAACAAGCCCTTACGCATTGCCGTTTTAAGATAATACGGGAATAGAAAGAGCAGGAAATTAAACAGCCGATTGTCTTGATTGGCATCAGACTCTAAATCCACGATGTTCGGAAAATCTAAAACCCGGTCAAGGAGATATTGGAAAAAATAATCTTCCTCATCACCGCCAAAGCGCGACTCAATAATAAGCCGTTCATCGCCACAGCCGAGGAACCCCATCACATTGCCGGAACGATAAGTGTCGTTAACGCTCTGGATTATCATCTGATCCCGTGTTATGTCCTCTGCATCCTTGACGATTTCAGGAAACACGAATACACCCTCGCGCTCAAGCTGCTCCAATGTCTTGTCAGCAATCTTGCCCGTAAGAGTACAGATATCGGAAAAGGCATCTTTTTTCTGTTGTGAATTATCCTTGATCTTGAGTAGTTTCATTCACATCACCTTCGGCAGGCTTTTGATAACCGTAGGCTTTCGCAAACCTGTTCATGATTCCTTCCTCATCGTACATTCCCTGGATGTATTCCTGCAGAAGAGGCTGCAGATAATCCGTCCAAAGCTGGTCAAAGTCGAGTGTCTTCAGCTTAAGGAAGTATGATGCGCCAATCTGATAGTTTTCGTTCAAATCCTCCACAGCCGCGATTTCTTTGTTGAGAGCCGACATCCTTCTGATTGCTTCGGCTTCAAGCTCCTCATTTTCAAGAGAAGCCAGCATTTCAAGACGCTCATCTGCTCTAAGTTCTACGAAACGGAAACGGCGGCGCATGGCAAAATCGAAGCTGTCCACAGAACGGTCGATGTCGTTCATGGTACCGATGATGTAAACATTGTCAGGGATATAGAACTTATCATCTGGGTCGGAATGCAGATTGGAATACTGTGTGGAAATTTCTCCAGCTCTGCCGCGATACCCTGGGTCAATCGCAAAAAACAGTTCACCGAATATCTTTGAAATCTCACCACGGTTGATTTCATCGATAATGAAGATGTATTTCTTCAGTTCTTCCTGCTTTGCCTTCGCTTTTGAAGCTGCACCTTTCTTTGCCTTGATTGCCTTGTAAATTGCAAAGTCATAGGAATATGCCTGCGTAGCAAATGTCTTACCGAAGAAAGTCGTAATATCCTTTATCTTGTCGAACTTCTGCCCAGATTCAAGCATCTTCCTTATATCGTCCAGATTTAAGGTAAGTTTGTTGACAGTAGCATTCCCTGGAATGGATATATTAATGTGATGGTCGTCCACGCTGGTAACGGTGAACTCATTTCCGTTTATGGTCTTAAAAGTATCCACGCCAAGTTCGATATTGGAGAAAAAATCCGTCATGGCTTCCTGCACGGAGATTTCCTTTTCTATCGTTTCCTTGGACTTTTGAGAATCTTCATAGTTCTTCCTTGCGCGGGCTACAAACTTTTTGAAGATGCCGTCCTGCAATTCAAAGCCCATCGTGCCGTCATCATTTACCTTCGGACGCAGTCCTTCAACAAAATCAGAGTAGTCATAGCTCGGATGGAACTGTACAAATTCCACCTGCTTTTTCTGCTCATCGGTAAGGAGCGTGTAATCATCAAAGTATCCATTGCTGATGATGTCTGTGGCGATTTCCTTTGCAAGATACGACTTGCCCGTACCCGGCGCACCTCTGAATATCAGGTTCTTTGATGCAATCAGCATAGAGGAGAAGGGATTCCTGTACCCTTTGAACTGCTGTACGAGTTCTTCCTGCGCCGCAGCTTCTGTCTCCGCAGCCTCGGTTTCTTTTTCATCCTTCTCGCGGTATGTAAGGATAAACTGATCTCCCGGCTCGCCGAAACGTTTTAAGCACTCCTGAACGAAGATAATCGTGGAGAACACATTCCAGCAGTATATAACGAACTGCCTGCCGCTATCATAACCGTAGGTCAGATACTCTATGGTGTTGCGATGCTTCTTAAATTCATCCACGCTGGGATAAATGCCGCAAATCATATCGCTGTTCGGATTGTATTTGCATATAGGGAAGGATTCTTTGTCCTCGACCGACATAGCCGAGATTTGCTTCTCGAAAACCTGGAAAGCGATACGCGGCATGGTCTGATTAGAGTTTCTTCTTTCACCCTTGCTATAAGAGCGTTTGACAACCTCGCCATTTGCCTTTTTGAAATAGACATCAAGCGGCTTATAGTTATCACCGAGACTCAAGTTATCCATCGTGAACCGCTCATCCGTGGATTCCACGTTCTCGGCAATAACCGACAGTTCAAATTTCTCCTGCTGCTTTGTCTCAATGGTAAAATCCTGACCTTCCAGATAACTCTTTGCTTCTACGGCATTGAATCCTTCCGTGGAAATATCCGTGCCGTTTGCCAAATGGTCAGCTACGGCCACCACATATTTCGGCGGATACCGTTTTCCATCCTCGGTCACGAGTTCATACTTCGTGCTTTGATTATGGAAAGGGACTCCATTCTCATCGATGTACTTTAAGGCATCAATGATATCCTGTTTTTTTATTTTTGGTATAGCCATGCTGCACCTCCGTTTATTATTTTTCCAATTCGTTCTGCTCGTCATACTCCTCGACAACAACTTTATAGCGTTTCCTTAATCCAGAACGTGTTTTGGAAACAAAAGCATGAAACTGTCGAGCATTCTTTAATCCGAGAATTTCAGCGCATTGGACCGCATTTCCAAACGCGATGATTTCATCGGTATCCTCCCGATAAACCGTGTAATACTTCATAGATAATCCTTTCACAGAAGAATTTGTTGTAATGCTTCTGACGCATTATCAAGGTCGTTCCCTAAAATCAATTCATAATAATCCAATGAATCAACCGCTAAAGGGAGCGAAGCCGTCTCTGTTGCATCCATAATCTTTGCGCGGCTGTTGGGTCCTGGAAATGCAAATCCACATCGTTTAACATCAGTCAAAAGGACATAAGACAGCAACTGATGGGTGTCCGACCTTGCGCTACGAGTATTCGGTTTATATTTCGCATCAATAACTGCTACTGGTTTCTGGCTTTCATTGTCACGAATGATAATATCAGGAATGCAATAGGGCATTAAATGGATGCCACGCTCAACCTCTGAAATATCACTGACATCTTTCTGTATATACAATCTCTTGGAATAACGATCCAAAGAGTATTTATCCATATTTATCGTTCGTTTCAAAACGATTCGAGCATAAAATTCAAATAAGGATTCCATGTTTATCATATAAGGAATCGTGAATACGCTTTTAGCTATTGATTGACCATCCTCATTCTTAAATGCGTAATATTTCTGTCCATAGATACAACGCGCCTGTTGCAAAAGAGGCTTGTAATACATATAAAGCCCAGATGCATCTGCTCCATTGAAATCGCTCGTTTTAATCCGAACAGTCTTTACACGCCGAAATGCATTCTGACAATAAGCCATCCTTTTTGATACTTCAGAAGTTGGAGGAAACCGCCTCCCTATAATCTCTTTACACTTCAGCAAAGTCGCTTTGAGAATTCTATTTTCAATATTGTCTTCAGTGAAATCAATGTACTTGCAGTAAAACCTATCGCTTCTACCTTTGCAAGTATTCATGCGTATGTTCTTTTTGATTTCGATTTTGCCGCGAACCTTTGAGGCATAATTCTCTTCCTGATGGAACATGGTTTTCTTCAAGCCTTTTCTGCAAAGGCTATAACAGGACGTAACAAAACTCAGCGCATATAACAATTCCCCGTCTTGCTCTGTATCCTGAGATAACTTTATCAACGGCTGATCATAGAAAACATGAAACAGAGACCTTCCATCAGCGTCCATCTCTGCAATGTAATCATCGTATTCATCATCAGTCATTACAGTCTCAAGCATCTGCCAAGGGTCCATGCCGTATTGTGAATCCACAACGATAATATGCTCTTTGCCTCCAGATTGGAGGTAGTGGCCGTTTTTATCATACAGTCTTCCAACCCCAACATATCCGCTACTCCACAGTTTTCCCTGGAATCTATGTATGCCAAAATTGACCTCTGGCGCAGAGAGATCTACTTTTGCCCATACCTCATCCTTGCTATTCAGCACAGACCAGTCGTTAACTTGATGGATTATTACATCTCGTGCCATAACATCACTTTCCTATTAATACCCGATTTTTGTGCGCACCTCTTCAATAAAAGTCCCTACATATTCGTTGTCAATGCGCTTTCCAGACCTTGTCATATTGCCGAACTCTTTAGCGTACAACATGATATTATCGCTGATAAAGCGAACTCGCTCGCCACGGTCAGCGGCATCCCTTATTTCTGAAGGTGTGTGTTCGATGGCTTTCAGGTCCTCGATTGTATCTAAAATTCCATCTTTCACATACTCCCTTAAAATGGGAATGATCTGGAAGACAAAATGTTCAACGAAATCTTCCTCATAACCTTCTTTCCTTTTTCTGAGGAAATAGGTGTGGCCAAGACGAACATCGCTTTTTTGATATTCATCATTGAAGTAACTTTCATTATCAAAAACTGCTTGTACAGCATCGAACACCAACAATTCAATAGAGTTCTCATCATCATTTTCAGAGGCATTCTGATAGCAGTTTATGACAACATTTCGATCCGCAGGACTATCAATGAAAAGGAAACGCCTGCGAATAGCGTAATCAATTGAATCGATAGATTTATCTGCGGTATTCATCGTACCTATAATAAACAGATTCTTTCCAAGAACGATATCCTTGGTTCTCGACACGGGATTGGCAACCTTGTCTTCGACCTCATACGGCGTAGACACCTTGCTGTCACGATATTCGAGGCCGTAAATCAGCTCTCCGAATACCGTAGCAATATTTGCTCTGTTAATTTCATCAATAACGAGATAGAACTTCGGCGGTTCATTCGGATTAGCTTTTTCAGCAAGTTTAGCAAACTCCGCAATCTTGCCAAGGATTCTGTTAACACTGTTATATGACGGAAGTCCTCCATCGGCCTTCACTTCGATACCTCTTATGAAGTCTTCATAACCGTATGATGGGTGAAACTGTACCAAATCCCATCCACCCGTGGTCAGCTTCGAAGAAGCAGTCGGATTAGAGTAATCTTCTTCCGTCAGCTTATAAGCATCAAGCGCAGAAGATACATCCTCTTGGCTCACAAAGCGTTTTGTGAGGATTTCCGAATCCGGCTCCAACTGCTTAAGTACGAACCTCTTGCTCTCAAAGGTTTTAGACGTACCGGGAGGCCCCTGGAACACCATCTGACGAACCCCGATGTTTTCCATGATCTGCTGATAATCCTTTAAGTCAGTCATTTTTACCACTCCTTTTATCTCTATGATTTTTTCCGCACCACTTGTGATGTTGTAAATATCCTCATATTCCTCGACACTAAAAGGTGTCGAGCCTGCAATCAGATTCTCAAACTTCTGTTTATCAACCCTGATTGCTTCTCCTTGCCGCGTCCACAGCGTTCGCAATCGCCTCATCCTTGTGCCGAAATAATCAATACGCGCTTTTTCACGTTCTGTTTGTGAAGCTGCATTGACATTCCTAAGTTCATCATGCAGGGATGAGAGGTACTTTATCTCCAGTAAAATCAATTCATCCAAATCCGCATAAGACTCATCATGTCCCTTTATCAGCGATATATTCATCTCGTATACTTTTAAGTAGTATAACAAGAGCCGATATAAGGAGCCGTATATCTCTGCCGGGTTATTGTCTTTACAAACATTGTTTGTCGTAAATGTATGCAGCCTTAAGCCGTTCAGCGGAAGGTAGGTGTCGCTTGGTGAGCCATCAGTATATGAAATCTCATATGCAGCAACGTCTGACCGATCAGCCCATCTTCCCACATTACCCGGACGAGTAGAATAGTATGCATGAGGATTACGCCGATCTTTTCCTTTTACGGCAGTTTCATAATAGTAACTCGGAGCATCCTGTGCCTTTACCAAATAAGAAGCATATGCCACCGGCACGGATTTGCTCGGTACAGATGCAACCTCTATGTTAAACAAGAGAGAGTCTGTTGCTATATCGCTTGGAAACACTCCATTCAATACGACTGCATCTATTACGCTTTCCAACAAACCTTTATAATCTGAACAGTGATTCGGTATAATCTCTCTTTCGTAATAGTCGATTGTGTCCTCCAATGAGTAAGGATCAACTCTGTCACCGGAATTGACCATGACCTTTCGGATGTCTGAAATACGATTCAGTCCAGATACTCCGGTGTTTAGCTTTGAAGAAAGCGCCTGCTCAAAGGATTCAATATTGCCGTGAATTATTCCCATTGAAGATAAGTTATTCAAAAACGGGAATATCTGATACATCATTTTCTGCTTAAACTTGTCCAGCACAAAATATGATGTTCCTGTGCGATCAACCATAAAGAGTCCATGTCCTGGCATATATTTTTCAGCAACATCAGGAACTCCGGGAGTTGCGTTAGATGACAAGAACTCTTTTATGCTCTCGAAGATATCCGTAATAATCCTGCCTGCGTTTGCATTAACTGCGTCGTAATAATTCTCAATTATTGCTTTGTCAGATTTCAACTCAGCAACATAATCCATCCTTCTACGCAAAGCATAGTCCAAATGACCTAAATGAAAATCTCCGCATTCCGTAAAAATAAGGGTTACATTGTCAGGTATACACAATTCCGAACCATCAGCAAGGGCTACGGATTCATTGCGAAACTCCATTGCATAGATAAGGTTACCCAACAGCGCACTTGCGTCGATTCTTGAAATATCGTCAAATATGATAGCAAAGCATTCTTCAGACAGTTTCGCTCTATCACACAGCTTCTTTATCCGTTTCTCCACATAGTCTACCGTCATTGAGCCTGTGGCTTTAATGTCAATTCCATAAACTATATCTTCGTAGGTCATGCTTGGGTGAACCTGAATGAATTCGCATCTATCACTGTTTATAAATGCTTCGATTTTATCCAAGTCCTCATAGATGTCCCTTGATTGGAGACTGTCTATATTTAATTTTTCGTGGCACAGGTAATATGCGGCTGCTCTTGCCAGAAACGTCTTTCCTGTAGCAGGATTACCTGTGAACAGTAAGTTCTTCATATATAATCATTCTCCAGTATGATCTGAGGCCAATATGTTCATGACCAATCGGGCAAGGAAATAGGATACTTTCGGTGGCACAGCATTTCCAATCTGACGGCTTATGGATCGTTTGTCCCCATAAAAACTGTAGCTGTCCGGAAAGCTCTGAATCCTTGCTGCTTCTCTTGGCGTCAATGTCCGATCTTCATCAGGGTGGATAAATCTTCCTCCCGCCGGAGTATCAAATCTTGTAGTAATGGTCGAGGCTTGCTCGTCCCAACACAATCTGCCATATGAACCACTATGAACAGAGTTTATCTGTTCATTAAGAACCGTATAGTTTTCCCCGTTCTTTATTTGTTTCATCCTTTCAACTGCAACCTTTGAATGCTGGGACCGAGTATGATTTGTTATGGTTTTTGCTTCGCAAGAAAGGTATTTTTCATACTCCGTTTCAGGAATGGGATTCGGGATAATCCCATCTGTGGTAGTCATGGGCAGATTACCAATCGCATCTCGCACAGTGACAGCATCAAAATATGTTGGAACTTCTCGCAGGATTTCAGCCCTTGTTTTTTCCCATAATGCCTCAATATCTGCATCCTCAATAAGCGTACCCAGGATTATCATTCTTTCCCTACGCTGAGGAACTCCAAAATCAGCGGCATTTATTACCCGATGATATATGTGATAAGGTTTACCTCCCAAAGCCTCTGAGTCTTGGAATAATCTCTGAATTTCCTTAAATATCTTTCCGCCTTGCATGGTGGCTATGCCTTTAACATTCTCCATAATGAACACTTTAGGCATAACTTCTTTTACCACATTAAAGTAGTGCTTAAAAAGATAGTTCCTCGGATCATCAATGAAACCATGTCTGATTCTTGCACCAGCCATAGAAAATCCCTGGCACGGGGGACCTCCAATGATGATGTCAGCATTTACTCCCGCAAAAGTTCCAGAAGTATCTATATTCTTAATATCATCGACAATCATGTCGACTTCAGGGTGGTTAAGCTGATATGTGTTTGCTATGACAGAATCAAACTCCACCGCTTGATTCACATCATATCCAGCCTGTATAAACCCGAGTGACAGCCCGCCGCACCCTGCAAATAAATCAATTACTCTCATCCGCATCAATTCCTCCGCTTGTTCTATATCTGATAGCAAATGACTTTATGTATTCGCTTTCAGATTCGGTCAATCCATATGCGGCATTTATAAAATCATCTATCGCATGGATTTCTTCCAAACACTCACGGTGTTTATATTCATACTGAGTTTGCTTTGTCCCTACATAGACTTTTGTTGCCTCAAGTTTATCTATCAGCAAGGACGCTAAATTAGTGGCACCTTCAATGTTTAGCATCGTAGGCATCCTGAAGTTATTAAGTGCCTTGCTCACGTGCCAACAATCTGAAACGCAAATCCAATACCACCAAAAGAGCGAAGAATTTATGATACAGTAGCAAAAGTCAGCTTCTTGCGCTGTCGCAAAGCTAAACACTTTATATTCCGGATCATCAACCTTCGTTCGATATGCCTTCATCCAAAACGCCTCTCGACGGTTCAAATATACTGATTCGCATCCATGTCTTGAAGCCTCATATATGGATGCGGTCGTGATAGGATCAGATACTTTCTCATAAATATCCGCATCCATTTGAGTCCCAAGCTTAGGGATAAAATCAGCGCACTGGTAACGGTTCTTTATAACCCGTAGATTTCGGAAAAGGCTTTCTCTTTCATCTTTATACCAATACTGATAATTGCCGGTATAAAGAGTTACGGGTACTCGTTTGTCCTTGCCAATCAGAATACATAGTTTCTGATGGACAGAATCAAACAAGCAATCAGGTCTATCCGCGAAACTCAAAATGTACTGTTCCGGAACAAGTGTCTCCAATTCTTCTCGAAGTTGTTTCATTCGCGGCGTCGAAACATATGACAGTGGAATAATAAATCCCATTGAGCCATTCTTTTCTAATCTTTCAGCAGCGTTTATAAGGACATTTGCATATATGTTTCCATATTTTTTTGATAGAGATAGTCCGCTTTTCGAGTCTTCTACATAAGGTGGATTGCCCACTATGATATGATGCTTAATTTTAGACTGCACTTTTGTTCCCACGAAGTCGTAGGTTGAAAAACGACGATTCATTATTTTGCCCAAGCCACGACAATAGTTTATTCCGCAGTATTCTGCAATGCAGAGCAGAAGTCTTAATTCCGTGATTATTACGGAATCAAGATTTACATCATTACCATATATGGTTGAAACCACCTCTATGATTTCAGTATTCGTCAATGCCTTTTTATGCTGCTTGAGCAAAGACAGTTTCATTTCGAGTGCCGCAAGTAGATATTCACCAGCACCACAAGTCGGATCAAAAACTGTCTTTGTGCAACAAAAAGACTTATATGGAATGCTATGTAATTCCATATCAGATATATTATTCTCGGTAAGCTTTCCGAATAACGCTTTTACACTGTTTGTCAAAATGAACCTAACCACATCATTTGGAGTGTAATAAACGCCTTTGCTTTTTCTTATGCTTTCTTTTTCGTTTATCTTAGAAAGCGTTTCTTGAATCTGGGCATAGCTATACCCATTATCATTCCTTTCATCTGTAGTGAAATCGTAATCCTTTATTCTTGCAATAATTCTTATTTCATTACAGATATCCGCGATATCCTCGGTAGAATATCGACTACATATATATGAATAGACAAGCCGAAGAGCATGGATTATCAATCCCTCTGCTCCAGCAGGCTTTGCACCATCAATTCTACCCATCGTTGGTGGCATCCTTTCTAACCTTTTTTATTGGACGATTATTCATCTGCCGCCTTTTCATCGTCAATAAATTCCATGATGTCCCCGACATCACATTTCAGCGCACCACATATGCGCAGCAGGACATCCGTATTCACATTTCCGCCTTTTCCAAGTTTGGCAACGGAGGTGGCGCTGATACCGCTCATCTCCCGTAGAGTCTTTTTATTTATCCCTCGGTCAATAAGAAGTTTGAAAAGTTTGTTGTAGCTGAAACGCATTTGCAATACCTCCGTGATTTTTCTCTTTCTATTATGCTACATTAGTTACTTCACATCGTTTAGGAATCCGTACCGCGTATTCGGGATCAAGCCCTTTCCGAAGGTTTCCACGACCACACCGTGCTTCTCATAATCAAGGGAAGGTATGTGGTCAAGGTTCTCGATGATAATAAGCTGTCCCTCATCCTGGTGGTTCATGAAATAACGATAAAGTCCGGCTCTCATGCTGTCGGGCATCTTGTCATCCACGCCATCGTCAAAACCGTGGAGAGGGGTATCAACGATAAAGACGTGCGGATCGAATTTGGCATTGGCCGCCAGATATTTCCGCAGCATCATTATCATCACGGTGTTTAAATAAGAATGATAGCCCTTGCCGTGGCTCGTTCCCTTGTCCTCACCGTTGACCTCAATATCAAAGGTATTGAAATTGAAGTGCGCCTGAACAAGCCCGGAATAACAGCACTCCTTAAGAATACTGTTAGCGAACTCTGACATCGTGGTTGCAAAATCATCCCCAAAGTAATCCTTGGGATGATACTCCAGCTTCTTATCATTTTTCTGCTCGTTTTCAAGAGCGGTCAGGTCGTTTCCGAAATCGGTGGCATAGGTCTCAATCAAGGCGATCTCGCTGGCGATTCGGAGATAGGACTTATACGCATTGACGGTATTCTGCTGTTTGTTTTCCTGCGGACGCAGTTCCGTCTTTATTTTGGATTCGAGAGCATCCCGCTGTTGTTTCAATTCTTCAAGTTCCGCACGGATTTCTTTCTTCCTGTCCTCAACATCCTGTTCGGTTTCTTCAAGCCCGGAGAGCTGCGCCATAGTCCGCTCCATCTCAACCTTGGAAGAAGCGATGTAGGATACCCGTTTGCGCGGAGTGATCGTCCCTTCGCAGTACGGACATTTGGTTGACTGCGGAACTTCCTGGTATGCCTCCTCGCCCTCAACGATAAGGGAAAGCCGCTGGATATCCGCTTTGTACTGCGCGGCAAGACGATGATAGCGAGTCAGCAGGACATCGCATTCCGCCGCGCGTTCCTCCGCGTCCAAAATGGACGAGAGAATCTTCTGGCTTTCCGCAAGCGCACGGTCAATCTTTCTCTGCGTTTCCTGCAGGGCGGCAGTCGCCTGGGCTATCTGTTCCTCAACATCTGCACCGTCAAATATGTGCAGGTCTTTTTCAAGTTGTTCTTTGCGTCCGGCTGCGTCCTGGATTTTCCGATTAACATAGTCTGTTACGGCTTTCCGGCGCGCCTTCTTTATCTTTTTCTCTTCCTGCGCATCAGTTTCCGAGAATGACCTCCCGGTTATCAGGTACAAAAGCGCAGACAGAAACAGAGTGTTTTCCATGTATCGGTGTTTCGGTTCAACGATGGAGTCGCTGTCATCTATCCGATTTTCGTCAAGATAGAATACCCGCAGGAGATTGCGCCAGGTGAGCCGTTTCTTCTCAAACCGCGCATTTGTCACAATCATGGTTTCCTGCTCGATGCCGATCAGTTTCAGCCACACCTCATTCAGCGGAGGATTCTTCGCTCCCTTGCGATAGTTGACATCGTAGGTGCCGCTGTCGATTCCCTCAATGGTGCTTACGACCTCCACCTGGTTCTTGCCCACATCCCGATGGAGTGTGATTTCGCCGTCCTTATCATTGGACGCCACAATCATCGTCACGCCGTCATACTTTGCGCTTTCCTTAAACGGCTTATCCACGGAACCGCCGTATATGAAGTCGATGCAGTTTGCCACACAGGTCTTTCCGCTGTCAGAACGTCCCTGGATTATGGTCAGCCCTCTGCCGAAGGAAACGCTGGCATCGCCCTTGGCGGCACTTTTCGCTATTACTTTTTTGATGTAAAAACCCGCCATTGCGCTACCTCCTTAAAGATTTCGTGGACTGCTTGTTAATCTCATTGAACAACTGGACATCGCTGTAGTTCCGGTATTTCTCAACGACAAGACTCATCAGTTCCTTATACCGCTCGGCGTATTCCGATTGGAAACCCTCGCTCATTTTTCTGCCGCTTTCCGAAACCGAGTAGAGGATACCCGTTTCATCATCCGTAGCTACAACAAGCCCGCCAACCACAAGGTCTTTTATTGCGGTCTTTGTGAGATTCCGCCTTGCGGATAGTTCGCTGAATGCAAAACCGTTCTCGCCATTCAGAGACCTATCCGCAACACCGAAGTCCTCGCAGTAAATTGCAATAAAGTCATAGGCGGCGATTCTGTCGAGCGTAAGCCCGGTATCGGCCACGTCAAGAAGCAGCACCACATGGAGTGACAGTTCAAAAGGTGTATTGAAAAGTTTATTGCTCATCAATGTTCACCCACGACTCAATCACGCCGTCATTCACCAGTATGTGGCAGATGCCTTTCTTCTCCAAATTGCCGATCAGGTTCCGCATCTGGCTGAGTACGGAACTGTCGAGGGTAGTGCTTGTAATTTTCTCAAGTACGGCATTCAGCCTCGCATAGCCGTCATCGTAATCCTTCCAATAGGTAGTGTTGATTCCGTGCCAAGCGTCGTCCTTCAGTTTGCCGAACTCATCCTCGCCGTCATCAAAGATATCCCGGACGGAGCGTTCGATGCTGACCGCACTGTAATACGCCATGCGCTGTTCCTTGTAGTTTTCCGCATACCGCTTGGGCAGGGACGGAACATCGTCCGCCGTAAAAGTGTCCTTTTTCAGTTTCTGCGCATACGCCTCGTATAAGGCACGGATGTAATCCAGTTCATGCTTTCCAATATCATCGGGTACGAGTGCCTGATGAATCGTAATGACCTCGCCGGATATATGTAGCTTATCGCCTCTGCGCTCTATCGTCGCAGGGGCTATATTTTTTAGCTTTCTTCCTGTTTCCATGCGCTGATAGTTCAGCACGGTCACATCATCGGACAAGCCTTCAGCGCGGCGGCGTATGATCTGCGCCAGTATGTTGGCGCAAGCCTGTCCGACTTCGGAAGGCTCGACTTCAAAGCCGAACTCCACCAGCTTGTCCTTCATATGGTTAAGGGCATCGAAGGAATAGGTATTCACGAAATCAGCGAACTTTGCCTCATCAAGCCGTGGTGTTAATGCGGATGCCTTTTTCTGCGAAATAGGCAGTCTGCCGCTATAGTACGCCTCAAGCGTGGACTTCTTCAGCCCATAAATCGGATTCGGCGAAGCCTTCTCCAACGCCTCATCATCAAGGATGGCGTCTGTCAGTATCTTTACAAACTCGCCGGCGTTAACCGTCTTCTCGTAGTTGTGATGCATGAACTGCACGAGGTCACAGAACTTCAAGCTGACACCCTCCTTTCCGATGTAGGCACTTATGTAGGCAGATGTAGGCAAACCTACGAGTTCTGAAAGTCCCGTTTTCTATAATTAAAAGCGTGATGTGGCAAGCGGAACGCACCTCCCGTGCGAAAGCCAAAATGCCCTAAATCACATTATACCACAAAACAACGCAAAAGTCTATAAAAATTTGTGAACGCGAAACTTATTTCTTTCAAGCCGTTCTAACTTTGCGATTGCGAGTGGTATGAACCGTCTCTTGATGCATCGACCGATCACCGATGGCTCACTTCACCTGACGGGCAACTGAATATCCCAACAGCGATCTGATGAGCAAGAGAGCTGCAATCCCGGAATGGAGGGAACTCCTACAGGACTGCGGTCAGTTTACTATTGCCATTTTTGCGCTGTACCCGCGAGAAGCCTCCATTCCCAACACGAATGGAGGTTTTTCCAATGATTATCAAGTACAAGTTTTCAACCGGCGAGGTGACGGAGGTCGAGGTCTCGGAAGAGATCGGTACCGTCATCCTGGACTCTCGGCGTGAGGAACACGCCAGCAACGAGCGCCACCGCTACCACACGGCGTTCTCGCTCGATGACATGGATTACGAGGACAAGGATTACTTCTCCGCTGCGGACAATCCCGAAAAGGCATTCATGGAGAAGGAGTTCGCAAAGAAGCGTGAGGCAATGCTCTCGCAGCTTACGGCCGTGCAGAGGCGCAGGTTTGAACTGTTCGAGGACGGCATGACCGTTGCGGAGATCGCCCGCAAGGAAAAGGCCGCGTTCAACAGCGTCAAGGAGTCCATCGAGTCGGCTCAGAAGAAGCTGAAAAAACTTCTCTGATTTTTCTCAAGGGACACCCTCAATTTCGGTGTCCCTTTTCTGTTTAACAGCGGAAGGACAAAACAACATCCCTTCCGGAAAGTGAGGTAAGTGCCATGAAGCACACATTACAGATCAGCGTCAGCAAGAAGCCGAAGAACGGCGGAATCGTAGCCTGCCGCAAGGTTTCGGTAAGGGAAAGGTTCCTCCGATTCCTCTTCGGCGACAAGACAAGGCTCACAGTCATCGTTCCCGGCGACACCGTGGAGAAACTGGAGATCAAGGAGATCGGAAAGGAGGCAGCCCGTGAAACTGTATGAGATCAACGCGGAAATCCTGCGGCTGACGGATGCCATCGAGTTTGACGAAGAAACCGGGGAAATCCTCGGCGATGCGGACGAACTGTTCACACAGATTCAGTCGCTTCAGATGGAGAAGAAATCCATCCTCGAATATCTCGCCAAGCTCGTCCTGAACATCCGCGCCGAGGCAGCCGCCGCAAAGACCGAGGAACAGCGCCTCAAAGCACGCCGCGACAGGCTTGCGAAAAAGGAAGACCGTCTCATGAAGATACTCGACCGCGAGTGCGCGGGCAAAAAGACCGACCTTGGCGTGGCGACCTTCGCTTACCGCAAGACCTCCCATGTGGATGTGTCGGACGCGGAGAAAGCGATCCGCTGGCTCAAGCGCAACAAGCACCTCGACTGTTTCCGCATCCCGGCGCCGGAAGTCGCAAAGGCCGAGGTCAAGAAGCTCATCAACGCAGGAACGAAGGTACCCGGCTGCGCCGTGGTCGAGGACTACTCCTGCTCACTCAGATAAGGAGGATTTGACGGATGTTAAACATCACCAGAGGGAAAATCGACCGCGCCTTAAAGGTGGTCGCCTACGGGAGCGAGGGCATCGGCAAGACGACCTTTGCCGCCGCATTCCCGGAACCGCTCTTCATCGATACCGAGGGCGGCACCGCGCACATGGACGTGCGCCGTATCGACAGACCGCAGTCCTGGGAGGAACTGCTCTCCATCATCAGCGAGGTCGCGGCTGATCCGAATGTCTGCAAGACGCTCGTGCTGGATACGGCGGATTGGGCGGAGGCGCTCTGCGTTGCCTATGTCTGCCAAAAATACAAGCAGAACTCCATCGAGAGTTTCGGCTACGGCAAGGGCTACACGATTCTCGGCGAGGAGTTCGGCAGGCTGTTTGCCGCTCTCGATGCCGTCATCGCTTCCGGCAAGAACGTGGTCATCACGGCGCACGCCAAGATGCGCAAGTTCGAGCAGCCCGACGAACAGGGAGCTTACGACAGATGGGAAATGAAGCTGTCCAAGCAGGTCGCGCCGCTTTTGAAGGAATGGTGCGATATGCTCCTGTTCCTCAATTACAAGACCTATGTGGTCACGACCGAGACGAACGCCAAGAAAGCCCAGGGCGGCAAGCGCGTCATCTATACCTCGCACCATCCGTGCTGGGACGCCAAGAACCGCCACAGCCTGCCGGAGGAGATGGACTTGGACTTCAAGAACATCGCACACCTTTTCAAGACGGGTGCCGAGCCTGCCGCTGATGCGGGCAAGCCCATCGACCGCCTTCGCTCCCTCATGGCGGAGTCGAATGTGACGGACGCGGAGCTTCAGAAGGTCGTGGCGGACAAAGGACACTATGCCGCCGACGCTCCCATCGACAGCTATTCCGAGAAATTCATCTCCGGCTGGCTCATCAAATACTGGCCGCAGATTCTGAACCTTATCAATGCGGACCGCGCAGGTCTGTGACTAACAAAGGAGGATTTTTATCATGGCTGATTACATCAACAACAACGCCGGCATGGATTGGGATGACGCCATCGAGAACGATGGCCAGGAGTTCATTATCCTGCCGGAAGGTGACTACAACTTCACCGTTACCGACTTCGAGCGCGGGCGCTTTCCCGGCTCCGCCAAGATGTCGGCTTGCAACAAGGCGACGCTCACCCTGCAGGTCAAGACCGATGACGGTATCGCCAGCGTCCGCACCGACCTCATTCTGAACCGCGTCGTGGAGTTCCGCATTTCCGCTTTCTTCCGCTGCATCGGTCAGAAGAAGCACGGCGAGAGACTCGTCATGGACTGGAACAAGGTCGTGGGCAGCCGCGGACGCGCACACTTCAAGCCTCGCACCTATACCGACCGTGACGGCAACGAGCGTCAGGCAAACGATGTCGACCGCTTCTATGACTATGACGAGAAGTTCTTCCCCGCCGAGGACGACTGGATGGAGATCACCGGGGATGAAGACCTGCCGTTCAATTAAGGAGGTGCCGTATGTTTGAACTTCGACCTTATCAGGCCGAGGCGAAACAGGCGATCCTTTCCGCGTGGGACGAGGGGTACCGTAAGACACTCCTCGTCCTCCCGACGGGATGCGGAAAGACCGTTGTGTTTTCTTCGGTCACAGAAAACCAGGTAAACAAGGGACACCGTGTGCTTATCATGGCGCATCGCGGGGAGCTGCTCGACCAGGCGGCAGACAAGCTGAAGGAAGCGTCCGGGCTTGACTCCGTCCTCGAAAAAGCGGAGTCCTCCTGCCTCGACAGCTTTCTCCCGGTGACGGTCGGCTCTGTGCAGTCGCTTGCACAGGAAAAGAGACTCGCCCGGTTCCCGAACGATTACTTCCAGGACATCATCGTGGACGAGGCGCATCACTGCCTTTCCGACAGCTACAGGCGCGTCCTCGACCATTTCCCGACCGCCAACATCCTCGGCGTGACGGCGACGCCCGACAGAGGCGACATGAAGAACCTCGGAGAGTTCTTCGATTCCAAGGCTTATGAGTACAGCATGACCGAGGCTATCCGTGAAGGATATCTCTGCCCGATCAAGGCGCAGATGATTCCGCTCGAACTGGATATCGCGGATGTCGGCATCTCAAGCGGCGACTTCTCCGCAGGTGAGATCGGACACGCATTGGAGCCGTATCTTCAGCAGATCGCGGTCGAGATGGCGAACTACTGTCAGGGCAGAAAGACCGTTGTGTTCCTGCCGCTCATCGCTACCTCGCAGAAGTTCTGCGCCATGCTGAACAATGTAGGACTCCGCGCCGCAGAGGTAAACGGCAACAGCGATGACCGCTCGGAGGTGCTTGCCGATTTCGAGGCGGGCAGATATGACGTGCTTTGCAATTCTATGCTGCTCACCGAAGGCTGGGACTGCCCGTCCGTGGACTGCATCGTGATCCTGCGTCCTACCAAAATCCGCTCCCTTTATCAGCAGATGGTCGGACGAGGCATGAGGCTTGCTCCGGGAAAAGACCATCTGCTGCTCCTTGACTTCCTTTGGATGACGGCAAGGCACGACCTTTGCAGACCGTCTGCTCTCATCAGTAAGGACGAGAAAATCGCAAAGATGATCGATGAGCAGATGAAGTCGGACGATGAGGGCATCGACCTTATCGAGGCCGAGGAACAGGCGGAGCGTGATGTCCTTGCCGAGCGTGAGGCGGCACTTGCCAAGCAGCTCGAAGAAATGCGCGGGAAGAAACGCAAGCTGGTCGATCCGCTTCAGTATGCGCTTTCGATTGCGGCGGAGGATTTGACGAATTATGTGCCGACCTTCGCATGGGAAATGGCACCGCCGTCCGAAAAGCAGGTCGCTTTCCTGGAACGCAGGGGCATCTTCGCCGACAGCGTCAGGAACGCCGGGCTTGCGTCCCTTCTCATTGACCGCCTGCAGCGCCGTCAGCAGATGGGGCTTGCTACGCCGAAACAGATACGCTGTCTGGAACGCTACGGTTTCAGGCAGGTCGGCACCTGGGCGTTCGAGGACGCCAGTTCCCTCATCTCGATGCTTGCGGACAATAGCTGGAGAGTCCCTTACGGGATCACTCCCGCGCTCTACAGACCTTAAGGAGGTAACCATTTTATGGATAACAATATACTTTCTGCTTTGAAAGCCATCGATGTGGCGACCTTGAGCCGTGCCGACTGGATTGCGGTCGGCATGGCGTTAAAGGAGGAGGGCTACCCCTGCTCCATATGGGACGACTGGTCCCGGAACGACAAACGCTATCATCCCGGCGAGTGCGAACGCAAGTGGAACAGCTTTCACGGCTCCGGCACTCCCGTCAAGGGCGGCACCATCGT
>Ga0079305_1002046_pt1 | contig 20368 bp, 14 predicted proteins | sample LMS_cellobiose_e_FD_79183 | JGI IMG/M metagenome (GOLD analysis project Ga0079305, IMG submission 79183) | Rumen-fistulated moose microbial communities from Alaska, USA - LMS_cellobiose_enrichment | ecosystem: Host-associated > Mammals > Digestive system > Stomach > Rumen fluid ... | reverse complement strand
GTCCATGACGCTCCATGAGACGAGCTCTCCGATCTTCGCCGTGTCGCTGACGACTCTCGCGTGGATGTACCCCACGCTGTTCTGATTGAAGTAAGAGAACGAGAGCGTCTGCAGATGGTTGAAGCTTACGCGCTTCAGATCGCGGCTGACCGAAAGCTCTATCACCGATGCGCGGAATGTGGACGAGAGATTGGCGAACACCTGCGTACCGAGCGCGGCGACGTAAAGAAGAACGAATATCCATAATCCGTCGAGCGTTTGCTTTCCGACAAATTCGTTCACCGCGTACCGCTGGAACAGCGGCAGCAGTATATCGATCGCCGAGCCGAGAAGCCCGAAAAGGACCATGGCGAGCATCATTTTTCCGTAAGGCTTGAGATAAGGGAGAAGTCTGTCGATACCGAAATGGGGGAGAGCGGTGAATTGCTGCTGCTCCTTTTCATCCATCATTTCTTCATCCATTATTCCGTCACCTCCTTGCTCGAGGTCTGTATGTCGTATATCCTGCGGTAGATACCGCCGCTTTTCAAAAGCTCTTCGTGCGTACCGATCTCGGACACCTTTCCCTTGTCGAGAACGAGTATCCTGTCGGCGTGCATCAGAGTAGAGATGCGGTGGGATATGAGTATGACCGTGCTCTTCTTCGTTTTTTCGCGCAAGGCGGCGCGTATTTTTGCGTCGGTCTCGGCGTCCACTGCGGAAAGAGCGTCGTCGAATATCATTATCGGCGTTTCGCTTATCAGCATGCGCGCTATCGCGGTGCGCTGTTTCTGCCCTCCGGACAGCGTCACGCCGCGTTCTCCCACGGTGGTGCCGTATCCCTTTGTAAAGCCGCTGACTGTCTCGTCGAGGCAGGCTGTTTTCGCCGCCTCGCGGATATCGTATTCCTCGGCTCCGTTTTTTGCCATCGCTATGTTCTCGGCGATGGTGCGGGAGAACAGAAACGGCTCCTGCATGACGATGCCGATCCCGCGCCTCACGTCGGACGCCTTCATGTCGGCGATGTCGACGCCTCCGACGGTTATCCTTCCGTTTTCGGGAGGAAGCTCGTACAGCCTGTCAAGCAGCGAGATCAGAGTAGATTTGCCCGATCCCGTGCCGCCGAGGATACCGAAGGTCGTTCCGCCCTTGACTGTGAACGAAACGTTTTCGAGTATCATCCTGTTCTTGTCGCCGTACGAGAACGAAACGTTGTCGAAAACGACGTCTCCGGACATATCTCCGCTTTTCGTCTCGTCCTTGTCGCGTTCCGTCGGGGAATCCATGATGTACGCGATCCTGTCCGCGGCTACTCCGGCGCGGCTCATCTGCGAGATGACTCTTCCGAGCTGGCGGACCGGCCATACGAGCATGGCGTTGTACGATATGAAGGCGATAAGATCGCCCGCCGTCATATCGCCGCGGACGCAAATGACGGATCCGACAACTATGATCAGCATCACCTGGAGCCCGGAGATCATATCACCCACGCCCCAGAAGAGCGAAAACAGCTTTGAAAGATGTATCCACAGATCGGCGAGGATGCCGCTCTGCTTTTTGAATTTTTCTCTTTCAAGATCCTCTCTGCCGAAAGCCCGCACGACTCTTATGCCCGTGAGGTTGTCCTGCGTTATCGCGGAAAGAAGTCCGTCCGCCTCGTCACATTCCTTGAAATGCTTCGATATCCTTTTGTGGAAAAATGCGGAGTATCCCACGATCACCGGGATGAAGAAAAGCGCGATCAGCGAGAGAGTCACGTTCATGCCGAACATGAAGATCATCGACATGGTCAGCAGTATGACTATCCGGAAGACTGACGTCAATTGTTCGGACAGAAACTGCTTTACGGTCTCAACGTCCGATGTACAGCGCTGGATTATGTCTCCCGTTTTGTTTTTGTCATGCCATTCAAACGGCAGACGCTGTATGTGCGAAAACAGATCTTCGCGCATTTTCATGACGAGCGTTTCCGCGCCCATCGAGTTGAAAAGCCTGAACAGATAGCGGAAAAGAAGCGCCGCAAGCGACACGGCGGCGATCGCGGCGGCGATCATCCACAGATTTTCCCTGAGAAATTCCGCGCCGCCGAAAAACGCCGAGATACGCTCGGCAAAGCCTCCTTTTTCGGGGATCTTGTCCCCGAGGACCGAGTCGACCGTAAAGGCGATCACCTTCGGATTTATCAGTTCAAGCAGTGAAAGGACGGCGGCGAATACCATGGACGCCGCGAAATACCCGCGGCTCCCTTTGAGAAAGCGCCAGATCAGACGCAGCCTACCGCCCTTTTTATTCTTGTTTTTCATTTTGTCGTTATACCTTTTCGATTCGCATTTGCCCAAAACAGACTGAGCGTTTTGAGCTTACGCTTTTTGCGTAAATTCCGAATGAAACAGTGCAGTGGGTCTCGTCTCCGGGCAGCCGTGACCGGAGCGATTATCGATTATTTGCGATACACGTCCCATACGACGGTACCGAAGGCTTCTCTGACCGGGATCATTATCGGCATGCCGTTTCTGCCTCCCGTGGAAGAATTTGGTGAGTGGAGAACCATATACATCCGGCCGTCAGTATCGGTGAAAAACATTCCGTGACCGCCGTCAAAAACTCCCGCGATGCCTTTTGAATACAGCCTGCGCGTCAGCTGCTTGTAAGCTCCGTCTATTCTGTCGCTTGTTGCGATTCCGACGCAATAGCCGTATTTGTCCCAGTTTGACCATATCATTAAAACAGAACCATCAGAAACGGTGTGAACGAAGCATCCGTCCGTAACGCCGTTCTGAGCCCATTTCGCATCTTTTGCGGCAAACAGTTCCACCGGCTCGCTGATGAGCTTTTTCAGGTCTTTTGAAAGCCTTGCGGCACACATGCGGCCGATACCGTTTGAAAGCGAGGTCCATTCATGGACAAACACCATCCAGGGATCCCCCGAAGGATCGATGTAAAGCGATCCGTCTATACTGTCCCAGTCTGACGGAGTGACGTGTCCGTCGGATATTTCCGTGAAAGGACCATCGGGAGAGTCTGATCTGAATACCGAACAACCCCTGTGTCCGGTGACGGAGGAACGGTATGTGGTGAACATATAGTAGGCGTCGCCGTACCTGTATACCTCCGGAGCCCAGAAGTCACCCGCGGCGGTTTTCGGCTTTGTTACACAACCGTACGGACCCGACCATTCTCCGGACAGCTTTCCGGAAGTGTTTTTATAGTAATACCAGCCCGTTCCGTACATATAGTAAGTTCCGTCATTCTCAATCACAAACGGGTCTCTCAGTGATTGAATATTTGTGGTGATTATGACGTTGTTTTCCCTGCAGCTTCCGGTGATATCCAGATCGGCGGGAACGGAGCAGACACCGTCTGTGACGAACTCCTTTATGAACCTGTCGATACAGCACAATCGCGCGTAAGTGCCCTTGAAGGCAAGGATAACCTGCGTTTTTTTGTCAGTCGTCAGAACACGTATGGCATACTGATTGTTTTTCAGCCCCGCGGTGACATCGGCGCATACGGCTCGTTTTTCCGATCCGATTATTATTTCGTTCACGCCTTCTTTTTCCGGAAGCGATTCATCCGTTGATTTGACGGTTGTACCGGTGATGTATTTTATGGCGTCCCGCAAAACCAATATATCCGCTTTTGCGGTCTCTTCACAATATGTATCGTAAACGAAAACAAAGTCAGTCTTGCCGCCGGAGGCGATGACGATCCTTTTATCTTCGCTTTTTGTTTCCGATGCGGTTTCGCCCGTTTCGTTAACGTGAACTTCGGTGGTGCCGCAGCCTGTAAGAAGCAGCGCGACGGCGGCGCACATGGTAAAAAAAACTTTTTTCGTGCTTTTCATAGAGAAAACCTTATCTGAGGATATAGAAGAATTATACACTACAACGTAAAAAAAGTCAATTATTCTGATAATCGCGACTTTTTTTGGAATATATATTGCGTATGTCACTGAAAACGTATATACTTATATACAGGTCATAAAATCTGTTTGGCGCGGCGCCATATTCGCCGCCATGCGTAAAAATGAAGTATTTATCCGCCATAGGCTCCGTCTTTATTGAAAGACTCAACAGATTTTCGGCGCTCGTTTCGATCGGCGGCGCGGAAGAGACCGTCCACGTAAAGAATACGGGACGGCTCGGAGAGCTTTTGATAAAAGGCGCCGCGTGCACTCTCTCCCGTGCTGAAAATCCGGCGAGAAAAACGCGTTTCGATCTTATATCCGTCGAAAAGCCGGATCTCGGATGGGTGAACGTGGACAGTCTCGCTCCGAACGCGGTCGTCGGCGAGTGGCTCGGATCGCACCCGCGGGAATTTTCCGATATGACGTGTTTTGCGCGGGAGAAAACATACGGCTCTTCGCGATTTGACTTTTATGTGGAATACGGCGGAAAAAGAGCGTTCATTGAAGTGAAGGGATGTACCCTTGAAAAGGACGGAAAAGGTTATTTTCCGGACGCGCCCACGGAGCGCGGAGTGAAGCATCTGACGGAGCTTGTGAAAGCGAAAAGCGAAGGCTTTGAATGCTTTGCGGCGTTCGTTATCGCCATGAACGGCGTCGATACCGTCCTTGCGAACAAAGACGCGGATCCGGCGTTTTCGGCGGCGCTTGAAAAAGCCGAGCAAAACGGCGTCGGAGTGGTATTCATACCGTGCCGCGTCACCCCGGACGGGATAACGGTAATACCGGAAGGCGTACGGGTGAAAAAAGATGAAAAATGATAAAAAGAACGCGGAGAGAGGAAAAATGGAAAACGTCAAGAAAAAAGCCATCCCCGGAAACGGCGGGGACAGATACGTACCTTATGAGGAAAGAACGGGAAACGAATCGATAGTTTATTTCACCAGAGATCTGTCTCCCGACGGACTTGTCAAGATATACGACAGGATAAGCGCTTGCCTTACCGGAAAGGTAGGCATAAAGCTTCATACCGGTGAGAAAAACGGTCCGAATATCATCCCGCGCCCCTGGGTCGCAAAGCTTATGGCGGAAAGACTGCCCGGCGCGTCGATCATTGAGACGAATACGTACTACGACGGCGACAGATATACCACCGAGGCGCACCGAGAGACGCTTGAAGTGAACGGCTGGACCTTCGCTCCCGTCGATATCCTCGACGAAGAAGGCACCGTCATGCTTCCCGTAAAAGGCGGAAAATGGTTCGACGAAATGTCCGTAGGCTCTCATCTCGTGAATTATGATTCCATGCTCGCTCTCACCCATTTCAAGGGCCACGTGCAGGGCGGCTTCGGCGGCTCGGATAAGAATATAGGGATCGGATGCGCGGACGGAAGGATCGGAAAAAAGATGATCCATACGACCCCGGGCTCCGCCGATATGTGGGATATCCGCGAGGAGGAGTTCATGGAGCGTATGACTGAATCCGCCAAGGCTTCCGTTGACTTTTTCGGAAAAAATATCGCGTATATAAACGTAATGCGCAACATGTCGGTTTCGTGCGACTGCGAGGGATGCGCCGCTCAGCCGGTGGTGACTCCCAACGTCGGTATATGCGCGTCGCTTGACATACTTGCCGTCGATTCCGCGTCCGTTGACCTCGTTTACGCCATGAAGAAGAGCGATCACGCCTCTCTCGTCGAGAGGATGACCTCGCGCCGCGGACTCAGACAGCTCAGCTATATGAAGGAGCTCGGCATGGGCAACGACAGGTACGTCCTTATAGATATCGACAACGGCGACGTGAGGATATACCCCGCCGACGCGGTGAAGCACGTAAAGCCTTTTTCAAACGACTGACCGGCGTTTGTCCTTAGCGGCGGTGAAAAAGCCAAAACAGACAGAATCACAATAACGCAAAAAGCGGCGTTCCGTTACGGAACGCCGCTTGCTTATTTTTGCTTTTCACGCCGCAGCGCGGCTGCGGATGAGCTTTCTTTTAAGGAACGAAAAGTAGATGAACTGACAGATTATACATATCACCCATGAGACCGGATACGATAAAAACAGCGTGAACGGCGTCCTGAAAGCCGCGAACACGGTGTATATCCATATTATCCTGAGCACGCATATGGAAAGGATCGTGATTATCATCGGTATGAACGAGCTTCCCGTGCCGCGCAGTGATCCGCTCAGCGCGTCCATCATGCCGCAGGTGAAATACGTCGTGATTATCACCATGAACCTCGATATCCCCGCTTCGACCGCCTCCGGCGATTCAGGCAGATATATCTGAAGGAGCGGATAGCGGAAGAGCAGCACGAGAGAGCCGAACAGAACTCCCGCCACGGTGACGCAGAGAAGACACGAGTACAGCACGCGGTCTATCCTGTCGAATTTTCCGGCGCCCACGTTCTGACCGGTGAAGGTGAGGGAAGCTTGATGGAACGAGTTCATCGACACGTATACGAATCCCTCGATGTTCGCCGCGGCGGAATTGCCGGACATGAATACGGAACCGAAAGAGTTCACCGACGACTGGATTATGACGTTCGAGATCGAGAACATGGCTCCCTGGAAACCGGCGGGAAGACCTATGCGTATTATGTTCTTCAGCTCGTGAGAATGTATTTTAAGCTTTCTCGGATCGAGATGTATGTCGCTTTTAGTACGTATCAGATACGATATCACGAGCACGGCGGATACGGTCTGGGATACCACCGTCGCCCACGCGACGCCGTCGACGCTCATTCCGAAAGCGATGACGAAGAAAAGATTCAGTATCACGTTGAGTACTCCCGCGATCGTGAGGAAGATAAGAGGTCTGTTCGTGTCGCCGGAGGAGCGGAGTATGGAAGCTCCGAAATTGTATACCAGACTGGAAGGAACGCCAACGAAATATATCTGCATGTAAAGCGTTGAAAGGTCTATAACGTCCTCGGGCGTTCCCATGAGCTCGAGAAAAGTCCTTGATCCGAAAAAGCCGATCAAAAATACGAAGACGCCCATAATTACGGAGGTGAGCACGGAAGTATGGATGACGCGTGAAAGCCCTTCGGCGTCCTTTGAGCCGCAGCAGTGCGCCACGCATACGCTCGTACCGACGGAAAGCCCTATGAAAAGGTTGATGATAAGGTTTATTATCGACCCCGTAGCTCCCACCGCGGCGAGAGCTATGTCTCCCGCATACCGCCCGACCACGACCATGTCCGCCGCGTTGAACAATAGCTGGAGGATACCCGTCGCCATTATAGGAAGCGTGTATATTATTATTTTGCCGAGCAGAGGCCCTTCAAGCATCTGTTCGCGTGTTACGACCAAGCTGAATTTCTTCATCCCAATCCCCGGATCCTGCGCAATGAGATAATTTACCGCTTTGGAGTATAACATATCGCGTTGAAAACATCAATAGCAAAAGCGGAGATAAAAAAGGCGCCGGGTATCGATATTTTGGGTAAAATCCCTGCGAAATATCAAAACCCGGCGAATGTGAGACTTATTTTGTGAATATCTCTTCCGAAGAGACGAGCGTGCGCGCGTGATCGATGCTGTCGGGATAAAGTCCGCAGTCATCAAATTCCGCCTCGCCTATCTGATTGTCGTACGGATCGTATCTCAAAAAGCGCTTTTCGGGAGAAAATTGCTTCTGAAAATCACTGCACGTAACGAGCCTGAAGCAGTCGATGCTTCCGAAATAGAAATCGGAGAGCTCGTAAAGTCCCTTTCTGTAAAGACCGCCGCTGTAGGACGTGTCGGCGTAAAGCCACCCGTACGGAGCGATATAGAACTGAGCCCAGTCGTGGGAGCCGACGCTGTCTTTCGATATGCACATACCGGATTCCCAGCGGGCGGGAATGCCGCATATCCTGCACAGCGTTATGAAAAGGATAGCCTGAACGCCGCAGTCGCCGCGCATGTTCAGAGCCGCGTTTTCGGCGATGCTGTCGAGGCACATATATTCGCGCATATACGAGTACGCCACGTTTTTCGTTATCCATTCATATATCTTTTTCGCGCGCAGGAGAGGATTTTCCTCCCCGGCGGTTATATGCTTTGCGAGAGCGCGCAGGTAAGGAGTGAAGCGGATATGCGGATACTGCTCTCCGGTATAAAAGTCAGGCTGCACTTTGTCGACTTTTTCAGGATCGAGGCGCGTGTATACCGCGCGGTTGACGTAGGAAAATTCGACGAAGTATTCCTTTCCGTGAGCGGCGGGAGCCTCTATGAACGCCGTGCGCTGAAGAGCGTCGTCGATCCTCACGGGATCCGATGAAGAGATCAGCTTTATTTCGCTCTGCGACTGACATTCTCTCGGATAAGGAATATGGATGCGTATCGTCTTTCCCTCTTTCCCGGCGGGTATCTCAGGAACAAGCGAGATTTTCACGCGGAAGCGGAAGGCTCTTTCGCCTCTTTCTTTCATTATGCGGACGTTTTCTTCCCTTGAATCAGTGTGCTTTCCGACCGGTCTTCCCTCGGCGGCGTCGAGAATATCTCCGCAGCAGTTGAGAATGTTGGAAACGGCGGCGTTCTGAAAAAATCTCACGCCGTTTTTGAGTATGTGATCCGCGTGCCCGGAGTCGATGCATTTTTCGAGAGTTTCCGCCGTGAAATGCGGATATTCTTTTGATATCCGTTTTATCATATCGGCGTCGGTAAGGGAATAATCCTTCTTCATCCCCTCGGCGATCCGCCTTTCGAGATCGAGACGTTTTTTAAGAGCCGGTATCACCTCGTGCGTACGCTCGTATCTTTCGATCTCGGCGAGCTCGCCGTCAAAATCTCCGGAGTATTTGCGGTAAAGGATGCTTTCGGGAAGAGAAAGCGCAAGATCTTCAAGACTGTCGTAATCAAACTGTTTCATTGCATCGTCCTGCTTTCTTATGCGTTATGGATCGTTTTGCGCGTTATTGCGGTACTTCTTTATTATACCGCCCGCGGGCTTATGTGTCAATACGGGCGAAACGGTCGGTAAAGCGTCTGTTACTGAAAAAAACATATAATTTTCAGTAAAAGGCTCCCTTTGTTCATATCGGCTTTATAATTTGGGTGTAATATACATTGTCCGCCCGGGGAACGTATGTTTTAGGGCGGTCAAAGAACGAAAAACGACAAACTTGATATGGAGGTCAATATGCTTGAACTTCACGGCATCACGAAGGATTATCCCGCGGGAAGCGGCGTCGTGCAGGCGCTCAAAGGGATAGATCTTGCGTTCCGGAGCAGCGAATTCGTCGCCGTTTTGGGACCTTCCGGATGCGGTAAAACGACGATGCTCAATATAATAGGCGGACTCGACCAGTATACTCGGGGAGACCTTGTGATAAACGGTATATCCACAAAGAATTATAAAGACAGGGACTGGGACGGATACAGGAACCACTCGGTGGGCTTTGTGTTCCAGAGTTATAATCTGATACCGCATCAGTCCGTCTTACAGAACGTGGAGCTGGCGCTGACGCTTTCCGGCGTTTCAAAGTCGGAAAGACGCAAAAGAGCGAAAAAGGCACTGGAGGACGTAGGACTTGCCGAGCAGATAAACAAAAAGCCGAATGAGATGTCCGGCGGACAGATGCAGAGAGTCGCCATCGCCAGAGCGATAGTGAACGATCCGGACATCATCCTCGCGGACGAGCCCACCGGCGCTCTGGACAGCGAAACGAGCCTCCAGGTCATGGATATACTCAAAGAGATATCAAAAAACAGACTCGTCGTCATGGTGACGCACAATCCCGATCTTGCGGAAAAATACGCCACGAGAGTCGTCAGGATGCTCGACGGACTCATTACGTCGGATTCCGATCCGCTCTCCGAGGACGAGATAAAGGCTGAATATGAAAAGGCGGGAGCGCAGAGCGCGTCGAAGACGAAAAAGCCCTCCATGTCTTTTTTCACGTCCTTCGGGCTTTCCTTGAAAAATCTTTTCACGAAGAAGGGAAGGACCGCGCTCACCGGATTTGCCGGCAGCATCGGCATAATCGGTATCGCCCTCATCTACGCCGTTTCGCAGGGCACGACGAATTATATCAACGCCGTTCAGGAGGATACGCTTTCATCGTATCCGCTGATGCTTGAATCAAAACACGTTGATCTCGGCAGCCTCATCGAATCGTTTATCGATACCGCCGCGTCAAAGGAGCGCCACGACACCGATAAGGTGTATGAAAAGACGGCGCTTTACGACATGGTGAACGCCATGAGCGGCATAGACGAGCACGACAACGATCTCGGCGCGTTCAAGAAATATCTTGAAGCCGAAATGAAAAAAGACGGGGACGACAAGGAAAAAGCGAAGCTCGCCTCGGCGGTCAGCGGCGTGCAGTACACCTATGCCCGGGATATGATCGTATATACGAAGAACGTCGACGGAAATATCATCAGGTCGAACGTCAGCGAGCTCATGAGATCTCTGCTTCTGAAAAACATGGGATCCGGCACGGCTTCTTCTTATCAGTCCGGGCAGTCGGGAAGTTCTCAATCCGGCGGCTCCGGGATGAATTTTGCCTCGATGATGCGCTCCTCCGGCGCTTCGAGCGGTATATGGCAGGAGATGCTTTCCGGCAAGGACGGAAGCCTCGTCAGCCCGATAATAAAGAATCAGTACGATCTCGTTTACGGATCGTGGCCCGCGTCGTACGATCAGATACTCATAGTGCTCGATAAAAACAACGAGATCTCCGATATGACGCTTTACGCGCTCGGACTCAAATCCGAGGAGGATATGGGCGAGATAATCCGCGCGGCGTTCAACAAGGAGGAAATAAAAAAGGATCCTCTGAGCTGGACCTACGAGGAGATATGCGCCGCCGAATACAGGACGGTGCTTCCCGCCGATTGCTACGTCAAGGACGCCGTTACCGGTAACTTTACCGATCTGAGAAAGACCGATACGGGCGAGAAGTATCTTTACGACAACGCTCTCGCACTTAAAGTTGTCGGTATCATAAAGCCGAACGAGACCACCTCGTCAAAAATGCTTACCGGCAGTATAGTTTATACGAAAGCGCTCACGGAGCGCCTGATCGAAACCACGGCCGTGTCAGAATCCGTAAAGGCGCAGCTTTCCGAGCCCGGCACGGATATATTCACCGGATTTCCGTTCAGAAACAACGGAAACCTCACGAGCGCGGACAAGAAAGAGCTCCTCGCGGAGTATATTTCCGACCTTTCCGACGAAAGAAAGGCTGAGATATATATAAAAATAAAAAGCATACCGGACAGCGCCGACGTCGATGCTTACGTCGAAAAGACCACCGCTTCCATGACGAGGGAAGCGATAGAGAAAATGATGCTTTCCAGCATTTCGACTCAGACCGGTATGAACGAGGACGAGATCAAGGAATACGTCGCCGCGATGTCGGACGACGATATAAAGGCTTATTTCAAAGCTTACGCCGCAAAGGCTTACGAGATGCAGTACGCCGCGGGCGTCATGAGGAATATGGCGACGATGGACAGAAAACAGCTCGCCGCCTCCCTTGACGCGGAAGTACCTTCCTTTACCGAGGAACAGAGTGCGAAGTATTACGAGGCTGTGCTCGAGTTTTCTGATTCTTCCTACGAGGACAACCTTGAAAAGCTCGGCGTCGCCGATATCGACTCTCCCTCCGGCATCTATCTTTACGCCGCCACATTCGAAAGCAAGGATACGATAAAGAGCGCCATTAACGATTACAACAGCGCCGCCGACGAGATGGACAGGATCGAGTATACCGACTACGTCGGACTCATCATGTCGTCCGTTACCACGATAATCAACGCCATAACCTACGTCCTCATCGCCTTCGTCGCCGTTTCTCTCGTCGTTTCATCCATCATGATCGGCGTCATAACGCTCATCTCCGTTCAGGAGAGAACGAAGGAGATCGGTATCCTCAGAGCCATCGGCGCTTCAAAGAAGAACGTTTCGAGCCTCTTCAACGCCGAGACGCTGATAATCGGCTTCCTCTCCGGTGCGATAGGCGTGGGTATAACGTATCTGCTTTGTATTCCCATAAACGCGATACTTCATCTTCTTACCGGAATAAGCACCTTGAGCGCCACCCTCCCGGTCGTCACCGCGGTGACCCTCGTGCTTATCAGCATGGCTCTCACGCTCATTTCCGGCATAATCCCGTCGCGCAGCGCCGCCAAAAAGGACCCCGTTGTCGCCCTCAGAACGGAATAACCTTTTCCCCGGCAAAATCGCAGACCGCTTTATACATCGCAATATAAATTCTGCCGCAAAGCAATTCTTGCTTTGCGGCAGAATCGGTTTTATGCCCTGTATTTTGGGAAAAAATTGCTTTCGACAACACCACGTAAACTCAAAAGCTCATTATACTTTTGAGCGTCGTACAACTTTTTTCCGATGTAAAAATGATTCAATTCACCTTTGAAAAATGCTCTTTTAAATTTGAAAAGACCATCTTCTTCCGATCCGACGCCACCGCCTAAATACAATGTTTTATAACCGTTCGCATATCCCCAGTTCGCTGCTTGATATAAAAGCAGATTCGTGGGAGCTAAAGAACTGTATTCACGCAGCGAACCGGATAGATGATAATTTACACGTTGCTTTTCTCAGGCAACATAATCAATATTATGTATCGTCACCGCCGAAAGGCGGTGTTTTTTTGTTCAGCCGGTTTTGCGATCCTATATGATCAGATGCATGAGCTCCATATGACGGCGGTGCTCCGCACCGGTGGATACGATATATATCCTCGTAGTGTCTATGCTGCTGTGGCCGAGTACGTCGGCGAGCTTTGCGATATCCTTGTCTATGCCGTAAAATATACGGGCGAACAGATGACGGAGATTGTGCGGAAAAACTTTCCGCGGGTCTATATCGGCGTCGGCGCACAGGGATTTCATTTCTTTCCATACGGAGATCCGGCTTACCGGCTTTCCGCTGCGCGTTATGAAAATGCATCCCGATACGATGCCGCGTTTTTTTGAGAACGACAGCAGCTTTCTTTGAAGTTCGCGGATTATGAATACGACTCGCGTTTTTCCTTTGCACGTGATCACCGCTTCTCCTCGTTTGACCGCTTCGACCGTGACGGCTTGCAATTCGCTTACACGTATGCCGGTCCCGCACAGCGTCTGGAGTATCATACCGAGACGTTCGTCGCTGCGCTTTCTTGCGGCGCATACGAGTCGCACGTATTCCGTTTTCGAGAGCTCCTTTTCTTCCGGGCGAAAGATCCGGCGCTGAATTTTCAACGGATTTATTTTCACGTCGTTCCATCCGAGATACGAAAACAGACCGTTTATGCCGGCTATCATGGAATTGATGCTTCTCGCAGCGTATCCGTCTTCCTTTATTTTTTCTTTGTAGGCGACAGTAAGCTGCTTCGTTATTTCCGCGTGACCGGCGTATCTGTAAAACGCTTTTACGTCACGAACGTATTTTTCGATCGTAGCTTCGCTTTTTTCTTTCGATCGAAGGTATTCTTCATATTTCTCTATCGCTTTGGCACAAAGATTTTTCTTCTTCATTTACGTCACCCCGTTTATGATTTTCAATATGCCGCAAAGTGTAGTGAAGTAATAAAAAAGGCAGCCTTCACGCTGCCCTTTTTGATTACGATCATATTATTCAAATCTCATATCCCGCTGAAAATGCTCATGTTGCGTATCTCCGGGTCGGTGATCCGGTCGTTTACGGAAAAGGCGTGTTTTTCAAGATCGCCGCACACCGCGTCGGAAAGACGGGCGCTTTTCAGTTCTTTGATTATCATATCGGAAACGTCGTAAATAAGCTCCGTTTTCGTTTCGCTCGTTTTTGCGGAGTTGTCCGACGAGATGAGAAATTCAAGGACGTCGGCTGTTCCCGAAAGTACGGGAAGCTCGCGCAGAGCCCGGAAAGACCACTTGTAATAAGGACGGTATTTGCCCGAAAGGGCGAACGCGCATCCCATGGCGTGATCCGCAAAGCCGATCGCGGCGAGCTGCGCCGCGCCGGTCTCGCCGTGGGAAAGACAGCGCGAATAGTTGTACGCGCCGGACTGCGCGCACGACGCCAGATGGCCGGCGAGCTTTTTCAGACGCACGTTCATCGGAATATCGGAAAGAGAAGCTCTGATGCGCGAAAACTCTCCCGAAGGATCGCTGAAAACCTTGCCGTTCACCGCTTCGGCGAGATAGCTTTCCGGAACGGAGAAAAAGTCCTTTTCCGAGGAAAATCCACCGCGCGCGCCCGTCTTCGAGGCGTAAAAGTCGCCCGTGTACATAACGCCGCGCCTGCTTCCTCCCGCCGGATTCATTACGCTTCTTTTGTATCCCATAAACTCGGACGGAAGCTTTGCGTATGCCCGCTCGAGCCTGAAAAGCGTCTTACGGTCGTCAAAGCTGTCGGGAACGAATATGCAGAAGCCGGGCTCAAAATCGTGATCAGTCGATATTTCGTCGTCGTAACCGAAGCATTCGGATCCGCTCCCCACGAGCCCCGCGGCGAGAGCGTCCTTTATTTCCGGAAAATCCCTTTCAAGCATGGGCTTTCCGTATTCTTCATAGTATTTTTCGCAAAGCTCGAGCCCCTTCATATCCTTATGACCTTCTTCTGTTTTCTCCGTAAATTTCTTCCGAGATCTTTTTCAGCTTCGAGGCGTACATGAATCTTCCGTAGTATTCAAAGCCGTGCGAGCACTTTTCGCATACGAAAGCGTAATTCCCGTCGCGGGCGGGAGCAGGGGAGTCGAGATTTTCCTCAGCCTTGTCGAGATATGAGTTTATCTCATCCTCCGCGTTTTCAAGTCCCTTCCACGCTTCCGCGCAGTTAGCCATGTTGAGATACGTCACGGCGATCTCCGGCTCCGCGCCTTCGTTTTCGCTCATGATATTCAGAGCGCGGCGGAAAAACGTGAACGCTTTTTCGTATTCTTTGAGATCGGTGAGAGAAAGCGCCATGTTGTTGCAGAGCCCGCCGAGACGGTCGTCGTTTTCATCAAGATATTTTTCGTATAACGTCAACGCCTCTACGTAAAGCGGCAGAGCTCTCGCGGCGTCGCCGAAAGCCTTGTATACGGTGGCGGAATTGACGAGCACGGTGCCCATCGTGACCGTGTCGGAAAGATCCGCTTCTTTTGCGGTGGAGAGCGCGGCGTCCGCAAATGCGAGCGCTTTTTCCCTGTCTCCGGCTTTTCTGAAAAGCCCCATGAGCTCGCATTCCAGCGTGACCTTCCCGCGAAGGTCGCCCTCGAGCCTCGCCTCGTCCAGCCAGTAGAAAAGAAGCCTTTCCGCGCTCTTGGGATCGTTCATCGCATAATACCGATCCGCTTTCTCGAGAATGCGCCGCACGGGTACGGTCTTTACCTGTTTTCCGTCCTTGTCCGGCAGACAAAGCGGACACGCCGGATCGGTGTAATCTTCTCTGTTCATATCGTTGTACGTCATAGTGATCCATTCCGCCGCTCACGGCGGCTGTTATATTTCCCGGAAAACGCGCCGGTGTTTCTCTTCACGCAGAATTATACAAAAAATTCCTTGCAAAGTCAACCCGGATTTTTGCTGATCGTGACCGCGGGACGGCGTCAGGCGGCGCGCCGAATAAAAAGAATATATTGACAAATAAAGCGATGCGTGATAGTATAAACGTGCCGGGAATAAACAGGAAAACATAACTTACGGAGGAACACACCATGAAAAAACTGTTATCGCTGCTGTTATTGACTGTTCTTCTTTTATCCTCGTGCAGTCTTTTCATTGTGCCGAAAACGACTGAGGGTCCGGAAGCTTCTTTATCAGGCGATTCGACGGAGCCGAAAACAGGGGATACCGGATCGAAAACGAATGAAACCTCCGTAAGCAAAACCGCGGAAACAAAGACGAAAGAAACGGCGACTCACGTTGATACGTATGAAATCAACAGGGGAAACGGCGGGACTACTGATGGTAAGCATTGTGAATTATATCACGAGCTTTCATATGGTTTTATCAACAAGTTTGTCGGAGAAGAAAAATGGAAACAATATGAAGAAATCTTTTTTTACGGCACTTCATGGGGGTGCTACGGTCATTTTATAGAATATTTTCAGATCCCGCGCGAGGATTACGAGGCGTATTGGGACGCTGAGCGTATCAGAACAAATCAAATCCAAACGGAAGCGCTCGAGGCTAAACGCTCTACGATGAGCGAGTCTGATTACGAGAAATTTTGCAGGGATTTCGGCGATTCATATATTCACGCTTTTGAGCGCGGCAACCCGCTGGCGAGGGATTATGACGCGTGGTATTCTGACGGGTACTTCAACGATCCGCTCTTTCTGTACGACAAGTACGTTCCTCCGGAACCGGATCTTACGTATATCCTCGATAAAGAAGAAAGGGACGGCGCGTATACGATCGCGTATTACTATATAGATCACAAGCTCGTTGAAGCTGTAACGCCGGCGAATTTCGAAAAATTCCTTGAAAAATACAAAGGTAAAGACAGGAACGTAGTAAACTTTATAGCTCATTTCGGGATCACGCGAAAACAGTTTGAAAAGATATACGAGCATGAGCTTGACCCGACGTATTATGAGATGGGCGGTATTCACCCGTCTGCTCCTTACAAAGCGGATTATCTTTTCGGCTCGAAAGAAAAGCAGGATCTGTTTTTCAAAAAGCAGCCGTATCCCGGCTTATACAATCCCGAAGACGGCTGATAAGACCTCATAAAAGCGCACGACATTCCGGCTTTCCGCCGGTTTTCGCGCGGAACACAAGTCCGGAGCCGCTTATAAAACGACCGACTGAAATAAGGAAATCTTATCTCAGCCGGTCTTTTTTAGCCGCGTCATTTCCTTTTCGCCGCGGCGGTTTTCCGTTTTTGCTTTCGTTTCGCGTCATTTTGTACCCTTTGCCTGGGATCATGAAAATTTTCCTTGCAAAGCCGGTCAGGATGATTTATAATAAGAACGAACGCTGCGACATGAAAACGGAGGTACGTTTCGAACGGAAACGGTAAAAAGACAAAAACGATATGGATATAAGAGAAATTCTTTCAAAGGTCGATCACACTTTGCTTTCCCCGACCGCCGTATGGGATGAGATAAAACAGATTTGCGACGACGGGATAAAATACGGGACCGCTTCCGTGTGCATACCGCCGTCATACGTAAAAAGCGCCGCGCGGTACGTTTCCGGGAGGATCGCCGTCTGCACGGTCATAGGCTTTCCGAACGGATATTCCACGACTTCTTCAAAGTGCTTCGAGACGGACGACGCCGTGAAAAACGGCGCCGACGAGATCGACATGGTGATAAACATAGGCGCGCTCAAATACAGTCGCTTTTGCGACGTCGAATACGAGATCAAAGCCGTGCGCCGCGCCTGCGAGGGAAAGATACTCAAGGTCATCATCGAGACGTGTCTTCTCACGACCGAGGAAAAGATCGCGATGTGCGGCATCGTTTCAGGCTCGGGAGCCGATTTCATAAAGACCTCGACGGGCTTTGCCTCCGGAGGCGCCACCTTTGAGGATATAGAGCTTTTTGCAAAGCACGTTTCCGGCGGCCTTAAAATTAAGGCGGCAGGCGGTATATCCTCTATCGGGGACGCCGAGAGATTCATCGCCCTCGGAGCGTCCCGCCTCGGCACCAGCCGCATAGTAAAAACAGTAAAAGAGCGCGGCATAATCTGACCGCGCCGCAATAAAACAAACCGAAAAACGGAGGAACAAAAAATGTCAAACGCTTATCCTACGCCGCATATCAACGCCGCGCCGTGCGATTTTGCAAACACCGTACTCATGCCCGGTGATCCCCTCAGATCGAAATTCATAGCCGAGAATTTCCTTTCCGGAGCAAAGCTTGTGAACAACGTTCGCGGAGTCCAGGGCTATACCGGCACTTATAACGGAACGAAGGTATCCGTTATGGCGAGCGGCATGGGTATGCCCTCCATGGGGATCTATTCCTATGAGCTGTTCAATTTCTTCGAAGTGGAGAATATCATCAGGGTCGGTTCCGCCGGCGGAATGGATCCCAAAATACACGTGCGCGACATAATAGTCGCCATGGGAGCCTGCACGGATTCGCGCTACGCTCATCAGTTCAACCTTCCGGGAACGTTTTCGGCGATATGCAGCTATAAGATGCTCGAGGCGTGCGTGGATGAGGCGAAGAAGATGGGCGTGACCTATCACGTCGGCAACATCGTTTCCTCGGACGGCTTCTATAACGACGAGAGTGAGCTTTCGGAAACCGAAAAGTCCTGCCATCTCTGGAGCAAGATGGGCGTCATGGGCGTCGAGATGGAGACGGCGGCGCTTTATATGAACGCCGCGAGAGCAGGGAAGAACGCTCTTGCGATATGCACCGTATCCGACCACCTCGTCACCGGAGAAGCGCTTTCCTCGGACGACAGACAGAATTCTTTCACCGAAATGATGGAGCTTTCTCTCCGCACCGCCGTAAGGCTCGGGTAAAATGAGAGTATACGATATAATCGAAAAAAAGCGGGACGGGGGCGTCCTGTCCCGCGACGAGATAAAATTTTTCATCGACGGCTACACGAAGGGCGATATACCGGATTATCAGGCGTCCGCCCTCATGATGGCGGTATTCTTCAGGGGTATGACGGACCGCGAGACGGCTGATCTCACGGAATGCATGGCGTCCTCCGGCGATACCGTGGATCTTTCCGCCTTCGGGGATCTCTCCGCCGACAAGCACAGCACCGGCGGCGTCGGCGACAAGACGTCGCTGATCGTCGCTCCGATAGCGGCGAGTCTCGGATGCAAGGTGGCGAAGATGTCCGGACGCGGACTCGGTCACACCGGCGGCACCGTCGACAAGCTCGAATCCATCCCCGGATACAGAACGTCCCTTTCCCCGGAGGAATTCATGACGCAGGTCGAAAAGATCGGCATGGCGATAATCGGGCAGAGCGGCAACCTCACCCCGGCTGATAAAAAGCTTTACGCTCTCCGCGACGTCACAGCCACCGTGGACAGCATACCGCTGATAACCTCGAGCATAATGAGCAAGAAGATCGCGGCGGGAGCGAAAAACATCGTTCTCGACGTGAAGACCGGGAGCGGCGCGTTCATGAAAACGCTCGAAGACTCGGAAAAGCTCGCGAGGAACATGGTGGAGATAGGCAGGAAGTGCGGCAGAAACATGGCGGCGCTTATAACCGACATGGACGTTCCCCTCGGATACTGCGTCGGCAACACCCTCGAGATCATCGAAGCGTGCGACGTCATCAAAGGGGATTCTCCCGGCGCTCTGTACGATATCTGCATCGAGCTTGCCGCCAATATGGTGTCGCTCACCTTCGGTATCAGCGTCGACGAGGCGAGAAGGATGTGCGTCGATTCCGTAAGAAGCGGAAAGGCGTTCGAAAAAATGAAGGAATGGGTATCCGCCCAGGGCGGAGACGCGGGATATCTTGAATCGCCCGGGCTTTTCCGCCAGTCCGATATGCGCGTTGAAGTCAAAGCGGAATGCGACGGATACGTATCGAGAATAGACGCCGGGAAGGTCGGAAGCGTTTCCGTGATCCTCGGAGCCGGAAGGGCTTCCAAGGAGGATACCGTTGATCTTACCGCGGGCATCGTCATGAAAAAGACCGTCGGCGACGCCGTAAAGAGCGGCGAGGTCATCGCCGAGCTTCATACTTCAAGGAAGGAAGCCGTTTCCGAGGCGTGCGAAACGTATTCGTCCGCCGTCACGTATTCCTCCGAAAAGCCCGGAAAGCGTACGCTGATCTACGAGACGGTAAGATAAACAGGCGAGGGAAGGACAATGGACAGAGAATACGCGGCTTTCGCCGCTGAAAAGACAAAAGAGCTTTTGGCGATAGACAGCCCCACGGGGTTCGCGTCAAAAGCGGCGGAATGGGTGAAAAACGAGTTTTCATCTCTCGGCTTTGACGCCTTTATCACGAAAAAGGGAGGCGTGCTCATTGACCTCGGAGGAGAGGGAAAGGAGAACGCGCTTCTTATAGAGGCTCATACCGACACTCTCGGCGCCATGGTCGCCGAAGTAAAGGGTAACGGCAGGCTCCGTCTGACGCCCCTCGGCGGTATGAAGGCGGACAACGGCGAGGCTGAGAACGTCAGGATATATACTCGCTCCGGAAAAGTGTACGAAGGCACTCTCCAGCTCGTCAACGCTTCGGTCCACGTGAACCGCGATTATTCGGATTCCAAGAGGAATTTCGATACGACCGAGGTCGTGATCGACGAGGACGTCAGGAGCGCCGATGACGCGCGCGCCCTCGGCATCGAGGTCGGAGACGTCGTATGCTTCGATCCCAGAACGAGGATAACGCGGTCCGGATACATAAAGAGCAGGTTCCTCGACGACAAGCTTTCCGTCGGCATACTGATATCCCTTGCTCAGTACGTAAGGGATACCGGGAAAAAGCCTCTCCGCAGGACGTATATCCACGTGACCGTCTACGAGGAGGTCGGACACGGCGGCTCGGGATCCGTTCCCGAAGGAGTCACAGACGTGCTCTCCGTCGACATGGGCTGTGTGGGCTCCGGCATATCGTGCACCGAAAGGGAAGTGT
>Ga0079305_1002045_pt1 | contig 20372 bp, 17 predicted proteins | sample LMS_cellobiose_e_FD_79183 | JGI IMG/M metagenome (GOLD analysis project Ga0079305, IMG submission 79183) | Rumen-fistulated moose microbial communities from Alaska, USA - LMS_cellobiose_enrichment | ecosystem: Host-associated > Mammals > Digestive system > Stomach > Rumen fluid ... | reverse complement strand
CGTAGCCCTGGGGCGGATACGGCTGGTATCCCTGCGGCGGGTACGGCGGATAACCCTGCTGCGGTTCATAGCCCTGCTGCGGATAGCCGCCGGGGGCCGGGGCCTTCTTCGGGGCAGCATAGGCCTCGCGGCCGGGATAGGTACCCCACTTCTGGATCTCCTCATAGAACGCGGCCTGCACCAGCCCGATGAACAGAGGAAGCAGTGCGGCGGCGCAGATGATGAGCAAAACCTCGATGATCCCGAACAGGACGCCCGCGACGGGGATGCGGATGAGCAGCGCCAGGATGAGCATGACCACATAAATTGCAATGACAACGAGAATATCCGCGCCGAACATCTTGCCCTTCCAGCCCTGCGTGCGCTCCTTGGAGAGCTTGATGGCCTCGGTGGGCTTCACATCCGGCTCCAGCATGAGGATGTAGGGCGTCAGGCGGTATTCATAGGTACGGATGATTGCGAAGATGAAGCCGACGATGGGAATGAGGCCCCACAGGAAGATCCACAGCGTCATCCAGCCCATGCCGCACAGCACGCGCTTGATCGTGGCCCAGTCCTTGAAGGTCTCAAACAGGTCGACCGCCCTTGGATTCTCCTCACCGCGATAGCCGCGCAGGAAAATCATCGTCAGAGCGACCTCGAACAGAATCGAGATCGCGAGGCCGACAACCGGGATAATGCCGAACGCCACGCCCGCAATGCCTGCCAGGAGCGTGCCCAGAAGGGAGATCCCCCAGAGTCTGAAGGGCTTCTTCATCAGGATGGCAAAGGCCCGCTTATAGATTGCCATGATCATAGAAAACCGACTCCTTTCGCCGGCGCGCACCGCGCCGGATGATTTGCGGTATTCATTATAACACCCCGTGGATAAAAATACAATCTATTTCACAAGTTGCTCCGCCGCCGGATTTCATAAGCCGCTCCGCCGCCGGATCCCCCCGGTTTCCATCGCCGAAAGGACCGCATCCCGCGGCTGCCGGGCTCTGCCTCCGCCCCCGCAAACCGCAGCGAAAGTCCTTGCAAAGCACAGCGAAAGAATGTATATTAATCAGTATAGAAATACACATGAAGGGGGACCCGTTCATGGCGATCTATATGATTAAATGTCCGAGTTGCGGCAGCGCAACCGAGCTGAACGACGAGAAGGATTTCTGCTTCTGCACCGAGTGCGGCAAAAAAATACTTGCCTCGGAGGCGGAGCTTTATGCCCCGGAAGACGATCCCACGCCCGCCCGGGAGCCCGAACCCGCTTACGTCCCTCAGCTCACGCCGGAACCCGAACCCACGCCGGCGCCCGAGGCGGCAGACGCGGGGGGAGCGCCGGAAGCTCCGGCTGCGCCCGTGATCCCGGAAGGCCCGCCGCTGAACAACACCGAGCAGCTCGAGTATCTCATCATGCATCAGCCCCAGCCGCTGGACAGCGTGATCTTTCGCAACAGCGACGAGTGTGCGGAGTATGTCAACACCCTGCACGCGCTGATCCTCGACCTCTCGGAGCGTTACGGGCGGATGAACCATGCCGAGGAAGCGACCTGTCTCGATTTCCTGGAGCGGAGCATCGGCTACTGTGAATACCTCGACACCCGCCGTCTGCGCTTCCTTGCCGGGACGCATGAGGAAAACGGCAAGACCGTGGAGGATTACGGCACCTTCCCCGTCTCCAAGACGCTGCTGAAGGAGATCCGGGACGCGCGCGAGCAGTTCGTCTCGTCCTACAACGGCTTCTTCAACCCGAAAATCGCGTCGGCAAAGGCCGCGCTGGATGAGACAAAGGAAAAGATCCGCCAGCTTCCCGGCCTCTCGCGCTTCTATCACAGCTTCTGCACACCGCTGATGGGCATCCTGACTGCGGCGCTCTTCGCCATAGGACTGGTGCCGATCCTGACGATGGAGAAATACAGCTTCGGGCTGAATATCAACACGCTGATCACGGTTGTGGGCGCGGTGCTGTTCATCGCGTGGATTGTCACCACGATCCTCTGGGTGATCAACGGCGCCGGCGCGCGCCAGCTTTACAAAGCCGCCGAGCGCCAGGTCGGCGAGGTCCGCGCCTATCGCGGCAAGCTGAAAAGCTGAGCGCTCCGCGCGCTTGACATTGCCCGCCATCGCGGGTACAATCGAAAAAAACGACTGGGGGTAACTGCTCATGTATGTCACCTGTTTGGATCTGGAGGGCGTTCTGGTCCCTGAGATCTGGATCGCATTCTCCGAGGCCAGCGGCATCCCCGCCCTGCGCCGCACCACCCGGGACGAGCCTGATTACGACAAGCTCATGCATTACCGCATGGATATCCTGCGCGAGCATGGTCTCGGCCTGAAGGAAATCCAGGCCACCATTGCGAAGATTGATCCCATGCCCGGCGCGAAGGAGTTTCTGGATGAGCTGCGCTCGTTCACCCAGGTGCTGATCCTGAGCGACACCTTCACCCAGTTCGCCCAGCCCCTGATGGAAAAGCTGGGCCGCCCGACGATTTTCTGCAACGAGCTTCTTCCCGATGAGACTGGAATGATCACCGGCTACCGTCTGCGCTGCCCGCAGACCAAGCTGACCACCGTGAAAGCGCTGCAGTCCTGCGGCTTCGACACCATCGCCAGCGGCGACAGCTTCAACGACCTGGCCATGATCCGCGCCAGCAAGGCGGGCTTCCTGTTCCGCAGCCCGGAGAAGATCCGGCAGGACAACCCGGACATCCCCGCCTGCGAGGAGTATGGCGATCTGCTTGCCCTCATCCGGGGCGCTATGACCTGATATCCGATCCCGATATGGGCGAAAAAGGGCGCATTGCCGGCCGGCAATGCGCCCTTTTTCGTCTGTTTTACGCCTCTTTCCGCTTCCGGTACAGGTATTCGTCCAGCTCCTTTTTGACCTTCTCCGGGATCTCCCGCGCGACGGGACAGACCGCGGCGCATGCCATGCGCCTGGTGAACTCCGCAATGAAGCCGATGTCACGCTGCAGCTGCTCCATGCTCAGCACGCTCATGGTGTCATAGCGGCAGTGGATCGGCGCGGCGTTGCCCGAGGCGATGCGCGCCAGGGACAGCGCCGGAACGCCCTTGTCGGCAAAGGATGTGGAATCGCTGGAGTAAACTCCGGTCTTCGCCGTCACAGGGAAGCCCAGCTCCGCGCCCATATACGTCAGATAGTGCGCCAGCTTCTCCTCCGCGCTGACGCGCGCGATAAACTTGCCGAGGATCGTTCCGATCATGTCCAGATTGATGTTCAGCGCGATGCCGTCCAGCTCGCTCTCGTGCTGCTCGACATAAGCGCGCGAGCCCAGGAGGCCCCGCTCTTCGCTGCCGCAGAAGACGAAGCGCAGTCCGTAATTGAGATCGGCCCCGCGCAGAGCCTCCAGCACGCCCAGCAGCCCGACGCAGCCGCTCATGTTGTCATAGGCGCCATGGCTCAGCGCCGTGGTGTCATAGTGGGCGCTGAGGGCGATCCACTCCGGCCGCCGTCCGGGCAGCTCGGCCACGACGTTGTGGGAAACGCCGTCGAACTCCCGCTGGCGGATCTCGATCGAAACGCGCTTCGGCGGATTCCGGACCAGCTTCACCGCGTCGGCGGTATGGATCATCGCGCACAGCACACGCCGCTCCTCCCCCACGACCTTCGCCCGGAGATCCCGCTCGTCGATGTCGCGCTGGGAATAATGGACGTTGCCGTATTGGAACAGGATCCCCTTCGCCCCGGCGCGCATCAGATCCCGGTAGACCCAGAAATCGATCCCCTGCGTATCCACGAGAACGATCCTGTCTTTTGCTCCGGCAACGGAGACCGGATCGGTCCCCGGCATATAGTAGAGCTCGCCCTCCGTTTTGCCGCTGCCGCAATTGAAAAAGCCCTTGCACGGGATCTCCTTCCCGTCGGCCGTCACCGCCGCGGCGTGTACCTCGGCCATCGGCACCCCGAAAGCCTCCAGCCATGCTTTCGCGTCCATCGCGTCGCAGCGGCTGTGCAGGTATTCCGCCACCTTCCACTCCTCCGGCGTCCCGCTCCTGTGAACAAAGTCCGTGTCTTTGAAGATCTGCTTTAAGTCCCTGGGCTGCATATATATCGTCCTTTCTGCCCGTGATGCGGATATCGATATTGTATCGGATCGACCGCCGCTTTTCAATCCCCTTTCCGCGCGGCGGCCTTGCCCCGCCGGCGCAGAGATGGTATAATCAGGTATCACGGTGATACAGGGAAGGAGACCGGACATGGGATACTATCTGCTGGGGGAAAACATCAGGGCCTGCACGGCGGAGGAGCTGTACGGCAGCCCCGACCGCCAGTACGTCGCGGTACTTGCAACGCCGGAATGGCAGCGCGAGCGCGAGCGCTTCGACATGGGCATCGAGCTGGAGCCCGACGCCGGGAACATCCACAACACAAAAGCGGAGGTCAACTATGACTCCCTGACCGGAACGTTCCAGATCCCGGATCGGGAAAACCTGCGGGAGCAGGTCGCCCGATTCGCCTTCGCTCTGGACGAAAAGGGGATCGTGTTCATTGACGACAGCGGAACTGTGGAACGGATCATCGCCGAGATTCAACGCACGAAGCGCTGGCGCGAACCGAGCCTGGAGCGCTTTCTGTTCGACTTTCTGGAGCAGATCGTGGACCATGACCTTCCGATCATGGAGCGTTACGAGGAGGAGCTGGCCCGGATCGAGGAGGAAATCCTCGCTTCGCAGGGACAGTGCGACCTGATGCGCGTCAACGAGATCCGCAGCGACGTCCGCGTGCTTCTGGTGCATTATGAACAGATCATCGATCTGACACAAGAGCTGGAGGAGAACGAGAACGGCTTCTTCCGAGAGGAGAACCTGCGCTATATGCATCTTTTCATGAACCGCATGGCCCGCCGGCACGACTCCGCCGTGTCCCTGCGCGACCATGCCATGCAGGTGCGGGACCTGTACAACGCCCAGCTGGAGGTCAAGCAGAACCGCACCATGACGCTCCTGACGGTCGTAACGACGATCTTCATGCCGCTGACGCTGATCGCGGGCTGGTACGGCATGAACTTCCGCTATATGCCGGAGCTGAATTCTCCGCTCGGCTATCCCGTCGTCATTGCCGTGAGCGTCCTCATCGTGGTTTTCTGCCTGGTCTTCTTCAAAAAGAAACACTGGCTGTGACAGACGCGAAAGCCGGATGGAATCTGCGCCTTTTCCCGGCGGTCGGGTCGCCGGGGCCGCTGATGGAACCGGCGATTTGAATCAAACAAATGCATCATTACAGTAGACTCAAAAAGGAGGCCTCTTTCATGACTCCCTTCCCGAAGCTGTTTGAACCGTTGAAAATCAACAACGTCTATACCATGAAAAATCGCATTGCCTGCGCGCCGATGGCCTTTGCGCTCATCGCCTGCGACCCCGAGGCCGCGGAGAAATCCTTCCGCAAGCTCGAAGCCCCCGCCCGGGGCGGCGACGCGATGGTCAGCGTGGGCGAGCTGGACGTCAACTTTGTCGACGCGGTCCGCATCCCGCTCCCGCCCGTGGATTTCACGGAAAAGGACAGCTATGCCGTCCGCCAGGTGGGCGAGTACGCCCGCCGTATCCAAAGGCACGGCGCCATCGCCCTGTGCGAGCTGTGCCACCCCGGCGCGGAGAAGATGCCCTTCAACGACCGGCAGGAGGCCGTCGGCCCCAACGACGAGGTCCGTCCCAACGGCGTGCGCGTCCGCGCGATGACGGAAGCGGACATGGAGCGGATCGCCGGGGACTTCGTCACGGCGGCGCGCTTTGTGAAAAACTGCGGCTTTGACGGCGTCGTGATCCACGGCGGTCACGGCTTCATCTTCACGCAGTTCCTCTCCGCAGCCTACAACAAGCGCACCGACGCATACGGCGGCACGCTGGAAAACCGCGCCCGTTTCCCGATCATGGTCCTGAAGGCCATCCGCGACGCGATGGGTCCGGATTTCATCATCGAGCTGCGCCTGAGCGGCGACGACGGCTGGACCGACGCGCGCCACGGCGTCACGCCGGAGGAGACCGGGATGTTCGCCCATATGCTGGAAGGCATCGTCGATCTCATCCAGATCTCCGTCGGCATCTACTACGACGCGGTTGTCACCCATCAGTTCTCTTCCATGTTCGTGCCCCACGGCTGCAACGCCTCGATCTCCGCCATCGTGAAGCAGTACACTTCCCTGCCCGTCGGCGTGATCGGCGGCATCAACTCCCCGGAACAGATGGAGGAGATCCTGGAGCGCGGCGAGGCGGACTACATCGCGCTGGGGCGGCAGAGCCTGGCCGACCCCGAGCTGGCGAACAAGGCCGCCGCAGGCCAGGCCGACCGGATCCGCCGCTGTCTGCGCTGCTTCAAGTGCTTCCCCGGCTCCCCGGAGGAGGGCTATACGGACCTGCCCTTCACAAGCAACGAGCTGGCGCGGCATGTGGGCGCCTGTACGGTCAACCCGCTGGCGAATCTCCCCTTCGACCCGCTGACGCTCCCTCCCGCCGCGGAGAAAAAGCGCGTTCTGGTCGTCGGCGGCGGCGTCGCCGGAATGCAGGCCGCGATCACTGCCTTTGACCGGGGCCACAACGTGACGCTCGCCGAGCGCAGCGACCGTCTGGGCGGGCTTCTCTTCTTCACCGACACGGATCCGGACAAGCCGGATCTGCGGAATTTCAGGGACCTGCTGATCCGGGAGGTGGGCCGCCGCGGCATCAACGTCCGGCTCGGCACCGCGGTGACGCCGGAAAACCTGAAGGATTTCGCCCCCGAGGCGATCATCATCGCGACGGGCTCCCTCCCGGTGACCCCGCCGATCCCCGGCATCGGGAACGCCGTCCAGGCGCTGGAGCTTCACCGCGGCGTCACGGCCGGGAAGAACGTCGTCATGGTCGGCGGCGGCCTCGTGGGCACCGAGGAGGGCCTGGCGCTCGCAAAGGCCGGCCGCACCGTCACCGTGATCGAAATGCTGCCCCGCGCGGCGAACGAAGTGTACGGCATGTACCGCGAGGCGCTGATGCGGGAGATCGCAAAGGAGAACATGGTGCTGCGTGAGAACACGAAGTGCCTGGAGATCGGAAAGGATTTCGTGCGCGTCCTCCGCCCCGACGGGCAGGAGGAGACGCTCCCGGCGGACACCGTCGTCTATGCCCTCGGGCTGAAGCCCGCGCCGTATCAGGCGCTGCTGGACGCCGCCGGCGGCATCCCCTGCGAGGTCATCGGCGACGCGGTCTCCCCCGCCAAGGTCGATCAGGCCACCCGGGGCGGTTATCTGGCGGGCATCCGGATCGGCGCCGGAGCGACGATCCACGCGGAATGACACATGCCTGGCCGGAACCCGGCACGGGTTTTTCAAACCCAGGCACGGTTTTTTTCAAAAAAACTGTTGACAAAGCGAAACGGCCGTGCTATAGTTCGATAAACCGTTGAAGAAGAGTGAGTAAGTTCCGATGCTTTTCCGCAGAGAGCCGCCGGCGCTGGGAAGGCGGCGAAAAGAGCGGGACCGAATGGACTTCTGAGGGCGAGCGGAAATGTCCGGTTTCCGGACAGAGTATGTGAGACGGAGGGTGACGCTCCGTAAGCAAGGGTCGGCGTATGATGGTACGCGCAGAGTGGGCGCCGAAGGATCGGCGTCAAGCCGGGTGGCACCGCAGGATCATGCATCCTGTCCCAGCATTATTTTACTGGGACAGGATTTTTGTTTTTTCTGTCCCGAAAAAACGAAAGGAGCGACCCACAATGTCAACAAACAACATCCCCTACAAGATCTACCTCGAAGAATCCGAGATGCCGCAGGCATGGTACAACGTCCGCGCCGACATGAAGAACAAACCCGCCCCGCTGCTGAATCCCGGCACCCATCAGCCGATGACGGCGGAGGAACTCGGCGGCGTGTTCTGCGAAGAGCTGGTCAGGCAGGAGCTGGACAATGAAACCCCCTACATCGAGATCCCGAAGGAGATCCGCGATTTCTACAAGATGTACCGTCCCTCCCCGCTGGTACGCGCCTACTGTCTCGAAGAAAAGCTCCAGACCCCGGCAAAGATCTACTACAAATTTGAGGGCAACAACACCTCCGGCAGCCACAAGCTCAACAGCGCCATCGCCCAGGCCTATTACGCAAAGATGCAGGGTCTGAAGGGCGTGACGACGGAGACCGGCGCGGGGCAGTGGGGCACGGCGCTTTCGATGGCCTGCGCCTATCTGGGCCTGGACTGCAAGGTCTTCATGGTCAAGGTCAGCTATGAACAGAAGCCCTTCCGCCGCGAGGTCATGCGCACCTACGGCGCATCTGTGACCCCCTCCCCCTCCGAAACCACCGAAGTCGGGCGGAAGATCCTGGCCGCGCACCCCGGCACCACCGGCTCGCTCGGCTGCGCCATCTCCGAGGCGGTCGAGGTTGCCGTCGGGAATCCCGGCTACCGCTACGTGCTGGGCAGCGTGCTCAACCAGGTGCTGCTGCACCAGAGCATCATCGGTCTGGAAACCAAGGCGGCGCTGGACAAGTACGGCGTGAAGCCGGACATGATCATCGGCTGCGCCGGCGGCGGGAGCAATCTCGGCGGTCTGATCGCCCCCTTCATGGGAGCAAAGCTCCGGGGTGAGGCGGATTACCGCATCATCGCCGTGGAGCCCGCTTCCTGCCCCAGCTTCACCCGCGGCGTCTACGCCTATGACTTCTGCGACACCGGCATGGTCTGTCCGCTGGCGAAGATGTACACGCTGGGCAGCAACTTCATCCCCGCGCCAAACCACGCCGGCGGCCTGCGCTATCACGGCATGAGTCCCGTGCTGAGCCAGCTCTACGCCGACGGACTCATGGAGGCTGTCGCTGTCCCGCAGACAAAGGTCTTCGAGGCCGCGGAGGAGTTTGCCCGGGTCGAGGGCATCCTGCCCGCGCCGGAAAGCAGCCACGCCATCCGCGTCGCCATCGACGAGGCCATGAAGTGCAAGGAAACCGGAGAGGAAAAAACCATCGTCTTCGGCCTCACGGGCACCGGGTATTTCGACATGACGGCCTATGAGAAGTTCCATGACGGAAAGATGGACGACTATATCCCCACGGACGAGGAGCTGCAGAGTTATTTCGCCACGCTGCCGAAGGTGGACTGATCTTCCCTCTCGCACCGTCCGATCCGGGGCCAAACCGGCCCCGGATCCTTCCGATTGACGTATGCGCCGGAACGTGCTATAGTGACGGCGCATAATCCATTATTGTCACATCGGGGAGCCTTCACATGATCTACGAAATCGACCGGAACATTTACCGGATCGTGGTGCCGCTGGCCGGCAGCCCGCTCGGCACATTGAACGCCTATTACTTTCGCGGCGGCGAGGAAGAATACCTCATGGACACCGGCTTCGACACACCGGCGTGCGAAGCGTCACTCCGGGAATCTCTTGTCAGTCTTGGCTATTCGCCGGAACGTCTGAATATCATCAACACCCACCTGCACATGGATCACACCGGTCTGGACCACCGCTTCGTCGGTCCGCGGCGGCGCATCTATCTCAACCGCACGGACATGGAACGTCTCCCGGGCTTCGGCGGACCCGAACACGGCAGACGCGGCGAGCGGGAACGCCGGGAAGGCGTAAGCGAGAACGAGTTTTTCCGCATCATGCAGCGCGTCGGCTTTGAGCGGGACATCGCCTGGCTGCAATCCGTCCGGGATCAGTTCGTCCCTCTCACGGACGGGCAGATGCTGGACGTCGGCTCCTGCACGCTGCAGACGGTCTCCGTGCCCGGCCACTCTCCCGGCAACACGATGTTTTATCTCCCGGAGAAGAAGATCATGTTCACCGGCGATCACGTACTGTTTGATATCACCCCCAACATTACCGCCTATCCGGACTTTGACAACTCGCTGCAGCATTATCTGGACAGTCTGGAAACCGCAAAGCGCTTCGACGTGGCGCTGGCCCTTCCGGGGCACCGCAGCCCCGGCGATTACTACGCACGAATTGAGGAGATCAGGCGCCATCACGACCGCCGGCTGGATGAAGTCGAGGACATTGTGGGCAATTCGCCGGGCCTCACCGCCTATGAAATCACGCATCGGATGCGCTGGAGCATCCATCCGGACAGCAGCGGCAGCTTCCCCCCGGAACAGATGTGGTTCGCCGCCGGGGAATGCATGTCCCATCTGGACAAGCTGGTTTCCGACGGCCGGGTGCTTCGGATCGACGGAGACCCCTATATTACTTACAGGCTGCCTTGAATTGTCCTCCAAAACAGTATTCCTGCGCAAGCTGCCCGGAATGGTCCGGGCAGCTTCTTTTGTTTTCCGGCCCAACGCCCGCCGGTCGTCATGAAAACGAAAACCGGGGACAACCGTCCCCGGTTTTCTTGAATGGCCCCGATATTTATGTATTATATTAAAATTATAATGTTTTTCATTATTATTCGCTTGATTCTGTAAGGGCATTCTGGTATACTTGATTCAAGGGGGGGTGCGCTTCCATGGAGAAGACGACAAAACGCATACAACAGATTTGCCGGGTCATCGCACTTTTCATGAAGATTTGCTGTTTCATATTCCTTGTTTTGTTTTGCATCAGCGTTGTTTTTATTCTTTCAAGGAATTCTTTGCATGTCCCGGCAGATCAATTCAATATCTTGCTTTTTAACAGCGCATACACCGGTATTCAGTCTCTCATCCCATTTGCCGTTTTCATTCTCGCGTATAGGATTTTTCGGGATATCAGCAAGGAGTATACGCCTTTCCTCCCCAAAAATGTCAGGCGCATGAAAACCATCGCATTCTTAACCATAGGCTGGGGGATTCTTTGTCCGGCAGCGTTTTTCGTTTTACGGAAAATAATCCCGATTGAGAGCGCCGTTACTGTAAATGGATTTGGCCGTATTTTTATCGGCATTCTCATCTACTGTTTTGCGGTTATCTTTGAATATGCCTGTCTGCTGCAGCAACAATCCGATGAGACAATGTAATGGGAGTGGGTTTCAATGGCTATTATTTTAAGGCTGGACCGCATGATGGCAGATCGAAAAATAACGCTGAATGAATTGGCAAAAAGGGTCGGAATCGCAAATGTCAATTTATCTAACATAAAAACCGGAAAGGTCAGTGCAATCCGTTTTTCAACCCTGGATGCAATCTGCGACATTCTTGATTGTCAGCCGGGCGATATTTTGGAGTATAAAAGGACGGACACATCAAAGCCGATTTATGAAAACAGCCCGTGACCCCATAAGGATGGCGGAAGGAGTGGCAAATGGATTTTGAAGTGAAGCACGTCGTCTACGCATACGGAGATATTGTCGCGTTGAACGGCATTTCATTTTCAGCGAGCCGTGGCCGGATCGTCGGCTTGGTCGGGGAAAACGGCGCCGGTAAATCGACAATGCTGAAGAGCATTTACCGTTACCTTACGCCGGATAGCGGGACAATTACACTGGATCACAGAGACATCTTTTCTTATCCCGTCGATCAGTATCCCGTTTCGTATATACCGGACAGCCCCGTCTTTTATGAAGAATTATCCTTACTGGAACATCTCCACTTCACTAAGGCAATATACCCCAAAAACAAGATAACAATCGATGAAATCCTTGATGCGCTGGACATGCGGGAACATCAGAACAAGATTCCATCCGCCTTATCCAAAGGGACACGGCAAAAGCTTATGATCGCTATGGCTTTGCTGCGTGAGTATGATTTGCTCCTTGCCGACGAGCCTTTCTCCGGGCTTGATCCAAGACAAACAGCAATGCTGAAAACGCTTCTTTTAGAACAGAAAGACAACGGGAAACTGGTTTTACTATCCAGCCATCTGCTGGATGTGATAGAAAACATTTGTGATCAGTATGTTGTGATAAGAAAAGGAATATGTCTGTTCTCAGGGGCGAAACAGGACCTGCTGATGAAAACGGGACTTCCTGCGGGCAGTACCATGGAGGCGGCATATTTCAGGCTGGTGGAACAAGATGAGATATCAAGCTGAGATACTGCTCCTGAAAAACAGACTGCGCCTCATGAAAGGGACGCTTCGCCATGCCTGGCAGGGCCTGATCGGTCTCATTGCCGTCGGCGGCATATTGGCATACCAGTTCTTTTTCTCCATCGTCAAAACCGGGTATGGAGCAGCCGCAACACGGCAAGGAATGCTGTATGTTTTCATGCTTGCTGCCGCAGTCAACTTATTTCGCGTATTTCTGAATCAAACCCCTGTATTCAGAATAGAAGCGGCCTCCGTTCTGCTGACATACAACACGCGCTTTTTTCAAAGGTCACTTCAATTCAAACAGTTTTTTTCTGCATTGTTTTCAATTATCATCAGCGGTACAATCGCCTTCTTATTCAGCGGCTTCTTATTGAATGCCGTTTTTCTGAAGATCTTCATCGCCCTCTCCCTTTATTTTTGCAACGGTACCGGTTTATCATGGATTTTTTATCACGCAAAAGGAGGAATGAAGTGGGCAGTATGCCTGGATTTTATCATTTGTACTGCGGCACTGTTGATGTTGTCTGCCGTCTCCTTGGCTGTTTCGGCTTTATCCTTATGTATGGTCTGGATTTGCGTTTGGAAGCTTTTGAAACTGAATCTCCCCAAATACTGCGAGAGAATACAAGTTCTTGAAAGCGCCTCGGTTGCGGCCAGCCAAAACGATCTTGCCAAAATGCAGCAAATGGCAGACGAAAACCGGCCGTCATATGTGCGGGAGCCGATGCTGCACCATTTGAAACCTTCAAAACGAACTGCTTTGTGGTGCAAAAGCATATTAGAGATTATTCGTATGCAAAAGCAGACGCTAAGTGTTCTTCTGATGCTTTTGCTGGCCGGATGGATCGTCGCTCGCACAAAATTACTGTCTTTTGTTCCTTTGCTTGATGATCCCGCAATTACAGGAATGATTGCTGTCTTATGCACCACTGCAGCCCTGAGCAGCTTATATCAACTGCTGATCAAGCAGGCAAAAAACACATTTGACAAGCGTATGCTCGGCTTGTCGCTCCCCTTCACAACAACACAAATCATTGCTTCTTATGGGATGACCGCAGGAATTCTCAATATCCTGCTCGCAATCATCATCGGCCTGCTGTACTCCGCTTTTTCTCCGCGCCTTTTGCTGTTGTTTTTTGCCGGAATGCTCGCATATCTGATTCCATGCTGCGCGCAGATATACAGCGCAAGGCTGAAACGCGGAGCAACGATGGCCGCAAATATTATCCTCTTTGCAGGAATCTACTTTTGTTTGACGGCTTGAAAAACGGAGGTATACGGATCGATTGCCGGGCGCCGGAATTCCTCCGCGTTTTCCGTTGCAAACGCTCACAAGCAAAACGAAGCTTGAAACAGACATATATCAAAGCTTCATGCTGTGGAGGCAATCAAACCATGGCCATGTCACCAAAGCGAGACACAAGATATTAAAACGAAAACCGGGGACAACCGTCCCCGGTTTTCTTGAATGGCGACCGGGTATTCTTGATCGTTCCTCCTTTCCCGCAATTGCCTGGTCTCACAGGGCAGCAAAAAGCAGCAAATCTTTTCAGACTTGCCGCTTCGATTGCCGCTGTGGGAGGTGGTTGCTGTTTATTTGTCATTAGGGATAACCTCATTATCTCCGTCAAGTCCTGTCAGAAATTCTTGAAACTCTGAATTATCCCGAAGAAAATCATACTCCGCGCTGGTTTTCAGCTCGGAAATAAGCGCCGGAACAAAGGATTTCCCAACATTCTGGACTGTTTCATGTGCAATTCGATAGAACACCGGGGAGTCCGACAAAATCCAGGGTGTGTTTACCGCTTCCATCATTTCCCTAATTGCTGCAAGGCTTTTTTGTTTGTCTTTCTCATAGAGAGCTATTTGCAGGCGGGGAACAACGGTGCCATACTGCCACAGCCCAAACAGCGGGATCATCTTCTCAATGATTTCACCGATTTGGCGGGCTTTATCCGGCCGGTTACAATTCAATTCCACATCCACCAGCTTCAGGCAGTATGTCTGAACGCTTGAAAGGGACTGTACAGCTTGCTTTCCAGAAGCACCGCAGCCTCATCCGGCTTTTCTCGGTGGATCAGAATATTCGCTTCATACGGCGTTTTGTCAAATTGCTGCTTGGGAAGCTGTTCCAATAAAGCCGATGCCCGGTCATATTCTCCCGCCTCCATTACCTTTCCGAGCAGGATAGAAACAGCTGTATTTTTTATTTCCTCATTTGAGCTTTCCGCGGCCTGCTCTAACCATTGCATGACAAGCGCCTCATATCCCTGTTTCTTTTCTGCCTCCATAGGAGTCAGAACAAGGCTGGCATTTAAGATGTTTGCCGCCGAAATGAGCAGCCGATCGCTTTGGGGGTATTCCTGAATCTTCTGCGCTGCCATTTCAAAGGCTTTGTCAGGGCAATCTTGTGACAGCATCGCAAGCTCCCGTGAAAAGGCTTCAACTTCAACATCTGTCAACGCTTCGTGAAAGGCAAACAACGTGTCGAGGTCAATCTTCAAAAGCCTTGCCAGCGCAGGCAGCAAGGTAACATCCGGGAACGTAGTGCCTTTTTCCCATTTGTTGACGGCGGGTGTGGAAACGCCCAGATAATTTGCAATCTGCTCTTGGGTCAGCCCGGCTTCCTTTCTGTATTTCTTGATTTGCTCATTGATCTGCATATCATCGACCTCCTTGTATCTCAATTATAACCTGGCAAGAGCAGATTTCCTATTGAGCAGTTGTTTAATCAAGGAGATATTTTCTTAACCTTTGGTTAATTGTGCCGCGTTTCAGCGTGCGATGCAGTTCCTTGATGAAAGATTCGCTGAGAGACCTTGCTGCGTTGCCAATGACGAGGTCGATACAGCGGAAGTGATCGGAGGTCTCTGCCACATCATCCACATTGACCGTTTCGCCCTCCGAAGGATCGGCAAAAAGTAACGATTATCAATAATACTATGCGCGTTTATTGCTCGATCCGAACGGCCAGTTTACGCATCGCCATTGCCGAGATAGGTCACGCCGTCGCCGTAGATCGTCGTCCAGTCGTTCTTCATGGATATGGGCACCCAGTCAAACTCCCCGCAGAGCTCGAACATCTTCTGCGCCTTGCTCTCGCTGCCGTTTTCGCGCGCGGTGTCGTCGCAGCAGAGCATGAAGGCAAGGCTCCTGCAGGGGTTGTTGTAGGTCACATACTCCGCCATGGAGCTGTCGCCGGTGGAGTTACCGAAGGAGAGCACCGGCTGCTGGCCGATCTCCTGCATGATGACGGCGACCTTGTTCATTTTGAGGTTTTTAATCAGGAACTCGCCGCCAAGGATGAGCTCGTCGCCGTCCCGGAACACGTAGTTCAGTCCGTCCTCATCGCCCTGACCGGTGGAGACGATCAGCTCGTCGGAGCCGATGATCTGACGGTTGGGGATGTTCAGAGGCGAATTGTCCACAATGCCGCGCACGATGAGCCGGTCGGTGCCGCTGACGATATAGACGGTGAACTCGTTCTCCTGCAGATAGTTCACCACCTGCAGCATGGGCAGATACCAGCCGTCGCCGCGCTTCATCCCGTCGTAGCTGGGCATCGCCTGCTGTTTAAACTTCTGAATGTACGCGTTGAATTCCGCCACGGTCATTCCCGCAAACGCGGAGGCGACGGCCTTGCCGTGATCCACCTCCAGCCCGGAGAAGGACTTGCCCGTTTCGTTCTGCTCCTTGATCTTGTTGGCGACTTCTTTCTCAAAATCACTGGCCTTGTCCTGATAGTCGGGATCCTCCAGCACGCGATACTTGAGGAGTGTGTAGTCAAAATAGTTGGGATCGGTCTCGCAGAAGAGGGTCCCGTCCAGGTCAAACACTGCGATACGGTCCTCCACGGGGATATAGTCGGGACTGTTCTCGTCCGTGATGGCCGCCATGTAATCCAGGAGCGCGGCGCGGGCTCCGGCATCCTCCGTCCACAGATCGAGAAGCCGTCCGATACGCAGCGCGCCCGGAAGGCGCTGGATGATTGCAGCGGTCTGAGCGCGGGTGAGCTGGCCCTGGGGGCTGAGATGGGTGCCGTCCGTGCCATTTATGAGGCCGGAGCCCACGCCCCACTGCATGGCCGACGCAAAGCCCTCGGTGATGTCAAAGGCATCGTCATAGCTGAGGATATTGGTGTCCTCGCCCACGCTGACGTCCGCGCCGATGCTTTTGGCATAATTCCACATCAGCATCACGGCTTCTTCTCTGGTCAGGATATCATCCGGGCCGAAATTGCCGACGCGGGTCACAATCTGATTCGCGCTTGCCCACCGGACGGCGCCGGCATACCAGGCACTTGAGGACACATCCGCAAAGCTCGCGCCGCCGTCGACCACGACCTCGCCGGCCCAGCGCCACAGGATCGTGACGAGCTGCGCGCGGGTCAGCTTGCCGTCCGGGTCAAATTTCACGTCGCCGGTGCCGTTCATCAGACTCTTTTCATAAACGTACTGAACGGCATCGGCGTACCATGCGCCGTCGGCGACATCCTTGAACGGCAGCCCGGTGCGCCATGCGTTTGCTCGCGCCGCCACGTTCTCCTTCAGATTCTCAAAGAAGAACATATAGTCGTAGATGTGATAGGAGCCATCCGGGAAGATGTCGATCACGGCGGGATAGTCCTCCGCCGTCACGTCTGTGACGACCAGTTCGCCGCGCGCTCCGATGCAGGCGCCGCACAGCGCGGGGACCGGCTCCGCGCCCGTGGACAGGACGGCGCCGAGATTCAGCGTTTTCTCTGCCTTTGTGCCGTCGGTTTTCCAGTTCAGCGGATTGATGGACAGCGCTTTCGTTCCCGCGGGGATCACGAGCGTATCCGTGAGACTGCCGTCCTCGCAGTCGAAGGAGACCACCACGCCGGTATCCGTCTCGCCCTTCGCGGGGACGATCTGCGGATACGCCGCCGTTATGTTCTCCGTCACCGACCAGCCGATGGCATAAACCGCGATGAGATGATCCCGCAGGGTCTCGGCACCCTCGCCGTAATACTCTTTCATCAGCTCCAGACACATCTGGGAGCCCTGGGAGAAGCCCGCGAGGATCAAGCCGCGCCCATCGTTTTCATGGTCCAGATACCAGCGGAAGGCCGCGGAGACGTCCGCATAGGCAATCTCCTGCGCCGCAGCGCGCTCCGCATCCGTGAGCTTATAAGCGTTCATGGACATCTGCCGGTAATAGGGGGAAAAGAGCCGCCCCGCCTCTTCATAGATACCCTTCTCCATATCGAGGGCATTGACGAACTTTGCTTTGAGTTTTTCGTTCAGATCAAAGGAATTCGTCTCGCTCCGGGTGTCCACAGTGGGGCAGATCAGAAAGACGTCGACGCCGGTATCCTCTCCCAGTTCAAAATAGGCCCAGCTTTCCCGCTCCGCGTAATCCGGCGCGCTCCCGGCGCTGCCTGCGGCAAAGGCCGCAGAGGGCAGCACGAGAAGGATCGCCAGCAGAACAGTAATCACGCATCTGCATTTTTTCATTGCTTTCCACACTCCTTGTTGGGCATTTCTGTCCGACGGATTCGTTTTCGACCGGGGCGGATTGCCTGCTCCGGGCAGACCAGTACGCAAAGATGGCAGCCCACGCATTTCTTTCCGTTCAGAAGCGGCCTTCTGTTCTCGCTCAGCCGGATCGCCTGATGACCGCCGTCGGCGCAGGAAATCACGCAGCGTCCGCAGCCGATGCATTTCTCCCGGTCGAATTTCGGAAAAATGACAGTATCCCGTTCCAGCACATCCGTCGTCTCGCTGACGGTCTCCAGCGCGAGACCGCGTGCCTCGTCAATGCCGGCAAAGTCTTTTTCCGCGAGATACAGGTTCAACCCGGCTTTCAAATCGTCGATGATGCGGTAGCCGTACTGCATGACCGCCGTTGTGACCTGAACGCTTCCCGCGCCAAGCAGGATATACTCCAGTGCGTCTGACCAGTTTTCCACGCCGCCCATGGCGCTGATGTGCATGCCCTTCAGCGTAGGGTTCTGTCCAAGCTCGGCGATGAAGCGCAGCGCGATGGGCTTGACCGCGTTGCCGCTGTAGCCGCCCACGGCAGACATCCCGTGTACGGCGGGAGAGGATATATACGTGTGGGGATTGATCCCGATAACACTCTTGATCGTGTTGATGGCGGCGATCCCGTTCGCACCGCCCCGTTTTGCCGCCTCGGCAGCCGGGCTCATGACCGCCACGTTGGGCGTGAGCTTGGAAAGGATCGGAAGCTTTGTTCCCCGTCTCGCCGCAGCGGTGAAGCGCTCCACCAGCTCCGGCACCTGGCCGATATCCGAGCCCAGGCCGCTGTCAGCCATATTGGGGCAGGAGAAGTTCAGCTCAATGGCGTCTGCGCCGTTTTCCTCGCAGAGCCGGGAGAGTTCTTCCCACTCCGCGTCATTCTGCCCCATGATGGAGGCAAGTATAAACTTCGTCGGGTATTGTGCCTTCAGGCGGCGGAATATCTCCATATTTTCCGCTACGCTGTGATCGGAGAGCTGTTCGATGTTCTTGAACCCGATCATGCTGCCGTTATCCCCCGTGATGGCGGAGAATCGCGGCGAGGCCTCATGGATATCGAAGGAGCAGATCGTCTTGAAGGCGGCGCCTGCCCAGCCGGCATCAAAAGCACGGGCGCACATGTCGTAAGTGCTGGCCACCACCGAAGAGGACAGCAGGAAAGGGCTTTCCAGCGGTACGCCGCAAAGCTCCGTGCGGAGCCTGGTTTCGTCCTCCGGCAGAGGGATTTCCAGCTCCGGCTTCACCTCGCTGTATAACCGCGTCATCAATTCACGAATGGGGACCTGATGTGGCCGGACGCAGTCAGTCTCGCAGGGCGCAGAACAGAAAACACAGGGGTTCGGCAGCGCCAGCCGTGCCGCCGCAGATTTTTCATTGTTAAACCATATGCTTCGCAGTATCGCTGCAACATCGAGCTTTCCACACGCCTGACCGCACGGCGCATCCTCGCAGAGGGCGCAGCGGAGCATGTCCGCGCGAAACAGTTTTCTTTCAAACATCGTCGTTCTCCTGTCAGGATCCACCTGCATTCTCCGGCGGCGACCAGGACGGCTGCACCTCGTCGATCTGGAGGAAGCCGTCCGTTTTGGCGCAGATCTGATATTGATCTTCGTAGACAATCTCGCCGGGCGTGTTCGTATATACAAGAAAATAAGGATGATGATAGCGCTCCAACAGCCAGAGGGCAGGCCGGATCATCTTCATCATCTCGTCGGCGTTCTCCGTCTTGAACCAGCAGACTACCGGCTCCTGATTTCTGCAGGGAGGAGGCCATGGAAGGTTCCTGGCGAACCAGTCGTCGAGCTACATATAGAGTTCGGCGTTCTCCGTAAATGAACGATCTCCCTTCTGCTTCCTGTCCTGCTTTTGTCAATGATGATTGATATGATATCATTGACATGGCCATGATATCATGGCCATGTGCCGCTTTCGGCGGCACGGCCTTTGATTGAAAGCGCCTCGTCCCGGTGGGACGAGATGCGCCGATATAATGACTGCTTGGCAGTCATTATATCATGTCCGTGGACATGATATATCGGCCATGTGCCGCTCTCGGCGGCACGGCCTTTGATTGAAAGCGCCTCATCCCGGTGGGACGAGATGCGCCGATATAATGACTGCTTGGCAGTCATTATATCAGAAGAATGCATGCTATACAAGATATCAGGTCGTTCGCAGCTTTTCCGGCAGGTTGTTTTCCTGAAACGCTGCGGTGAGACGCCGGGGCAGGAACGGGATCGGGAACGACGGAAAAATGGCAACGAAGGAGAATCCGTTTTGAACGATTATTTCAAAGAGCGGGACGCCATAGAATACGCCTTCTAAAACGAATCGACGTGTACCGGGGCTGCCGGGTACACATGGACTGGGGGATCGCCTCTGAGCAGTTTCAATTTGGGCTGGATCTCAAAGCAAAAACAGCCTGAGATACAAACGACCCGTTCTGCGCAGAGAACGAGCCGCTATTTCAATCTCCTCGATGGATGGTGGAGATAAGCGGGATCGAACCGCTGCGAAGGCATGCTGATGCACAGCTTGCTTCGCAACCTTTGAATGCCATTCAAGCGCTCTCCCAAGTGAATCGGTCACGTACCCCCGAAAACCGATTTGCTTGGGGGAGCGTTTTTGCGTGGGAATAGGCTTGGAATACACGGCTCCGCACATTCGACATGCAACCGATCTGCCTCTACAATGAAGGCAGAAAAGGAGGGCATAATTATGGGCAAGGTCAAACAGTTAAAGCTTGATCGCTCTGAGCACGGCCTGCTTGTCAGAGCTATATATGAAAGATGGAAACAGATGTTGGACGCCGGTGCTGATACGACAGCGATAGAGGATCTGATCCTGCGGGTCATCGACTCACCGACGAAAAAACGATTTGGGAGGTTCTAATAATGAATGAGCTTACATACCATCGTGAAGGCGATTATTTGATCCCTGACCTGATTCCCCCGGAGATT
>Ga0079305_1002040_pt1 | contig 20401 bp, 28 predicted proteins | sample LMS_cellobiose_e_FD_79183 | JGI IMG/M metagenome (GOLD analysis project Ga0079305, IMG submission 79183) | Rumen-fistulated moose microbial communities from Alaska, USA - LMS_cellobiose_enrichment | ecosystem: Host-associated > Mammals > Digestive system > Stomach > Rumen fluid ... | reverse complement strand
CGCCGGCGTCGAGGTCAAGGGCCGCCTCCGCAACAACCGCTACACCGACTCGAACGGTGTGGAAAGAACCATGACTGAGATCCTCGCATCCCAGGTCAGCGTCATCGGCGGGGCGCTTCAATAACCCGCCGGGGAGCGGGTTCTCCGCTCCCGCTTGCTTTTCTGCGCCGCTCCGGAATCAATCCTCCGGGGCGGATCTTTTGAGTTACGCGAGCGGGAAACGTAAAGCTACTGTCGAATTTTTCCGTAATTTTGCAGCGTTTTTCGAGAGGCTATAAGCTGTCGCTCTGGAGGAACTGGAACAGTCCCATGTATTGGATCCCTTTTTCGTCTGTATAAGGCATGATGTCAGCTCCCTCGATGACGATCTTCCGGAACGAATCACCTATCCGTGTCAGGGAGTTCAACTCCTGATCCCTCTTCTCATCAGTACCCATTTCGAAGGCCGACTGGATGTAGAACTTTTCGCTTCCGTTGGTCGCGATGAAATCGACCTCATATTGGAAATACTGGTATCGGTCGTCCACTTTTTTCCGATGTTCGACGACACCCACGTCGACAGAATATCCGCGGCAGATCAACTCGTTGAAGATTACGTTCTCCATGATATGGGAAATCTCCTGCTGCCGGAAATTGAGGCGGGCATTCCGGAGGCCGATATCAACGGAATAATATTTCTTGATATTCTCATAATACTTGTTTCCTTTGATGTTGAACCTCTTCGCCTCCGTAAACAGGAAAGCATCCTCCAGATACCCTATATACTTTGCCACTGTATCGTCCGAAATCTTGATGTGCCGGACGCTGGCGAGGATGTTGGTGACCTTGGTGGTGTTTGTCAGGGATCCGATAGAGGAGCACAAGGCATCTGCGATGGCCTCAAGGGCTTCACGGTTTTCAACATGATGACGCTCGACTACATCGTCAATGTAGGTTTTCCTCCACAGGCGCTGGAGATAGGCGATCTTCTGCTCAGCCGTCGGCATCTTGCTAAGCGCCGGGAGACCACCGTACGTGTAGTACTCTTTCCAGAGCTCACTGACCGGCTCGCTTCGTCCCCGCATGAATTCCTTGAACGTGAGCGGGCGGACATTGACTTCATCGCCCCTTCCGCGGAAAAGGGTATTGATATCGCTGGAGAGGAACTTCGAGTTGCTTCCTGTAACATAGACGTCGACATTGGTCCGCTTGTTCAATCCGTTGACGATCCGCTCGAAGTCCGTCACTTCCTGGATTTCGTCCAGGAAGACGTAATAAGGTTCATCTTGGCTTGCAATACGGGAATACAGGTATTCCTTCAGTTTCTCGCGATCCAGCAACTCCTTGGGCGTGTCCTCATCCTCAATGTCGAACGAAACACTGATGATATGGTCTTCGGGGACACCGTTCCCAATCAGATAGTCCTTGTAGATGGGATCCAGCAGGAATGACTTGCCGGAACGACGTGGACCGGTAATGACCTTGACCTCACCATTGTCCTTCCTGACAATAAGTTTTTGCAGATAGCTGTCCCTTTGAATGTATTTGCGCATCATTTGATTCGAAGTTTACTGCAAAAATACAATAAATTTCTAAAAGAGAAACGGCGAATGCCAAATCATTGCCGAAATTCTTCGATTGCGCGCCCCGGGTATTGGCGTAAATCCTTCCTGCGAACCTAAGCCCGTCCTCCGAAGCGTCAAGCCAGACCTGTTCCAGGGGAGACGGACAATCTTCCTCCCGGTCGGGAGCGTATTCTCCGTCTCCGGCTTGCCTTCCTGCTTCGAACGGGCTTTCCCAAAGCAGAAAAAATACGCATCCCCGGGGCCGGAAGGTCCGGAACGAAGGGAAAAGAATCAAAGTTCAAGGTTATGGAAGATGGATTGACCCTGGTCCTTGTCATCGTCCTCTGCCTGGTTCTGAGGCCGCTCATATCCGCCATCCTGCGCGGATTGGGCAGCTCGGAGCATAGAAGAGACAGGTGAGAAATGTCTGAATGAGCCGGAATGATAGTCCCACCGGCAGTATAGCTACGGCAAAAGTCGCGGCCAGGATTATTGTTGTCTCTACGTGGCTGGAAGACTATCTATCCATTCTGGGCTCAAAGTATTATCATTGCAATATATGCACATGCCTCGGCATCAGCAAGGGCATGGTGGTGGTTCGTCAGGTCGTACCCACAGGCGGCGGCGACGGTCTGGAGCTGGTGATTGGGGAGCCCCTTTCCAAAATACCGTCTCGATGCCGACAGGGTGTCATGGAATTCATAGTCCGGATAGTCCATCTGATAGACGCGGAACACCTGTTTGAGACAGCCTTCATCAAAGGGACTGTTGTGCGCGACCAGGGGAAGCCCCTCGATAAGTGGCTCAATCTTCTCCCAAACGAAGGGAAAGACTGGAGCGTCCTCCGTGTCTTCAGGTCCCAGTCCGTGTACCTGCCGGCAGAACCACTGGTAGTACTCCGGCTCGGGATGGATCAGGCTGTAGAACCGGTCAACTATCTCTCCGTCCCGTACGACAACGATCCCCACGCTGCAGACGCTGCTCGGACACTCGTTGGCCGTCTCGAAATCTATCGCCGCGAAATCTCTCATAGACCGTAGATCTTGTACATCTGGGCGATGTCAGCCTTCATCTCGTTACGGAGTACTTCCGGTTCGAGGACTTCAACGTCAGGACCATACCTCAGGAGTTCCTGGCGGAAATCATAGGTGGGAACCAGATAATACGTAAAGATGCCATATTCGGGCGTTTCCTCAATGAGCTTCTGCGTGTCGTGCAGCGGCAGGGAATCAATGTACCTGACCTGATCGGACACGACCTTGATCTTGACGGGGGAAGGTTCCCTGTCATCGAGGATGACACCGAAGTACTTCGCAAAGAATTCCCCGGCATTGAACTTCGCTGGCACCTTAAGGGCTTTCTTCTGGGGAACGACATTCTTCATCCGCTCATCCAGGGCATAGATCCATGGAGAATCATACGCATCACCCCTTCCCAGTACATACCAACGCTGCTTGAAAAGCTTCAGGCAATAGGGGTGCAGAATGAAGGTACTTGGCTCGTTCCGCCAGAAACTCTGGTAGGTTACTTCGACAGTCTTCTTGTCCCGCAAGGCGTTAACAATGACCGGAAGCCACTTTTTGCTGGAAGGGATCTTCTCGAAGAGGATCCGGTCACGCATGTCGGAACTCTCATTCAGCAGGTTGTTCATCGACAGGGACTCCAGCAACCATTGTCGGATGCCATCTCCTTCCAAGTCATCACTGTTTGCGATGTAGTACCCAAGGGACCGGTCACACTTGATCTCGATCCCGAAGGTGTCCAGAATGGCCTCACGATGGTTATGGAAGGTGCGTTCGTAAAGCTCTTCGCCGGTCTCGTTCAGTGGAGAATCCTCCCAAAGGTCGCTGAGCTCCTTCCTGGAGATGTGTCCGTGGCGGTTGATGGTGTCTATCAGCCAAACATACCTGTTGAAATAGTTCTTTGCCATATATCTTGTCCTTATACGATTTCTTGTTGAAAAGGGCCTGCACATCCCTGCGGAGGCCCTGAAAACTTTAACTCTTTAAACTCTTATATCATTATGTTCACTGATGCAAAGGTATATGCAAATATTGCCAAAATCTGGCAGTTTTGCAATAAAGTGGCAATTTTATCAGATATTGGCGAAGTTCTTCTGGAGCTCTTTCTCCTTCTCTGCTACAAGAGCGTGCCACAGTCGGGAGCCCTTGAGGGCGGATGCGGGGATGTATTCTGCGAACCGGCTCAAGAAAGCCGAGCCGAAAATATCAAGCCTGTCGTAACGGTTCACGAGTTCCTTCCAGTTGATGCAGTCAGCCATAGCCTCGATGGTCTCAAGTGGCAACTCGTCGTTGCTGGAGAGAACGGTCCAATCCCAACATGTCTTGAATTGGCCGACAATCTCAGGCGTGAGGAGGGATACCTGGTTGGTGTTGCTCAAGGCTGTCCAGTCAATCTGGCGGCGGAACTTCTCGAGCATGGCTACATTCCAATGGACGTAGCTGTTGTTGCATACAGCCTCCCAGTCCACTTTGTCTTTGTACCGTTCGAGCATGCTCTCAGTCCATGCGATGTCCCCGGACAGTTCCTTCCAGGCCTCTTCTTCCAGTTGGATGGCAAGCATCCCTTCATTGAGTTTCGATTTTTCCATAATGTGCTTTGTATTGGTTCTGGGTGCAAAGGTATAGGCCGGAGTTGCCAAAAATAGGCAGCTGAAACTATTTTGCATTTTTCCTTTCGTAGTAGTCAAAACATTCCTCCAGCGAGTGCAACTCCTGCCTCCGGTACGAATCCTTTGTCAGGAATTGCTCTTCTATCATGTTACGTGAGGAATCCGATTCCACGCGCACCCAGATCCATCGGTCTGATTCGGGGCTGTCAATGACCATCCATGCTTCCAGGGTAACAATTTCAGCGTTGTGGCGGTGGTAGGATACATCTTCAATAATAAGATGTCTCTTCAATTCTGGCGAAAGACCTTCGAATATGAGTTCCAGGAATTCCTTCATGGGAGCTTTCCCGAAGGCCGCAAAGAGTTCTTCGTACTTGGCTTTGTTCATGACTAATTATCATTTGATTCAATGCCGCGAAGATAGGGGAGCTGTTTGCCATTCCGTGGCAGCGGGAAAAGTCCTTCAAAACAATCACGAAGTTCCGGTGCTGCCATGTATTGGCAGCCTGGCGGCTTACCTTTGCCGGAAAATGAAAACTACCATGACAAAGAAACAAAGACAGGAACTGGTCCGTCTGGAGAAACAGATCGTCAAGACGGCCAGTTACGTGGAAGGATGCGGACTGGTAAAGCCGATGTCCTCATGGGATGGAACGACCCGCGAAGAAGTGGCCGAGCTGCTCAAAGATCGGCAGACACGCCTCAATGAGATGTTCCTGTGCACGGAGCAGGAGGTATCTGACTTCAAGAAAGTCAACGACCGTCTCTACGAACTGACCCAAAAGATGCATGAAAAGGCGCTGAGCCTGTACCGTGCCATCCTGAAGGAAGGATATGACCGCGACTTTGATGATGACATCATGGTCGAGGGCTCGGTGAAATATGTGTTTAATGATGCCTGGGGCTCTGTCGCCCTGACCGGTGAGGAAAGGAGGAACATGTATGAGAAGCCATTGGAACCCTATGGGTCTGATTTCCCGGCAATGCTTGAAATTCTGTACGAATACTACGAGAATACATTGGAACCGGAATGCGCTTCTTGCTTCGCGTCCTACGAACTGTTCCATAGGGCAGATATGGATCCAAAGGAGTTCGGCCTGGATAACTTCCTTGATGATGGACAGTCCTGGGCAGAAGGAATCCTCGATCGTGAAGAATTCAAGGACATCTGCATTTGCCATGCGGTCCATGAGTTGTGCGACCACAAGATGTACTCCGTCCCGGACCTGCTGCGGATGAATGATTTCTGGTGCGAAGTCCGGGTGACGCACCTGCTGTTGTCAGACCGCAACGGGAAGCGTTTTTCCTGTATAGAAAGAAAGGGGGAGAAATAGACTATGTCTTTCACAAACAAAGAATACAGGGCGGAGAAAAGGAGGCGCGAAATGCGCTACCATCGCGAGTGGGCCGTCCGTAAGTGGAAGGGAGCCTTCACCGATGACTGGGACTACGAATACCTGCTGGTCTACCTCCGGGCCAAGCTGGAAACGATGGAGCGTTACAACCTGCATCTTTCCTACGCTATGAACGGAACGTACTATGGACACCAGATCGGCCGTGCCATCAAGATGATCGACATCATCCTGCAGGAAGAATGGGAAGACTACCCCGTGCCTGAATCCTTCAAACACTATGTCAACATGAGGAATCGTTCGAGGATCCCCAGTGCGGCCGGTGGAAGGATCTACTTCGGGTCAGAAGCCCAGCAACTCCGCTTCGACAAAGCTTGGATGCTCCTCTGGAAGATCCTCTCCGAGCAGAGTATGGCCTGGGGAGATTGATTGAACTGAAAAATGGTTAACTTTGAAAGAACAACAACACGTATGGAAGAGACCTCCGCACAAAAACCGCTCAGTAAGGAAGAGATCCTCGCCGTATTCGCCAATACCGGCTTTGATGCTCGTTTCGCCGACTTTTTCTATGACAGATATCTCGACGAATTCGAGGTATGGGAAGATTATGACAATCCAAACGAAATGGCCTTGAAATGTGTGCGACATGGTCTCATGTGGTATGCACTGTATAAGCAGATTGGTCACCACAAACTATGGTGCGAGGAAGCTTATTCTTTCGGTTGTGAATGGGTCGAGATTGAAATATCTCTTGAGAATGAGGTAATATGCATGTTCACGATTGAGGATAATCTTTCATGTTACTCCCCAGATATCTACAGGGTTACAAAGAAGGCTGAATACGTCAAACATTTGAGCCATATTAAGGAGGCTTATAATAAGGATGACGTTTTCATGCGTTTTTATTCAGAATTTGTTTTTGGGGAGTTTGGATTCGACCACGATATTCTTGACTTTGTTTCGCAGCGGGCATATCGTTATAACTATGCAATTACTGAAGGTAAAACCAGCGACTTCGCGTATTTCTATGCCACGTGGGGAAGATGTGGTGCTTGGCAAACAGCTGAGCTCAGAGAGAGACTACAAAAAGAAGGATGGGATGAAGATTATATTCGGACCTATCTCTATTGCTATGCCGATGGTCTTGAGGAGGGTGGTGAGGAGCGCGAGCATCCTGATATTCCCGCATATTGGGAGGAGAAGGTAGATGCCTTCATGAAAGGCTGGGATTATGCCCGGAAACATAACTTGGATATCAAATTTGCCGAGAGATTCCGCGACATCTATCTCAACCTGGCACATCCCGATGAGATTCCGGATTATCCTTTCTCGGAAACTGAAAACAAAGCAATTGAAGAAACCTTAAAGCTTTATGGCAAAAGTATTTAAAGTGACACCAAAACGCATCAAGCGTGCCAATGGTCTGGTGCTGGCACCGGATATGTCCGTCGTGGTCACCACCCAGCAGCATATGAACTCTCCGTTTGGCAACGGAGCAAAGGAGCTCAAGGAGATGTATATGCGTATCTACGGCTTCGACTACCAGAAAGCCAACTGCACGCAGGCCGATTTCGATTGGGAGGTCCTAGGATAAAGAAAAACTCTTCTTTTCTGACAACCTGCCGGGCTTTGGCAAGCCGATGTGCTTCCTTTGCATCGAATAATACCTTTTGGGACAGGGACGATAACCGCCGGGGCATGCTCCAGGAAGAGGCGCTGACCTTCCTGATGAAACAGAGGGATATCAAGAACTATAAAGATGTGTTCAATGGATGAGGATCAGTCTTGGAAGATATTGAGGGCTGGCCCTGTGGTCAGCCCTTAAGGTCTTCTAATCTTATCAATTCTGTCGAACTGCTCCAAGGATCTTGAATCAGCATTTCACCGGCATTCGTCAATAACTCTGCGCCGTTTTTGCAATCATGCAATAAGAGGTCGGATTCCACTTTGAGGGCAACGCGGAAGCAAACTCTTATCGGGAAACAGTTCAGCAATTCTTCCGTAAGCACTTCCTTTTTCAATCGATTCGTTGCAAGAAACACGGTAATACCATGGAGAGGTCCTTTCTTGGCTATGGTCAAGACAGAATGCTGAGTGATATCCAGTTGTGTGTTGGCTGTCTCTCCCATGTACTCTCCTGGAACCAGGTCAGCGTACTCGTCGATAAATAGATAGATCTTCGGATCCTGTGATTCCCCGTGTTCTCTGGAGTAGATGCAACCTTCAAGTGCAATTAGGACAGATTCTATTTCAAGTAAACGCTTATAGATCTGAACTTGTCCATCGAACTCATCATATTCGCCAGTTTTTTTTGGGTCCAGTACGATGATTATACGATTATAACTGGCTCCTTCTTTGAGAAGAGCCGATAACTCAAACTTTAACAGAGACGTCTTGCCCTGTTTGGTCGCGCCTCCAACCAATATGTTCTTGTAATCTGTCATACGACAAAGATGGTAACGTTGATTGCCATTCCTTGGCAGTTCAATCTATTTTGGGGCGACAATTACGACTGCCACGTGTTGGCAGATTGATGACATACCTTTGCATGCGTACTATTATGATAGAATTGATCCATACATATTGGCGAGAATCCAAAACCAGGTTTTGGGAATACCTGGCATGGCCGGAAGAAAAGTTGTCTGACCTGAATTCCATTTTGGCCGTGTATCGTGAAGTCGATGAGGTCAATGAACGCTGGGTAAAAGATCTATTGGTCGTTGATGAAAACTGCACGGATGATGATCTTTCTTTTGAAATCAGTGATAATGTACAGGAGGTATTGGAACTTGCTCGAGAAATCGATATGAAGTTCGGTACCTATAAAACTATTCTCGAATGGGCGAAGGAACATCAGGAGGGCACGATGAATGTTTGGACTTCTATTCCCAGGATAAAGACTATTCGTTATGACACTTAATCATTGGAATAAAATCACACATTGGTGCCCGGCGCAGCTCTTCTACTACTTCGAGGATGCCGATGCCGGCAACTGGTGCATCTACCTCCGCTGGGATGGCCAACGGGGCGATGAGCCCTGGTCGGCGGAACTCGTGCGCTGCGACGAGAACTGGAACTTCCGCTGGGACAGTCCAGACACTGTTGATCTTTTGAAGGAGAAAGAACACACGCCTGGAACTGTCACTGGCTACTACTATGACGAAGAGTACCCTTTCCTGCAAACCAAGGTGCTGGAACTGGTGCGAGAAATGTTTCCTGCCCTCGAATTTCCGAATAATTCGTAACTTAGCGCTATGACACAGTACATCGCAGACGAAGCCCATTTCAAGGAGGTCATTGCCCGGGTCCCGAATGTCAAGCGTTCCCTTTGGATCGGGACGGCTGACATCAAGGACCTGTATGTCGGAGACCGGCCTTTCCTGGGTATCCTTGCGGACTTGATATCGAAGGGAAGGGAAGTGCGGCTCATCCATGCCAAGGAGCCGGGTCCCAACTTCCGGGAGGACTTCGACCGATACCCCGTTCTTTTCACTGGGTTGGAGCGGGCGTTGTGTCCTCGGGTGCATTTCAAGGTGATTATTCTTGACTGCAAAATGGCGTATATCGGTTCCGCAAATCTGACCGGTGCCGGTATCGGCATGAAAGGGACGACTACAAGGAACTTCGAAGCGGGAATCCTGACAGACGATCCTGCCCTGGTGGAAGCAGCCATGAATCAATTTGATTCAGTATGGGCAGGTTTCAGGTGCAAAGGCTGTCGTAGGAAGCAATACTGCGGCGATCCTATCTTGAAATAGCTCTTACATCTGAGAAGAGTTATGGGCGATGTGACGACTCCATGGATAGTTCCCACAACTCAACCGGAAACCTTTGAAGACGAATACCCGGCCAGACGATAGGGCTTTGTTCGGATGCTTCTGAGAATAACTGCGCCCGGCTGTTCTGCGTCACATTGTGGTAACTGAAAACGACGCCGTAGAGTCTAAAGTACAACACATTCTCTTCTATATTGTAGAAGAAATCGAGGCCCTTGATCGGATGATAGATGCAGTGGGTCCATAAACGTGTAGCGTGGCCCTTTATGAACGAATAGGTCAACAGTTTCTTCCATTTTGGAGTTTTGATGGCTGCATTGAGCAGATTCAATGCAGAGAAACAGCGGAAATAATCGTCCAGAGTATAACACTTCTCCTGTGCGGCTTTCATCGCGTCAATCACATTATTCCCAGAAATCTCTTTCATCTGAGAAACCTGAGATCGCTTGAACAAGTCAGCAACAGTGTCTGAGAAATCCCGCATAGAAGAACGTTAATGGAGGTTGTTGGCAAAAGACTTAGGAAGACAGACATTCTCTAGCCCCACTGCCTTGGCGAACAGTGGCGCAATTTCTTTGTCCCTGAATCCGGCGATGCCGCAGCCGATGCGAGTCACGTAGAAGAAGAGCTCGGGATGAGCCGAGGCAAAGGTGATGAATTCATCAACATATGGTTTGATCGTCTCAACGCCTCCTTGCATCGTAGGGATAGCATAACTCTGGCCACGAAGACCCACTCCGCATCCCATTACCGCACCGAACTTCTTGAAGGCAACATAAGCAGCTCCGCCGCCGTGCATGCCTGCGAGATTACTACCGAATACGAAGATCTCGTCCGTCTTCAACTCTGTGATGAACTCTGGAGTGAATTCAGGGCGTTCAATGCCATTGAAGGTTCTGTTCATTGTATGTGTTGCCATGGTTCAGTCATTGTTGGTTTTCTTCCTCTCACTGCGTTTCTTGATGGGGCCCTGGTGGCGGCCGCGGTTCAGCTGGACTCCGTTCCTGTTCAGGACCCGGAAAACGCTCGTCCGGCTCTTGAACCCGCTCATGCGCCAGATGTCATCCATGGACACGCCGGAATTGTACATGTTCACGATGGCCTTCTCTCTGTCAGCCCGGAGAGCGTCCTTCACGAGATTCAGTTTTCCTTTCCGTTTCATGAGCATCCGGTTCTCGGAACGGCGGATGGATGTCGCCTCGGCAGAAAGGCTGCCTATCGTCTTCAGGATATCCGTTTGTGTGGTGTCGGGGAAGAGGATGTTCCCGGAGTCGATCGCGTCATGGATGCTCACGACACGGACGCCGATCTCGTTGCAGAGGTCAAGGAATGCTCCAAGCTCCCGGATGCCACGTACCGCGTTGCTGAGTTTGCTTACAACGATGATGTCTCCTGGCTGGAGACCAGCGAGCATACGCCGCCACTCAGGACGGAGTTTCTCCTGAGATCCTCTTTCTTCAATGATGCTGTCGCATCCGAAGTCCCGCATCCAGGTGGTGTCTTCATCGTGGGTAAGAAGATTCCTGGAGAGGAACATATATCCGGTTGTAGCCATAAGGTTTCGTTTGAATCGGACGCTAATATACAATAAAAGTGGAACAATTCAAATGGTACTCTGAATTATTTTCCCAAAGTAACATAAACACAGCTAAACAGTTGGCTTCCGAATCAGAGTACCACCATTCGGCACGGGTCTGGACAGAGTCGAAATAATGTGCCGAAAAAGGTTTGAAAATCCGTTAAACTGTATATCTTTGTAGTTGTTACAAGTAATTGAAAACAAGTTGTTTAATAAATTAAACTTGTTTAATTGCTTTAGGTAATTAAACAACTTTTGATAAGACAGGGAGTAGTGAACATAGCATTCGAATCATACCATCCGGGCAGCTCATCGACTCGAGGAGACCGGAGCAGCGGACAAGGACCCATAAACCCATCTATAATTCCTATGACAGAGTACCTTTCGAGCAAACCTCGAATCAAAAGAATCAGAGACATGAATCATCTTCAGATCGATAATTTCAGGGCGCTTGCTCCTATCCGTCTTCCGGGTATCACCGAACACGAAGGACTGGAGTACGTCGATGATTACGACGACTACGCTCTCCTGACCTACCAGCTTCCGAAACCAGTGGGAATCCAGGAACTGATGGACAAGTTGGAGGACAACATGGGGCTGAATATCCTGTACCATTGCAGGAACTCCTTCAGCGAGTCCTCCCCACAGCACTGCTGTGCCTACTCAAGCCCGACGTTCGAGGCGATGTACAAGTTCAACGCCCAGACCGGCGCGGACGGCATGGTCAGTACCCTCTACGTCTATATCTTCGAGTCCCTCGAAGTGATGCTGGAGTTCCTGAAGGAGGATCTCAGGCAGCATTCGAAGGCGGCCCAGTTCCTGGGTATGGACCTGCCCAGGCTTGTTGCGGACTTCATGTGATGTGCCGGAAATGGACGATAAGACATATCGGAACATTGTGGCACTCATCGACCGCTACTCCTACCAGATCAAAGTGAAGGATCCGGACGCATACCATGCGTTCACGGACCTCTCCGGGAGTGAGGGGAGGACGGTCCCGATGCGCTGTCTCACGCTCACCGTCGCGCACCGTTACGGCTCCTATCAGCCGGGACATGAGTGGTTCATCGCGCTGAAAGAAATGGCAAGGACGATCCGCCGGATGTCCTCTGCCGACAGGGAATTCATGTGGCGCGTGAGACGCCATGACCTGTCCCGCAACGACGTCGAGAAGATCATCCTTTCAGCCTCCAACGGAGTCATCCGGCTGCGGCTCTTCTGACAGTACCGTGCCGTTCCGCAGCGGCACGACCCGTTATTATTTTCTTATGCAAAACTCCTAAAAGACATGACTGCTGCCATCAACACCATCATCCAGCTTGCCATTCCGGCGCTGCTCCTTCTTATTCCCCTCTGCTTCTACAGGAGAAAGGGGAAACGCTTCATCCGTTTCTACATTGCGATGGCCACTGGGCCGAAGAAACGCAAGGCCTACATGCTGGCCTTATCGATGATCGTGGTCCTCTTCAACTTCTCGTGCTTCGCCCGGGAAGGGGCCAGCCTTTGGCACGTGCCGGGCTTCCTGATCGGCATGATCCTTCTCCGGTACAAGTCCACGGATGCCGCTCTCCACCTGCTGAATTCTGACCGGATGCTTCAGGAACTCACCTTCGGAGCGATTCTCCTGTCTATGATGGAGCCAAGGCTTTTTTCCATGAGCGTGTCGATGGCCCTGATATTCGCCTTCGCCATGATGTACCCATCCGATGAGATCATCAAACAGGCGGAGTTTCTGGGAGCGGAGAACCTCTCCATGCAGCTGTCCCATGAGGAGATCACAGACCTTTATTTCACAATGCCCCGTGCCAGAATAGTCCGGCATTCCCAGACCCATAAATGCGACGGGCAGAACGGCACGGATCAACCAGAAAAGAACCAGAAAGAATGAAAAAAGACCATACCGCCAGGCAGAAGCCCAAGCGCCCTGCCTATAACCATGCCATGCCAAAAGAATTGGCAGACTACCTCCGTCAAAAAGATGTCGAGAGGCTTTCCAAGTTCGATGCATTCCATGACCTGATGGAACGGCAGGCGAGGCTGCTCGTCGAGCCGACTGAGGACAACGCCTCTACTATCGTCGTGACGCTCACCCAGCTGGCCGGAGACTGGGGATGGCACCGCCATTCCGTCTCCCGGTTCCTGGACCACCTTGCAGATCTCGGAGTCGTTACCCACCAGCAGGTGGGGCATTCCTCCAGGCTTCGCCTCCCAGGACTTGAAATTCTGGCTTCCTGACGCTTCTTCCAGCCCCGGCTTGCCGGGAGTCCACTTTGCCATTGAAAGGGCGGATTTGGCCCGGAAACGTGCGTTTCCGAGACTTTCCAGAACTATCCGAAAGTATCCGAATCTTTCCGGAAAGATCCAGATTGATTTTAGCAGCGGGCTTGCCCGTGTGCCGAAAACGAAGGGAAGGTGGTAACTTAATATGTAGTTTGACTGACGTCAACTACCCGCGTGCCGAAAACGCAGCAAGCTGGGGGACGGAAAAGAAGGGATAGATAACCCTATAATCATCCGAAAAATGGAAGCACAGAAACAGGTCCTGCATTTCCAGGCGAAATGCGGATTCACGACAGCCCAGAGCAACGAGCACCAGAGACGGTGGACGGAGAAGGGGTGGGACAGCGCTAATGAGAACGGACGCATCGACCGCAGCCGGACGTGTTTGAATTTCGAGATCGCCCGGGGAGGGAAGGTGCAGGCCGTTGACCAGAGCAAGTCCATCCCGGAAAAGTTCGTCGAGAACATCACGTCCCGGGGGATCAAGGATCCCAACCGGAAATGGCCTGACGAGCCGCGTTACCGCACTGTCGTGGACTTCATCATCAGCGGTTCGCACGACACGCTCTGCAACCTCGCTTTCGGCACACAGGAAGTCGATTTCTCTCCGGGTGCCGAAAACGGAGGACTCGAACGCCGCCCTGAAATCGAGCAGTGGGCGAAGGATATGTACGATGCCCTTTCCGGCAAGTTCGGGGAGGAGAACATCCTGTCCTTCATTGTCCACCTGGACGAACGGACACCCCATATCCATGCCGATCTGGTACCTGTGACACAGGACGGCCGGATCTCCTTCAGCAAGGTATTCTGCGGCCCAGATAAGTACGAGTTCCGTCGTCGTTCCCTGGCTCTCCATGACCTCTTCGCGGAGGTCAACAAAAAGTGGGGCCTCCGGCGCGGAGACAGTGTCGCCGTGACCCATGCGAAGAAGAAAAGCCATGAGGAGTACAGGCGGGAACTTTCGGCACAGTGCAGCTCCCTCGAACGTGAAATATCCGGCAGGGCTGCCAAACTGGAAGGGCTCGACAAGCAGATCAGATTGGCAACGGTCCGCATCAAGGGACTCCGGACGATGGTCTCCAACCTCGAGTCCGGAAGGACACGGATAGAAATGGAACTGGACGGTATCCGCCGCAGTCTCTCCGATGGAGACATCTCAACCGGCAGCCGGGAAGCCCTGCTCCGTAAGGAGGAATCCCTACAGCGGAAACTCGATGACATCCTCGCCAAGCTCGCCGACAAGCAAGGCAAACTGAAGGATGCAGACCGGGCCCTGGCCGACCTAAAGGAGCAGCTGTCCCAGTCCAAAGAACGGCAGGCGGAGCTCGAACGTGAGATACAGGCTGCCACTTCCAAGGTGTCGCAGATCGCCCTGAGCAAGGTCGGGGCTGAAGCCCTCTGGGGAGTCTTGAATGAATTCCGATCCATCGACAAGGAGATGCCGGATGAGGTGTCCGAACGCTTCGACGATTCCTTCCTGCAGGACATGAGCAGGCGGGGCATGCAGATCGTCACGTGCGCGGCTCTTCTCTCGATGGGGATGGTGGACCAGGCGACTACCTTCGCCCAGAACTGTGGTGGCGGAGGCGGCCATGCCCACGGCAAGTGGGGACGTGATCCGGAAGAGGATGAGCGTGCCTGGCTCCTCCGCTGTTTGGCACGGTCACGCCAGATGATGACCCCCTCAGGTCGGAAAATCAAGCGATGACGTGCCGATCCACACTATCATTTTACACAATCAAAACACTCAAAAAAATGAAACATTTCGTATTGATAAACATCATCGTCGCCCTTGGGGTGTTGACACTCCAGGCGCAGGACACGACCGTCGTCCAGAAGTACAAACCTGTCAACAACTACAGCGGGCTAAATTCCCTCATGAAGAGACTGGCCAACCCGTCCTGGAATGGACCCCAGACCCAGATCGGAACCGGTCTGAAGCAGGAGCGGGGAACAATATCCCCTCTGAACGGGACATCCCAGAACGCAACGACTTCGCCTGTGACGTCTTTGGGAAGTTATGCTGGTGAAAATGCGGAGCCTTTGAGCCTGTATCTGAGGGAGATGGAAAAGGGAGAAGTGCCGGTTGGGCCACCCGTCTTCGTCTTCTTCCGCCTTGCAGGCAGCTACATCACGGATTCGGCTCAGCTGCTGAACATCCACGCGGCAGCGGACCTGGCCATCGAACAAGGTCTCCGGGTCCGGATCACAGGGGCGGCGGACTCTGCTACGGGATCGGCGGACAAGAATGCCGCCCTGGCGACAGCGCGGGCAGAGCATGTCGCAAAACTGATGAAGGAAAGGGGAGTCCCTGAGGAAAGGATTGAGGTTCGATCAGAGGGAGGGACGGCCGATTACAGCCCAGTCGCGGCGAACAGAAACTGCCGAATAGAACTCTTTATCCAATAAACAAAAGCGAAGGTTCGAACCCCAAAAAACAATACTAATTCAACAACAATCAAACACACAATGCCATGAGAAGAAAAGTAAAAGAAGCAAAAGAAGAGCCGAAGACCAAGAAGTATTTCGTCGCCGAGGTTTTCAGTTGTGGTTTCTCGCCGAACTTCAAGTTCAACACCGATTCCCGCGAGGACGCAGTACAGTATGCCGAACTCATGCGGCGCAACAACCCCGATGATGAGTTCGTCGTACTCGAACAGATCTGACAGAGGGCTCAGCGGACCGATGTCTTCGGGATGTCCTCCCAGAGGGTCGTGTAGTGAGGACTCTGGTGCTCCCGGCTCATCTTGATTTCTCCGCTGCCTTGCGAGCCCAGCAGGACCGCGCAGCGGCCGAAAGCCTTATGGATGGAGTCGATTCTGGATGACAGCTTCGACTCCTTTTCCAATGCCGACATGTCCGAGAAGAGGGAATGGGAGAATCCTTCCTCCTGGACGAGTTTCGTGATGACGACACCCGCTTTCTTGTAACCGTAGCCCTCCCGGTAGAGATCCCGGCAGCCCTCCAGCGCATACCGAATGAAAACCAGGTGGTCAGCCGTCCCGTCGGGGATGACCACATGGCTGCTGCTGAAGGCCTGGGGCGCGTCCTGCTTGAAGCGGTTCGTCATGGCGAAGACAACCATCTCCAGCGCAATCGAGTTCTGGCCACGGAGCTTCGTAACGGCGCTCTCCGCGAAGTTGGCCACCTGCTCTGAGAGCTCCTGCAGCGTAGTGATTTCCTTGCTGAAGCTCCTTGACACACAGATGGTCTGATGCGGCTCAATCATATCCTCCAGCGCAATGCAGGGGATGCCCTTGAGCTCCTTCCACGTCCTATAGCCGGGCAGGTGGAAGAGCATCCTCACGGTGGTTTCCGGCAGGGACACGTAATCCCAGGCGGTCTGAACACCCATGGCCTCAAGCTTTTTCATCATCCGCCTGCCGATGCCCCAGACATCCTCTGCCGGAAATTTCTTCAGGACCTTCTCGATGTCCTGCGGCCGGTGCATGTAGCAGCCGCCCTTGAGCTTGGGATAACGTTTGCAGAGCTTCGAGGCGATCTTCGCGAGGGTCTTCGTCGGGGCGATGCCGACGGACACGGGGATGGAGGTCTGCTTCCAGCATTCCCGGGAGATCTCCTTGGCGTACTTGTCGAAGTCCACGTCCATCCCGTCAAGGTCCAGGAAGGCCTCGTCGATTGAATAGATCTCGACGGAAGGGGAGTAGCACCTGAGAACCTCCTGCACCCTTCTCGACATGTCACCGTACAGCGCGAAATTCCCGGAGAAGACATGGACATGGTTCATCTCCACGATGTCCCTGATTTTGAACAGTGGATCGCCCATCTTGATGCCGAGCGCCTTGGCCTCGTTGCTCCTCGCGACCGCACACCCGTCGTTGTTAGAGAGCACGATGACCGGCTTCCCGTTCAGCTCCGGACGGAAGACCCTTTCGCACGAGGCGAAGAAATTGTTGCAGTCGGCTAGGGCGTACACGGACGAGGATGAAACAAAGCTCTTGGCTATTTGATGATCAGGAGACAGATCTTTTGTAGTAATTGGGGTTGCTCCCTGGTATGAAGGGACGTAATTCTATATGGAACAACTGATGCCATCCGGCTATCCCATTTTATCATAGGTTCCATCAGATGATCTTTTGTAGCGGTTCCCATCATCACCCGTATACCAATCGTCAAATAACTGCTTCATTTCAACACCATGATAATAATCGGAGGAGGGATTCTTGTTTTCATTGGAACTGCTGTGACTGCTCTTTGACGATGAAGAGGACGATGCGGATGTGTCGCCCCCTGCGGCCAGTATGAAGAGAATGATGGCGGGGATGACCAGTGCAATAGCGGCAGCGACGGTCAGGGTGGCGAAGACCTGCTTCCAGAAGGCTTCCCTAAAGTCGAAAACATACTTTCTGTATGAGAGAAGAATCGTGAGGATGCTGACCAGAACGGAGCCCAGATAAAACAGTAAAGTGTAGAAGGCTTCCTGTTCTCCGAAGTCCTTAGCATAGAGGAAATAGGGGGCTATTATCAGAAGTCCAGGAATGACCCCGACTAGTAGTTCCTTTCCGAAATAGCGGGAAGGCGTTATGCATCCGCCAGCCAAGTTGTCGAATAAGTCATGGATACGACCGGGGAAAAAGACGGACAACGCGCCAAACGCCAACAAGATGAATAGTAACCATCTCGACACCTTCGCCATCACAGGTGTCAGTTCCCCTCCGAACGGATTCTCCAGCCCTCCATTCTGAGGAGTGAGCTCAGCAACGGTCCCCATCAGATTCTCGCCCCAGTCGACTACGCCCTGGTACTCCTTTTTGGAAAGCGTGGAACCGTGATACTCCAGATGACGGATAATGGGTTCCTTGCCATCTCCGCTTTCAATCCAGCCATATGTCCAGTTTCCCTGTCTGTCCAGACAGTCTTTTTCATTGTGGTAGATGATCCCGTTTTTCAAGGGGGCGATCAGGTCCAATTTCTTTTTAGCCGGGAACAAACCGTACTTCATGTAATCTTCGCCTTCCTTCTTTCTGCGGGGCGGTCGGTATTCTTCGTAGTACGTCCCATCTGGGCCGAAATAATACCTTTGCCATCGGCCATCAGAGGGAGATACGGCACTGAACTTAGCCAGGGGCTGCCCGTCCCGCTTGTAGTACATTGTGAGCAGTGTATCTCCGGCAGCATTGATCAACAGACACTTTCCAGGGACCTTAACGTAGTCATAAAGGATGTCCTTCGTTATAACTGCAATTGTATCCAATTCCGGGTTATATGATTCCGTGATACTGACCTGTCTGCCGTGAACAGGAAAAAACGCCAAAAGTAGAAGTGGAATAAGTGCGCGAACTCGTTTCATCGCTATTATTTTTTAATTCGAATATTACACCTTTTTGATGACCCAGGTGACGACGCCCCAGATGAGAAAGTCGTTGTCCGGGCCGACGGGTATCGGTTTATATTTGGTGTTCTTCTCGTTGCAGGGCATCAGGAACGCCCCGCCCTCGTGGATCTCCACCCGCTTGACGGTGTATTCCCCGTCGATGAAGCAGACGGCCTTGCAGTTGTTGTAGGGTTCCACGGCGCGGTCCACGATGATGATGTCACCCTCGTCCATGTCCGCGTCCACCATCGAGATGCCGTCAATGCGGAAGAAGAAGGTCGAGGCGCTGTGTTGCACCAGCAGCTTCACCAGGTCCAGCTTCTCCCTCACCTCCTCGGCGGGAGACGGGAATCCGGCCTTGACGGATCCCATCATCAGAAGATCAATGCTGTCCGTATCTGTGAGCGGGTAGGGTTTCATGAAGTGAAGGGTAAATCAGAATGCAAAGATAACCTTAGTTTGTGCCAAACCGTGACACCCGGGAGGATTATTTGTCGGCGAACACTTCCTTGACGTGGGCGATGATCTGGTCGGCGTCGTGCAGCAGGTTGTACAGGCCGTCCTCAGAGAGGACACCGCGCTTGAGGTCGGAGGGGACCTGTCCGGCCTCATCGGCCTCGTAGTCCTCCTTCCACTCTCCGGATTCCATATAGTCCTTGAGAACCTCGAGTTCGTCCTTGAAATCCTCATATTCGCCGACGGCCTCTTCCAGGCCCGCCAGCACGCGGGTTACTTCGTCGTACCTGTCCTCCATCAGGGAGATCCTTTCAATTCTGGCTTGCTTGTCCATATCAATAAGTTGGTTTAGTTGTCAGTTCTGGTTTTTACCGTGACAGTCCTTGTACTTCTTTCCGCTGCCGCAGGGGCATGGGTCGTTACGGCCCACCCGTGGGACGGACGCTGCCTTCAGAAGGGTGTCCATCCTCCGCTTCACGAAATCCGTTATGGCCTCATGAGTCTGCCCCGCCCGTGTCCCCAACAGCATCTCAACAGATGAGAGGCCCCGGAACGCCCAGACAGGGATAGCATTAGAATAGTCCTCAATGGCGCGGCCCAAGGCCTTGGACTTCTCAACGCTGACTACCCGTACATCGTGCAGGATGTCCTGAACAAGATCCTTGAATCCCTCTTCGCCGTCTTCTCCCATCTGGATCTCTTTCCATATCCGATGCATGCGGATGGCTCCGGCATCTCCTCCATGACCGACGGCCTTCAAGGCTTCTGCGAGGGCGACGCCCTCTTTGTGGGAAACGAAGGGGAAGTTATAAGGCGTAGTCTTACCGGCGGAGAGAATGTCATCAAGAGACACTGCTGCAAGCGGACGGCCGTAGGTGCCGTGAATCTGTTGTTCAGCGTAGAGGTCAATCCTGTCCAGATCAGGATACAGGAGATACTCGTCGTTGTCATCAGTCAGATAAGGGAAAGGAGCATATATGTCCATGAAATCATAGAGGGACTTCAGCGGCTCTTCCGGGTAGTACCTGCACCAGAGGTCTGTGAACTCCCGAACGGACAGGTACCCGTAGATGGTGAGGCAGCCCCACAGGAAACGCTCGAATTCCACGCGGCCAGACTCCTCGACTTCGCGGATGGCGCTGTCGATATGAGGGGCGAAGAGGTCGTATACATCGTCTTCAAGATGGAACTCCATCAGCCCGCCCCAGACGTCATCTGTCTCATCCCAGTCATAGACATCATCCATAAGTCCAAAGAGGAGGGTAAAGAATGGAGGGAGCGGCTCCGGAACCAGCATCCTGCTTCCCTTTCCCTGCGAAATCAGCAGCTGGAGGGTCCTAAGCTCATAGACAGGGAGGCGCTTCAGGCAGCGGAGCGTGTCGGTCCTGTAGGCCGACAAGAGTTTCTCGACCATGACCGCCTTCCTGTCAGAGGTCCGCAGGGGGAT
>Ga0079305_1002039_pt1 | contig 20402 bp, 16 predicted proteins | sample LMS_cellobiose_e_FD_79183 | JGI IMG/M metagenome (GOLD analysis project Ga0079305, IMG submission 79183) | Rumen-fistulated moose microbial communities from Alaska, USA - LMS_cellobiose_enrichment | ecosystem: Host-associated > Mammals > Digestive system > Stomach > Rumen fluid ... | reverse complement strand
ACTTTGTTCTATTTATCAATCTATGATAAACTGTGTCATAAACACCCCCGCCATCTTCCTAATAATAATTTGTCTCAGTCTTTCAGACATCCTACTGGCACCACGTACACTCCATTTTCCCGTCTGTAAGCATATGCACCTACTCCGACTAGCACCATCATAAACGATGGCGCCTTCATCCGATCTGTGTCAATTTTTCCGGCCAGCCTCAAGAGCGATTCCGAACCCTCATCAACCAGTTCTTCACCACCTAGTTTAATTTCAACTAATCCATATCGGCCATCCCTCAAGTGAATGACCGCATCGCACTCCAAGCCGTTTTTGTCCCGGAAATGATACACTTCCCCGTTCAATGCTTCCGCATATACTCTCAAATCACGAACTGCCAGTGTCTCGAAAAGAAGCCCAAAGGTATTCAAATCATTAATAAGATCTTGAGGGCCAATGCCAAGAGCAGCGGTTGCTATCGAAGGATCGGTAAAATACCGCGTATCGCTCGTCCTAATCGCAGTCTTGCTCCGAAGATTTGGATTCCAAGCCTCGCTATCTTCAACCACAAAAATCTCCTTCAAGGCTTTGATGTATGAGGATATTGTATCTTCTGACAATGAATCGGACTCATTAGCCTCCAGGTCAGCTCGAATCGTTCCGAATGAAGCTTGGCTCCCCTGGTTTCTTGCCAGAGAACGTAATAGACGATGAACACGTACCGGGTCACGTTCCACACCATCCACCTTCGAAATGTCTCGCTTCTCAACAGCCTCAATATAGTCAAATGCTTGGTCCAAAGCGATCTCTCGATCCATATCAACTGCTAGAGGCCATCCACCACGACAAGTCAAAAATGCTACCTGTTCGATGTCCATCTTGTTTATGCCACCGACTTGATCAGGTGCTGTAAACAACTCGGCAAGCGAAACCTCACCAGTCGATTCGTGCGACTCCCAGAGACTCATAGGACGCATCTTAATCCATCCAATACGTCCGGTCCCGGAATGTATTACTTTGCTCATATCTGCCGGGACTGAGGATCCGGTCAAAATAAACTGACCTAATGGACCATGGTCTGATTCAAAGCGCACACCATCCCACAATTGGGGAGCGATCTGCCACTCATCAATAAGACGAGGATTCTCCCCTCTCAACAGCAACTTTGGATTCAGTGATGCCAGCCTGATGTTCTGCTCTACCTTCCCTGTCTCCGACATATAGAGTATGCTTTTGGCAATCTGTTCTGCCGTTGTTGTCTTTCCACACCACTTGGCACCTTCTATGAGCACAGCACCCTTCCCGGCTAACTTGCGTTGTATTATACCATCTGCTATCCTTTTCTTATATACTTTTTCCATATCACATTATATATTTAGCTACTACAAAGATACAAATATTCTTTCTTATTCACCCGTTTGGCCAAAAATCGTTCGTCCATTTGGCCTTATTTTATTCCCAAACTTGGCCGATACAAATCATAATCGAATTAGAATATACCTGTTGTCCACAATGGGAGAATCCGCACTTAACTGCCCTGCTTTTTTCTCTTTCATTAGGATTAGAGATGCAGGCTGTAAGGATAAAAAACCACACTAGCATGCATTCTATCTGAGATTCTTCTATTAAGATGGAGAATCCGCTGTAAATTGACCCCCTTGGTCCGGTCTTAATTGACCCCCCACCTTTCCTTCTTTCATCGAAAAACGTAAAGCAGGCTGAAGAGAGTAAAAACCTCTTCAGCCTGCTTTCTATTTGGGATTCTTACCACATGACCTGGGGGGTCACTTTCATCGGACAGAGGGGTCAGTTTGAAATCGGACTGAAGGGGTCACTTTGCGTCGGAATTTCCAATTGCATCAGAGAAATCTATTTTCATCGTAGAAAGGTCTTTCTCATCAAGAAGCAGTGCAATTATTTTTGATACATCCGTCCTGTTTAAAGACATAGCCACAATGGCATCATTGATATCTTCAGGCGAATCGGCACGCCAAACAGAAAGCGTATTGCTCTGCGTCCTTAAATCAGAAATCACATCCCCTGCAGTTGTCGCATCTTCACGGTTGACAACTGTAGTACCATCCCATCGTGCCAAACTAGCTATCCCTCTTATCAGCATTAACCCAATTCCTCCTTCAATTCTTTGGTTACCATTTCAGCATAGTCGGCTATCATCTCTGAAGAATAATTCTTAATGCTGCATAAGGCCTCAAGACACTCTTTGGTGCGCCATTCCTCAATGACCATAATGGCAGCCTCCTGCTCCGCAGAACTATTACTCCTTAAGCTGGCCACTACCATTGGCAAGAGAAAGTTTTCGTCACCTCGTTCAGTTATCATTGCCAAGGTTCGAAGTATCCCCTGTAATACTGACGAAAGATTCAAATGAGTGCTATATAGTTCGTCAAGCCAATTGTATGTAGCTGACTTATTGCGCCTCGCAAACGATCTAATCAACAATGTAACATCATTGTCCATACCATCCTCAAATTCCGTGCGCATAATAGCTGTAGCAATCTCTTCAGACCTAGAACGTAAATATTCCAAATACTCCTGATTAGCCTTATTTACATCATTTGCGCGTGTATTCTCGGCTATCGTAAGTATATTCTCATCTTGAGATGCACTGCTCATTGATGGAGTATCAACGATAAAGCCTCCATCCTCAACGTCATGTCGAATAAACACTGAGGTATCCAAGTAATCTGGAACGCGATATAGGTCAGCTAAAGAAGTATATGACTTCAGTGCCTCTGTATATACATCCAAATTTAGAGAACTCATTTGCTTATTGAGGCTCTCTATCGAAGACATTAATGGCTTGGATAATCTTCGTGAAAGATCTTGAATGTCTACCAGTTGCTGATAGAAGCTTGTCTTGGCAAGAGTATCCACCATATTTAATCAGCAAAATACAAGTTATAAAACCTAGCAAAGCAAGAGGGAGCCATATCCATAAACTCCTTTACATCAACAACTGAGAACTTATATTCGGGATTGACCATGGTATTGATATCAAAATCTCCAATATAGCGCTCACGTAATTGATTGATTCCTCCAATGGTTACAAGTTCATTCTCTACGCGAAAATTCGACACATGGTTTATTTTAATATCATTTCCACCAATGGTCTTATTCAACCTATATACCTGCGAAATGTTGCTTGTATCCAGATACACACCATCCAATTCACGAACGGCAAATATCCGATTATACAATGCCGTCGGCTTTGCCGCCTTTTCAGCAACAATCACTGAGGGAGCAAGAGCTATGCGAGTGCAAACATAACCTGTCGTTTCAAGAATTCTACCAAATACCTTCTTGCATCGAGAGGCAAATTCAGTAATTTGCTCTTCTCCTATCTCACTCTCGACAACCTGAACAAGGTCTATCTTATCTCCATTAAAAGCAAGAACCTCTTTCTCATCAGGAGAGGTAAGTTGCCAAGTTGGAAGTCCGGGCAACACTCCGTTGTCGCGAACCAGCATTGGCAAATAGCCATCTATCACACCTGCAAGTGAGGTTATGAATTCCTTTGAATACTTGATAGGGGCGCAAAAGATAGTTCCCCTCAATGTCTTAGTGTTATACATAATCGTCCTTTTCTTTGTCATTATAACGAGGGACAAATAAACTTATTGCCCACAAACAGGGCTTAACTCTCCAAGTTTCGTTCCAAAGTTATACAAAATATTGATAATGGGCTTGTTCTTTTAAGTTATTTCACACAAATCCTTGTGCATTTTTTTATGCACTACCTCTGCTCTCAGTAGTTTACCCCTTCTTGCCCAACGTCACTCCGCCGTCACCATCTGCTTTCGCCGAGCGATCTCCGAGCCACTTTCTTGCAACAGCCTCTTTTGGATTCAACACTTGGCAATTTGTTCCGGCAGGCAGTATCGAACTGCGAACTCTCGTCCCACCTGTGCTGCCAGAAATTCACCTCGCGAAAGGCGTCGTGGACGGCCACCACCACTTGCTGCCAGACCGTATCCCTTGTCGTCGCCTCCGTGCGGAGCAGCCGCTCGCTACTGCTCGCCTTGCGGCTGACGCTGCAGCTGGTCAAGCACAGGACAGTCAGAGCGATAAGGACAGTCGCTGATGCGCTGTATCGCATACCGCAGCCCGGCCACTTCCTGCCGCAGTTCGTTCACCTCGCGCTGCAAGGGCTCTGGGCCTTACCGCCTACGTTCTTGTTCTTGCCGAACAGTTGTAGTTGCTGCGTCAGTTTCATTAATGTCAGTTTCGTTAAAGAGATTGGAATTTGTTATTATTTCTTCTTTGTCAATTTTTCCGAATAGCTTATGGCTTCCCTGTAAATCACTTTCCTTTCTTCAATGGTTGCAATTCTTCCTTCCTTCTTATAAATCTCAGACTCCTTCGCAGCTCCAAAGTCTGCCATAATCTCTTCTTTGATATACTGGAGTTGTTCTTCTGTTATTGACATACGATGCTCACTGAATTCACGGACATACTTATAGAAGACTTTCAGTTCTGCCTCATTCTCCAAAACCTTTTCTGTCTCTTTGTCTAGCTTCTTGCCTTTTCCCTTCAGCCACTCAAGGGCCTTCTTTGCAAGATCTTTAAGTTTGTCGAAGACAATACCACCCAAAATAGCATTTCCTAACCACAGCAACACATCAGAAGCGTCATGCAAACAGAAATGAAATGAGGGATGGTTTACTTCCGCTTCCTTACGGTACTGATACCCATACCTAACTGCGTTCCTTACGTCCTCACAGTACGCTATTCCTTCTTTGTATTCGTCTATCATTGCCATTCAATGCTTTTATTTCTTGGATTATGGTACCGGACACTCCGTGTAACCTACAATCACATTAACTTTTTGCTATCGTTTACCCAGCAGATTCATCCACATCACCTGATTCTTCAGGTTCGTCCGCATCGCATTCGCCTGCTCGGCAAGAATGAGTTCGAGTAGAATCTTTTCTATCGGGCTGGGGTTCAGCAAATCAATTACTGCCTTACACGCATCGACATCCAACTGCACGCGCTTCTCCACGGTCTCCATCGTCACATTTCCACTCACAAGATCGCTTTTGATATCTTCTATCAGTTGTCCGGAATAAATAGCATTTAGTCCGCGCACCACCGCACGGTGCTGGTCTGTAACCTGATTGTCTTTAAATTCCAGAATCTTTTCCAACGCATCTATTACAGCCTTGACATGGTCGCAAAAGGACTCGTGCTGGAGACTGTAGTATTCTTGAATATAGTTTTGCTGCATCATAATCTTGTTATTGTTGATTGGGTCAAAGTTCCTGCGTCCTAGTCCGACAGGTTCACCCTTTGCACGGGATAAGGTCGTTTCCCCCTGCCAAACCGGGTCAAAGGTTCAGACCCTCCGACCCGCTGGTTGGTGAGCCTGCCGAACCATCCCCTCAATCGTTTCCTTCGCTATCCTCCGGCAGCTGCTGAATGTCCTCAACGTGCGGCAGGTAGTCGGAAGCTTTGGCCGGGGAGATGACGGAGTGGCCCAGCTGGGACTCCAGCTTGTCGCGTGCGGCCTTGGCAACGCTGCCGCCTTTCTTCGCCACCTTGGCACTCTGGCTGAAACCCTGCGGGTGCTGCTCTCGGGAAAGGTCGGTGGCGGCACTCTCGGCCAACATATTGAGGATAAGTTCCGTATTGGTCATATTATCCCGCAGGCTCTCCTTCTTCAGACCCTTAAACTGCTTATACTGCCGTGTGGTCTTCCCACTCCATTCGCGGGTGATGATATCGGTCAGTGAAGCATATTCCTGTCCCTGCTTCACTCCTGCACGGTCCCATTCGTCTGTCAAGCCTTTACGAACCTCAATGCTCTTGATACGGTTATTAATCCAGTTCTCGGAATATCCCTTCCGCCGCCAATCAAGAACAGCCTGCTCAATAGACAGTTCCGGATCGGCCATCTGGTCCAGCCGCTGCTTGGCCACCGCTGCCATCCACTGCTTGAACGGCTCTGCCTTCTTCGAGGGAATGCTCTGGATGATACGGAACATCTGCTCAGCATCGGCTACATCAGTAGAACGCATCTTGCCATCGGCCGCCTGCATCTTCAAAGCGTGACAATTAGTCACGGTTTCATTTCCTTCCTCTTTTAGCCTTTGTTTTAACTTACGCCAATATGCCTGTGAGTCTTTACTTTCAGTGAGCACCGCACAAACATCCACGATGGAAAAGTACCATTCCTCCTTCTCCTCGTCCCACGCGGTTCGGACCTTGCGGTCCTCAAAGAGTTGTATTTGTTGTTTCTTGGTCATATTGTGTATTCAGCTAGCACCCTACCTTCCCCAGCACCTCAAGGGCCTTGTCGGCGTCGGCGCTGTCGACAACGAGGGAGATGCTGAATTCCTCACCGCCCTGGGAGGCGGCGATGATGCTGATACCGGCATCGCCAAGGGCGGAGTAGATCTTTCCTGAGACTCCGGGGACATTTTTCATCGCACTGCCGCAGACGGAGATAATCGCAACATCCTTTGCAAGATAGAATATATCATTGAAAGTCAAGTACTGACCGGATGTTACCATGCCCTGGATCGCACTGATAGCCCGGGGTTCATCCTCCTTCCGGACAGCAATAGAGATGCTGTATTCGGCCGAGGATTGGGAGATGAATCGGATATTCACTCCTGCCTCCGAAAGAGCAGTGAAGAGGGTAGAAGAGATGCCGACGCTCCCGAGAAGGCCGCTTCCATAGACAGTAATAAGGCCGAGATCCCTCGAGCAGACGATGCCTGTAAAGGTCCCTTCAGGCCTAGAAACAGGCTTCGAAGAGACCAGGGTCCCTCCGAAGGAAGGATTGAGGATATTTCTGATTACAATGGGGATATCTGCCTTTATCGCCGGCCACATAGCCGGAGGGAAGATCGGTCCGTTCTCGGAGGATGAGAGATGGGCGGCCTCTTCATAAGTCATCTCGGGAATTCCGAGAATGCCGTCGACCGAGGTGTAGAATTCAACTACTTCGGCACCGAGGACCGAGCCAATGGCCGTTGTCATAAGGTCAGCCCCTCCCCTTCCGATCTTTGTCGTATATCCGTCGCCGGATCGGGCATATCCTCCGGATACGACTGTAAGGCGGCCTTCGCCGCACTTTGTCCTGATCCTCTCGGAAGATCTTTCCCAGTCGATCACTATCTTTCCCTTCTCGCTCTCGCAGACCATAAGGTCGGTCCCGTCCACGAACTCTCCTCCGAGCTTTCCGGAGACGAAGAGGGCGCAGAGCCTGGAGCAATTGGTCATCACATAGTCCTCCAATTTCTTCCCGTCGATGCAGAAGATTACCCCCTGATGAAGATAGGATTTAATCCCTTCGAGAGTCTTAAAGACCTCATTGTCAAATGCTTCCCCTCCGTCCATCGACTTGAAATACTCAAAGATAGCATCATACTGATTCTCAGCATCCGCCTTTTCATAAATCTGCTTACGGATCGCCTCCTTGAAAAGGGTCCTGAGCTCTTTCCGAGCCCTTACCACGATGACACTCTGGCCATCCTCTTTGAGAGAAAGGACATGTCCGGCAACCACCTTGTCGATACCGATAGATTTAACTTTCATAATGTATTAGCTCCGTTTAAAAAGTATTCGTTTATAATTGTCTTTCAATAAGCCAAGAAGATACATAAAGCTCTCTTCCTTGATCAAATAGCAAATCGAGATATATACAATCGCACCAAGAACTATCTGGCTCGACAAAAGAGCCAGTCTCGAGATAGGAAGAATATGCATCCAATATATTGCGGCGCCCATCACCAGGGAAATCAGAAGGGACGGCACTGCCGCTGAGATCTGCTCCCTTATCGAATAGTCCAGCAATTTTTTATTAGGCCAGAGATTGATAAAGAGGCAGATAAAGTTATAGAGCACTGCTCCCCAAGCTATCGCATATACCCCATAGAATACGCTGACAACAAGAATGATGACGTCTATGACCTTCTTAAGGATCTCGAGTTTCAGGGTAATATCGCTATAGCCCATCGCCTTGATCGCCTCCCAGTTGGAGAGAGTAATCGGCATGAAAAAGTATGAGATGCAAAGGATCCGGATAAATGGAACCGCAGGTAACCACTTGTCAGTCAATAGAAGAGAAACAAGGGGCTCAGCTACTACTATAAGTCCCATCAAAAGCGGATATATCACAAGGCAGCTCATCTTTGTGCTTCGCTTCATCATCGATTTGATCCTCGGGCGGTCATCCTGATCCTCGGAAAAGACGGGAAACAGAATCGCCTGGATCGAAGTGAAAATATTACTCATCACAAGCGACGGGAGCTGGTCGCCCTTTTCATAGAATGCGAGAGTGGCCGGCTGGAAGAACTTGCCAATGACCAGTTTACGGGCATTCACGAAGAGGGTGATTATAAAACTCGTCCCGAATATTTTCCACCCGTAGCCAAAAAGAGGCTTGAACCTCTCTCCAGAGAACACAAAATCCGGCCGCCACCTCACGGTAAATGCCATGATTATAGTCGTGAAGAGCTGGTTACTTATCGCCTGGGCCACGAGAGCATAGACTCCAAATCCTTTGTAAGCCATTGTAATTCCGATGATTCCGGAGAGGATGACGGCGAAAAGGCTGCTGTAGAAAAGCTTTCCGAACAGCATGTGCTTCGAAACATAAGCCCTCTGGATGGAATTGATGGCATAGAACAGCAGGTTGACGCTGAGTATCCTGATTACTGGGACAAGAGTAGGCTGAGAGTAAAAGCGTGCGATTGGTATCGCAGCAAAAAACATCACCCAGTAGAGCAGGAAGGAAACCCCTACGCTGAAAAAGAAAATCGTAGAGAAATCCTTGTTGTCAGCATCCTTTTTCTGGACGAGCGCCGTGTTGAGCCCTCCTTCGATAATAACCTCGCAGAGCTGAATGAAAATCGCTATCAGCGAGATTATTCCGTACTCCGACGGGACGATGAGCCGGGCCAGGACGATTGTGACGACAAATTGGATAATTTGTACGCTGAATCGCTCGAACAACTTCCAAAGGAAGGATTTAGCTACTGTTTCCCGGCTAAAGCTCATTTAATCTCGCTTGAAAATATCTCTTGAATAGACCTTGTCCATTACGTCTTCAAGGGCCTCTCCGTAGCGGTTGGCAATGATACAGTCAGACCTCTTTTTGAACTCGTCGAGATTGTTGACGACCTCGCTTCCGAAGAATCTGGTCCCGTTCTCAAGGGACGGCTCATAGATAATCACCTTTGCTCCCTTTGCCTTGATCCTCTTCATAACCCCCTGGATAGCGCTCTGGCGGAAGTTGTCTGACCCTGCCTTCATGGTAAGGCGATAGACTCCGACTGTAATATCCTTCTCCTGACGGGCATCCCATGCGCTCGACGCTGTATAGTATCCGGCCTTTGTAAGCACCTGATCTGCAATGAAATCCTTTCTCGTCCTATTGCTCTCGACAATAGCCTGGATCAGGTTCTCAGGGACATCCTGGAAGTTCGCCAGAAGCTGCTTTGTATCCTTAGGAAGGCAATAGCCGCCGTACCCGAAGGACGGGTTGTTATAGTGGGTCCCGATCCTCGGATCGAGTCCGACTCCGTCGATAATCGCCTTTGTATCAAGGCCTTTTATCTCGGAATACGTATCCAGTTCATTGAAGAAGCTTACTCTGAGGGCAAGATAGGTATTGGCAAAGAGCTTCACAGCCTCAGCCTCTGTCGTCCCCATGAAAAGTGTAGGGATATCCTCCTTGATGGCTCCCTCCTTGAGAAGATCTGCGAATTTCTCCGCCGCCGCCATGAGTTCCGGCTCGTCCTTCGGACAGCCGACTATGATTCTGCTAGGATAGAGGTTGTCGTAAAGGGCCTTACTCTCCCTGAGGAACTCAGGAGCGAATATGATCTTCGGGACCACAACCTTCATCGTACCGTCCGAAAGCCTCTCGCGGTAGCTGAACTTCTCCCTCGTGCGCTTTGTATAACCGACAGGGACTGTGGATTTAATGATCATCACAGCCTCAGGATTGACCTTCAGCACTAGGTCGATAACCTCCTCCACATGGGAGGTATCGAAGAAGTTCTTCTTAGGGTCATAATTGGTAGGAGCGGCGATGATAACGAATTCCGCATCTCGGTAGGCGCTCTCCCCGTCAAGAGTGGCCACAAGATGCAAAGGCTTCTCTTTCAAGTACTTCTCTATGTACTCATCCTGGATGGGACTCTCCTTCCGGTTGATTTTATCTACTTTCTCCCCTATGACATCGACAGCGACAACCTCGTTGTGCTGCGACAGTAGGGTCGCAAGACTCATTCCCACATAACCGGTTCCGGCAACTGCTATTTTCATATCTTTTTAAACTTTTCTATTGCTTCATAATAACTTTCAAGGCTCCCTATGTCATAGCGATGACCGGGCATTTCCCATGCATGGACGGGAGTCTTTGTCGAGAGCCATGCGATGAAACTGCCGGGAGCATCGACTCCGCAGCCGCTCTCGATCCCTACTTTGACAAGAGGGACATCGCTTTGCCTATAGAAATAGAACGGAGGACAGCACCAATGGCTCTTCGGCTCAGCCGGCTTTTCCTCCATTGAGAGAATAAGTCCATCAGCGTCAACTGACGCGACTCCAGTTTTCCGGAGCCTCTCGATAGAAGGCTCGAAGTATCGCATCACGCAGCTAGTCCCTTTCTCCTTGGCATAGCGTATAAAGTCTGACAAGCTGAAATCCAGAAGGTTATCTCCTGCGATTACAAAGAGATCATCATCTAGCTTCAGTTCATCTACCGCTAGTTGAATGTCCCTAACGGCCCCAAGACGAGTTTCGTTCGAAGTCGTCCTATCGTCAAGAACCCGTATCGTTCTTCCCGTGCGAGATGCTCTTTCTAAAGCCCATTTATCGAAATGGGAAACAAACTTATGATTCGAAATAACTATATACTCATCGACCTCTCCGGAAGAGTCGATATCGTCGAGAAGCCAATCGAGAATCGGCTTCTCACCGACCTTGAGAAGGGGTTTTGGGAAATTTTCAGTCAAAGGGTACAGCCTAGTTGCATAGCCGGCTGCAAGTATCAAACATTTCATACTCTCATTCCGTCGGCGCTTTCGCAAATAAAGACGCCGTATTTATCTGTCAGTCTAGGGAAATCTTTAAGGTACGCCCTTGTCACGCTGTCGGCAATCTCGTCAGCCTTTGAAGGATCAATCAGGGCCATGCAGCAGCCTTTGAAGCCGGCCCCGGAGAAGCGACCGCCGTAGATACCCTCTGTCCGTGTCATTATCTCAAAGAGGCGAATCTGCTCGGGAGCGCCTGATTCCCAATTATTTATGCTGCTCCATCCGGATTCGAAGGAAAGACGGCCATAGGTCTCTATGTCCCCTCTTCTCCATGCTTCGGCCCCCCGCTGGACCCTCTCGAACTCGGTATACCAGTGCTCGCAGCGCTTTTGCCATGGAACCGGAAGCCTAACCTTATAGGCATCATATACTTCCCTCGGAACATTCCTAGCTGCTGCTTCTTTGAACTTACCATATTCCATCCCGGCGAGGGCCTGAAGGGCATAAACTCCTGCGCGAAGCTCATCGACCCTCATATTGAACTTGGATCCCACGAGGCTATGCTCGAGCCCGGAAAAGAAGATCGCAATCTTGTAAGGCTTCATGTCCGGATGCTCGGGGATAAGCTCATACTGCCCGTCGAAAGTATCCAGATACAGAAGATGATTCTGCTTACTCAGCACCTCGCAGCTCTGGTCCAGCTTTCCGACAGAGACGCCGACATAGTTGAGCTCAGCATCGTAGGCAAGGTCGATAAGTTCCTGATCCTCAAGGTGGATGTCATTAACATGGCAAAGGGCGGAGAGGAAAGCTAGGATGACAGCTGCAGAGGAAGAAAGGCCTCCTATAGGGAGGGATCCCTCGATTACTCCGCAAAGGCCGACCTTGAGCCGATGCTCCCTCGAAAGGGATAGGGTAGCTCCGCGAAGGTAGTCCGCCCAATCGCCGACCTTTTCGGGAGGGACGCTCCCGATATGCCACTGCGCCCTCTTCGGGAACTGGATGGAGGTGAGTTCGACGACGCCATTCTGCTTCGCTGCGTAGGCGATATGGATGCCCTTATTGATGGCAAGGCCGGTGATTTTTCCGAAATTATGGTCTGAATGGGCCCCTATCGGGCATATTCGGTAGGGACAGAAGGCCATTCCCTCATAATCCCTTCCATAGATTTCATAAAAGCGATCTTCGCAGCGCATGGCGTTTATTTCAAAGGATTTTTATCCGAAGTATACCAATCGATGAAGTGGCCGATACCCTCATGGAGAAGCACATGGGGCCGATAACCGACCTCCTTTTCCAGAAGGGAGGTATCGGCATTGGTCTGATAGACATCCCCCGGCTGCATTGGAAGAAATACCTTCTTCGCCTCTGTTCCGAGGGCTGACTCGATTTCGCTTATAAAGTCCATCAGCTTCACAGGATTGCTGCACCCGATATTATAGACTCTGTATCTGAGCCCATTCTCATTCGGCTCCGGCAGGTGGTCGATGGCGCGGATCGTACCCTCGACGATGTCGTCGATATAGGTAAAATCGCGGATCATATCTCCATTATTAAAGACCTTTATCTCTTCCCCGCGGCTAATGGCCTTTGCAAAGAGCATCGGGGCCATATCCGGCCGTCCCCATGGGCCGTAGACGGTAAAGAACCGTAGGCCCGTCATGCTGATTCCGTAGAGCTTGCAGTATGCATGGGCCATCAGCTCATTGCTCTTTTTGGTCGCCGCATAGAGGCTCACAGGGTTGTCTACCTTGTCATTTTCATTGTAGGGAACCTTTGCATTTAGACCATACACAGAGCTCGAAGAAGCGTAAATAAGATGCCTTACGCCGTAATTTCTGCAGGCTTCGAGGATATTGAGAAAGCCTACTAGATTGCTCTGCAGATAGGAATATGGGTTGGTAATGCTATAGCGGACTCCTGCCTGAGCGGCAAGGTTCATGACCTTGTCAAACTTCTCTTCCTCGAAAAGCCGGTCTATAGCTTCCTTCTCGGCTATGTCGATCTTTTTGACATCGAGCCCGAACTCCCTGCACCTTGCTTCCTTGAGCCTGGGGTCATAATAGTCGTTGAAATTGTCGATTCCGACGACCTCGTCTCCCCTCTTTCTAAGGGTATACATCAGCTTCGACCCGATAAATCCGGCAGCTCCGGTAACTAGAATTTTCATAATTACAATCTTGCATCAACTATTTCCCTTGGCAGAATGCCCTTCACATCGTAAATCACCCCACCTTCTTTTACAAGTGACTTGACGTCGAGATTGAGAAACTCCTTATGGGCGACTCCGAGGATCTCTGCGTCAAACTTTTCTTTCGGCACCTCATTGACAATCTCGATGCCGTATTCTCTTCTCACCTTCGAGGGATCGGCCCAAGGATCATAGACGGTAATGTAGTCGGTATACTCCCGAAGGGTGTTGTAGATATCGACAATCTTGGTGTTGCGGATGTCGGGGCAATTCTCCTTGAAGGTGATTCCGAGAAGAAGAATCTTCGAGCCCTTGACCATGACTCCCTTCTTGTTCATGCACTTGATGGTCTCTTCGGCCACATAGGCGCCCATTCCGTCATTGAGGCGGCGGGAGGCGAACATTACCCTCGGGAGAACTCCGTAGATCTGGGCCTTCTGGATCAGGTAATATGGATCCACAGAGATGCAATGGCCACCGACGAGGCCTGGGCTCAGCTTGATGAAGTTCCATTTCGAAGATGCCGCTTCGATCACATCGTGGGTATCGATTCCCATCGCATTGAAGATCTTTGCGAGCTCATTCATGAACGCTATATTCACATCCCTCTGGGAATTCTCGATAATCTTCGAGGCCTCAGCAACCTTTATCGACGGGGCCTTGTGGGTCCCTGCGACAATCACCGAACTATACACACTGTCCACTAAATCAGCTATTTCCGGCGTAGAGCCCGAGGTCACCTTCTTGATTTTTTCAACGGTGTGGAGCTTGTCCCCGGGATTGATTCTTTCGGGAGAATACCCGGCAAAGAAGTCCTCGTTGAACTTGAGTCCGGAGACCTTCTCGACCACCGGGAGACATTCTTCCTCGGTCACTCCGGGATAGACAGTCGATTCGTAGACAACTACATCGCCCTTCGAAATGACCTTTCCGACCGTCTCGCTTGCGCCCCAAAGAGGTTTCAGGTCCGGGCGGTTGTTTTCATCTACCGGTGTCGGCACTGCAACTACGTAGAAATTGCATTCTCTTATCTTTTCGAGATCTGTCGTGCATAAGAAACCATTTTTCGTTATCGCTTCCTGGAGAAGTTCATCCGGTACTTCGAGTGTCGAGTCATGTCCTTTCATGAGCTCATCGACTCTTCTTTGATTCATATCGAATCCAACTGTCTGATACTTAGTCGAGAACAATCTTGCCAGCGGCAATCCTACATACCCCAAGCCGATAACGGCGATTTTGATTTTTTTCATAAGCGTTTTGAAATGAGTGCAATAATTCTATTCCCCGCGATTTTGACAAAAAAGCAGGAAAAGGAGACGAGGATTGGCTATCCTATCCAAGATGCCGGCACCACGTCTTTATAAACATACAAATATACTGCTTTTTTTTGGGATAGAGGTGCTTTTAATTATATTTATAATTAATTCTGCAACTTTACGTTCACTTTCTTAATATAATCGTCGAATTTTAGTAATTTAGGGGGCTAATATTTTACTTTAGAGGGCAAATCACTTACTTTAGAAGGGGCAAATCACTGGGCGCATGAAAGATTATAACCGGTTTTTGAAGGAGATCACGACCTTCATCCCGAAGGATAGAATATACGTAGACGAGCTCAGAAGGCTCGCCTGGGGCACTGACGCAGGCTTTTACCGTCTGATTCCGAAGATTGTCATCCGTTCTATGGATGAGGGGGAGGTCTCGCGTATAATGAAGGCCGCATCCTCCGAAGGAATAAGCGTAACCTTCAGGGCGGCTGGCACTTCCCTTTCGGGACAGGCGATCAGCGACAGCGTCCTTGTAGTTGCCGGAAAGAACTGGGAGCAATATAGTTATGATCACAATTCGACCGAGATCACCCTCGAGCCCGGCCTTGTCGGGGCCGAAGTCAACCGCATCCTGGCGAAGTACGGGCGCCATTTCGGCCCGGATCCTGCGAGTATCGGTAGCTGCATGGTCGGCGGCATTGTGATGAATAATGCCTCCGGAATGAGCTGCGGCATCGAATTCAACAGCGACCGGATGCTTTCTTCCGCCCGCCTCGTCTTCCCCGACGGGACCATCCTCGATACCGGCTCTTCCGAGAGCAGGGACGCCTTCATGAAGGTCCATCCCGAGATCATCGAGGGGATTGCCTCTCTTCGAGAGGAAGTAATTGCAGATCAAGAGCTTTCCTCCCGAATCGAGCGGAAATATAGCATCAAAAACGTCACCGGGCTAAACCTCCTTCCATTCCTTCGGTACTCCGATCCCTTCGAGATTCTTGCCCACCTGATGGTCGGTTCCGAAGGCACCCTCGCCTTCATGAGCCTCGTCAGAATGCGCACTCTCCCTACGAAGAGGTTCAAAGCGAGCGCAATGATCTATTTCCCGACCATCCGCGCCGCCGCCGAAGGCGTCGTCGCCATGCGCCGCGGGAAAGAAATCGCCGGCGGTCAGGATGGTGCTGTCGTAGGTCAGGATGGTGTTGCCGGCGGTCAGGATGATGCTGCCGGTGGCTCCGAGCGGCCGCTGCAGATTAATGCAGCGGAACTACTTGACAGAAGGTCACTTGCCTCCGTCCATGACCCCCATCTCGACCCTTCCCTCCCCGACCTCACCGCTGTTCTGACGGAGGTTGTCGGCGAAACCCACGAAGAGCTCCTTGCAAGAATCGAAGGGGTCACCCGCGCTCTGGAGCCATTCGGAGTCGAAGTCTCTTTCAGCGAAGATCCCGAGGTATGTGCCCGCTACTGGGCGATTCGCTCCGGCATCTTCCCGACAGTCGGCGGCATGAGAAAAGAGGGCACCACCTGCCTTATCGAGGACGTCGCTTTCCATATCCAGGACCTTCCGGAGGCCACTTCCGACCTTTCGGCTCTTCTCGACCGGCACGGATATGACGATTCCTGTATCTACGGACATGCCCTTGCCGGCAATTTCCACTTCATAATCAACCAGTCCTTCTCCGAGGAGTCGGAAGTGAGGCGGTATGAGGCGATGATAAAAGACGTCGCCGCCCTTGTCGTCGGGAAATACGACGGTTCATTGAAAGCAGAGCATGGGACCGGTCGCAATATGGCCCCCTTCGTCCCTTATGAATGGGGCGAGAAGGCTTTCAGGGTCATGAAACGGATAAAGGAACTAATTGACCCTCAAGGGATTTTGAACCCCGGTGTCATCTTCAACGACGATTCCGACTGCTTCCTTAAAGACTTCAAACCCCTCCCGATTCTCCGCCCAGAAAACTCTACAAAGGGTCTTAACAATGACCGCAACCAGCATCAGGGCGCAGGACAAGACAGCATTTTAAATGACCATAACAACCACCAGAGCACCGGACAAGATAACACTTTATATGACCATAACCACCACCCGGACACCGAACTAGCTCAAGAGGCGCAAAATGATGAGTTCTACCGGCAGATCAACAAGTGCATCGAGTGCGGCTTCTGCGAAGTAAACTGCCTCTCATGCGGCTTCACCCTCTCCCCCCGCACCCGTATCGTCATCCGCCGCGAAATCTCCCGCCTACGCTCTCTGCTGGCCGATTCCGGCCCCGCCCAAGCCTCGACAAACTCCGGTACCACCATTGACACAACAAAAACCGGCACTCCTGCCGATTCCGGCCCCGCCCCTGCCGATCCCGGCACCATTCACACTGAAACAGGCCCCACCCTTGCTTCGACCGAAACCGGAGCCGCAATAGCCAGTAGAGCTGCTATTGAGAGCCGAATCCAAGAACTCGAAAGGGACTACCGATACCTCGGCGAAGAAACTTGCGCCGCAGACGGGCTTTGCTCCACCTCCTGCCCGATGGGAATAAATGTCGCCGAACTGACCCACAGAATTCGCCAGGAGAATATAGGCACCGGAGCAAAGACACTATGGACGTTTGCGGGGTCCCACTACCACACGGTTAAAAACGGACTTAGAGGCGTTCTCGGCCTAGCCAATTTAGGACGTAACATCCTAGGAACCAAAGCAATGGCAAGTCTCGGTCGAGGGCTTCATTCTTCCCTCGGACTCCCCCTTTGGACCCCTTCCACCCCTCGCCCCTACCGCATCCCGAAAATGCTTCCGGATGCCATCTCGAACCCAGACGCCGCCGACAGCCCCACTGGTAACGACATCTCTGATAACAACTTCACCGACAAGAACTTCCAAAGCCGAACACCCCACAAGGAGAGCGGCGACCGTCCGATGGTAGTCTACCTGCCGAGCTGCATGAACCAGATGATGGGGACGGCCGGTACCCACGATAAAAATGCGGTTTCCTCCGGCTCAGCTGCAGTTTCCGGGGGCCAGACGCACCATTCAGCCCCGACCCGCCTTCGTCCCCTCGCCGAGGAGATGGTCGACCTGCTCCACAAAGCCGGATACGGCGTCATTTTCCCGAAGGACATGGACAATCTCTGCTGCGGAATGCTCTGGGAAACTAAGGGCATGCCGGATATTGCAGAAAAGAAAGTTCGGGAACTCGGAAAAGCCCTTTGGGTAGCCTCAGAAGGCGGTCGCTACCCGATTTTATGCGATCAAAGCCCTTGCCTCCATCGTCTTCGCGCCCACCTTAAATCCCTGCAGTCCAAAGACTCTGAATGCCGGTCCCTTTCGTCCTCTTCGATTGACTCCCTTCGCGTTTTCGAACCGGCAGAATTCATCATGACATTCCTACGCGACCGCCTCGAATTCCACCAGAAATCCTCCCCCGTCGCTATCCATATTACATGCACGATGAGGCTTATGAAACTGACCGGAGTAATTACCGATCTTGCCCGTCTATGCTCTTCGGAAGTAATTATCCCTGAAGGAGTTGGCTGCTGCGGATTCGCCGGGGACAAGGGAATGACTCATCCGGAGCTCAACGCCTACGCCCTCCGGAAACTCCGCCATGCGGTGAACCCCGACGCTGTCTCCGGCTCTTCCACCACTGCCGGGGCGCCCGCATCTTCGCCGTCTCCCTCTTCGCCGTCCTCCCCTGTCGCTGTCGGATACTCCAACAGCCGCACCTGCGAAATCGGCCTCGAGACCAATTCCGGAATACCTTACATCTCGATAGTGTACCTTGTAAATAGCTGTACTACAAGACGTTATACTGATAGTTTTATAGAACAACAATAGAAACTACTGTTTCAACAACAGTAAAAACAACAATAAACCATGCACGTTTCACGTAGATCAGAGACAATGCCTGAATCCCCTATCCGTAAACTCGTTCCATATGCTGACGAAGCCAAGAAAAGGGGGATAAAGATTTACCATCTCAATATTGGCCAGCCAGATATCAAGACTCCGGAATGCGCCCTCGAGGCTATCCGTAAAGTAGACCGTAAAATACTGGAATACAGTCCTTCGCAAGGTTATCTTGGTCTCCGAAAGAGGATGGCCGAGTACTACCGAAAATTCAACGTCAAAGTCTCTGAAGATGAAATAATCGTGACCACAGGAGGCTCAGAGGCCATTTCCATGACCCTGAACACCTGCCTTGACAATGGAGATGAGATGATTGTGACCGAGCCTTCATACGCAAACTACATCTCACTTGCTGCGCAGAACGGGGTGGCCATAAGAGCTGTCAAGACTCACATCGAGGATGGATTCAAACTGCCTCCGGTCGAGAGGTTTGAGGACCTCATCACAGAGAGGACCAAAGCGATTCTTCTTTGCAATCCCAACAACCCCACCGGATATGTCTATTCTACCGAAGAAATGAATATCCTCAGGGACATGGCCAAAAAGCATGACCTCTTCCTCATCGTAGACGAGGTCTACCGCGAATTCACCTACACGGGGGTGCCTTACTTCTCCTCCCTAAGGCTCAAGGGAGTAGACGAGAATGTAATCGTAATCGACTCAGTATCAAAACGTTTCTCCGAGTGCGGCATACGCATCGGTGCTATTGTCACAAGGAACAAAGACGTCCGTGCAGGTATCATGAAGCAGTGCCAGGCGCGCCTCTCTCCCCCGCTTCTCGGGCAGATTGCCGCCGAGGCTTCCTACGATGCGCCGAGAGAATACATGCAGGACGTCTATGACGAGTACATCGCCCGACGCGACTTCCTGATCGAAGGGCTCAACAAGATTCCGGGAGTGTTCACCCCCATGCCGATGGGTGCATTCTACACAATGGTCCGCCTCCCGGTCGATAATGCCGAAAAATTCTGCAAGTGGTGCCTCACCGACTTCTCCTATAAGGGCGCGACCGTGATGATGGCCCCGGGCTCAGGCTTCTACAGCGATCACACCATCGGAAATGACGAGGTCCGGATGGCCTACGTCCTCCGCCGCGAAGATCTCGCCCGCGCCCTTGTCGTCCTCGCCAAGGCTCTCGAGGCTTATAATAACAGATCCTGACTTTCCTCCTGGCTCCCGATACGGAATCCGGGACTGTTTAGCATACAGTTTTCCCCACGATTTCAGGCGTTATTGCGGGATTTTTGCCCTAGGTGACTGTTTTCCCCACGATTTCAGGCGTTTTCGTGTGGATTTTCGTCATGGAAATCTCTTTTCAACGCGAAAACACGTCAAAACGTGGGATTTTTAGTCAAATGCGGCGCAGGTGGGACAGGAAGTTGCGCAGGTAACACAGGAAATGGCGCAGGTAATACAGGAAATGGCGCAGGTGACACAGGAAATGGCGCAGGTAATACAGGAAATGGCGCAGGTGCGATTTTTTCGTGCTGACCTGCGCCACTGTCAATAAGTAAATGACTGATAATCAAATATTTATATTTATCCGATGGCGCAGGTTAACATCATTTTTTCGCACCTGCGCCATCAGATGGTTAACGCACTTCAGTAATCAACTATTTGTTCTCACTACTGCACCACTAGCGATTCACAAACAATTGATAATCAAATGTTTAAATATAAGAAGTGGCGCAGGTAGGACAGAGAGGCGCAGGCAAAACAGGAAAGCACCGCAGGCAAAACAGGAAACAACGGCAAGCAACACAGGAAAGCTCCGCAGGCAAAACAGGAAACCACGGCAAGCAACACAGGAAGTGGCGCAGGTGGGACAGGAAATGGCGCAGGTGCGATTTTTTCGGGCTGACCTGCGCCACTGTCTATAAGTAAATGACTGATAATCAAATATTTATATTTATCTGATGGCGCAGGTTGACTGTTCCTGATTTTGGTTGACTGTCCGCGTGTCTTATCGCGTGTGGAAGTTGACTCGGGTTTAACTGATATTACTGGTTTTTGTTGACTATCGGGTGTTATCCCTAAGT